>ENA-OREN01000137-OREN01000137.1-marine-metagenome-genome-assembly--contig:-NODE-137-length-105204-cov-10.117715_pt1 | contig 105204 bp, 144 predicted proteins | sample MGYA00248624_ERZ508555 | MGnify/ENA primary metagenome ERZ508555 (study PRJEB26222, sample SAMN06267773) | marine metagenome | isolation source: Saanich Inlet, British Columbia, Canada | place...
GACTACAAGAGAGTTCACTCAAGCTCAGAAACAAAGACTGCAACAGACTTTGAAACAGCACAGGCACTTGCTGCCCAAATGTATTTAGAGCAAGCAGAAGACTGGGATACCTTCTATTCCCACAAGGATTTATTAGGCAAGTTGTCCAATGCAGTGTCCGACACGACTGACCCTGCTGCTACGACTTACGAGTTCTTCTCTAGTCACGGAGAGACTTTGTTCGAAGGTGAGTTTGTCCCAAAAACCTTTTACGTTACTATCGAGGAGCAGGAAACAGAAGTAGCGAATGTTTCAGCACTCCGAGAGGCAGTTCAGGACTTAGCAGAGAGATTTTTAGAGGGGTGAGACTTCGCAAGTGAAAACTTTTTTGTTGTTATTGACACTTGCCTGTGCTAGTGTAGATCAAGAAGAAAAAGAAGAGAGGAAGATTGTAGCGATTGTTTGCTACAATCCCAACTCTGTCTGGCATCTTTCAGAGTGCAACGATGAGTGCACAAAGAGAGATTATGATGGTGACGCACACTGTTTTGGATTGGCCAACACTATGTGTGAAGCTCAAGAGAAACCAGAGCATATTAGAATGGCCTGTGGCCTGTACTATTAAAAATTAACAACTGGCCCTTGGGCCGAAAGGTAGGTTCTCTATGAATCGTAAAATGTTAGAAGAACTAGAAAAGAAAATCCCAAACTTCAAGACAAAGCATTGTGAATGGGTGAATATTGACAATATGATTGTTGATGAGGCTAACAGTCAGATTCGCAAGAATGGAAAGGTAGCAGCCAAGGTACCAGGGATGGTGATCGACATAGAACAACACGGACAACAAGTTCCAGGTTGTGGTCGTCGTTTGCCAAACGGCCAGGTTGAGTTGAAAGATGGCATCACTAGATTCTCGGCGATAAAAGACATTGGTGACTCCAATGAATCATTTCACGGTCAGTTTTTGGTGTCTTTCTACCACGATGGTATCTTCGACACCGACGACGAATGGATCATACACCAAGCTAAGTGCAACGATCATGAACCATCAACGGCTAATACGAGTCAGGATATCAAGTATCAGATCAACAAGATGTATGTAAAGGGTACGTTGACCCGAATGATTGGGTTCAAGCACGCTGAAGATCCAAAGGAGTGGATCAAAAGCGCATCTAACTTCCTGAAGGAAGAAGTGTATACCCGCAGTCCTTTAACAAAGGATTCTATCAAGAATATTGTCAAGGGGATTATCAACAAGTCATTGCCCGTTGGCGAGAGGTACGAAAACTACACAAAATCAGAGGGGTTCGAGTTCTATTCAAAGGTCAACACGCTTGGTTGGAGCGGAACGGCTGGCAACGTAGTTGCTGGACATTGCGTGTATGCTGTGACTGGCACTGGCGATGAGAAAGACCTGATGGGAAATGCCTGGCGAAAGTCGGGTGTTCATCCTCACGCAAAATTTGATGTTATTGCTTGGGTTGGAGATCTTTCCGATAAGGACGATGACGGAATCACTCAGGCTCGCCAGAGGATTTTTGATATGTATTTGAAAGGGGTCAATCATCCTAAGTTTGGGAGAATGCTGAACAATCTTTATTTTCTGCCACAAATCAAGAGCGGCCCAAGCGAGGAGAACATGTACGAGTTGTTGGGGCATCAAACGCATATGAGGGCACTGTGAATGTGGCGGACGCCTAGGAATCAACCTAGCCGGTGCCAGAAACCTTGCCTTGGCTATTTAAAAAAAATAAACAATATTTAAATAAATAATCATTCCCTCCGTCTAACCGTCACATCCAAACAACAGGAGACTAGATGTCAGTACATCCAAACGTGGCAAAGATCGTTACACTAATCACCAATGAAATCACAACTACTGAAGGCAAGAAGCAAAGATGGGCGTCATTTAAGAGAGAGAATGTTGATGTTTTAAAACAACTGTTGGGCCTGGCACATACAAATGTCGAGAAACCAGGCAACCTCATTGGTTTTGATATTGATGAAGCTCGGAATCTCATTCTTATGAACTACACCGGTACAGCGCACAATGTTCTGCACGAGGTTCAAGGTGGTTGGACAAGTGTGTTAAAGGATATGCGTGGCCTTGTTTACGAGTTTGGTGGTCACACACCAAGACTGGTTGGTCGAGGGTTCGAGAAGTTCTTCAACTATAACGAGGTTAAAGAGAGTAACTGTAGCCTACTGGAAAGCAAGTACGGCCTCTGGACTAGGTTTCCCTGTAGGGAGAAGGCAGACGGACATATGATCGAATACTTTGTTCACAGGGGTGAATTGTGCTCTACAACCAGAGGCAAATTTGGAACTGCTAGTGCGGGCATTGCAAGTAATATGCTTGGCTTATCAGACTTCCGACAAGTAGAGAAGACACTCAGTAAAAACATTCTGAGTATTGTAGTTGAGTTAGTTCACCCGACTACAGAAGTCTTCGTTGATTATGACAACGCAGAGATGCTCTACCTGTTGGCTGCTTATGATTCTGATGGTCAGAAACTTTCACTTTCGGAAGTCAATCATATTTGCGATGCAATGCCCGCCACCTTTACTGCGCCCAACTCTCGCGAGATGTCACTTAACGAGCTTATTAGTGAAGTCAACAACCGTGAGGTAGCAAATCAAGAGGGTTGGGTTGCAGACTTTAACGGACAGCTTGTTAAGTTCAAGTACATCAGCTATATTGGAAAGATGGTCGAGAGCAAGCTCAGTTACAAGTATCTTATGAACTGTATCAAGAATAACAGACTGGACCATATGTTGATAACTTTGCCGGAAGAGGTTCGTGCGACTGCTTACAATATGGTCGGCAACTTAAACCAGATAGCAGAGATGGCCGTCTCCTGTGGTGATCACAAACTACTCTATCAACTTCACTCTCCAATGGAAGCCGGCGAGAGTTACTTTAGAACAGTTTGCAGAAATTACTTTAAGCACTTGACATCCTGATGGAAAATATTCTATATATAGTATGCTTGTCATATACTCTGTCGGCTGTTGTAAGAATGGTCGTGTCTAGAGTGCAGCCAAGCCCAGAAGCATTGAGGAAAACAAGGTTGGATAGACTGTACGGGAGAGAGTGATGAAAGAAAGATTGAACAATATTAGATATATGGTGTCTAAGGCTGAGTCCGTTGGTGCAATCAATCGCAGGCTATACCTCAAGTACGACCAATTTTTGGCTTCCGTGATCGGACAACTAGGTTTGTCTGATGATCCTGACTGCGCTTGGAACGACCGCGATTCTATCACTCGTCGAGGTGCCCTGACCCGACCACAACTTGATTGGATAGATGCGATTGAACAGAAGTGCTCTGAGGAAGTCGTAGCAGAACACGAAGCGTGGATCAAGGATTATGGCCAAGAACTTAGAGAGGTGGCGAACATTTGTGCAGAGTATTACTGTCTCTTGTCGGATGGATACTTCAGGACGACGGCACAGAAGGTCATTAAAGATCCTAAATCACATGTGCTGAACAAGAATGAGTTCACAGCTATGTGTATGAACAAGTATGCAGTCAAAGTACTAGAGGAGTATCGATCAGAGCCAAAGTTTAAAGCTGGTCAAATGGTGGAGATCAGAAAGACAAACCGAATTGACATAGCTCCAAACTTTGGTGAACCGAGTAATAGCTTTTCATACAAAGTCTTCAGAAAAGCGAGTCGTGGCGAAAGAGTCCTCGCTATGGTAATCAAAGCAAAAGCACGCCCAGCCAATCGAGCTATCAAGGGTGGTAAAATTTATAAGATACTCCCAGTACCAGCCGGTATTCCGATCTATGCTGCGGAAAAAGATTTAAAAATACCAAGATAAAATTGAATAACTGAGTTTCCGTTGCGTCTAATCTAGAGAAGAGGAGGTCGTATGTTTGAACCTGATAGCATACTTTGGTGGTTTGTGTTGGTGTTCGGCATAGGACTTTGGATCCATGGCACTTGTTTTAGAAAGAGAGACTAAAGTGTTGATTTTATTATTGTTTATTAATTGTTTGACACTCGGTTGCATTGTGTTTGTTGTTTGCAAATTGTTTCAAATCGAGCAGGATATGATAAAGGCAAAGATTCAGCACGAAATAACGCAACAAATCCCTATTAGAAGGAGAAAGTGATGAAAGTCGGCGACTTGGTTATCTATTCAGATGAAGTGAATACTGAATCTTACTTCAATGGTCGAACTGGAATCGTAACAAGATTCGTACAAACCAATTGGGATGGGGTGCAAACAATGGTTTTCCTGCACCCCACGAGCGAACGCCCTTTGGACTCTCGTTACTTGATGGACGATCCAAAATATTTTAAGGTTTTGTGAATAAAGTAATTCACTTTACGTCAAATCTATTAGAGTTAAGAATAAGTTGAAAACTATTTAATATAGGAGATAGAGATGTCGGTAGATTTTAGAACTTTCAACAGCGTTGTTGGATACATTACGGATGCGCTGAAGCCAGTTCTTCTTCGCGGTCGCCACGGAATTGGCAAGTCTACCGTAGTGTATCAGTACGCCAAAAAGATCAACCTGCCAGTAGTAGAGCGCAGAGCCTCACAGATGACGGAGGGCGATCTTGTTGGCCTGCCGGTTATTGAGGCCAATTCTACAAGATTCAACCCACCAGACTGGTTCAAGTGCGCTTGCGATTATCCAGTTGTTTTGTTTCTGGATGAAGTTGATAGAGCGACAATTGAAGTTCGCCAAGGCATCTTCGAGTTAACGGACAGCAGAAAGCTAAACGGCCATCAGTTGCACCCAGAGACTCTCATATTCGCAGCGGTAAATGGCGGCGAGCATGGCTCTCAGTATCAGGTAGGTGAAATGGACCCAGCGGAGTTGGATCGATGGACTGTCTTTGATATCGAGCCTTCTGTTGAGGATTGGATGCTGTGGGCAGGTGATAATGGAATCAGTAAGGAAATTATAGAATTTATTTCTACAAATGATAAGCATCTTGAGCACGAGAGTGATTTTGAGCCCAACAAGGTATATCCATCGAGAAGGTCTTGGGAGCGTTTGAGTGAATGCTTGTTCAACACGAACTTGCTGGATGAATGTAATAGTGAACTTAGGCAAGTTACCGCCGCTTTTGTTGGTTTCGAGGCAGCAATAGAGTTTTTCGACTTTGTTAAGAACTATGATAGATCTATTAAGCCAGAGGATATAATAGAGCACGGTAAGTTTCATTTGACACTAGAATTTACAGCCAACGAGCACTTAGCTCTGCTACAGAAAATTAGCGCTTCTAAAGTCTTTGATACAGAAATCAACGAACAACAAGCGCAAAACTTTGCAGAGTATTTTATGACACTAGACCCAGAGATTGCAATGAAAGCTTGGACAGTCTTAGGCTCCGGCACGCTTGACAATACAATAATGATGCACGACGTTGAAACCGAGAGTGGAGTATCTGTGTCTGCTCGTATGCTGGAGCTTCTTGGTGATGAAGACAACTAATAAATATAGTCTAAGCAAGCACCTTTTTCAACTCCTACTTGAAGAGCCATTTTTTGCCTCAATTTCAAGAGTTGTACCCAAGATTGCTGATAGTAACATTCCTACCGCACAGGTAAGAATAGAAGAAGACGGCAATTACATTATGAGCTACAATCCTGAGTGGTTTTCGACTCTCAGTGATGCTGAGACCCTTTCGGTTTTGAAGCACGAACTATATCACATAATTTTTGAGCACTTAGCCAAGAGAATACCGACTCAGCCAAAGTCGATTTCTCCAGGCGATTGGGGAAAGATCAGAAACATAGCGATGGACCTATCAATCAATGCACACCTTAGCGATTTGCCTTTAACGCCTAGTGGAGAGCCAGCTTGCAAACCTGGCTTTGGAGCGTTTAAGGAATATCCAGATAAGCAATCTATGGAGTTCTACCTAAAAATGCTGCTATCTCAGTGTGAAGATTCTGGAGTTCCAGCGGCTGGAATGGTAGACGAACATTCTGAACCGTCGAGTGACGCGCAGAAGCTGGCAAAGGAAAGGATGAAGAACGTCATCACGCAGGCCCTTGAAGACTGCGACAGGGCAGAGGCTTTTGGATCTCTGTCCTCTGGAGTTAAAAAGGATTTGATAAGGTCTTTCAACTCCGAGATAGATTGGAAAAAGGTTTTGAGATACTTCGTTAAAACCAGCCAGAATGCCAACAAGATGTCCTCTATCAAGAAAATAAATAGAAGATATCCCTACATACATTCCGGTAGAAAGACGAGCAGGACTGCCAATATCGCAGTGTCGATTGATCAGTCGTACTCCGTAGACGATGAAATGTTAGGAAAGTTTTACGACGAATTGAACAAGCTGTCAGATATAGCAGAGTTCACTGTCGTACCTTTCGACTCCAGAGTCGCTGAAGATAAAGTTTATACTTGGCGCAAGGGAGAGAACAAGAAGACTGAAAGAGTCCTTGGAGGCGGAACTTGTTTTGATGCTCCAACCGAGTACGTAAACAACAAGGGATTCGATGGTCATATTGTTTTAACTGATTTGTGTGCTCCAAAGCCAAAGGCTAGTAAGTGTCAGAGGATGTGGATTACCACACAAAAATACGCATCAAAACCATATTTTACTACAAACGAAAGAATTATTGCAATAAACTAGTTATGCTATGGAATACAGAGTTGGAGATCTAGTGGTAAGTTACGCAGTATCTGAAGGTGACATGAAAAGCCTGATGTCCTGGGGGCTAATAATAGAAACAAACCCGATACTCAGAGATATAAGAGTTCTTGACAATCAGGGCATAGTGCGCTGGTGGTCTTCTAAGACTTGGAAAATAATTTCCAGAAAGCAAAAATAACTTTGAATTTATCTAAAAGACATACGTCTATCAAAGTGAAAGGTTAACAAAATGAAATTTATTGATGGTGAGCTAGGATTTACCGAAGTTAGAAGCAACATCATGTCAAATGGTCCTTCTATTTTAAAGGCAGTTATAAATTGGTACTTGGATGGCTCTTTAGATCATCCAGAGAAAGCCAAAAAACTGATCAGTATTCTTGCTTGCATCTGTGAAGGAAAGATGAAAGCCACGACTAGTGACGATGGTATGGTTGATTTTTCATTGACAAGTGAATACGAAGATTATATACACAAATGGGATTCTATTTTTAAAGATCTTGAACAAGAGAGTGTTATAAGGGGGCCTTGGGTATGAGCAGATTTTTACTTTTATTATTGACTGTAGTTTTATCTGGATGTATTGTCGAGACAGAATCTAGATTTAGACCCGCAAATGGATCGGTGGTTTATTATGATGATAACAGTTATGAGTATACAATCGGTTGCTACACAGATGACTATGAATACGCTTACACTGAGGCGGATTGCTTCCCTGGAGTTATATCAATGGTTATTTGTGACCCTTATTGGGTCCGCCCAGGTTGTGTAACACCTATCGAGGCGCGAAGAGAGTTTAGCGGGTGCAGATTAACACACATTTGTGAGGATTGGTAGAATGAAAGAATTTATCTTGGTGACTATTGGATTTTTCTTAGGCGCAGCGATTGGTGTCCACGGACTGATGGATATAGTGTCAAAGGTAGCAACACAATTTCAGGGAGTTATATCGTGACTTTACAAAAAGACTTCGCAATGGGGAACGTTCGCAGAATTGCAAAGCAAATCGTCGATCTCGGAGATCAGAAGCGCAAGGAGGTGCTGTCCAGTATGCCGTCTGAAATGCGTTGCAAGGTTGTAGAGTGCATGGTCGGAATTAAGGTTCTGAGAGGTAGAAAAAATGAGATTTAAAAAAGGCGATTTGTTAAGACTGAGAAACTATAGCAAAAAGCCGGAAGTTTATTTGCTTGTAAGTTCAGAAAAAAGCGTTTACGATGGATTCTATAAGGCGATCAAGCCAAGCGGAGAGATTGTGCTACTAAATATTGCGATGTGCGAGCTAGCGGTACCAAGGCTTTGAGTATGCGCATTATTGATGGCTTTTTCATCATAGTCATCACTGTGGCAATTGTTAACAATATATAAAGGAGAGTAGAATGTATGAATTGATCGCACAGAGAATTTGGGATGGTGTTGCTCCACGTAATAGTAGTTACGAGCAGATGTCTAGCTCTATGAAGTTACTAGCAGAAGTCTGCGGTTCAAGCCCTGACATTTACCAAAGAGTTATCGCAATTGAAGGGTTTAAGGCTAAGGCTTGGCGAGCACTTGAGAAGATGTCGTATCAAAACCCTGGGTTGTACATGGCTATGGGTTATAATGAAGACTTCTTGTCAGCCAAACCAATTTGTGACCTGAATCCATATCACAATCAACGAAAAGGACAATAAGATGAACAGATCTTTGATAGAATATAAATTTAATCTGAAAGATTGTTTGATTGGTGTGTTAATCGCCACAACTTATATCGTATTGGTTTATGGACTTTTAAGTTTTAACTAAAAAGACAAAATAGTTTTTGAATATATCCAAAGGGCCCACGTCTAACCTACAGAACCAACAAGGAGAACAAGATGAAAGTCGGTGATTTGGTAAGGTATCGTCAGGGTTCATTAGACTTGACAGGCATTATTGTAGGGAGTGACGACTTCGGTGATTATTTGGTCCTATGGAATGAAGAACGTAGGAATAGAAAGCAGTTGTGTCGTCCCCGAAACCTGGAGAGATTGAATGAAAGTCGTTAAATTATTCTTGACAGAGTTACAAGCCTTACAGTATGTTGAATATATGGATGGCATTGGAAATTTACTCATCTGGAAACGACTCGACGGACGATTTGAAGTTATTGAAATGGGGTAAGTATGAACAACAAATTTAAAGAAAAGGTTACAATATGAGCGGTATGTACAATACGCAGAATACTGAAGGTAAATGGGTTTCATCGTTTAAACGCGCCTACACCGAAAACGAGTACGAAAGAATGTGTGCAGACGAAGCAATTGAGGGTATGGAGCACTATTATGGCAATAAAATCGCAAGCCTTCGCCGGAGCTTTGACAAGATGTTCAGCGAAGGTAACCTCCCCCTAGGGATGACAGATAGCCCATATTGCGGGTGTGAAGAGATTTTTATGCGTGGATTTGCAAAGAAAGCAAACGGGATCTTAGAGGACATCGCATTGGCAGAACAGTGTTTGAACGCTTTGGTATCGTTGTCCAATCGTGATAAAGTATTTGGTGATGATTAATCAAATAAACTTTGAATAGATTAAAACAACTCACGTCTAACCTACAGAACCAACAAGGAGTTACTAGAATGTATATGACGACTGTTGATGACGACATCGTTTACGTCAAAGAAAGCGACATCGCCTGTATGAACCGCGACCAGCTATTCGAGCACCTAAACCTCGTTGGCGAACTTTTTACGGAAGAGTTAGTTGACTTTTATGAGTCAACCTTACGTGAGCGTGCGCTTGATCATTTCGAGGAGTGTCGGAACATTTTTGTGAATAGATATTACGAGCAGAAAGAAGCTATTACCGCTTGGAGTTTAAAATGAAAGTCGTTAAATTACTCTTGACAGAACTACAAGCCCTACAGTATGTTGAACATATGGATGGCATTGGAAATTTACTCATCTGGAAACGACCCGACGGACGATTTGAAGTTATTGAAATGGGGTAAGTATGAAAGACAAAATACAAAGAAGGATACAAACTACCGACCCAATTGGAGCACAAGAGGCGTTTGACGTTGCCTCTTTCTTGTCCCAGTCGCATGGAATAGTTTTTACTCGCGGCGGTATGACACAATTGGTTGACTTTCTTAATAAACTTGAAACGTCAGAAGATATTTCAAAGAGACCATTTGAAAGTCGTTCCAGAACCCCAACAACGGCGGAGGATGGCATTCGAGACATTGACCGAGCTATGATAGTGAATCGCAGACCCGACTGGTAAAACTAAAACAATTAAAAAAGCTAAATAAAGTTTGAATAAGTTTTAAACGGCCCCGTCTAACCGGCATAACTAACGCAAAGGGGCTAAGGGTGAAACAAGAGAGAGTAATAGAAGCCGCCACCGTTGAGGTGGACATGTTCACGCTAGAGCTTGGCTATGTTCGCATACAGGGATATGTGATGGAAGAAGACAAGACCATCGAGTGCATTAAACTTCAACTTATACATAGCCAAGGCGATCATTTTACGGTTGACTATGATATTTTGACCGATGAGTGTAGAATCTACTTTGAAGAACTAGCATATAAAGAATATAAAAAACTTTGAATAGATTAAAACAACTCACGTCCAACCTACAGAACTAACAAGGAGTTGCTAAGATGTATATGACAACAATCAGTGATGAAGTAATTTATGTGGACAAAGAACAGATTGAAGGTATGCCAAGGTTTATGTTGATTGAACACTTGACAAAGGTAGGCGAGGTGTTTTATGAAAGTTGGGACGACTTCACAACAGAGGAGTTAAGAGCCAGAGCTTTGAAGCATTTCGAGGATTGCCGTTATACTTTTGTTAACACATTTTACGAACAGAAATTTGCAATCAATGGAGCATTCCGATAAAAAGTTAAATAAAGTTTGAATAGATCTAGAAGGCCCACGTCTAACCAGCACAACCAACGAAGAAAGATACAAAAATGAGAGTCGGAACAAGTAAATTTAGCGGATTGCCAAGTCTAAGAGAGCCACGTCTACGCAACGCCGGCAGCGTTGAAACACTACACGGTAGCAAAGTTTTTATGTCAGTGGCTAAGATCAACAAAATGAAGAAGGATGAGCTAAACGATTGGCTCACCTTGCGCGGCTTTGCGCCCGATGCTTTCGATGGCAACAAAGAGAAAAAAGAAGTCTTAATCGAAGATCTAAGGGGAGAATTGAATGCGTAAGACACACGAAGAAGCTAGCTATCGTCTTGCCAGCGGGCTGGTGTCCGAATTGATGTCACCGTTGAAAGGAAAGCTAGAGAGTGCAGTGTTTGACGAATTGAAGCATCGTGGATACGATAAGAACCAAGCATTGCACACTATCTTGAGATTAATTGAAGAACCAGAAACGATTAAAGAAGTTTTGCACCAAGCCCTTGACAGTTATTGCAGTCATTTAAGATATTTAAGATTAATGGGAGAATCAAATGCTAGTTGAATGGTTTAAGAAAAATCACCACGCCACAGCAATTGTCTATAAGGACACGAATCCATTGGCGCACCATCCTTATGTGTTGGCTAGTTACTCGACAGAGGCATCGCGACCGGAGATTTTGCTTTTTCCTTGCAACGGTCTTGGGAATGTTACGAACTGGCTAGAGCTTGGTGGCGACTGCGGTGGGCACTTAACGCCAAGGGATATTCCGAAGATTGTTTACGAGTACAATCAAAAAGTAAAGAACAACGAGCCAGCAGGTTTTGCTCTTTGAAGATTGTCAACTTATTTGATTTTAAACACGACCTTCAAGAAGCAATCGATGAAGAGCGAGAAATTGAAGAAATAATCAAAAAAACACAAAATGTTTTAAATTCTTTGAATATAGAACGCACGCCTCCGTCTAACCCGCATAACCAAAAAAAAGGAAATGGTAAAATGAAAAACGAATTGCAAATTGATTACAAGGTCACACTCGACCTTTCCGTTATGTTCAAGTCTAACGAGAGCTTAGACGGTATCGACATCGAGCAGGATCTAGTGTCGATTGTTGATCAACTTGTCAAGGATCATTTGGAGTTAGCGGTCACAAAGATGGAAGTTATGAATGACGATGGAGATTCAGTGGAATGCGAAGCCAATTTCATCGTAAGTGATGGAAATACAAGCGAAGTTTGAGATTTTACCCGATTTCGCGATTTTTTTTGCGGGATTTTTTTCCTTAACAGTGAATAAAACCAATAACCTTTACGTCATACAGACAGAACCAACGAAAAGGGAATAAAAATGGATAACATCTGGAAACCTAAGAACGGCGAACTCGTACAACTTTGGGATGCTTTCGCAATCCGTACAGATGATGATGCTAGAATCAAAGATCATGGACGCCTCGCATATATTATGCGAGAGTCGAAACGAACCGACACGTTTCTCTGCTCGCAGGGTAAGAAGCGCCACCTCGAACACATCACCGAGGGCGATGTATTTAAATGTATCTTGTTTGGACTTGACTCGCGAGAAGTGGCTCACGTTCATATCGATAACTTACGACAACCAAGGGGAGAATAATAAAAATACAAAAGCGTTGGCATATCGTACACCAATTTATTTAAATTTAAAATAGTTGACGGTTATTGCACACTAACTCATTGATATGCTAATGCTTTTGTATTTTTGTTAAATAAAGTTTGAATAGAATTAGAAGGCCTACGTCTAACCAATAGAACCAACCAAAGGATAATAAGATGATAAAATCCAACACAGTGGAGGTAGTCCCAGGCTTGTCTTTGAGCTTCCGTATTCAGTTTAAGACCAATGGAAAGAAGGGGTATTACATCGCAAAGTGTGGTGATATCTTCTTTGTCAACAAGGATCGGACGGCTTTGGAAGGTTTTCTCAAATCTAGAGGTCATGAATGGTGGGGACAGGAAAGTATGCGCTGGAACCGTCGCGTACCTGAATAAATTGTTGAGGTCGGTAAATAAAGTTTGAATAAGTTTTGAGCAGCCACGTCTAACCAGTGTAACCAAGACAAGGAGATATTGCGATGAAGCAAGTGGTATATACGTTTGAGCCAATTTTTGATAGTGAAGACTACGTAAAAAGCAATTCAGAAAGAATCGTTAAGTATTACAGAGAGCGCTTAATCGCGCTGAAGCGAGCGATGGATGACGGTATCATCACCAATCAGCACTTCGTTTATGAACTCGGAATGATACGCCAAGAAACTCGAAGACATCCCGGTCTGAACAAAAAAGTGTTTTGTTCAGAAATTTGGCTAAAAATAAATGCTCGAAGACCGCTAGTCAGTTCGGGCACCCTAACATCAGCACAAATAGATTTTGCAAAAACCGATTAATTAAATAAAGTTTGAATAGAATTAGAAGGCCTGCGTCTAACCAACAGAACCAACACAAGGAGAGACAACATGATGAATCTAAGAGACTTACGACATTTGCGATCTGATTTTGAATGGTGGCACGATTTTGCTGGACACCCGTCTTTCAACCAAGTTGATCTAGCGGCTTTGCAGTGCATAATCAGTGCACTAGATATGCAAATAAAATTTGACATGAAGCTCTCACGCGGGTTACCTAAAGGTACTACAATGGCACGAAAACAACTAGGCATCAAGGGCAATGCTGAAAGCCTATTGGAGCAAGCCAAGACTATTCAAGCGGAATGCAAACAACTATTGGAGCAGGCATCATGAACCTAGACGATACACTTGGAGCGATCGCGCTAGCTATGATTGGCGCGATGATGATATTGATGATGGCGATGTATTAAAATAAAAGTTAAACAAAGTTTGAATAGAATTAAATGGCTTGCGTCTTACTAGTGTAACCAACAAGGAGAAGGCAATGAGAGCATTAATTTTGATGGCGATTTTAGCTACAATCGGATGTGGCGAACTAGTAGAGCACAACCCAGACTTTGAAGACCAAGCTTGCTTAGTGACCGACACTAGATACAGTCACACTAGGTCATTCTGTATCGGTGATGATGGTCGAGAGTGTTTCGAGTCCGTCCATATCTTGTGTGACTTTGCAGGGGAGCAAGACCGAGCCGACTGTATTCAAGCCAACGAGCTACCAGAGCTTGGCAATGATTGCAAAATGGTTAACGTTTGTTGGACACATTAAAATAAAAGTTAAACAAAGTTTGAATAAGTTCTGAACAGTCACGTCTAACCAGTGTAACCAACGAAGGGATAAAGCAAATGGAACCAATTCAAATTCAAATCGGGGATATCGTGGCGCATCCGCCGGAGCTTATCGAAGCAGACAAGACAATGACGCTCACCGCCGGCACCGGCAAAGTATTAGAAGTCAGGGGTCTCAGCGCCCTTGTAAGATGGCAATGGGGGCAAAGCTATCGATACCTCGAAGACCTCAGACTATACTCGCGCCCATCGGGAAAATGGTGGGCATGGGCAAATAAAGTTAAATAAACTTTGAATAGAATTAAATGCTCTGCGTCTAACTAATGTAACCAACGAAGGGATAAAGCATATGAGTCAGTACAGCGAATTGAGTAACCTTTTGACGGTCGAGTTTGAGAATAGGTTAGAGCGTGCAAGCGTAACGGGGCATTTACCAGTGTCGGATTTATGGGATGATGTCAACGGTACAATCCCTTGGACACAGATAAAGATGATTCTGAGTGCAGACCTAATCAAGCGTATCAAGGCAGAATCAAACACTCGATGGTTAAATTAAATAAAGTTTGAAAAAAGTTAAATAAAGTTTGAATAGAATTAAATGCTCTGCGTCTAACCAGTGTAACCAACGAAAGGCAACCAAGATGACACTCGAAGAAATACAACAACGACTAGTCGATAGTGCTCGCATGGCAATATTCGATGAACTTAAAGAAATGAGACTCAGCAAAGCCGAGGCATCGAGGGCGGTACGCGCAGTGGCAACACATCATGAAATTGGATTTGGCGGGTTCTTTGTCGCGTTGGACGAATATATTTCTTATTGTGAAGCGGTAGAGATTGAATAAAGTTAAATAAAGTTAAATAAACTTTGAATAGAATTAAATGGCTTACGTCTTACCATCACAACCAACGAGGAGACAATAAGATGAAACTCAATAAAACAGAATGGCAAATTCTACAGACAATCGTAAAGAACTCTCACGCGACGCACCAAACGACCGGCTTGGTCAAGCGAACGAATACAAACACGGGTACGACCACGACTCGCGGACTACGGATCCAGAAGGCGGTTCAAGGCTTGTTCGAAAAGGGGTTGATCACGGGTGACACTCGCAGAGGTCAGCACTATGAATATTCAGGGGATCTTTGCAGCGGTACCCAGTACGATATTCGCACAACGACGTACCACTTGCGAAGAGTTCTTGACAAGCATGCCGACGTATGGTCGACAGCGTACGCCAAGATGCGACACAGTAGGGACGTGGCAATCAGCAGAGGCGAATGTCACTATCAAGGGTATAAGTACTAGTGATCAAATAAAGTTAAACAAACTTTGAATAGAATTAAATAGTCTGCGTCTAACCTGAAGAGAACAAGGCGCAGACATTAATAAAAACTTTTGAAAGAAGGTAGACAATGCGAAAGACAACCAACGAGAACATCCCTTACTATTGGGAGAAAAACCAAGCGGCTAAGAATGGCAATGGCTCTTACACTACAGACGGTACAAAGCTATATAGCTATGCTTTAATGATTGGAGACACCAACGAGAAGGGTGAGAAGATTTTATTTGACTATAGAGCCGGCACCACTCTCGGTATGCAATCGATGACTACTAGCCAGCACGTAAGCAAAGCGGTATTGAGTTGTGACTATATCTCAGACGGTGTTACGCTTGTGGATCGTTTTAAATATAAGCGATAAAACATTGAATAGATCGAACTAGTTCACGTCTTACTAATAGAACCAACTAGGAGGCCTATAGATGAAAGCATTACTAGTACTGAGCGTTATGGCATTGGCAGCTTGCGGTAGCACACAACCAACTGTGCAAACTTTAAAGTTTAATGATGGCACCATAGAGCGATCGAGTGATCAAGTTTGTTTGAAGTTTAACAATGTTGAAAGGTGTTTTTATGCCAAGAACTAGAAAGAAGAGAACTAACCGTAAGCCTTCAATGGCTAGCAGTTGGTCTAGACTTAAGAGAAAGAAATAGTTTATAGTCGTAGCCGTTAGAGTATTAACAGGGGATTGAGTGTCAGTAAGTGTTAAGAAGTGTTAACTAGTGCCTAGTATTGTTGGTTGATCTAGTACACGCGTTAACATTCTAACACATCCCCCGACCATTGTCAACCCTGTTAGTACTTTAACGGCTCCCTGTGTGGCGTTAGCACATTAACACCTAACGACGGAAGCCACCGTAAAATGGCGAGAGTGATAAAATAAAAAAAAGTGATATAACATTGAATAACTTTAATACAGTTACGTCTTACTAATAGAACCAACCAACTAGGAGGACACAATGGGATCACCATTCGAAGCAGCATACGACAGCGATGAACTATACGCGATTCTAGACGACACCCGATCACGATGTGTCAAGCGTCGGAACCGACCGGGATTTGACCAACGGGTCAAGGGCATGAATGATAGGGTATACCGCAACGAGCGGCGGCCTGTTATGGATTGCATCTACACCGCCAAGCGATGGCTGCGCGAGATTGGATACGAGCTACCCCGAATCAGGGTGCGCATCACCGAGACCGATCGACACAACCCGGTCATGGGGTCCGCTGTGCTCAATGCCAATGAGGTCTACATCGTTGACACCTCGGTTGACTCACGACACCTGATGCACGTAGTGTGCCACGAAATAGTCCACGCCGTACTCGGCAAGGGTCATGATGAGTATTGCCCGCTGATGGCGTCAAGGGTACCGGCTATCGAATGGACCCGCGACACTATAAAGAAAAACTTTATTAAATACTTTGAATAAGATTGATTGATTTACGTCTTACCTATACAACCAACAAGGAGACAATCAAATGACAGTACAAGAACAGATCAACGCAGCCCGGATGAAGCTATCAATGGCTCAGCAAAAACTACAACGCCTCAACGAGGTTATTGATACCCACTTCTCACCACGTCGCAAGGATGGCGAGACTGGCGAAGAAATAACACTGGAGACTCACAAGCTGATGTGCCTCGCCCTAGGGTCGGTCATTGATGCTCAGAAGGTCATGACCGAAGCGGTACTCGACATCGGTGGTAATCTGAGCGGATCACGAACGATATACTTAAAATAAAAGTTATTAAAATATTGAATAGACGGGGCTCAACCCCGTCTTACCTATACAACCAACAAGGAGATACTAAAATGGACATTATGATTCAGACCTCTAAGATCGCCCGAGTAGACCACAACCGAGCCCGCAACGTGTGGACCGTAGTTGATCAAGTCGCTCAGGCTCGCGCCCTGTGCTTAGATGAGGTAGAAAGTGCTATATCGCGATGCCACAACAGTGCAACGGCTCAGAAGCTCGCACGGACCATCACAGCCAAGTATACCGCCCGCGTGTCAGCGTACGTGCACCCGGACACACCGACCTATGGCGAGCGCTTGAACGCTTGGATCATGATGAATAAAAAAGGTTAACTTGGTTTGAATAAACCCGAATTGCAAAACGTCTAACGGGGGGCCCCTCCCCCCCCCCTCCTCCCGAATCTATCTCCCATGCGGCCGGTTGGCACGGAGTGTGCTAAGACCGTTCGCGTTATCGCTATGAAATTTTGGAGATTTCGAATATCCGCCTGGCTAATTACCTTAAACCGGAAGGAGGGGATATGAATGGACTCACCAGAAGAGGTAATCAAGGCAACCCAAACAGTAGTTTCAGATCTAATGGGACACTACGGATGGATGTTCATAGCAGCAATTGCGGTCCTCTTGTTCAAGAACGTAGTAAGCAATGTATTGGATGGGCTACTGTTTATGTTCGGCCACGATTTCGATGTTGATGATATAGTATACATCAATGGCGACAAAAAAGCAAGGATAATCAGACAAACGCCAACTAAGACAGTTTTCCACTTGATTGAAACAGATAGAAAGCTTATAGTACCAAACACAGCGCTCTATTCCTTGCGAATAGAGAAAATACTACCAGGATCGAACAACGATTCGGACAATTAGAGTTAAACGACTATTTATAGGGTAGCCAAAAAATGGCCAAAAAAATTTAAGGAGATATAAGATGGCATCTATTAAAGACAAAATAAGAAAACTAGTAAAAGAAGAGCTAACGAAAGTATTGGAAGGTCCGGTCAGAGAAAATTTCTCAAGAATGGATGCATTACAGGGTAGCAATGCAATGGAAAAGGCATTTGCCGCAGTTGACTTAAACACTCTAATGAGTATCGCACTACCTTATTTGAATGATGATGAGAAAGAGATCTTAAAAGATGAGATGCTTAAAATCGTTATGGTGATACCAGATGCAGAACTCGCAGAAATATACGATACAGTAGTAGCTAGCGCAACCGGACAATTCAACGAAGGTGCTGCTGAGTAATCTGCAATGGAGCACCAAAATAAGAAAATAAAAGACATGGTAGAGAAGGCGTTGGGCCTTAGAGATCCTGAAGAGGTTCCAGATGCTGAATGGGATGATAGTCCAGAATCCGATTTTGCTGACGCGGGGCACATGGAAGATCCACAATTCAACGAAAAACTAAATCAATACCTGTTAACAAAGGGTACTAGCCTTAAGAAGTTGGGTATAAGGTTATGAAACTGATAATGGAAGGTTGGCGGCAATTTGTTAACGAAGGGTACCCTAACGACGATGCTCAAACTCCAGTAGACAGTGGTTACGAAAACTATGAATTAGCTTCAGCTGCCAAACTAGCTATCGAAGCGTTTACAGATCAGCTAACGGAAATGGGTTATTATACCCTACCCAAATACGACGAGGCTATCAGTGCTCTCTTAGCAGGTAACGCTAGCGCTGCAGCGAACGTAATTCGCGCTGAGGTCTCGGATGAAGATGGCGGTGACCGCGATGGTGACCTGCTCAACGCAATGGTAGGCGAGTTAGAAGAAGAATTCGAACAATTAATCGCTAGCGCCGGTGCCAATCGCCAAGTTTGAGTGGCCAGCCAAGATAAACGGCAATATTACGACGATCTCCACGATGCCGCGTGTAAATTAAACAAAAAAATTTACTTTGACCCTGTTATAGGGTATAATGTTTTAACAAAGATATACTTACTTGGTCGCGGATGGTGTTGTCGTAACACTTGCCGTCATTGTCCTTGGAGGGAATAATATGTGTATAATTTGTGTTGGAATCGATAATAAAACTTTATTACCTTGGGAGGCGCTCCGCAATTCGGATGAAATGTGGGATGCTACCCCCGATGACCACAAAGAAGAGTTAGATGAGAAGATAGCACTGCTTATTCGTGAATGGATGGAGCAAAACCCTACCGAAAAAGTCGATATATAAAAAATTTTTCTCGCGAAAAATCGCGAAAACGCGACCATCTTCCTTCTTGAAAACTATCTATAACATCACGTTTTGGAGGTTTTCTTATGCTTAAGTTCATTTTATCACTCGGTCTTGTTGCTGCCTTTGTTTGGGGCTGCGGCCCTTTGCTCCAATCCTGCTGGGGAATCAAGGACGCTGAAGGCAAAATTGACTGGCCTCGTGTCAAAAAGTACGCAAAACTTAGCGATCTGGCTTATAAAAGCGAAAAAGATGTAAAATCTGAAAAAATTTCCGGTTTTGGCGAGGAGTTATACACAAAAATACTCGATGGTGTCGAATCTCGCGTCATTTTGATCACCGATCACAAAAATAAACTCCATTGGGTCGCAATTGAAGGCACCGCAAATAAAACAAACGTAAAACTTGATGCAGAATACCTAAAAGAGAAGGATCCAACCCTGGGAATATGGGTTCACAAGGGATTTCACAAGCTCGCAACGGCCGTATACAACGATCTTAAGCCAAAACTGGTACCAGGATACAAAATTCGCGTTACCGGGCACTCATTGGGCGGTGCTGCCGCCGCCGTCTTGTCTATGATGTACTCAGTTGAAGGCACTCTCGAAGAATGTGTCACCTTTGGGCAACCCAAAGTAACAAACGAGAAGGGTGTAAAGAAATATTGGGACTTACCAATAATACGAATCGTAGATAATAAGGATATCGTCCCTCTCGTTCCCCCGTTAACAATAATCTCAGCAATACACGGCACTTATCGCCACGTTGGTGTTGAAGTTATATTAAAACCCGGTGGGCGTTGGCTGTGGCTCAGTAAACACAACGCAAACCGAATGCTGGTTACTGGAACCTGGTCTAATCTGTTTAACGAATCGATTGATGACCATTATATGAGAAATTACATAGAAAAGATAGAAAAAATCTTGAAAAAGGAGTAGGATGTATGGTATGCAACATTTTATCAATTTTGGTGGCTTCCATAGTCTTTTTACAGTTGCTAATTTGTGGTTGGCAGTGTAGGGGTGATCAGTAGAAGTATGCAAAATTTAAGAACATTAGTTGGAGACACCCCCCTCGTTAGGGTTTCTGACAGAATATATGCAAAATTAGAGACTGTCAACCCTTCTGGTTCGGTTAAAGACAGAATGATATCTTATATTATTAGAAAGGCTCAGCTTTGGGGTAATATTAAGAAAGATGCGATACTGTGTGATGCAACCAGCGGGAATACTGGCATCGCTCTCGCTATGGTTGCCGCTTCTCTGGGGATGAGGTGTGTTATATTTATGCCTAAAAATATGTCCGAAGAAAGAAGGCAGATGATGAGAATATATGGTGCCGAGATTATCGATGCACCAAATGATGATTTTTTGGCCGCGATTGGTATGCGCAATGCTTACCTTATGGCAAACTCAAAGGCCTGGTCTCCAAAACAATTCGACAACCCTCTTAACGTGGAGTGCCACGAAAGAGAGACAGCGCCAGAAATTCATAAACAAGTTATAGCCACAAATCGTAGTTGGTCTGCTTTCATTCACGGTGCAGGAACTGGCGGTACTATAGAAGGTGTCAGGAAGTACGTGTCCAAGAACCAACTTAGTGTCGACGTGTGTATGGTCAAACCGCTTGAATCGCCCCATGGGATCCAGGGAATCGCAGATGGCAAAGACTTCCTAGCTTCCTCAGAAGATATGGACAGTATTATCAACGTTGGAACGGAAGAGTCAATAAGCAGAGCGAAAGATTTTATAAAAGAGACAGGTTTGCTTGTTGGTATATCATCTGGTGCCAATATATTGGCTGCCGAAAGGTACGTTGCTGCCAAAGATCCTCGTGGCATTGTTGTTACTATGTTGTGTGATCGCGGTGAAAGATATATGTCCATATATGAAAAGTAAACTATTTATTGTATGAAACTCATAATGGAAAACTTCAGGAAGTTCACAGAGAGCTACAAGGATCATGATCACAATCGCCCTGCCAGCTTGGAAGGCAACATTCCCTTATGGTCCTCGTTCGGAGGAAAGACGCTTCCCATTGCTCAACTGATGGAAGAAGAGTTTGACAGAGGAAACACAACCGAAGAAGAATTTGCAGGATGGCTAGAGAAGTACGGGTTAACTCCTGAATCACCAGCGACGTGGGTAACTACAAATCCTTTCTATGCTGCTGGTTATGAAAACGAAATGCGCCCACCAGACGTAGACAGATATATAGAACAACAAGGCAAGAATGTTTTTGAAGAAGAGTTTGAAGTGTTATGGACAACAAAACACCCAACCTTCACTAAACAGGATGGCATTCTTGTGGCAGAATCACATGATGGTGATGATGGATATTTGTTTGCCAAGATCTGATGCGCTGGATGTAGATGGTGAGACAGCGCAGCACATGTGCAGCTCTGTGAGAACTTGTGCTCACTTGCGGCACCATTGGTCACCTTGTGTTCGATGGTGCTACATGTGGTTACATGTGACCAAACGTAAAAAACTGTGAGCTCATGTGGTTGGCATGCCGCTTGCTACGTGTGTACGCTCGCACTCGGGGGTGACGTGCGGGGGTGACGTGCGGGGGTGACGTGTGCGTGCTCCATGACTTCGCGTGTGGACGTGCGTGCCCTCGAGGGCGGGGGCGGGCTCCATGATCTCGCGGACGGACATGTGTGCTCCATGATCTCGCACAGGGACATGTGTGTGCTCCACAATCTCGCCTGCGTGAGGCTCGCGAGGGGGGGGGGATATTAGAGAAAACATAAAGCCTCTTTTCGGGGGGGGGAATTGGGGGGAAAGATGAAAAGACGTGATGATAGATTCCAGGAATTGAATGCAGAATTCAAGCTCGAGGTATTGAGTAGTCATTATCTTGGAGCGTATGATGAGGGACTGTCGGAAGACGACGACATGTACATTGAGTTACTCAATGACCCAGAGAAGTTAGAGCAGGCCTTAAAGGATGAGTTCGGATCGGGTGAAAGGTACGGTGTAAAGTACACTCTTGAATACGCTTGGGATAACTACAGGCGATATGGATACATCTAGAGCAAACACTTTTTTGCATATCGTGCAATTATTTTAATGACAGATGACAACATTTAAACATATGATACATAAAGAAACTGAAGAGAAGGGGAAAATATGAGAAAGCTACTTGAACTATTACTAACTCCAATCGTCGAAGACATAGCTGCTCACCTGGTAGATGATACTAAAGAAGGGCTCGAGCAATACATCGGGAATGTGAGCCGAGACCTATGTGCAGAGTCTGATAATCACCAGGAGCAGTTGAACGATCTTGAGGCTAAGATTGAGGAGATGAAGACCGAGATAGAGTCACTGAAGGAAGAGATTGACGACATGAAGTCTGAAGGAGTTCGACATGCTCAGTAATAACTACACATCGGTAGACGTCTTCACCAAGGAGCTTGGGTACATAAGAATTGAGGGATACATTCAAGAGGACACTAAGATCGTAGAATGCATACACCTTAAGATTGTCCAGCTTGTACATACTCAAGGTAAAGAGATTGTCATGACCAGAGATGTTGACTACGACATCCTGACAGACGAATTCCGAATCAGCCTAGAAGAGTTAGCATACAAAGAGCATATCGCAAGGATGGAAGAGCAGGATGACTGACATCAAAACAATACTAATCGCAGTCCTGGTAACACCACTGGTTTGGTTTACCATGGCTGTATTAATGTCACTTTAACTTAGGGGGAAAATTGAAAGACCTCAGAAATGAAATTGAAGAGTACGTAGATACAATAGACAAACTGAAGGAGAAGGTAAGAAAGAAAACCAATGAAGTAAACAGGCTTCGCAAAGACATGGAGCTCATGTCTAAGAGGATAACGACAAAGCTCTCAGATGCAGAGATCCTGGAGACGCTGTATGTAACGTTTAAAGAGACACCATTTACAGCAAGTCAGGCACTTGAGAAAATATCTGTTTCAACTCACCTTCGAGTGGAGATGGTGATTAGAAACGTACAGTTAAACAGCACCAGTTCGCTGGGGGTTAAGTTCATTAAGCCTATGCTGAATAAGAAAAACGGGAGACTTACTCTTAAGGAGGCTCACGTATATGCAAGTGATAGAACCCCGGAGCAGGGGACAGGCAAACTATATAAAATTAAGAAAGACTAGGGGAAATAGAACATGAAGCGATACGAATTAAGAAACGGTAAGGGTAAGGACATTGCATTTACTGGTGAGCTTATCTCAGAGGTAGACTCAAGAGACTTTAGGGTTTCACCTGGTCAGGCTGACAGGTGGACAGAGTTGAGGCTATACGAGACCAAGGGTGGTAAGTATATCTGCGAGAGCTGTGGTAGATCAGCGGTTCGAGGCGAAACAGATCGATTCAATATCAGTGTGGCTGAAACGCAAGGCGACGTCTTCAAAATGTTCCGTTCAAGCTACCTCTCAAAGGCGCTGTTCGAAGACGCTGGACTTAATGGCAACGTAAGGGAGGTTGAGTAATGTCAAAGCACTGGACGATTAAAGAACATCGAGAACTAATTAAGTCGGTACATAGAAGGACGTCTGGATTGAAAAGAAAGAGAGGGTCACCTCGACAGACGACCCCCATCTCAGTGTGGAAGCTAATAGCGGCGGACGTGAATGATGCATGCGGCAGCAATCGGTCACACTATGGATGCTCGAAGCAGTGGCATGCACTGTCAGAGGACGTTCAAACCACGATGCTGATTAATGACGTTGCTCCTGAGCAGCCAGCAGCACACCTTCACACGCCAGAAGACTTGCCCAAGGACAGACCCGACTTCGTAACAAGAAGCAAGCTTATCTGGATGGATGAAATAGTGTTTGGGAAGGGTGTCAAATACACCTTCACATTAGAGGGTGAAATCGACGGGAGGAAACTGGTTCGACTCGAGTATGATGTAGACCTTACTGAAATGAATAAGATTCAAGCTGAGCGCAGAGTCTTAATGAAGAAGCTAAACGAAGGATGGAAACTATGAAGAGACTAATGAATACGTATAACAGCCTCGAGATTTGGTGCAACGCTTGCTCCGGAGTGTCGACCCTTGCAGAGGACGGTGGTGAAGCGCAGTTCCTACAGGGCACAGCAAGCATACACCAAGAGTTCCGAAGGACTTCAGAGTATGACCTGATGGATCTGATGTCAGAATACGAAGTATACAAGGTAGACGAACCATTTGGTGCAGGCAAGGCGCTGATTCTGGGCGATAAGGTCTCGAGACTCAACAGCCTCTTCGTAGACATAGACAAACTGTCTGGAGTTGTGATTGTGCCTAAGGGCATCAAGGCTAAGGAGAGATTCGCATACGCAATTGATTACATATCCCGGATGAACATCGCGATGAGTGGAGACGGTTACCAAGTGGCACTGATGAACGGAGACGGTAAAGTCTTCGAGGTCATTGACCATGTGTCCGACATGGACGATGTCGATGAGGTCTGCAAGTATCTCGATCAGTTAGCTAAAACAATTGGGAAGGATGGAGTGAAGCAATGATCTTAGAAGCAATAGAGGCACTGTTCACGTTCTGGGGATGCGTCTTTGTCTTTAGTCTTTTCAGATAGCGAAACGAAGGGGGAAACATGAAGAATAATCTAAACCGAGGCGACACACCGATTAGCGATGGGCCGTCACCGTACTATAGAAGGGTCCACTCCAGTGAAACACCCATTCGAATAAAGGAGACTTGCTTAGCCCATCCGCAACAGTTTCGTGATTCCATTACGGTCGACAGCCTGCTTGCGTTATGCGCTCCTGTCTCGCCAACACTGGATGGGACAAGGTCCGAACTCAGAGACTTCCGTGAAGCATATAGTGAAGAATATGCTGAACGTTTGCAACACGCCCTTACTGACGATGATGCAGCCATAATTAGATCTTGTATTTTCCATGACACCTTGTATGGAAACTGGGTGGCTCAGGGTGCTCCACTGTTTGAGATTGGACCACTGATGTCCGAAGAGTTTATGAATATCTGCGAAGTCGAAGCAAATCGGGCGGTTTCGGATGGACGACCGAAAGAGGATGGCGCAAGCATGATAATAAATAAATTGTTCTCCAGGCTCCCGTTCGATATCGCCTATTTTAAGTCTAGCACTATCGGACCAGGGTTGGGCTGCTATGTAGCTAGATTCACTAAAGGCGACATGAACTATCTACTTTTCTTTGCCGACACTGGAGCAAGGCTAATCGGCTTGACCTACCATAGTTATGGAGATGAATGGTTCATGTCACATATCGACATGGGTGAACTTGCTGAGCTAAAAAGGATTCCAGGCACAAAGAACAGCGTCACCGGATTTACAAGGCACTACGACGAAACCTGGCACAAATCATCTCTAGATCTTATAGAGCATGAACGAGACTACGTATACGACTGGATGTCGACCCTTTGTGGGCTCTGCCTCTATCTGGAGGCGGTCAATAAGGACGTTGTGGATACAACCCATAAAGTAAGGGCAAATATTTTCAGCGGAAAAAAAAGCAAGGTACGAAAGGCCATCAACTCAATGATAGGTAAACAAAAGATTTGGATTGAAAGAGGTCTTGAGGAGAAGGCGAGTAGAGAGGGAATAACTACTGGACAAAAATTAAGCGCAGGACATATCCGGAGAGGCCATCTCCACACGTACTACACCGGAAAGAAGCTTGATGCTGATGGGAATCCACTACCCAAAGATGTTAGAAAGAAGACCGTGAAATGGGTAGCACCAACATGGGTCGGGCCGAGGACTCTCACAGAAGAGCCTAGAGAGTATGGAATTAGAGCTCAACAAAGTTAAGTCAATTTATTATTCCATACTTACAAACATAAGTGTAACCTACACCTACGCTTTCCCAGAACACAAGCAGGTCTCAATGAGTAAAGATGTAGTCGAGGTAGAATTCGAGCATTACCTTAACGTAATGACGGACGCCATGGACTCAGAGGACAATGTAAAGGTGGTCATATCGGCAGAAGTCGTACCGTTCGACGGGGATGAGGGCTACATAACTACCTATGGAGAGGTACAAGTCACCGACATTAAAGTTGTAGACCCAAAGTATCCAGAGCTTTCAATAGTCGAGAGCGATATAACCGCTGACGAGTACGACAGGATTGAAGACGTAGCCTACCGGCTGGTTGAGGTATCTGCTGAATACGACGGCTATTACCATTGAGACTGTCGGGTGAATACTATAACATCCAAAGATCGGGTCAGGGGCTGATGCTTGATAACCTGGATATTTCGATCCTAGCAATCACCTGCATCGTGATCTCCGTGATGTCTATCATATTTCTCGGAAACGAATAGAAGCTAAACCAAGAAAGAGTAAGCATGAATTGCCCGCTCCTATGCCTGACCTTTGTCAGCTCTATATATTCCAACAACATTCAGCACCGAGTTCAAGTATGTGAAGAGGTCGTTAGCTCTGCGGAGTCCCATGACGTGGACCCAGTGCTCGCAATAGCGGTCTCACACGTCGAGAGTGGGCTTCAGAGAGGACTTGTGTCTTCTGCTGGAGCGGTTGGACCAATGCAGGTCATGCGTCGATTCTGGTGCAGGTCTGAGCCCTGCAACCTTATTGACGCTGGAATGTATGCACTTAAATACTATGAGCTGAGATATGGTTTGGATGAATCCCTGTGTAGATACTCATCTGGTGGAGAGTGTGCTAAGTCAAAAGGACGTCGAGTCTATAGGGATAAGGTAATCAAGATGAGTGAAGTCGTCATGTCGGTTTCGGAAGGTGTTTGCGTAGATGGTTGCTAAAGTATCTAGAGAATGCGGGACTTGCACAGCTTGTTGCGAAGTGATGATTGTGCCTGAGCTCAATAAGCCTGCGAACAAGCCTTGCCAATATGCGAGCGATGGATGCAACATGTATGAGCATCGACCACCCACCTGTAAGGACTGGGACTGCCTTTGGATTAAGGGAGAGTTCAGGGAGAGGGATCGCCCTGATAAGATTGGATTCGTGTCCTGGATGATGCCCGTAGCTCTTATGCGAGACTGGAAGCATCACGTCGTTGCATTCCGAGAGATCAAGGAGGGTGCTACCGTTCTAGCTGCGGCTGAGAAGATCATAAAGAAATTTAACAAGGTCGGCATATCTGTAATCGTAATTCGAAAGGAGACCGGCAGAGCCTTCTACCCAGCTAAGGGTTTTGCGCCCACCATGAGGGCTTCGTTTGAAAAGGAGGGGATGGATTACAAGGAAAGATCCGGAGCTTTCTTTGTTGATCTCGAGTTCTGCAAGAAGGCATGGCCAGCAGACTACGCGGACGAATCTAGCCTCAAAGAGCTAATACAGATTACCTAGATCATATCTATAGATAAAAAAGATGCCTTGATAAACGTCAAGTCGTCAGCCCACTCGTATCCCAGGAACATGAATCGGGTCTCAGTAAAGCCAACATCCTCATCTGTAATAGATACTACAGACATCAGGGGAAGACCTGTCACCGCCACATCCTCCATCTCGTATGATACCCGCATCCGTATTCCGCCGCGCCTTCTAAGCCTCTCACTGGCTATAGCTCCGGCTGTTGATGCGCTTTGAACATCAGGCACAGATATGGAAACGATTGGCCTCTGTCCCCACCTGTCGTAGCTTGCTCTCGCGATCTCGGAATTAAACCTGTCGATGAGGACGTTATCTGAGTTGTCCGATGATGCACCATTGGCACCATACTGGACTCTAACCTCATTCTCTATCTCACCTAGACCAGTCTGCTGCAGCTCTGTTCTCTCGATTAAGCTAACGCCATACTCAAAGCTCATTACTGGTGCCTGGTTTACTGGAACCTCGATAGACTGTATAGCAAACTTACCGCCAGCCGAGCCAACAGCGACAGGAAACTGATTCTCGAGCCTGCTTCGGAAGATGGATTGAAGCGTCTGCCCTTCCTGCTTGGCGTTAATCACAATGTCTGCATCATACTTATTGAGAAGCGCAAGGCTGGGAGATGTCAGCACCCAGTCAATGTAATCAGCGGATGCTCGTGATGAAGACTGATACATATCGAACAAGACATTTCCAAGACCTCTTATTGCCTGACCATCAGCGCCAATCTTGCCTGTAACGCTTTCGAAGTATAGCTCATCCGGATTAAACCCGTCGAGCCGTGGCTCGTGTACCTCCTCATAGCTGGAGTCGGCATATCGAACAGGGACCGTAACATAGCTAACAGTCCCATCGAGTGCGTCTGGAGCCGTATAACCATTGACTGAACTAAATACACTTACATCATTCCATCTGGCGTTAAGCCTAAAGTCAATTTCACCTGAGTAAGAAATCGACTCGTCGCCAACTATGGCGTGGGATGCAACCGGATAAATATATGACCTCCAGTACTGTGGAGTAGTAGTATTCACCTCAACCTCGTAATAACCCAAAGGTGTGCAGGAAACATTCTTACCGGTGCCATATATTATGGGCACCACCCCATCAGACACGTTGTCACTAAAGAATAAATAAAGATTACCAGGGTTATACGTCCCATCCCCAACGGGAATTTCGAGACTCTTAAATTCATAAGCCGAGAACAATGGGGCTGACGGCGTGCCAAACAAAGAAGTGAACTCCATTGCAGGCTCAAGCACCGATATGAGCTGAGTAAATCCACCTGGCTCCACAGCGTTGAAGGTCGTCTTGTTTACGAATCTCCCGTTGTCGAAATAGTTGTTTGGCGGGTACTCGAGTAGGGATATATCTTCTTTCGGCTCGAATGAGAACTCCATGGTGTCTTCATTTAGTCCGAACCCTACAGACGCAACCTCCCCATCGAATGACTCGTATATCCTTTCTTCCTCGTCCTCAATCCAGATACGTGCCCTGCTGCCTGCAACTCGGTTAGAGTTAACAAGTATATCTCCAGGGGTAATGTCGCTCATTACCTTAACGGATGAAGACCCAGAGCTAAGTGATGATGATACAGGGTCCAGCTTAACGCCAGGCACACTTAAGCTTACAATGCTGTCCTTGAAGAAGAACTCTTCGCCTGCAATGGTTCGAGCACCAGGCTCACCTGTGGTAACACATAGCTTTCCTGAGTCCAGTTCAATAACGATGTAAGCATCAACCCTCATCCCACAACAATCCCTTGCTTAGTATGGACAACCTTAACCTGTCCGCTGCCTGGAGTGTCTATCCCACCACCAGGTACCAGCACGCCACCCTTACCAGCCTTAAACAATCCACGGATCGCTCCGTATCCAACACTCATCCTGCCTAGACTTCTATCTCTCGCAAACGCAATCGCCTCTTCCTGGAATTGAAAGTCCGTACCACTAAGCTTAGGCTGAGAGAAGCCATCGAGCTCAAACACGTCCCAAAGAACTACCGCACCGGTAGACCTGCCCTTAACTAGGTATTGCTTCTTCTCCTGCTTGTCCCTGATCTTCGCGAAGCCTTTGCTCCTCTTGTCTCTAATGAATACCTTGCGGACATTTCCTGCATCGGTGGAGAAGTAGTCTCTTATCTTACTACTAACCTCATTTGCATACTTACTCATTCCTAAACCCCTTTGGCTCATCGTCCTGCGCTAAGGCAAGCATCCATCTTCGTATAGTCTTGGCGTCATCCATGGACTTGGCTAACCCTGCGTACTTCTTCCCGATGGTGACTCGCTGCCTCTTGGAGAGTTGCTTGTTGCCTAGTATACTAAACACCTGCCTAAGGAAGTTAAACTTCTTCGTCTTCCCGTGGGGGACTCTCATTAGAGACCTGCCGATAAACTCTGATCGAGACATCTCTTCGTCGACTGCTGAGTCCATAGCCGTGAACTCGACTTGAGACCCGGCCTTATTGACTGTTACTAGAGAAAGTCCCCTCCAGAATTGGTCAGAGGCTTTAATTCTCAGCCCCCTCTGAACCTTTTTTAGGCTTGATTCAATCTCACTTCGGACTGACACGGTTCAACTCCACAATAAGGTCGGTTAACCTGGAGACGGACAAGGATGTTGCGGCAATTCTTATATTCGCAGACTTGCCACGAAACAGCCACCCATCAAACCTGGCGACCTCTACAGTTTGCTCAACGCCATAAACCCCAATAAACGGAGTTCTCTCAACATATATACTGAGCCTTGCGTCCTTGCACCACGTTCTTCTAGACTTCGTTGCGTCAAGAACTTCAGACACTATCGTCTGGTCAATTAAGCAGTTGCGCTGACAGATGGATACCTTGTCATAAACAAATATGCTCCATCCCAGCATTTTTAAAAGTAATCGTTTCATGCTAATACAACCTCCGCCAAGCCAACCTCTGAGCCTACGTCCCTAAGCAGCGACACCGCCGTATCGACTTCGTCATTCTGTCCTCGAATCCATACTCCTGAATACCCGACAACTCTCTCCATTGAGTCGTCCAGCCCACCAACCTCAATAAAGATCTCGGAATCGGAGAGGATCTGAAGTAGTAACCTAAGCATAGCCCATGTCTTTACTGATCCATCGGCTACAAGATTATAAGTAACAAATGTTCCTATCTTTGGGACTCTGTCTGGGCCTATGGGAGACTTAGGTATCTTGGTGGAGCGTGAAACGTGGGACGAGTAAAGCTTTGCTGTGGAGTCAAGCTCTCCAATCGCATTCTTCATGTCAGCTCTAAAGATAGAGGGACCGTCAATGCCCGCATCGAAAATCTTTCCGATGTCGTTATACGATATGTCAGCACGAGTGATGACGGCAGCGGGGTTATACCTAGCCGCCAACTCTAGCCCCTGATCCTTAGCCATCGCATCCACCTTAGAGCTCACGGACCTAGACTCACGCTCTGCTGCATCAACTTCAGACTGGGTAACGTCAAGCTTTCCAAGAGCATATCTCCTCAAGAAGGATCTCTGAAGCATAAGGTCCTGGAGATCTCTCCGTGCCTTATCCTGAGACTCATCCTCTTGCACTTCCGGACCATCAGACATCCAGGAGTCCACGGTGTCCTCTGGCTCTACTTCCTTGGGTGCCCGAACGAATACCAAATAGCAGCAGCAGTTTGTCTTGCATACCGTATCTCCATTCCCAGGCAGTGTGGGCAGCGTTGCTCGAGTGAACGGGCTTGATGCACTTAATGCCGGACAATCAACACAATGGTCGCACGCCCCCAGCCTCCAGAAGATCTTCTCGCCACCGATTCCTCCGAACACAGAGCCAGCGTTGTACGCACCCTTCAGAGCCTGACCATACATGTTGGTCCGAGCCCCAACGCCCATCGCGCCCTTGCGGTCTGTATCGCCTGCCGCATACTGACCAGCGAATTGATTGGCGAACGCGGACTGCTTTTCCATCATCATCCTGAATATTGGGCTGCCCTCAAGGATCTTTCCCTGTGTCAGGGTGGACGCATCCTGTCTCCCGCGATTTCCGTACCCCTTCCTAAAGCTTCTCACCATAGCGTCACCAAGAGACTTCGTCCAAGACACCTGTAGCGCAGCCAGTATTGATGCAACCCTCTGGGGTCTATTTGCAGCAGACGAGCCCAGCTTCTCGAGCTCTTGGTCAAACTCGGATAAAGCAAAATACCATTCGGAGTTGAACACATCTCTGATGCTGCCAATCTCCTCGTTAGCTCGAACGGTATTCTCAACCAATGGAGTGGGAGAAGATGCGGCATTACGAAGGAGTCCTGACAGGTAAGATACCGCCACGTCTGCCCTAGTGAGCCTATTCTTCCCCATATACACCCTCAACTGACTCCGCTAGGTCTTTGAGAAGTTGCTTGACTCCAAACTCCTGATCCCTTAAATCCGCCAGTCTATCAGAAGACTCTTGAACCTCTCTGGTTGCAGCCAGGCTCATGACCTCCTCATCACTTAGACCGAGCGCCTCCTTAAGCACGAACTTAAAGTCCATCCCTAGGTCATTGGCTAGAATTCTAGCAGTCTGTGCTCGAACATAGTTGGTGTCTGCCTTCATCTTCTCATCGAAAGAGCTGACTCTCGGCATTCTAATCTTGTATTTTATCGATGGCTTAACACCGGCTGCCGCTAACGCTCTCTGAATAACAGTGTGCATCAGATGAACAACTTCCTGCTGCTTACGGCGCACGGTTCTAGCAAACTGAAGACCCTGCTGCTCGAGTGTTGATCGAGCATTAACATTCTTCTCAAAGCCGCAGAGTGCAGCGGGAACGCCGGTCACAATAAAGAACTTGTCCTGCATGAATCTAAGCATATCAATGATTTGTCTTAAGTCTGCGGGTGGATCATTGTGGAAGCTCGGCTTTTCAGCGCCCTCTCGGTACGGGTAGACAAGATCATCCATTGCGATAAGCGAGGTGATTCGTCTTCTCATCTTTCCGTCTCGGTCAAAAACCTGCTGACTCCACTGTCCAGACTTGAGGTTCTCAAGGAAGTCATCAACCTGATCCGGTCTAATATTGGAGGGCATCGGGTATGTAACAGACTTACGGGCGGCAGCCTGAAGAATGGAGAGAAGGCTCAACACATCCTCCGCAGCCTCACTCTGACGCCAAAGCTTTCTAGCTGTCGCGTACATGCTTCGCCCGTATCGACGCCCTCGGGACTTGTCGGGTGCATAGTGAACCACCTGAACTGGTGCCAGTGTAACTGTATCTCCATTGTTGTAGGTTGTTGGCGTCATCCTACTTTTGTAACCGACGATCTGAGAGTATGTGTTGACAACAACATCCGTAGACATAGGAATTAAAGGTCTCTCTGCTACCAGCGAAGAGCTTGAGAAGATCAGCTCTGTAAAACTGTCACCAAGAAGAGTGCCCTCCTTGAAGATGTGGACAAAGAAGTCCGTGCCGCCTACAGCCGCCAGTGCAGAGTTTACGATGTCCTTATATGGTTCGTCCGCATCTTCCTCAAACTGAATGTTGACCCCATCAACCGAATCCCCACCAAAAACAAAGTCGGTCAAAACCTGAAGAGCCGTCGCCATCTCAGGAACCTCGTCCCTAATCTCCCTGAAATCTAGATACCTAGAGCCTCGAGACCGATCATACGCCTCTTGATTCAAAGCCTTCATCTGATTAGACATCCGGCGAGCGCGCCTCTCCGCAGCAGACCCAGCGGTCGTCCCATTCAAGTCGACACCAGTAGCCCCGTACTCTGATGCGACCACTTCGGGGGCACCCTTAAACATTCGCATCATTCTATCGGAAAGCCTGCGTGCAAGCATGCTGTCGGGCTCAAACTTCTTAGCCATGAGGGATAACTCCGGATTGTTTAATGCTATTTTAAACCAACCGCGTCACTTTGTCGACACAAGTCGCAGCATCCTTTTGCGAGGAAAGAGGTATTCTGCAGAGTTGTACTGAGAGATCCTTCTAAGAGCCTGGCTTGCGGCGTCCACCTGGTCATCGTTTCGACCCAGGGGGAATTGAAGGAGCTCAGTAAGGAAATCCTGTAGAAAAGCGGACTTCTTGTGGAGAACAACCTGCCCAGCCTCGAACAGTGGAGAGACTGCGCTGAACCTTGCAACCTTGCTGCCCTCTGGTCTGACTGGTATGATACCGTTTAGGCTTCTCTTCAGCGTGTCAATGATCGCCGGACCATTCGCAGCGTCCTCTATCAGGATCTCTGTACAGTCAGGGTGCCTTCTCGAGAGTCGCTCAATCGCAGCGATGGTCTGAGTGAACCCCCACCTTCCGCGCTCCTGGTCCAGAAGGTAATACTTGTTGTCCTTAGCTCCCCATACCTGTCCGCACACGAACGATCCTGGTCCAGCTTTAAATGCGGTGTCCCAGCTTTGAATAACCCTGTCGAACTTTTCCGGCAGATCATCACAGTATTCAATCCAGGACTGGCTAACCATTCCGCCGTCTTGAGGAACGGGTCTCTGCTGAAGCTGAGCAGAGCTCGCAAAGGTACCCAGACTTTTCTTAAGTATGTCGATATCGTCACGGCTGAACCGGTCAGGCCATAAAAGCTCGCCGTCCTTCTTTCTGGGGTCTCTCCAACCTATTGATGTCTTAGCCGTTGATCCGTCGTACTCAGCTGGCAAGGTAAGCTTTTCGTATCCTCCGAGATCTTCCAGATGCCCGCAAAGATCACCAAAGTGCACACGCTGACCAATGACAATTCTTCTGGCTGTTTTTGGATCATTGCCGCGAGTGGACATGGTTTGATCCCACCAGTCTATGACAGCATCTCTACCCTTCTCGGACTGAGAGTCCAGCACCTTATGTGGGTCGTCCACCTGGATGAAGTCACCACCTTCACCTGTCGCTGCACCGAGGACGGTGGTGGCGACCCGGACGCCACCACCAGTCAACTCGAACCTTGCCTTCTGATTCTGGTCCGGAGCGATATCACACTCAGGAAACCTTAACCGAAACCAAGGGGTCTGCATTACACGTCTGGTCTTTACGGAGTCTCGTACCGCAAGACCATGAGAGTACGATGAGCACAACCATTTGGTGGACGGGTCGTTGATCCAGGTCCACAAAGGGAAGAATACGCTGCATAGCGTGCTCTTACAGTGTCTTGGCGGCATGTTAATCACCAGGTTCCGAATGTCTCCACGCTGGCACGCCTCAAGGTGCTCGCAAATGGCATGAAGGTGCCATCCATCAATGAACTGATTGTCGCCCTCAACGAGATGCCATGCGGACTCCATGAAACTATGAAGGCTCCCCTGAAGATTCTCTCTCGCAAGATTGAGTATCGCCTGAAGTTCATCGTCCCTAATGTTATGCGGGTTTAAGTCCTGCGTCACTTACAAGCCTCGCTATGTCGTTCTTAGACATTTCCTTAACGTTGATAGCTCCGCCACCCTTGCCAGTCAACTCAAGTCTTGTATTCACTGACGTGCCATAAAGCTGCATAAGCATCCCTACAGCCTTAAGCTGAAGATCCAAGCGTCCCTCTTTGGCTGCATTGGCAGTGATGAGCTTAAGCATTCGCTCATGCTCTTTACGTCTTTCAGATGTGGTCCTACCATCCTCTTCAAGAGCGTTCTCTCGCCACCTCTTAAATGCTGCAGAGATGTATCGTGTCGCGGTACGCTTAGATACATCATACTTCTGCGCCAGAACCTTCTGGGCCTGCCGATTGGTCAGCCCTTGGAGAAGCAGAAGCTCTGCCTGGTCAACCCTTGACTCCATCTGTTCTTTAGTAGATCTTTTTTCAGCCATAACATACTCCTCAAGGCAGTATATCAATAACCGCGTCAGTAAGAAACCAATTCGTAGAACCGCTGCTTGGGTCTATCAAACATCACGTTCACCTTACCCGTTCGACCGTGCCTATGCTTTTGCACTATGATGGTCCCCTCAACCGTCTCATGCCCATCACTCCACTCACTCTCAACATGCTCTGGATACGCTATCTTTAGGATGCCTGTTGCATCATGCTCTACCGCTCTAGACTCACGAATCTGCCCGCCATCGTTGAGTTGGCTTAACGCGATTACAGGTATTTCGTTAGTTCTTGCTATCGCAACAAGGCTGCTGGATATCTCAGCGACCTCTCGCTCTCTGGAGTAGGTAGAGTCTGTCCTCAGAAGCTGTAGATAATCAATGATCACCATGTCGCACTTACCTAGCTTTACCTGCTGCCTTACTGCTGCACCCAGTTGATATAGACTTAATGACGGCTGATCGAGTATCAGGAAATTACCTGACGCAGAATATATTCTGCCTGCGGAGTGCTGCAGGCTATCAATTTGATCAGACGAAAGGTGTCCAGATTCTATCAGGTTTCCTGCGATCCCAGATTCAGAGCTCACTATCCTTCTCATGAGATCAACGTGAGACATCTCGAGAGAACAGTACATCACCTTCGTGTCTCTAACTGCAGCATCAAATCCAATATTAACGCCCAGAACACTCTTCCCGCGCCCCGTGCCAGCACCAAGAACATAGAGCCCTCCGGGTCTGAATCCACCGAGTATCTTATCTAGCCCCTGGATTCCTGACGAGATCCCCGGTGGCTTATTCTTTTCCGCCTCAGGTCTTTCAAATGCAGCCTGAGCAAGCCCTATCACAGACTGAAGCGAGTCTTTGGCGGAGAAAAGTCTCTGCTCAGGAGTCAGGTCGTCCATATCAAGTAGACGCCCTATAGCAGTCTGCCTTGCTTCATATGCGCTGGAAGCGTCCTTAGCGAGAACAACAGCTTCAGATACTGCTTGAACGACACGTCTCTGCTGCGTTGACTCGCGCAGACTCTGACACATTTTCCCGAACGTGGAAGCTACCATCACATACTCGGAACTCATGTTCATCAGGTAATCAAACTTAACCGGAGTCGTTGTCGACTGAAGCGAATGATACACGCTTATCTGATCCACATCGTTTCCGGACATGAATAAATCGCATACAACCTTGTGAACATTTTGATGGACTTGGCTGGTCCAACAGTCAGCAGACAAGCTGACAAACTCCGTCAAATCAGCCCCTTGAAGGCAAGAAGAAATAATCTGCCCTTCAAGATCCTCGTGCATTGAAAACAACCCAACCTCCCTATTAATAAGTAACCAGACTCAAAAACACTATTCTAATAAAATTGATAAATAAACCTTTATTTTAAAAAACTTTTCATGCATGATGACCAAGGATTAAGAAAGGAGTCAAATAATGACTGACCAAATATCTAGAAGAATTAAGATTCGAATCATGGCAATGGGCTGTTCGAGTCTTAAGAGTTTTGTTGAGGAGTATAAGTTGAACGGTGGCGTAAGACCATACTCTTGGTGGAGAAATCTTTCGGAGGGGAGTCCGTACTCATCTCTTATTGAGGCCAGTGAGTGCCTGGGTGTCTCTGTTGATGCATTAATAGGAAGGTCTTCAGATTCGGACAGCGTCTTAATTAGAGAAGGCGTTCCTGGTGGCAGGGTAAACCTTAATGAGTGATAGAGCTGCACCGCCCAAGGACTCCATCGGGGGAACGACGGCAGCACAAGTCCTGGGTCATAGTAAGTATGGCAACAGGCATGCTGCATATCGTAAGATAGTTTCTGCGTTGGACGGGAATCCCATCAGCATCCCAGTGAACTTTAACATGCACCGTGGGCTGCTTGCTGAAGATAAGATTGTCGATATGGTTAAAGAGGACTTTGAGTCTTCCACGGGTATGCGTATCGCAGAGTTGTTTGGCAGCGGCGTTGTTAGGCATAAGGATTTTCCTTTTATACATGCGACAGTGGACAGGGTCGTCTTTGATAAGTCTGGGAAGATACGCGGAATCGTTGAGGTGAAGAGCTGCGACAACACCTGGGCGAGCTTTGATTGGGAACGAAAGGATTACCGATGCCAGTTGGAGCACTATGACTGCATATTTAAATCTGCATATGAGTCGGAGATCTCCGAGCATGGTCTTGATCATAACTACCTGCTTGTGGCAACAGGCGATGAGCATACGTGGAGAACGTTTGTGAGAATGATTGAGTCCGGTGAAGACCCTAGTGTGCTGAAGCCCATCATGGGCGTCGAGTATCGCAAGGTTGACTTTAGCGGAAGCTATAAAGACGAAAGCCTTCCTAGGCTCGTAGACTTCTGGACGAAGAATGTTGAGCCCAGAGTTATGCCTGATGTTGATGGGACCGATGGGTGCAAGGTCAACATTATGGAGGCTAACCCTGAGCGATCTGGCGGAAGGGTGGTGTCCGGTTCGGACCCTGAGTATGTTCAAGTCTCCACTATCATTGAGGGCAGGGCTAGGCTTAAGGCAAAATTAAAGGATCTGTCGGAGGAAGAGCGTGGGCTTAAAGAAGAGATAAGGCTCATGGACAACCACCTTAGATTTATTGTGGGTAGGAACAAGTGGATGGAGTCTGACTCGTTCAAGGTTACCGTGTCCAAAAGGGACGGTAGAAAGAAGTTCGATAAAGATCAATTCATGAGTGATAACCCAGGGCTTTACGAGAAGTATCAATCCGAAGGGGACGGATATGAAGCTTTGAAGGTTACACTGAAATAAAAAACGAAAGAGGACGAAATGTTAGCAAAGAAAGTATGGGAATCGTTTAGGTCTAAGCGAGTATTTGAGAATGGATACATAGAGAAGAAGGGTCGATATAGTTACCTTGCGTGGCATGCTGCACAGGAAATACTTAACGACGACTTTCCGGATAACACTGTAGAGTTCTCAATGTATAAGCACCCAAGCGGGTATGAGACCTGTGCCATGTATTACCCTGACGGAACGGCAGAGGTAAACTGCACCATCACGATTAGGGAGGACGGCGAGTCCTTTAGCAGGAGCATGTTTCTCCCTGTTAAGGATCACAAGCATAAGTCTATTGTTAACCCAAACTCTATGGCAATAAACACTGCAAAGCAGCGGTGTGTTGTTAAATGCTTGGCGATGATGGGGCTTGGTCTGCATGTATATATGGGCGCAGAAGATGATCCAGAATACGTAATGACTGGGCTGGATAAGGTTAGAGGATTCTGCTCTGAGTTGTCCGTGTCTGAAGACAAGCTTAACCAGTATGTCAAATCAGTGGCGAACGGGAGTTCTATCTACGAGATTGCTGACAGAGAAAATGGCGACATCGATTCGCTTCTCCTTTACCTCAAAGACAAGGTAGAGGAAATAAATAATCAAGAAAACAACAAGCTGGAAGACCAGCAGTAAGGAGAAGATGCTATGTGGCATTCGACGATAATTGGAAACGTGGGCGATAATGGGGAATTGAAGACTGTTGGAGATGGAAAGCAGGTCTTAAGCTTCAATGTCGGGATTAAGACCGGCAGAGAAAACACAGAGTGGGCACAAGTTAGCGTGTGGGGCAACTACGGCGCGGCTATTGCGGAGTCTGTAAAGAAGGGTGCTCGAGTCACTGTTGTGGGACGAGTGACCGGTGTAGATGCATATCAAAAGAGGGACGGCGGATTCGGCAAGTCTGTGAAGATGACGGCTGACTCAGTTGAAATACATAGAAGTCGGGACGAGTCTCAGTCTCAGCAGTCTATGTCAATGCAGAAGAGGCAGCCTCAACAGCAACGGCAGGCTCCTCAGTCACAGCAGCAGTGGGGATCAACTCCACAGCAGCAGCCTTCACCTAGCCAGGGACAGTGGGGTTCTCAGCCTCAACAACAACAGCAGCAGCCAAACGGTGGTCAGCAGCAGTGGGGGTCTGCCCCGTCCAATGGTAGTGACCCGATTCCATTCTAATGAATATAATTGGGATTGACCCAGGGAAAAGCGGCGCTGTTGTCTCTATGAACTTAGAGACGCACGCCGTTTCCTCTAAACAAATAACGCCTATGGTCAAGGTGGGTAAGAGCAGGCAAGAGTACGACATCCAGGGTATGTCAGACATTCTTAAGTCTCTATCTAGGAATGGCGGCAAGGTCTTTATCGAAAGGCAGCAGGCTAGACCTGGTCAAGGTGTCAGCTCTATGTTTACAACGGGTATGGGCTACGGGTTGTGGCTTGGCATATGTGGTGGACTAGAGATACCGATTGAGGTGGTCAGCCCGATTTCATGGACAAGGGAAATGCTGCGTGGAGTTCCAGGTGAAGGCAAGGGCAGGAACATACTCGGAGCAAAAAGGCTTTTCCCTTCAGAGGATCTGCGTAAAAGTGATAGAGCTCGAGTCGCCCATGATGGTATATGTGACGCACTGTTAATTTGCGAATACGGATGGAGACTTAGCTCGTGAAGTGGTTCATTACTCAAGAAATCGGAGACCTTAGTCAGAGACTAGTTGATGCGGGCGAGACGGTTCTATCTACACCGGATACTCAAAGAAACCCCGATGACCCTGATATGGAAGAGCCCAAGGACTACAACCTTAGAAGCATCATCACTAGCCTAGAAGAAACTCCAGACGTGATAATATTTGGTAACATTAATCAGCCTCCCTTCTATGCTAAGGGATTTGCAAAGCTCTTCCACAGGAAGGGCGGCAAAGTATTAATGGGTGGAAATGATAACGATCCAACGGGAATATTTTACAATAACAACAGAATGGTTCGATGCACCATGACGACCAAGCAGATCTCTGTCTACCTCACCAACGACGTCTCAGTTAAAAGAAAACTTCCCAGGAACACGCGAGTGTTTGACCTAAACGGGGATATTGAGTCCCTGATACAAGCAGCCCATGACACCCTCAACACAGTAGGCATGGGCAAGCTGTATGTTTAGATGGGCAGAGGATGTTCTGATCCTGAACTCTGCCACTGCGCTGCTCTTTATAATCCTTGTTTTTTGTGCCATATTCATTCAAACAGAATTCAAGGTTGAAGACGTATGTTCCCGATTTTCTTTGAGAACTCCAAGGTTCCATCACTACTATCTAAGATCGCGCCTTTTAAGGTGGGTGGATTTTCCTTTCTAATTTTCGTCTGGTGCCGTGGGATCGCGAGCCCAACACTTAGAAGGCATGAAATTACTCACTTTCTCCAGCAAAAGGAGTGTCTTTTTCTTCTGCAGTGGATCATGTACGGATTAGGCTGGGTTATACTCCTAGCTTATCATCGAGACACCTACCTTGCCTACCGAATGTCGCCTTTCGAAATCGAGGCATATGACAATCAGCATGACCCCACATACAACACCCAAGCAAGAAAACCTTATGCATGGATTAAGTGCATCCCCAAGTCATTTGAAAGGATTAAAAATGCCTAGAATACAGATCAATACCGACGATATGAGACTACAAAGGCTCGAGGAGATTGGAGAGCAACTTACGAAGAGTAATCCAGAGACCAGTATCTCTATCAAGAGAAGCACTGCCTTTGACTACCTGATTGATGCCATAGTAAATGCTAATCAAACCATGAACGCTCAGAAGGCGGACATAAACAGGCTGCAGTCCCTAGTCAAGGATGGCGAGAAGTCAGAGGTTCTCCAGAAGAAGCTTGATGACCTAACTGAGGAGCATGAGAAAACTCAGTACAAGCTGAACGGATGCAGGAATGACTGTCACAGGTTAGAGCGTGGAGCCACAGGCATGATGGAGACAATCTCATTTCTTGTAGATAGGCTTCGAGGTCTCGAGCTATGAGTGAGGTTTCATTCCGATGGGGGTTCGTAGGGATAGGTCAGGGTGGATGCAGAATTGCTCAGTCATTTTATTCCCTGGGATACAAGGACTGTGTATTTATAAACACTGCCAATGTGGACCTAGCTGGACTTGATGTTCCGTCGGAGCTAAAGCTGCTAATTGGTGGACACGGTGACGGAGCAGGTAAGGACCCGTCTATAGCTGAAGAGGCAGCATCCAATCAAAGGGAGGAAATAGGTGACGCAATTAAGGCTTTATCTGATTGTGACCAGGTGTTCATATGCACTGGTGCGGGCGGGGGAACTGGTTCAGGTGCAGCCTTGCCTGTTCTTGAGATAGCGAAGATGTGTCTACCATCCATTCCTGTTGGACTGATATCCTCCATGCCTGCAAAGCAAGAGCTGGTTTCAGATGCAACCAGAAAGAATGCGAAAAATCTTCTCAACGTATGCTGCGACTTGGCTGATTCGGGGGAACTGTCCCCGTTCATTGTTATGGATAACGAGCTAGTTAAGAAGAGGGTTAGACCGAGATCATTAAGGACTCTATGGATCGACGGTAATCTTGCGTTCGCCAACATACTTCACAAAATCAACAGGCTATCTGCGACCCCAACAATGCTGGTTAGCTTGGATAAGGCTGATCTTAAGACGCTTATGTTTAGAAGCGGAACCCTCTTTGTAGGGTCTCGAGAAATCAACAATCCTGAAGACAGGGTTCTAGTTGAAAAGCACCTCAATATAGCGTTCACCGCTGGCACTGTGCTTCATTCTGATTCTCCGCTTAAAGAGTCGGACTGTGCTCTGGTTCTTACTATGCCGAGCAGGATTCTGGATGGTGACGTTAGGTTCTTTGACCTCTTTACCGGGGTGGTAAACAAGTACCTGACCACTATGCCAAACTCTTATATTCACCGGGGGATATACGAAGACGAGTCTAGACCTGCGATTCGTGCTACAGTCCTGAGCATTGGAGACAAGTCTCCACGAAGTAAGATTGTGGCTAGGCTCAAGTAGCTACTTTATCTCAACGAGATCCCCGTACTTCATTACGAGCCGCCCAATCTCAGACATAACCTCGTTGGCAACATCGGTATCATAGATTATAACCCTATGTATGGCAGGTTTAGGATCGTCCTCACACCAGGTCGATTCAGCCCCGTCGCCCTCTTCATCCACAAACGCCATCACAAGATCGTCTTTGAGACCTAGCGCATCAATGGTGTCCATCTCTGGACCATCGAGAAGAGACGATATTGCTTCAGCTAGTTTATCTGAATCCCATGTAGAAAGCTCCGCCGTCTTGTTGTCCACCAAGGCAAAGGCCTTTGCCTGCTCATCGGTCCCATCCCATTCAACACAAGCGACACTGTCCCAGCCAAGGGCTTTGGCGGCTGTTACGCGCCCAGACCCGGCTACGCAGGTGAACGTATAGCTGCTAGTCTTTCTTACCAGCACAGGGAACACCTGCCCGTACTGAAGAAGACTTAGCTTAATCCCTTCAATGGATTCCTTTCCATGCCTCCTCGCGTTGTCCGGGTCGGCAACTATTTGATCCAGAGGCTTTAGCATCGGAATAAGATCCTTGTGAACATTCCCCTTGTTTTTCATTTTCCGTCCCTTTTAACTGTTGAGGTACCTACGTAGGAGCAGGCATGAAAAGAATTAGACCCATCACGAAGCAGGAAGTCCAAGAAATTCTAGACAGAAATAGGGAGGTCTCGGAATTTGTTCAGAAGAAGATTGGTCCCACCACCTGGAAAGAGCTTCTAGAGGAGTACGGAATGACTCAATCAAGTATGAATAATGCTCTGTCAAAGGGTGGGCTGCTTTCTCCCATGAACAGGGGTCCCGTAAGGAGGTCAAAAATGAGCAGCTTCGATGTCCTAAAGTCCATGACTGAGACACTGTGGATGAGAAGTGGTGATCAGTACGGAGAGATAATAAAGGAGGCTGCAGAAGACATCTTGGCTAAGCAAGATCTCTAACTGCAACAATCTTTGCGTCATTCTCCATGGTGCCATTATAGGAGCCTACGCCGTCAATAATCCCCCCGGCTCCAGGTGAGTCTCCGTCGCCCATCCTCCACCATGAAACAAGGTCTGAATGGCGAGAGAAGGACAGCATGTCTAATGGTCGGCCCTGGTTATACACTTCTAATGCCTCCGAAGGGTTGACCTCAAAATTATAAACAACGCATTCCGTGATATACTTTTCAAACTCGTTGCCAATGCCTCCAGCAGCATTAGCCCCAATTCTAACAGGGCTTGATGTGGACTGAAGCCCTGTATAGGGTGACGGATTACTCCTGGATACGGATTGGGTCTGCCCGTTAACGTAAACGCTTATACCGTTCTGACTCTTGGAGCCATCATAAGTCATCATTACATGGGACCACTCACCTGGAGGAAGTAGTCCAGAGCTCTGAGTGAAGGCACGTATAGCAGCTAGGTTACTGCCGCTTCCATCGTAAATAAACGCCTGAATCTCGCCCTGGTCATGAACCAGGAGCCAGTTGGATGGTACACCGTTTCCGCTGTTTTTTGATAGGATCGCGCCTTGATCATTCGAAGAGGTTGTCTGAACCCACGCACTGATAGAAAAGGGTCTATCGTTCCCAGCCCCATCCGTAAAGTTGAATACTGGATGGTCCCCCACCTCGACATAATCTTCAGTCCCATCCATCTCGATCACTAGCTTGCGGGATCTTCCGACACCGGGACCTCGATACGTGGGATCATCTTTACCAAAAGACATAAGTAATTCCTAAAGCAGTATGCCAAGAAGTATACCAGAAACGAGCCCGATAGAGACCGTTAAAATCTTATCCTTTAATTCAAGGGATGATTGGTTTCTTTGTATCTCGCTTTTAAGAAGGTCTTCTCTTGCGAGGTAGAGCTTCATTCGTATGTCTATATCCCTTAGGCACTTATCCCTTTCCGCCATGAGCGTTGGGACGGCAACCCTCTTGCACTCCAGAGCAGACCTAAGTTTTACCTCTGGAACAAGGATGCCTGAGCATGGTGACTGAATGGGTATGGATGATTTACATTCTTCAGAATTCGCTGTCGAACTCAGAAGCAAGACTAGAACCAGAGAGGTCATCAATTCTTTCCTTCTCATGCTCTATCTCCTTTATCGTCTCTTCGAATTCCTCGTTCGAATCAGAGAGTTCCTCCTCAAAGGGGAGCGAAAGTTTCTCGAGCTCATCAGAAATGCCAATGTCTCGTGTTTTCTTAGATGCAAAATACCGATATATGAATCCGAATATTAGGACATACGAAAGTATCTCAAGCGTCTTCCTTAGTGTCTTCCTTACCTGATCCATCCTCGAGCTCCTTGATATCCACCTTGGCTTTGGATGATAGCATTCTCTTGATTAGAGCAACAGTGAAGGCAGACATTGCACCACAAGCAGCGCCGAGTCCAGCACCATGAGCAGTGGGCTCCATTCCAAATCCAACACCACACCCTATGATGATTGCAGATATTCTCAGAACTGCATCAGAGATGTGCTTGGGTAGCCTGTTTTTGCAGATTGGTTTGATTGCTTGGACTACGCCCCAGCTAACGAACGAGCAAACAAGAACGTGCTTGATGTCGAGCAACTTAATCAGATCTTCCACGGATTGCCTCCTTGAGTCTTGGCATGCCTCGCTTGACTTCAGAGAGATCCTCCTCCACCTTTCTCAGCGAGACCTGGTTTTCTTTGGTGATCAGCATGAGCGAATCAATCTTATCCTCGAGACGTTCAACCCTAGACTTGGTATCCTCTGACCGCTGATGGGCGGACTCAGCCTTAGCCTCAACATCCTTAACCATGACGGTCACCGCAACAATCGAAGCAGCAACCGAGAGCGCCATGGGCACCCAGATTGAAGCAGCGGATATGTCGGTAGAATTATTATTATCTTGATGGCTACTCATACAAACTCCATTATAGCCAATATACTGGAGACATTAAACAATTTATACCCATCGATGCAGCATGCCTATATCGATCATGGCTTAGGAGATTCCGGAATGATAGTGACTGTTATAATCCCATACAACGTGTCAAGGGGATACCTTGGCGAAGCTGTAGATAGCGTTAAGTCTCAGACATACGAAAATGTGGAGCTAATCATAGAGAAAGGTGACTGCGTTTGGCCGGTATCTGCAAATAAGGCTATTCGAAAATGCAAGGGCGGCTTGATAAAAATTCTTTCAGAAGACGATCTACTAACGCCTACAAGTGTAGAAAGTGCGGTTGAGTATTTTTCAACCAACGATGCGGACTTCATACACTCCAACGCAATAAATTTCCATAAAAATGGACGTGAAGAATACTGGAATCCTTCAGAACAAAAGTATCCAGGGTCGCCCCATCCAACACTTGAGCGAAATCTTGAGAAAAACAGTATCCACGGTGGAACTGTTACGTACAGAAAAAAGTGTTTTGATGAAAGGCTTTTTGATGAAACGCTTTGGACCGGAGAGGAATGGGAGTTTCACCTTTGGTTACAGAAAAGCGGATATAAACTTGGATATTTAAATGAGTTTACGACCAGATGCAGAAGGCATCCTAATCAGAAGTCTCTTGGATCCCAGTCAAGACAAAAAGACAGACAAAAAGAATTCAGCAGAATAAGAGCTAAATTCAAATAGTTCACCAAGGATATTAAAGTCTTGGATCTTAATTACCGTATGTAATCAAAGCTTGTCCCAGTCAGTGCCTAGTACGATCTCATTTGTATGAGATCTTCGATCCATTGCCCCTCCAAGACTCCTGCTGCTGGCGTCCCATATCGTATTTCTAATATTTAAGACCTTAAAGTCCCCACTTGAGTGTCGTAACACGTATAAACTGATGCCGTTCTCTTGAGCATGCTTTGCGACAAATATATCACTCATATTTATATGTTTAAACATCTTAAGAGATGGAGTGAACGTATCCAAACCAAACGCCATACAGCCAGTCCCGCCGACGTTGACCCTTCGCGTTCTTTGAACGTGCCCCTTGCATGGGAAGGTGGTCTTTCCTCTTGACGAATGGTACTCGCCAGCATTTTTATGAATCAATGCTCCATGGTAGCTAACAATTTTTCCAATGTGCTCATCTTTAAGAAGTCTTATTGTTCGACTTGTGTACCATTCTGGATAGATTATGTCGTCGTCGCAGGTAAAGACGAATCCATTTATTCCATATGTATCCTTCATCTCCTCGGAGCAGAAGTAGAACTTTCCGACATCGCCAAGGTCTCCATGCTTCCCAGATGAAGACGTCTCGTACTCTACCTTATTAACACTCTTAGCCCACATCGGAACTTCACTCTCTTCATAATTGTTGAAGTAAATAAAGAGCCTATCGACCTGGGGAAGAAGGCTTTCACAGACGAGCTTTAATTCTTTCTTTCGAGAGGGAATCGTTGCAAGACACGCGACCACTTCATTCATCTACATTTCTCCCATTCAAAACGACGAGTCGATGAGGGGAGAGGTCGTCTTGGTGATATATTGTTTCGTCGTGCCACATGCTCTCATACTTCTTCCTCAACTCAGACCCAAACCCAGTCTCCTTATTATGAGTCAACTGATCCCCGTGCTGGCGGTATAGGTAGGAGTAGGCTCGATACATGCTTAGGTGCCCTCCTAGCTTCTGAGCTCGGTAGAACATGTCGCTATCTGCGGAGCACGGCCACTGACGAAACATGCCCAGCCTCTCTATCATGTTCCTTGAGTAAGCGTAACATCCGCCCAGAGGATGTATGGACCTCTTGAGCCTTCGTCCTGAAGCATCAATCTTGCAACTATATGTATTTACGATAGAGTTATAATTGTGGAACGACCTGAGGATGTCCCTAGACCGAGACGGAGTCCACATGTCATCCACGCCACAGAAAGAAACTGAATCAGAATCAAGAAGACTGAGCCCTACGTTTTGAGCACAATATGATCCAGAGTTCTTATCCAGCATCGCAATAGTAAAGTTGCTTCTGGCTTTAGAATCATAGAAGCACTCCTTGGCAATTTTAAGGGCATCTTTATCCCCATCAACAACCAAGATGATTTGATTCAATGAAGACCACTGGGATGTCAGGCTGTATATGCAATCCCGAATGTATCCATGGTGTCCATAGATCGGGACAACTACAGCCAGGGTCTTTATGGGTGACACTGCAATCAATTTGTCCTCTTAACTATAGCCACTTCCTTCATGGGAAAGTCAGGCACCGCCACATTGACAACATCAAAACCCTCCGGAACCACTATGGGTCTATAGAAGCAATGCCTAGCAAGCCTCACCCCATCCATTAACCTGTTCCAATAACTAAAGACTCCAACGCTACCAATGTTGCTAAAGAACGTACTCATAACTTCATTGTGAGCATCGTCACTATTAAGGTGAAAGAGCACGTCCATCATAATCACCATATCCATAGGATCAAAGAATCCCTGAATGTCTGACTTCTTAAATGAGGAAACAGGAGAAGGAGGAGAAGAGTTATGCCGCTGTATAACAGGTTGAGCTATATCAATACCGAGGTACTCTGATGGGTTAAGTTGATCGAGTATAGGAAAAATTAAATTGCCATCTCCGCACCCAAGGTCGAGAATGCTTTCGCACCTTGATGCCTTAAACTCTCTAATTAGAATAGATCTCTTAAATTCGGCCTCATCACCATATGAACCGGCACCAGAGTCTCCCCCAGATGAATACCTGTTAGACCAATAATCATTCTCGTTATACATAATACTCCTAACGGGACGGGGTCCAGCACGGCGTGCCCACCACTGCCTCCGTAACTTTGTATTGGTGATCAGGTGCTTGAGTGGGACAAGTCCTGGCGGAAGAACAATACAATGAACACGGTAAAGCTGGATACCCCTAAATAAAAAAAGGGAGCCAAGAAAACTTGACCCCCTCTTAAATCACCAGACGAACCTATTAGGCGGTGATGTTGACCACTGCGAACAGGTTTGGTCGGATTGTCGCGTTTGCATAGCGAGTCATGACACCCATGTCTACACATGCAGTACGAGGATCTCGGAATACACCAAGGTCACTTACTGGAATGTAAGTAGCGTGGATGTGACCAATTTCCTGTGGATTGTCAGACTTAACGCCCAACAACAAAGTGTTGGCAGGCATGAAGCGCATTTTCCAGATGTCATATCGGTGGTTAGCTACGCCAAACTTGTTGCTGTAAGCATCGATATCGCCACGCACAGAATCAGTTCGGTCAGCGCCAGCACTAGTGATGCTGAAGGCTTGGAGTTGCTCAAGGAACAACAGTCCGTCAGGATCGCCAGCAATCCAGTTAGCGCCACGGAAACCATCAGCAGACTTAAAGATGTCGTTGTCTGCAGTTTGGATTGCATCATAAAGAGTCTCTTGGTGAATCTTTGGATCCAATGAAGCGTAAACGCCCTGAGGAGTCTGTGACCAGCCAACAGTGTTATTAGTGTTTGCGATAAGCTGATCAATAACTTCGCCCTGCATCTCACGTCGGAGCTCAGTAGCCATGAAGTTACGAAGTCGATCAGACAAAGAGTCGCCGTACTGGCTCTCAAGATCTTGTTCAGCCTGAACTGTGTATCGAGCCTGAAGTCGCTTACACTCCGCAGTGATGGTTGAAGCAGTCAAAGAAAAGTCAACGCCAGCACCGTCATTGCAAGAGCTTTGGGGCGTTTCACCAGGGCAGTCCGCATAGTTTGGATCAAGACCAGTGTTGAAGTCAGTGTCAGGTCCGTAGACTCCTTGGTCCGCCTGCTGGTATCCCATGGTGTGAACGAAAGCAGTTGGACCGTCCATTGTTCGCACGTCCACAAGCTGATCAATTACGATCTGCTCGAAAACCATGTCCACCATCGCAAGAGACTGCTTGGTGAAAGTAGCGATGTCGTCAGGAACGATGTTCTCCGTAAGAGTAGAAGGAAAAATCCCTCGGTCAGCCTTGAATACGCTGGCAATGTTGCCGCGCCGAGCTGTCTCTTGGATGAATCGGTACTGACGCTCCATTGCAGAAGCAACAACTTTCTGCTTCTCAGGACGCTTTGCGCTGATGTACTCACCCCATTTCTCTACGAGCGTAGGGGCATTCTCGTTTAATGCTAAGATACTCATTTTATCCTCCGATTTATGCCCGGTTCTTGTTGATAAGGGCTAGTAATTGTTCATTAATATCATTTGTTAAAGGAGCTTCTGCTTCCGTTACTTCTTCAGCAGACTCAGTGACGAGATCGTCAGCAGCGTCAACAACCTCTTGAACCACTGGCGCAGCTACAGGAGCATTGGCTTCTTCGATCATTGAGAAAAGTCGAGACGCATGAACAGGAACAACCTCTGGTCCAGAGATTAATCCAGACTCAACGAGAGCGTTAAGCTCCTTGCGAACCAATCCAGAGAAACGCTTGCCGTCAACAGCCTCTTCAACCGAAATCGCCAGAGCATCACTAAGTTCTCGAGCAAGCTTTTCTTCGCGAAGAGACTGAACCTCTTCATTAAGAGTAGAGAGTTGCTCCTTAAGCTCACGGGTCTCCGCCTCACTCAGGTTGGTGCGAGCACGGCTCACATCCATTTGCTCACGAAGAGCAGAAACCTGCTCTGCAAGTTTATTCTCGGTTACAGCTTCTGGATCATCAAAGCTTACAGCTTCCACAATCTTCAGAAGAACCTCTTTCTGGGACTCATTTAGAGTCTCCAGTGGATCACTCTCAGCTTTGACAACAGTAGCCGCCGCTGGAGCTTCTTCCACGATCTCAGTATTCTGATCGCTCATTTCTAACTCCTCTACGGCTTCGACAGTCTCCTCTGACTCATCTTGCCGCTCACGTTTTACAAACGTTCCTGCACTAGGAACTCTAACTAAATCATATGTTTCAAGATCGAACTCATGAACAAGCTGCACAGTCCTACCCATGAATCCGGGATTAGCCTCAAGATACTGGCTGCCTTCATCAAGAGTGATTTTCTCAACAAGTCCGGTGCCACGCGAAGACGCGCCGATGTCCATGCCTGCACGATACAGGGTAAGAAGATCTCTACCTGCAGCAGTGTTGAGAAGTGCAAACACGCCCTCTGCCATAGCGGTGTTACCATCAACAACAGTGTCAACAGATACAAGGCGGGCAGCAACTTCGAATGTCGACCCGGACTCTGGGTGACCCAGCTCTCCATCAACAAACTCACCCGATTCAAGCCTCTCTTGAAGCCTAGCATTTTGCTCAACAAATTCCCGAACCTGGTAGATACGCCGATTCTTGTTAACAACACCCGCTCGGCCTAACTCAGACTGAACTGCGGCGATGTAGATGTCTGGGTCAAGACTCAGGGTCTCAACATCTTCGACTAAGCGAGAACATTGCTTGACAAACTTTTCTGTCAAACTGGTCCTCTGCACACAAACGTCTAATAAGTTTTGCTTTTCCATGACTGGTATCTTACCAGAGCAGCCATTACATTAAAACCTTAAATGTTTCAAGGGTTTACCGATAGGCTGGCTACCCATCAAGAAGACTGGACCAGGAGGGCACAACCACTGGACCGTTGCCGTTATCAAGGTTGAATTTCTGTCGATCTACCCATTTACCTTTTGACAAAAATGCTGTTTTCATAAACGATCCAACAGCCTGCTTTAGGATCGACGTCTTCTTTCTGGATGGGTTCACCTTCTCTATTGCATCAAGCATAGACTCAAGCCTATCTTTTTGCTTTTTATTGAGAGGTGCTCCGTCAAGAATGCCGGGTACTGGAATTGCCACCCCTACTTCCTTAGGGCTTTAAGTGCAAAGATGAGTGTAGATATCTCTTCTCTATCTCCTAGAGAGGCATTCTCTGCAATAAGGATCATCGAGTCCGCACGGCGCTCAAGCTTTGCGCGAACATTGGTGTCGCCCTTTCCTTGCTCTACATACGAAAGTATCTCGAGAGAAACTGTGGGGGCATCCTCTAAGACCTTGTGGTCGCACTCTTCCGAATTAGAAGACTCATCATAGCTTGACTGCTGCCTGTCTCTTCGATCATCGGATGAGTATTTATCCTCAAACTTGTCCTGCACCATCCTTAAAGAATAGAACATCTGACCGCCAGCCGTTTGAGGGTCTCGCTCTTGCCAATCCTGCAGCGCCTGACTGATCATAGACATAAGCATGTAGAATGAAGTCTTAGCGGGCTCACCATGCTCCGGCATCTTCTTTCCGGCTTCAATGATCTTGCCCATATCTTCAATGTACTTTGCGGCAACATCATCGTCGGAGATCTCCTTGGCCATGTAGAAGTGGAGCATGCCTCCAAGGGTATGCCGTAGTGCGACAAACCTCATGCCCCAGTTTGCCTCGTAAAGCTTTCCGTGTCCCTCATACTTGTATGCCCCGCCTTCGTAATTCTTCATAGATACTTCTTCCTTTTTTGAACTTAGTGGATGAGGACTTGGCAACAGGTCGTTGTCAGGCCCATTATATTTTGGATCATCTGGTTTTAAATTTTTAAGCATCTTTAGGAAAGCCCTTACCCTGCCGAACGCCCATTGAGCCCTGGTGACTCCTGGTCTATGCGAGGTGCTGAATGCGCCAGCGCCCCGAAGCCAAACCTTCTTAAGCATCGGCAACGTTGATATCTTCCTTTCGTCTCCACCCATAGCGTCGTTGTGGGCTTTCACTAAACGCTTCAGCGCAATGGTGGTCTGCTTGTTGAAGCTGGGGGCAGGAGACTTATCCGTACCCTTACCTGTATTCTTTCCGCCCTTTATCCTGTCCTCTGGTGGGGCAGGCGTACCCTTACCACCGTCACCCGCCGCCTCCCGCTTCGACTTGATCTTGTCCGACATGGACTGAATCCAGTCTCGTCCTTTTCCGTCGCCATTGTCACCCCATAGAAGCCACGCAGTATAGCCTGGTGTTGGAGGGTCAGACCAGTCTCTGCCTTTCGTTAGATTCCTGTCGTCGTCATGCCTCGCCAGCCATGCCGCTGCACGCACAATCTTATCGTCAGACCAGGACCCGGACTTTACCGCATCGGACGCAGACCTGACCGTCGCAGGCTTCAGTCCGTCCCCACTAAAGCCATCCTTGTGCAGCTCGAGACCCTTCTTGAGGGCTGAGATTACATACGCTGGCAGCTTCTGATCTTCTGTGTAGCCAGAGGAGTACGCTGCAGTGCCTTGAGCAGACGCAAGGGCTCGTGCTGACTTCATGTCCTCAACATCACCAGGGTTAAAGGTATAGCACTTTCCAGAGTCGCCCCATTTGTAGCCAGGCTTTCCGTCGAGTTCACATGAGATAATAGGCATTTGATATTCTCCTTGGATACGGAGACATTATAACGCTTGAGAGGGAGAAGTGGAAGTGGGAAGGGGAGGGAGAAGGGAGACCCCCCACCAAGAGGGGGACTCCTTTCAGTTCTTTACTACAGGATGGACCAACAAAGAGCATCGCTGCTCTCGCTGTCGCTTATCATAGCAGCACTCAGATGAAGAGTAACTGATTGACGAGCCTGATCTAAATCAACATAGTCTGCTCCGTCGATAGTCATTCGACCACCACCAGTAACAGTTCCGCCATTGATTCTAATCTTGTATCCGGATGCCAGACCCTGAACCTTAAAGGTAACAGTTGCACCTCGCTCTGCAGCGGTAATAGACGTTGGAAGATTGAGGGATACATCCGAAGAAATAGAGCCCAGGTCGTAAATATACGCACCTTCCAAAGAAGAGATTGAAGATGGAAGCGAGGCGGTGCCATTCAAAAGCCCTGTTGAGCTCTTGACTAATGGACCATCGAGATCGTAGCCCGTAGGAGTAACGAAAGAGCCAGTGCTTCCATCGTTCTTGTAAAAGCCAGTACCAGAGCTGAAAGTAATTTCACCGTCAGCATTAATTAACGGCATAAGCCCCTGGTCAAACGATCCTGAACTTACTGATGAATCAAAGCCTACGAAGACGTTATCGCCCGAAACGGTTGAAGAGCTCGCCTTCTTAGCGACACCTTCAGCAGTGGTGCTCGCAGTTGCCACAGCGATTTCAAGCTGGTTAGAGCCGTTAACGTTTGTGGTCAGGATGGTCCCGTCACCTACAACAGCAATAGAACCAGAGGTCGTGACTGCCGTAGTCGTATCACCATCATCGTCGGCAAGAGAGATGCTTGTAACCGTACCCTGATTACCTGCTGTTCCCGCAATAATCTCACCTGATGAGTTAATCGCTAAAAGGCTATCAGCAGCAAGGCTCGCAGAAGCACTAACCTTAAGCATCTTGCCTTGTGCAGACGATCCCACGCCAGTAGCCAAACTTTGGTTTGCAGCATTCCCAAAAGCGCCTGCAGAGATAAAGCCATCCCCGCCACCAATGCTGAACGAGCCTGAGTTATAAAGATACTGGAGGTTGTTGCTTGGGTCAGACACCGTAACTGTGTAAGTCGGAGTTCCAGCGCCATCGCTTGAAACGCTCACAACGGTGAAGTCATATCCGCTGCTATTCATCACCTGACCGGCTTGGACTGAAGAGACGTTTGTTTGCGTCTTGACGGTGTCTGCACTTGGGTCAATGGCGTTGGATGAGATGAACTGACCAGAGCTAACAGCGGTCCAGCTGACAGCCTTGACAAGATCGCCCGCGCTTAATGCGCCTACGATCTCAGCAACCTTTCCTGCAGCAATACCCGTATCCAAGCTGATGAAGCCACTTGAAGCAGTAAAGTAAGCAGAATCAAATGCCGCCACACCTCTATTACTGGAGCTTACGCTGCTTGAGCTTGAGGCGGTCGAAGCGTTACCGATGATTGTCTCAAGATCGCCTGCATCTAAGCCTTTATTTTCAACGCTACTGCTCTGGGCTGAGTACGAAAAGCTGTACCCTGATGAACCTACAGTGTCACCAACAGCTAGGTTGCTAATGAAGCCCGAAGAGATGCTTACCTTCCAAGACGAGGCGGAGCTATCTATCGAAAGAATTGTACCAGCAACGTTTCCGTAAGAACCTGTCGCGCTAAATGTGGCTCCTGCATATAAGTAGTTGAAGTTGGCATTGCTGCTGAACTCCATTACCGGAACAGATAATCTACCCAGAACTTCGTTTGTACTTAAGGCATCATCAAGCTTAACGATATCACCAGCAGCCACACCAGTGTCTTCTACTGCTGCTGTGCCAAGACCCAAAGAAGTTCGAACAGTAGCACCAGACTCAGCAACGATGTCGCCATTGGCATCACCAACAAGGAATGTGCCGTCTGCAATCGTTAAACCAGCGATGTCGTCAAGGAGAGCATTCTGAGCTTGAGCTCCCAAGTTCGTGCGCGCCGTAGCAGCGTCCGAGGCACCTGTACCACCATCGGCTACAGCGATGTCGGTAATGCCTGTAATACTGCCACCAGTGATAGACACAGCGTCAGAGTCTTGAGTAGCGATTGTGCCTGCACCAATTACGGTACGAGCAGCAGAAGCATCAGCAGCAGTGATAAGACCAACCATTGGTGCAGTGCTAGAACCTGTACCGCCACTAGCAACTGGAAGCGTGCCACTTACGTCTGAACCTAAATCAACAGAGCTTTGAGTCGCAAGCGAGCCAAGACCCAAGTTTGTTCTAGCAGAGCTCGCACTATCGAGATCGCTCAGATTGTTGGTCTTAAGCAACGCGCCAGTAGCATTAGCAGCAACAACCCAACCAGCTGATGGGGTCGTTCGATAGATCATGGTGTTGCCAGCGTTATTAGAACCACCCTCGATGAATACGTGAGCACCTGCAGTAGGAGCGCCAGTATCTGGAGAAGTAGAGTCCCATGCCGAACCGTTCCACTCTACGATGTTGTTCGAGAGCGAGGACCACGCGCCACTACCACTAGCACCTACAAGATAGCGGTCTCCTGTAGAAGGAGTTGAAGGGGGAGCGTCCTGTTGAGTAAGGACAGAAGCAAACCACTCGCCGCCGCCTGCCGCTACAGCATCAAGAACATACTGCTTATTGGCTAATGCGTTGCTTGCAGTAGCAGTTGACCCGTCAAATAACGAGCCTTTAATGTCGAAGTCATGAACTCCAAATAATCCGAAAGACATCAAATACCTCCATTAGGAAATGATATAATAGTTAGTGCCGTCAGAAACCAATGTGACGGCGGAAAAGTCATTATTGAGATCTATATAAGTCTCATCGTCAATCCGTCCCGTAGAAACCAAAACCCGGACACGGTTAACGTCAGCACCCGCTGTATTCTTAATATAATACATCACCCCAGTTGAAAGAGATGGAGCAGGTAGATTTACACTAACCAGCCCAGCCGTACTGTCAACTAGGAGCGCAGTTTCAGAGGTTGGGAGATTATATGGACTATCAGCCGAAGTGATGCTGACAATCGACACGGTTCCACCGCCCCCTCCTCCTCCTCCTCCGCCTCGGAAGGAGCCCCTAAACATTACTTAACTCGCTGGAGGAACGTCGTACCAAAGTTCCATCTGAACTTCCGGTGTACCGCTCTCCGCTTTCAGAAAGAATCTGGTTACGTTGGGATGGCTGCTACATCTGAGCTCCACGCTTGGACCATTAGGGATTACAACATTGTATGCATCGGCCGGTGTTGGGCTTCCTGCAGAAACATAAAATGCAACTCGAACTCTCTCTGCTGCAGTGGTTGAATTATTCAACAATGCTACAGACTTAAGAAGCCCTCTCTGATCCCCATCAGGGTCCTGAGCAATTCCGTCCGCTGCACCAGCATAGGCTGCAGTACGAAGATCGATCTCAGTGTACGATGCGCTGCTAACCGTAATGGTTCTAAGCAGCCTGTTTGCGCCTGGCTCATCTGTTGTCGGGATATGCCCGCGCCAGTATGTCGCTAATGATGGTAGTGCCATTGTTCCTCCGATGCTTTCAAATTATCATTTGGTTTGTTGTGTTTATACCCATTGAGAAAATTATAATTCCTCTGAGAACTTTAATCCCTTAATCTGCATTACTGCAGCAGGAGTACATTCTGTTTGATTCTTAATCTCGGATGGCGATCCTGTGAAGGACCCTGCTCCGCCTTGGCTATTGGCTATCTCACGCTGCCATGTGTAAGCAACATTCTGAGCTCCGTCGTATCCAGTAAGCCTAGCAACGCAAAGCCCGTGTGGGTTAGATAGGGAAGGCTTCAGGTCTGCGATGGCGCTCATCTCTCTAGGGGTCAGGTTTATCGTTGTCCCAGATAAGGTCTGCATATTATTTCCATCGAAGCCAAGTGCAAGAACATCCCCGTTAATTCCAATAGATAAAACCCTCTCAATGAGCTCCTGCCATGAAAGCTTCTGGATCTCTTGAGCCTGCGCTGGATTGACCCAGTGGTCGTCAATGTTTCCGTACCCTCTACGTGGGTTCATCGTGGACGTGTTCTGAGCATTAGAGACAATGTCCAGTTCCGCCGAAGGTCTAGGCTCATAAGACACGTCCCAAGATTTCCTTGGCTTATGGTTTCTCCTGGATTTTCTCCTGCCGCTCAGAGAGTCAAATAGAGAGCTTCCCGACTCCATATTGTAAGAGTAAGAGAGGCTAAAGTCTGGATTAGATAAATCGAGACGCTGTCCACATATAGAGACCCCGAGTTTTAGAAAGTCATCTGAATGGTCCCCGCCGCTCAAGGTTATTCGCATGTACCGATACCTGGTACCCCTCTTTAGAGAGCTCGATCCAAGTGAGTCGAAGAAATCGGGAGTGTTGGCTGCGACCCTGTCGCTGATGATCGTCATGGAACCCGGAGTCAGCTTTCCTGCACTTGAAGCTTCAGAATCATCGGTACGGAAAACGTCTGTGATGCTTCTATCAAGAGTAAGGTAGTCGGTACCATTATCAACAATCTTGTAGTAGTAGGAATACTTTACGTCTGAATTTGACCGCAGTTCTGATGGCGAGAAATCCTCATAAGAAAACAATGTCGGGCTGGCGCTCTTATCCACCACCAGTAGGTAAAAGTTCTCATTCGACTGAGATTTAAATTGGCCTGGTCTAAATGGAGCGTACCGTGGATTCATATCGGGCGTCGATAGGTCTGTCTTGAAAACAACAGTGGTCGGATTACTCGAATCCATGAACCAACGGATTCTTGAGTCGGGGATTCCGTCTTCAATATTCTCCCTTAGCCCCCTGTACTGAAAGTACATCAAGTATGTTGGCTTAAAGAAAATTCTTGGCTGTACGTCGTAATAGTCCTGCCAAGCAGACCCATCATAAATACGCAGTCCGACACCAGCGTCTCTTGCGGTATAGCCTGGGAGCACATTCACAAAAGACCACCCAAAGCCTGACCAGTTTGCAATTTTACCTGCCTGCCCAGACCACGCCCCCGTTGGAGAAGTTCCGACAAGATACTTGTCATTTAAGGACGGGTTTGATGGAGGCGTATTCAGTTCAAGGAGAGAGTTCGCCCAATAATTAAAAAGCAGTGAGTTTGTGTGACCCGGAGAGCAAAACAGCATGGTCAATTCTGGTTGCGAGGCGGTTCCATAGGTTCCAAAAGATGGGCTATCGTTAAAGTCAATAATCGCAGACCCTGTGTTTATCCCAAAAAGGGATACTGATTCTGGGTTTATTGAGTTGCTGCCCGCATCATAAATGATCTCGTAACTAGGCACTCGAGCCGTTTGAACATTGTCGACACCACTCTCCGATGGAACGGAGAAGGTTATCTCTTCTGTAGGGCTCCTCCACCCATCCTTCACTGGGGCATCAAGTGCAGCCAACGCTGGAAAGGTGGACTTACCTTCATAGGAAAAGGTGTCTTGACCAGTTGAACGCCCTCGAAACGAAAGCTCAATTCCGTTATCTATCATCTGCGGAAAAGTGGAGCATCTAGCAGGAGACATTGGAGACATCTGACCAGCATTATAAAGCCTCAAGAAATCCATTGCTGGCTCCTTGGGTACATGCAGGTCCTCCCTAAATTCAAAGAGACCAGAATCAAGCTCACCCTCTTCATAGTCTATGGCAAAACAAGGCTCTGCGTTTAAGAAAGACCGAGAAAACTGTACAGACTGAAATGAGACCCTAACCCCGCTAGTATCAATAGTGGTATCGTAAACCCCGTACCCTACGTACTCAGCAGCAGTGCTGCTTGCCACATTGTTTCCAAAGGGATCTAAATCCTTAGAAGCAACTGGCGACATGCTGGCTGCACTAGGGCTGGAGAAGTCCTGTAGAAAACCAGGATCAGAATATCTATTCCATGGACGAGCATAAAGAAACGGAGTGTAGTTATCCGTAAGACTGGTGGAGGATACTGGCTTAACCCCCCACACCACCTCATAAAAAGGAACCTTCTCGCTTAGATTGGATCCTGTTCCATTGTCGGAAAAAACGAGCTCATCACCAACTGGCGAGTACTCTGTGGCAGATCCGTTGTAATATATTTCCATGAGCCGAAGGTAGACACTAGAGCCCACCCTGGAGATGCATAGCCCCATAGAAAGAAAGTTGCCCGATGCTCGGCTTCCGTCACCCGTGTCTCGAAGAAATACTTGGGATGAGCATCTTAGCCCGTAATCAAGAGTGCCCCCGGTGGTAACTGAATTGCTATTTCTCCTATTGCCGCCCGACTGAATCTGGAAAACGGATCTTTGAACAAAGCTTAAAGCATTCCTCGTAGCCGGATATGTCGATTTAAGGGCTTCCCCGTCCGTATTCGGGAAGGTGAACTTTCCGTATACCTCATTCTGATTATAATCTTTGTCAAAGGAATAGTTAACATACTGGTTTGCGCCGAGATTTAGCTCCCACTTGGTTGCATAAGAAACTCCAGACTCAGCATCTTCCTCTATTGACCCGTTAGCGCCCGCGCTTGCAGACCTCTGCCACCCCCAGTACTGCGGATTCTTTGCCCCCATCAATGACACCTGATAAGAGTTTGCGCCAAAGACCATTCCGTTTTGATAGTCGGAGGCAGTGATCAAGTCTGGTGCCCTTGTTACAGAATAAGGATACGAATCATAGATATTATCAGTCACAGCGCCGTCAACGGATTGTAGGTTGAACCTAACCTTCCCGTCCGCCTGATTTGGCACAACACTTGTTATCCTAAATGTTGGTCCTTGCTCCCAGTGGTGGTTCACGATAATCGTGAAAGTGATAAACCTGTCGAATCCTGCAACATTTAAATTCGCAGCCTCACTTTTATACCAGACATCAACATGGGAGTTTCCCACAGAGTTCTGAGTACCCTGAAATGGCTGATCATCAAACAGTATCCCAGTAAAGAGTTCCAGATTTTGAGTAACTGGACCCTCATCGTATTTTAACTCATTGAGTCGCCCGGCCACGTCGTAAGCTGCATCATACCTACGGATCTCAGTAGGAAGGTTTACTCTGAGTGGCTGCATAGAGTCTGAGAATAAAACATTGACCGATCTAGTCAAAATGCTTTTGTCTACATTTCTTTGCTGGAGGTATTCACTTGATCCTGGACTATCAGATACGCCTGTCTCGAACCCTTCGCACACAGCGGTCACAATTTCCCCCTGGTGTAAGCATGTGGATATATCTATGGGACCACTTACAACTATGGGCCCTCCCCCGAACCTTTTGTAGACAAGAGTTTCTTCGCCAAAGTTTCTTATCCCAGCAAAATATAAAGCCCCCAGATACCCTCTGTCATGCGGAGCCGTGTTCCTATAGTTTGGGGATATGCCCGACGTGGCCGTTTTATAGGCGTACTCAAGATAATCTAATAAAGGAGGCGCATCGGAATAAGGGTTATCCCTTCGCCCGCCAAAGTATGGTACAGCCATGCCGAATCTAGATATCGCAGCCTCCACAGGCTGGACAGTAGAATATATCTGGGCAGGCAGGCTGGGGGCTATTTCAATACCTGTTGATCCAAAAGAGATATCATCAACGCTCAACGCTCTCTGATAAACATGGCAACCCTGACTATTGCCGGGACCGCCAAGATTTAGAGTAACCAGTGAAACAAGATACCCGCCCTCTGGCGTTAGGCATATGGACCCGCTTAAAGGATATATGCTCTCATCGATATGAACAGCGTAAGTAGATGGGTATGTTCCTGTGTAAGATATCTGTCCGTATAGAGGATAATAGCTGCCGCCTCCAAGCCTCTTTTCGGAAGACCACTGCTGTCCGTCCATAGTCACAAATATAGAAATGACGCTCTGCTTAATGGGATCTGAGTCCGAAGGTGTCGCACTACTATATCCACGATCCCCAATAGGGTTAGCCGTAAGAAGTATTACCATCTTTCCGGATGGGTCGATAACGGAATCAAGGGAGCAAAACTGCTGATACTCGTAATCCGAGCCGAACTGAAGATCCATTATCTCCGTAGCGCCAAATGTGACACCCCTGTCGTCGCTAATTAGGCTCACCAACTTGTCGGAGAACGCAATCACCACTACGAGCCTACCGCTTGCAAGCGCCTCTGCGGTCATGGCCAGCGGTATCGTCTGATTATTTAAGTTTGATACGTCGGTAATTTCGTCATTAGAGAAGAACCCGTCATACTTATTCAGCCCAACACTCGACCGTCTCTCAATCTTAGATCCATCAGAAACCCCTGAAGAAAATCCGGAATAAGAATCAAGTGTAGACTTAATCTCATCTACATGAAGATAAGATGAATTGTTGACCGCGTCACTAGCGTCCCCAAGGTACCCACAAGAAATAAGTAAAACCTCTTCCGTATCCTGGAACTGAACTAGAGATATTCCAGTCGCGCCAAAATCCGCATCATTCGAAAGAGGATACTGATCATTCTCTTCGCTCCAGTACTTGTCTTGATTGAGGCTTAGCCTAAGCTTAACATTGTGAGAACTGTTGATAGACGGACCGTTTGCGTATCGAGGCACATAGTAAACATCAGCATCACCAAGAGTCCATGAGACGCCTTCAGTCTTATCCTCGAGCACAAACGTCTCGTTTACTGCGTCAACTTCAACTATCTTGTAGTAAGTCGAAGTGCTGCCTTGGTGAGCAACAAGTTGATTTACCTGTATGAAGGACGCATCCCATCCTGAATTGACGGTGACGGTCCTTGTCGTACTATTATATCCTGAGGTTGTAAAGGAGTGGGCGCTTGAGGCAAGCGATGAATCCAGAAGGCTACTAGAAAAAGACCACATCCAGGGGGGTGAGTATGAGTCTAGGTACGCAGATAGAAGATTGCCATTCTTTAGGCTCAGAAGTTGAGGTCTAGTGTAGCATTGAGCCTTAGCCGACGCAGCATCATCGTAAGCCAAGGTGAATGGAACCTTGCTAAAGTAGTTAGGGGTCGTCCGAAACTGGTAGCTGGCTTCAGAGTCTAACTTATACGAAAACCGACTTCTGCTAGAAGCCCCGTCTGTCTGTATCAATCCTGTTCCAGAGGTCTTTCTGGGGCTTATGCCTGCCTCATACGAATAAGTAGACGCATTTTCGGTGTCCTCTTCGTAAGTCGGATTAACTGACCCGGTTGCGACAATTGAGACATCGCCACTAGATCCAATACTCTTTGACACCGAAGGCTCAAGTGCCCCCTCACCATACATCTCAGTCTTCGTTGACTGATTAACACCCGATACTGTAGGCGGTGTCGTTACGGACTTCACCGACTCGACCTCCGAAGACTTTAAGTTCTTATCCTGAAGTATCGCGTATCTTCTATTGTATGATGACATATTTAGCCTCTAAGTTTATGACTGCCGGATCAGCGGTGCTCCACCTATACCACGAAAACCCATAAGGTTTTGAGAGGAAGACTTGGAGCCTGGACCAGCAACACTTATCGAACCAATCAAGAAGGGGAGCAAGGCTGCGGCAGCTTGACCGAGACCGTTCGCATTCGGATTGATTCCAACATTTACATTTAAATTAGGTGCAACACCCGCACCAGAATTTATCGCATCTATGGCTGAAGGTCCACCGATATTGGATACAGCCGATCTATTGAGAACAGCTTCACCGGTTTGAAGTAGAGCAGGTACATCGTCAGACATTGAAGCCCTGAAGTTTCTTCGAAGAGTGTCTCCAACCATGCCGCCATCCAGAAATCCCTGAACCCCCGCTGCTCTGTATCGACTTGCAAGGGGCTTGTTCTTCATTCCGGATGTGACGTTACCACCATCGTGAAAAATTGCGCCCAAAATGCTCCCTAATGCCCCGCCTGCAATAGCCCCCACCTTAGCGCCCGGAACTCCGCCAAAGATAGCCCCGAGTCCCGCACCAATGGCTGCACCACCCGTGAGACCTGCCGTCACCTTTCCGCCTTCTCCAGTAGTCAGGTCTTCGAATATCCTCGCGATACCAGATGATAGTGACTTCAGAATTCCGATTGTTATCGCTTCACCTATGCCACGGAAGACCCCAAGAAGTATTCCCGGAAGACCCCTGATTAACGCGAACAGTCCTCGAGCAAGCGCCTCTATAAGCCTTGGGATCAACCTGATTACTGCGGCAATGATATCCGGTAACGCATCCACAACTTCTTGAACCAGAATCTCAAAGAACTGAGGAAAGTATTCTCCGAAAGCATCGAGTGCTTCTACGAGACCCTTAACCAGGAGAGGGAATACCTCTGGCAGTTTCTCTGTTACAGTCTGGAAGAACTGAGTCACGAGGGGTCCGAGTTGCTCTGCGATATTAAGTGCAGCCTGAACAGACCTATTGATCTCTTCTTCAAGTCTCTCTGCTGCACTCTGTGGCTCATCGCCCTGCTGGCTCCTGAGTAATGCAGCGAGAGCAGCCTGCTCCTGTGCAATCTGGTCATTGGATGCACCGCTTCTTTGTAGTTGAGCAAGAGTAGCCCTCTGAAGCTCGAGTGCTTCCTTCCTGTCTCTCCTGTCCTCTTCCTCCGGAGTATCTGCAAGGACGCCCACGGCTGCCCCTAGAGACCCAAGAAGCCTTCCAATAGGTGCAGATATCGCGGTACCGATTGGTGTAAGGATGTCGCCGATGGTTTTAACGAACAGGTTCGCGACCATAAGGACGCCTTCGCCAGTTACTCGAACAAAGAGATTTGCTGCTCCAACAATCCCGCCGGCAACACCCCGTATGAATCCGCTCTCACTCTCCAGGTTCAGCGAGAATAAATCGCCAAGCTTAGCGTCGATCAGGTCTCTGCCAGCCTGGAATACTGCAGGAAGCTCTGCCACTGCAGATCCAATCGCGCCCGATATCTTTGCACCAAAACTAAAGCTAAGGTCGCCCAGTGCTTGAAAGCTAGAGTCCAGAATCTTACCGGGAACTTTCTCGGTCTCATCTACAAACTTTCCGAAAGACTGATCCAATTTAATCGCCGAGGCGTCTGCCGCTGCAAAAGATCCTGCAAGTCTCTCCACAAGCCCAACAGCCTCTAACAATTCTCCGTCTAGAGACTGAATAAAGTTTAAGGATTCAGGGTCTGTACCAACTGACCTCTTTAATGCGTCCAAGGTGTCCTTTAGGGACTTCCCCGCTTTGGAGACTTCATTAACCGATCCCGATGAGAGAGCTTTAGAAAAAGACTCAAGTGATGCACGCGCCACCTCCTCAAGCCCAGCGGGAGCCTTATCCTTAAGGTCCTTTATAACCTTAAGCAGCGGGTCACCAATCGACTCCCCCGTGATACCTAGATTAGAAAGACGCTCCCTTATCCGGTTCCTAATTGAAAGTATAGTGTCGTCAATTTCCTGTCCCGTCTCAGAGGAGACAAACTTTACGTTAGCCCTAAACTCCTGCCTCTCGATATCCGAAGCAAAGGATTCAAGGAACTGCTGGTTCTTTCTCTTTACTCCTTCAGCGAGTTGATCACTGTAGGTCTTCAACAAGGAAAGTCCGCGCTCCTGCCTCTTCTTCTGAAAGTTCTCTTCAGCCTTCAGAAGCGTGTCGGTACGGTCATTTACTTCCTTCAAAGCGGCAGCAGTTTCCTGGACCACCCGCTCCACGTTATTCTCGTCGGCAAGCCTTTCACGAAGGACGCTTAAATCTCTTGCGTTGGATGCAAGCCTCTTAGCCTCCGCAACTCTTTGTTCGCCAGTGAGAGACTGCAGCAACTTAATCTGTCTTACTAGTCCCTTATACCCCTCCCTAAGCTTGTTTACCTCTGCAGAGGATACGTCAGCCGTTCCATCTAACTTGGTGTCGCTCAAGTCTTGTATAAGCTGCGCCTGCTTTTGAAGCGAATCAAAGGCGTCAGCCTGGCTTTTGTCAAACCTAAACTGTGCGGATTCTACTCCCGCGATATCTCTGAGTACGTCAAGACGCGCCAACTCTTTTGTTACAAGATTGCCAACAGCTCTCGCGTCAGCTTCTTTGTTTTTAAGGGACTGAAGTTCTAGCATCTGACTCTCGGCGAACGCCTGGTTGATGCTGACGTATGAATCGAGAATTTGCTGCCTAAGCCTAATCTCAAGAGCAAGTATATCTGTAATAGCTTTAGATATCTTTGCCGATCTCGCCTTTCTCTTCGACTCCTTTAGTGCCGCTTCAGCAATCTCCTTGGACTTAAGAAGTCGATCATCTTCGTTTTGAAGAAGAGCTATGGCTGACTTGAGTTGCCTTTGCTTAATATTAAGAGCATCCTTGTTACTATTAACGCTTGCAGCAGCAACCTCTCGCTCTCTTACCAACTCCTCTCTAGTTTTCTTAATAATCGATAGGCGATCCGACTGAAACTTTAGAGATTTTTTTGTCTTATCCAAGGACTGCTGTCTTAACTGCTCAAACCCTCCCCCTAGCGTCTTAGCTTCCCCCAATAAAAAGTTAAGATCTGATTGATCCTTTTTCACCTTTCCTGAAGTCTTCAGCCTCTGACGATCAAGCGACTCAATTTCCCTCGTAGAGGACTCAATGCCCTCTGCATACTGAAGGGATTCACGATCAAGTTCCGCCGACCTCTCAAGCGTTCCGTTTAGCTGAGACTGCAAAATATTTAAGGTAAGCTTCCTGGATAACTCTGACTGCTGCTGCTCACTAAGGGCTGTACCGATCTTCAATGCACCCTTAAGACCAGAGACAAACTGTGAAAGCGTCTGGACTGAGCCTCGGCTGCCGTCCCTAAACCCCTCAAGAAACTTTACCGCCGCATCCTTGCCCGCACTCAGCAGTTCATCAGAGATATCCTCAGAGATAATCCCTTCCTTAAGTCCAGAGATGGCATCTATAGACCCTCCCCTAATAAGCGCACCAAGTCTCTCCGAAGCTGGTCCGATAGTATCATCCTGGATAGGAGCCGGAGAAAAGTCGAATCGTGTCCCTTTATTCACTTCTTCAAAAAAGGAGCCCATTTCACTTCCTGAAGAGAAGCCTTTTCTTTCGGCAAGCTTATCCAACTCCGCATTAAGACGTTCGCCCTGAATCTTACCTCGACGCATCCCATCAACAACAAGAGCAATCTCTTTGTTTATGTTGGTGAAGCCGCGAGATGCAAGACGAGCTGAATTCTTTGCAAGATTATCGGTGATCCCGAATCCGTCAGTGATGGGACCAATAATCTGCCCTATCCGGGCCCCCACATTCGCAAGACTGTCTGTAATAAGAGTAACCGTAGGTCCCATTCCCTTTATAGATTTATCTATATTCTCACTCGCAGCCTCTATGCTTGGAGAGTTTTTGGCAATATCCTTGAATGCCTTAACAAGCTGATTCGACCTAAATATTAATAAACCAAATGCGCCAGCCAGCCCAGTAGATAAGGCGACACCAGCGGCGAGACCAGCCTTAGCTAGGCCGGCTAGAGCAGTTGCGCCAAAAAGGGCAGCCGTGCCAATATTTCTTACTACTCCAGCATATGATGTAAATGCCGCTTTAGCCGGAATGAAAGCAGAAAGTGATGCTGCCGCTACCCTCGATCTAATTACGGTAGCTTCGAAGGCGATTAGAGTCTTAGTGGCAGTAGCAATTTTGCCGGATATAGATAAAAATACGGACCCGACCTTTAATGAGGCTAAAACTACTGCAAGCGACTGAATAGATTCCTTAAAATCGGAGAAAAGGGATATTGATCCACGGACAAAGGACTCAATGCTCTTCAATGAGTCAACGGCGAAATCCTCGAAAGCCTTGCCTGAAAGGGTCTTATTGAGATCGCCAAGATCCTTGTTGAGCCTATCCAGTATCCCCTTTGATGCAATGACTGATACACGTCCGATATTACTGCCTAGCTTGGCAAACGTCTCAGAGAACTGGACATCAATCTGCTTATAGGCTTTCGAGGTGTCTCCCGTGGCAACGGTGAGTTGTCGCTGGAACTTGGCGGTCTGCTCAAAGTTCTTACCCACGGAAGCTACAGCGGGTATCAGAGCTCTAACATTTGGGAACAACTCACTTAGGACAGTAATGCTGCCACCGGTAGCCTCAGTGAGATTCTTAAGTGACCCTATAAGTCCACGATCTCGAAGCATCTCAGCACCAAACTTAATCTGCTCCTGTCCAGACTTCTCAAGTTCTACGTTCAACTTTGCTATGGTCTTAGTTGTTTTAGCCGCAGGCTTTATAATTGATCTAAGAATATTCCTAAGACCCGTTACAGCCTCTGAAGGCTTCACACCCTGACGAGTTAGCTGAATGAGCACCGCGAGAACATCATCTAAAGATACTCCGGCAGACGCAGCCAAAGGAGCAATACGTCCAACACCTCTGGATAACTCATCGAACCTAATCCGACCCAGCTTTACGGTCTTGAACAACTTGTCGCTGACCTCTGTGGCAAGTATCGACTCTCTACCGTAGGCATTAAGAACAGAGACAATTCCGTCTACAGCGTTCTCAGTAGTTGTCAGTCCCGCAACAGCAGCCTTTTGAGATGCAGCAAGAACAGCAAACGCACCAGCATTGCCCTCTACAGCCGGAATGCCCGCAGATATTGTCTGATAAAGACCCCTGCTTAGATCGTCCACAGTTTTAGATGTCTGGGTAGATAAATCCAAAAGCTGCTTTTCATAGCTGGCTATTGATACATCGCCCTCCTTCAAGAGCGTGTTTACTTCTGCAAGACCCAACTGAAAGTCGGCAGTAAACTTAAGTGCAGATGCAGCGGCAGCACCAGCGCCGAACACCGCCAATGCACCAGTCGCCTGCACAAGAAGACCTGCGAACGAACCTACCGACGCGCCTATGCCACCAAAAGCTCTAGCCAGCCCAGCAGCATCCCTGTTCGCCTTCTTGGTAGCCACGCCGATCTTGGAGATTGAGGTAGACAGGGAACGCAGCTCGCGTGTCGCCTGAAGGACGTTGATACCGACTTTTAAATTTAATCCAGCCATTTTAATACTCTAGCACAATCTGAGGTACTCTGATATACGTTGAGCACGATATGCAGTTGACACATTATAGGAGAAGAAATGTCAAAAAAGTCTCTCGATAAGTTCCAGGCGTACCGACCTAAGACCGACGAGGTTGCAGTAGGTGACGATGTCTTAAGCCTTAAGACGGCAACCCTAGACCAAGAGTCCAGGTTCCTGTCACTGCTAGATGGTCTTGACATCGGGAAGCTCCTCGAGGCTGTAACATCTCTTGCACCAGACCCGAACGATCCGGATGGTGGCAGTATACTGAAAATTGCACAAGTTGGTCCCCAAATCTGGGATGTTGCACGAAAAGTTCTTGGTAAGCAGTTTGCCCCAGCGGTTAGAGACGGGTCCCTAGTAATGCTCGACACTCGAACAAACCTAGACATTCTAGTTAAAGCTGGCGTAGTCGAAGAGGATGATTCTGAGACAGGTGCCGATGGTGAATACCTTGGTAGCCGTTCAGTCCGACTCTTCATCAAGAACAACCTCACCCTTATCCAAGGCGTACAGATTGTAAAAGCAGCATGGACTCTCAATGGATACGGTGACCTTATGGGAAACCTGATGCCCCTCCAGAACGAGGGGTAGACTCACTCCCTGACTGGATGCCTGATGAGTCTGTCATTGCTACAATGGCCGCGCATGCAGTTGGAATCTCGAGAGACCACTACCTGGTTACGAGGACACGGGAGCAGTTTACCTTAGACGCCCACTCAATAATGAAATCAAGTCTGCTCACCGTTGAAGTTGTCTCCTCAATGTTTGGCGGAGAGTCTTCCGGAGAAGGGGGAATGCAGCCTGACAGAAGAATGGCTGACCCCTATGATGAAGTACGGAACTTTGTACCTGATGACCCAGAGCATGTAGAAAAGGCTGGCCCAGAAATGAGCGACCCTCAGGCTGCCGCATGGGCTAGACGTGAAGCAAGGTCCCATAAACCATACTCCTGGTACAAGATGTCTCCAAATAAGAGATACAATGTAGTGAATCTGGATACCAGAAACCCAAAGAAATTCATGGCTGGAGTGAAGAAGTTCGGAGGGTAAAGGCGACCATGGAGCCAGGACGTAGACTCCATGGTCTGGGGAATGTTTAGCCTTAAGGAGCCGGACTAAAGGATGGCTCATTAGCAGCCGCGTCTGGAAGAGTGCCTCCTTGAGGGTCTGGCGCATACAGGTAGCCTAGAGGCGCAGCAGGGCTACCTCCCATAGAGTCACCACGGTCATCAAGAGCGTTAAACTCGATGGGAGAAGAGATTACCTCAGTTCCGCCGCCAATGGTAAGAGGAGCAGCATTTCGAGCCTTCCAGATAACCATGTCCATGATGAAACCGTCGCATCGGGCACGAAGGGCACGAACTGAAACAAAAGTATCAGTACACTGAGCGCCAGGATAAACAAAGTTGCTCGTAGCCGAAACGTCACCATCAACCGCCAGATGAAGATTACTCTTCATTAATTCCGAAATCTCACCGCTGAACTTCATGCCAACCTGAGTTGGGGTAACAAGCTCAACGACCTGAGGAAAAGTTGTGCCCAAGAACTCGGTGTCTTCACGAGAAATCTCAAGCGCACCTTCGCTAACTACACCTAAGTAGAATGGATCGTTTGCACTAGCAAACCCGTCCTTAACCACGTCGACGTGAGACCAGAACCCCTGGAAAAGGTTCGATGTTGAAAGAACGCTTTGAGCGCCCATTTGTTGATAGTGTTTTGAACCTGAATAATCAGACATTTTAATTCTCCATTAAGTTGTGTAGAACGCAGCCGAACCAGCCATGTCCTGTATTAGTTGAAACCTTAGTGTAAGGGTAACACGCCGAAAGTCTTGATAAAAGTCCAATCTACGACGGTCCTCTGGCTCACCAGCCTGCCCCTGACTGTTAATCATATAGATACACATGCCTGCATCCACTGGGTTATTGATGTCCGAATAATCGAATACATGGAAGATGCCCTTCTGGACACCGCCAATCTTTAATCCTGAGAAGGGTGTGAGTATTTCATCTGCAATCTCATCTACAAACATTCCGAACGGATCGCCTGATGCCTCACCCTCTTCACCAACTCGAGAATAACAATCTACCTGAAGCAAAGCAGAACCCTTGCGCCCAGCAGTCTGCTGAAGAAAGGCGGTCTCTGCCCATGCGCGGTACTGCTGACCTGTCGCATCTCGAAGGCTGTCAGGATCGCCATAGTAGTAGTCATGAAATATCGGCGCTTCATACCCATCCACGAGGACCGAGTTACCCATGTAGACCTGGATACTTCTACGGATGTTTGTCCATTTCCTTGCAGCAGACATTATCTGACCCTCGAGAAGCCTGAAGACAACGACGACGACTTGGACCTAGAAAAGCCCGCACGGGATCGGGAGCCTAGTGAAGACTTAACGTTCTCTCGAAACTTAGCCTCCAAAACCTTAAGGGCTTTCCTAGTGTCTCGCTGCAACTTGTCATTGCCTTTTCTAATCATACCCCTAGCCTGAACGCCTGGATGCATTACTGGACCTGGACCTTCAAACCATCCGCCCGCCTTAAACTGGAATATAAGGTTAGCCACCCGGCGTGCCTTAATAGGATATCTGGACTTATTCTTTCCGTATAGACCTGTTCCGTACTCGAATATCTCGAGAAGCGTAGTGGTGCCCCTGCCTGATTTTCTTGGAGAGTTCGCATAGGGAATCACGTTCTCTATCCGTAAGACAAGCTCGCCCGACTTCTTAGAGCTCCTGACCTTCCATCCAGTAGGCAGTCGTTCACCGGGGGTGTTGGACGCAACATTGTCCCTGACATCTTCCATAATCTTTCTAAATGAAGGATTCATTCTTCGACGAGTATCTCTGTTGACAGCGAGCTTGCCGCCAATTGCGTCAACGATTGCCTCTTTAAGTTGCTTGTCTAGACTTCTTTTGCCTTTAACTAATGCTGAACCGAGCTCAATATTAATCATGTTATCCCATCCCTGGAATAGACTACCCTTAAATGAATTAGCCCTGTTCCTCGAATCGGATTAACAGACTCAATTGAAAAGTAAGCCTCCCCATAGACAGGATCATCAATCTTCACATTATCTGTGACCATGATTCGGTCTGCGGGGATTGTTCCTGCAGCAGGGACATCAGCAACGAGAAGGCTTCTCTCACCCTCTTTGACTCGGACAGCGTTCGTCTCATCTCGAGCTCCTTCCCATTCATTAGGAAGAAAAAGTGTTGCGCTTAACCCATTGAGCCCTGCTACTGGAGACCATTGTGCTGCAACACCAAGCGCAGTATTAGCATCTTGCGTTTTAGTCTTACGGACAATGTCGATGGTTCTTGGTATGCCGCCAGTAGGTTGCTCCACGAGTTCACTGGCAACACGGGCAGCCTGACGCACCAACTCTTGAGAGTACTGCGTTCCTGACAACCCTAGCCAATTATCTAATCCTGTTCGTGTTTCTGCCATACTACCAGCCTACCAAAACATATTATTCAAACGAAACTTATTTTGAATCTTCCATTCCATCATAAACCAGTTTACTCTTGTTGTTTACCCATTGAGAGAAAAGAGAGAAAATGAATACATATTGGAGAGCTGATGGCCTATGGGGATGCAACAGGCATCTCGTAAGCAAATTTCCCGCCACGCTTAAGAAGTGCTACTATTCTGACTGCGGCAAGATGTGCAGTGGTCGACCCGAGCTTAATCAAAGAGTTGCCCCAGTGGACCTATGTAGTATGAACGGGTGCGGTAAGACTAAGCGGGACGGGTCGAAGTACTGCTCCGATTACTGTAGAAAGAATTATGCTAGAAGTAGATATGCAGAGAAGATGAGGAATAAGAGAAATGGATTACAACAAATCACGAGTTGAGTCAGGCGAGGTTACCGAGTGGATGCTCGAGAGAATGGTTTCACTCTGGCAGTCTGAGAATGGTCTTGTGGCGGACGGGAAGTGTGGACCTGACACGCAGTCAGCATTATTCAATACAAGAGAGTCCGAGATTGAGTACGAGTGCTCATTTCTTGCTGCCGAGTCTCTTGGGATCGCCAAGTCTCAAATTGGTCAGGGTGAAGTTGGTGGAAACAACTCTGGTCCTTACGTTGAAATGCTTCTTCACAAAGAGTACGACGGCGACGATGATGATGATGGTGCATGGTGTGCAGCGTTTGTCTCATTCTGCATTTCTGAGGCATCGGGTGGAAACCCTCCTTTTGAAATGTCGTTTGGCGCTAAGGCTATATTTGGAAACGCTGCTGCCTTTGGGTCCAAGAGTATGACGCCTAAGGCTGGCGATATCGTGTGCTGGGATCGAGGAAGCCTGAACCCTGATGGCACTAAGAGTTGGCAGGGTCACGTCGGGTTTGTCGAGAGGGTTGATGGCGATATATTTTATACCATCGAGGGCAACAAGGGCAGCTACCCTTCTAAGGTTGCCAGGTTCAAGTATGAGCTCAGTAAGGAGTCTAGGCTTGAGGGGTTCGCCTCTTTCTAGAGGTACTTGGTGAACCCGGACTTAGAGTACAGTGACTTTAAGTGCTGCACCCACCTGTCCGCAATTATAGACCAGTCAAAATTAAGAGCGTCTTCCCTGCCCTGCTTCCCTAACCTTTCGCAAAGGTCTGGGTTATCTATTAGTTCGCATAGGTGATCGAACAAATCCTTGTTTGAATTGGCTATGAAGCAGTTCTCTGAGTGCTTGCCGTATTCGTCAATACCTAGATTGTCTGTGGACACTAGAGCACAGCCTGACGCCATCCCCTCTAGACCTGGTAACCCAAAGCCCTGGAAGTCTGATGGCTCAAAGACTATGCTTGCATCCCTCATTATCTCGGCAACCTTATCCTGCGAAACTTTGCCATGATGGATGTGTGAGAACGTGCAGTCTTCTCCAAAGGTCTCAAGGGACACTTCGTCCCCATACCTAGCCTTCAACTTTTGAAAGATAGACTGAAGCCTCTTTGCCCCTCTCCTCGGAGTGCTTGGTCTGTGCATCGAGACAATCTTGATCCTAGACTTGCGCTTTTCTCCAGGATAGAACTTGTGACAGTCCACCCCTACCGGTATGTGAGTATAGGAGCTTATGCCGAGCTCTTTCTTTGCGGAGTCTCCGACCCAGTCCGCGTTGACGATTCTATTGGGAATCTTTGGGTATGCCTCTATTGATCCATTCCTTAGTGAGGGTTTACCGCTTTGCTCCATGAACAGGTCTTCTCTATCCTGCCAGAAGGCAACAGGTATAGCCTTTGCGCCGTCGTTCATAATGTCTGACAGTATCTCTCCCGTGAACCAGTGTGTCGCAACAATTACGCCTTCCTCGCAGTCAGGGTCTTTCGATAATGCCCGAAGGGATGCAGCGTTTGTGTGCTTGTTCGGTCCCGCTAGAAACTTAAACTCGTGAGGCTGGTTTAGACAGTACTCAATGCTCGCGTTGATGCCTCTCTTTGTGAGCTCATTAACAAGCCTTACGACACAGTAGACCCCACCGTATGGACCTATGTTGAAACACAGGAATCGTACAGGCATTGAGTAAGGCTTTAGCGTTGAAGCTACACTCCTCACTCGGTCCATCTTCTTGTCCCAGAGTCTCATCTTAACCTGCTCTCTGAGATACAGGGGCCGCCACCTCTCCAAGAAAGAGTTCATGCCATCACGCTCTCGCTGCTCTGCCTTTTCCATCGTCCCGTGCGACTCATGATAAACATAGACGTCATCCGCCACTATGCATCTCATGCCATCGTTTCTGGCTCTAGCCCAGAGCTCACACTCCTCGCCGTATCCATCACCATAAATGTCGGCGTCAAACGGACCATGCTTTTTCCACAGGTCTCGCTCGATCAAGAGGCAATTCCCGACACTTGTCACCGCATCTGGATAAGAAGGTGGAACCATAGATGCAGCCACAGCGGCAGACATATAAGATACTCGACCACCCAGACGCCTCATTCCATGAGACTTTTCCATCGACATGGGTAAGCTGATTATTGCCTGCTGGTTCGATACCGGATTTACAAGTACAGCGTTATTTCTTATCGCCCCACGAACCATCCCAGAGAGCCATCCTGCGGTTACGATGATGTCACTATTCATGGTGACGACATAGTCTGCACCATCATAGAAGGCTTTCTTGATCCCCTTGTTTACACTCTTCAGGTATCCGATGTTCTCATGCTCAATAACCTCCCACCCATTCCGCTTCGCCGTCCCGTTGATTAGAGAAGAGCTGTACTCATCGCTCCCATCATTTACCAGGTATACATTAAGAAGCTTGGGGTAAACGGTTTCCTCGAGAACAGACTGCAAGCAGTCCATAAACCTGTCCGGCTTATTGAAGATCGGGATCACTATTGCCGCTGACGGCGGAGTGAACTCTATTGGCTCAACATTGGGCCACCTAACTTCGCCAGCATTTGAAGACCAGCCTAGCCAAGGTCTACTCTTGAACACATCGAAAACCCACGATGGCCCTGGTTCCCGGTCAAGACTCGGAGACAGTATAACCTCCGGATCAACATAGTCGCCATTGTTGACAGGGCAAGTGTTGACGTATGGAAGTGGAGCATCTATTCGAATCTCAATAGAGGAAGGAGTTTTCGGACCCCTTCTTACTATAGGCGATTCGGCAGAGCTGACATTGATAACATCAAGTCCTCGGAAGCTGTCATCAAGATTTAACTGTGTAAACTTTTTCGCAGTCGCGAACCCTCGCTTACTTTTCGCGTCTAGACCCCTGAGAATGTCAGCCCTAACATAGTCACCTCGAAGGACTCCAGAGAACTGCCCTTGGAGCCTCACATCTGAATTGTACTGTCTGTAGTAGTCTGCTAAGGCCACATTCTCCCCGGTCTCAACACAGGCAAAAATGTTTGATATCGCTTACGCATTCTTTCAGCCATTACTAGATGATGAGCGCCTGCGTTAGTTCGCATGCTTACGCCACCATTTGAATTTACGGAGGTCAATGCGCCACGTCCTGCAGCTAGAGCCTCATGCAGCACTGCCTGTGCGTAAGCGTAGTAAGGCTGAACGTGTATGTCCTTGATGTCGTCCACAGTTGCGTAACGCTCTGTGGTGAATAAGAAATAAACAGGCGTGCCTGCCTCATGCGGAACTGGGTCAAGATAAACTTCAAACCCATTCATAACATAGGCCCCATCCCCATAGAGTCTATAGAAATATTCGGCATTCTGATAGAATCCAGCAACAATAGAAGGCTCATAAACCCTTCTTCCGCCATACTCATCAACAGCCTCCGAGAGCATAAACTGATTAATGAGACTGTCGATGTTTCCGTTTGGAGTGAACCGACACTGAGCAGGGTAGAACACCTTGGTGATTCCGTACCCTGTTGCAGCTAACGGATCGTATGTCTGCTGATTCGCAACCGTATTAAAACTTCCCACACCCTTCAAAGCGAAAGACTGGTTAATTTCACGAAGAGCCTGATCCAGACAGTCGTCTAGAAGGGAATCGGAAATAAGTGCCGTGTCATCCTGGTGTCCTACCGAACGCCTTAAGAAAGATCTTTGCTCTGCCTGGCTGGGAATCATATTACACCGTTACTAGAGATCGCGCATTCATTCCTAGCATTTCGCGCTCTTCCCTATCCTTTTCAGAAATCATGTAGTTACCATAGCCAGCAACGTCGGGACGAGTATCAAACTCTGTGATAAACCGATGAATGCCCGCCTTAGTCCGCAGCACCTTTGCAATAAAATGCTGAGACTGACTTACGCTATGATAGATCTTTCTGCCAAAAATTTCCAAACCTTCCTCTGGTGCATATATGTCCGTATTGAACTTAAGTCCAGATGCAACCGTGAAACTTGTCTTCTTAGCATTCTTTGGTCTAGCCTCTGGCGCAAGCTGCCAGATGATTACCGGTCTAACAGTTCTGCTGTTAATCCGCTTAGGCTGTATCACCCTCTTAGCGTAGTCCAGTGGCACAGGAGGACTAATCTCCAAAGGACCGACAGTCACATATTTAAAACCTCTTGCTGCGGGAATCTGAATCTTTGAACTGGTCTTCATGGTCAAGGCAATAAGCCTAACCATATTTGACTCAGCGGACCTCTGCTTTCGCATTGCCGCCTCCAGTTCGTCTCCAGAAACCTGTGGAGAAATTACCCCATCACCATCAACCGATGTTACCTTTGCCATTATAATTACCTCTCTAATATTGCGACGACTCCGCTACCTTTTGCTTTGTCGCCTATTGATTTACGTTGATAACCTCTAGCTCGACCCTGCCTTAATAAAGAAAGCTGAGTCATGCGTCGATCATGGAACTCAAACCTCTGCCAGTCCTCCTCGGTAAACTCGCAGCCAGACTCCTTCTTGAACTTCAGCGAGTTCATGATGACCTCATGCTTGACAAACTCTTCCTCGATGTCAGCAACACTCTGCAGCGCACGCCTATATACTGGCATGATGACGCAATAGTCACCTTCACTTCCGCCAAATATAGATGCATCAATAGGCCCAGTCTGTCCCGGATGGGCGCTCTGCTTCTCATATACTACGGTCTGACCGACCTCTATATCAGGCGGAACTCGAGACCCCTTAGAGAGAACGGTCCCCGTCAGGAACCGATATGGGGTCTTTCCGTTTGACAGAATAATCCCGGACCTGGATACGTGATTTTCGTTTTGAAAGTCTGGAGCTATCGCGACATGGTTTCCTAAAAGCCTGCCCTTCATCTCAACCATCCTCATACATCTTGCAGTAGTAGCATATCAACCCTGCAGGCGTGATTGTCATTGGGACGCCGCAGTCCTGACAAGGCTCTTTCTTAACTATCTTGGGCTTAGACCATGACCTAAGCCTGGACTTGTACCACTTCGGATTACTCATAGAGCTTCTCTATGAGTCCCTCTCGTCGCTCATCAAGAGACTTAACAGCCTTCTCCAGCTTCCTGATACGAGCCTCAACTTTCGAAATCTCGTATTCAACTAGATGGCGATCCTCCTCGGAGACCTGGTCAGACTCAAGGACACCCCTCTGTTTTGACTCGAGCTCTTTAACACGTTTTCTTGTGAGCTCAAGATTCTCCTGGTATGCGTCAATAGCCTCCTGATCCCCTCTAAGCATCCGTCCTCCAGGCTGAGAAAAAAGAAACCATCTCTCTAGGTCTGGGAGAACCTGCTCGACATAGTCTTTCGTTTCCTCAGACTCGAAATCAAACCTGGTAACATCAGCCACAAGTCCCAGAGCGTCGGAAACCTCATACTCATAAAGCTCACCGTATGACTCAATCATCAACGGTATCTCGCAGGCAAGCCACTTGGACCTACTCTCCATTCTTGCTGAATCTGAGGCCAGTCGCTCAGACCTGTAGTCTCGGTAAACATCATCTTCAATGTGAGCATAGCCTTCGCTATCAACAGCAAGTCTAGATAGAAGCGGACCCACAACGAGAGCCTGAATGGTACCGCCAACATTTGGAGCGAACCAATCTCGGAACTCCTTGTACAGTCTGCTTGTCTCCGGATCGGGTGCAACGTCAAACTCTTCTCCACCATTCGGTCCTGTTGCAGAATCAAGTAGGTACAGTATGTCTTGAACGCATCTAGCGCATATCTCGCTTACGGCGATTCTCGCATGGTCTTGATTGTGGAAAGTTCTAACTCGTACCGGCGTCGACATCAGCGTCCCCTATCACATGCTTAGAAATTGCTCTACCAGAAATAAGACTCGCTCTGACTGCTGCAGAAAAATTGCAGTCGTAATCATCAGCTAACCCCTCGAGATCGTCATAGACGCTCTCCGCGAAATACGCTGTGACCCTGCCATCATTATCATCTAAGGTTTCGTCTGGTTTCTTGATTAATGGAGGATTTTTCAAAGCCAATCTCACATAGTATGAGATCTGCCAAGATAGTTTCCGGCAGGAAGAATTTGCATCAGAAACGATTAAATCCCTTAAGGATCTACCCAGTTCGATGTTTATCTTTACTTTGTCAGAACGAGTCATGTCGACGACCATATACTGTCAGCCGATGGGCATCAAGCACATTATTGCCCCTTTAGTAACTCCTCCATTTCTTCTTCTAGGTATGACCCCTCAAACTTCTCCCCGTTGACGTAGCATACCCCATCGTTTATTGGGATAAGGTGCATGGATACTTGGTCCCCATACTTGTACACAATCCCCATTCCGTGCTGCCAATCTACAGGCTTTCCAGCAAATGCTGGCACTATGCTTATCTCAGTGTCAATTCTACAAAAGCATCCTGGTGACATGGCGTCTACGGTTTTGAATCCCCCGCCAGCAGGTATTCTTCGGCTTGCGATTTCTCTTCGGTGTATGTGTCCGACAATCTCGTGGCTTGTGGTTCCACTGTTGAGCATCGCGGTGACTGTTTGCCCTCCCTTGGTTCGGACTGTGTTGCCGTGATGACATCTGACGAGATTGTCAAAGAGCCAATATGCGCTGCCATAAGGTTCAACATAGTCAATTGCGAGGTCGTCAAGGCTGAGAAGGTTGGGTATGGAGAGGAGTGGATGTTGAGAGTCTTTCCCAACAGGTCTGAGATCAACGGCTTCCTCGAGCTTGTCTGTGATTGCTTTTTTGATTCTGATTTCATGGTTGCCCTCTAAGTAAGTAATCTTATGGTCCCCTGACATCCTAAGGGACTGCAAGAACCAATGTAGCTCCATGAGACTGGGCTGGGTGGTATACTTGAGTCCTGGAGGTGTAGAGAACTTGGTGCTCCATGGAGCAAGGTCCAGCATGTCGCCAAGCAGAACCACTTCGTCCGGTTTCAAAAAGTCGCATACTTGTATAGCCAGATCAACGCACCTTCTGTCATGCATTGGTATAAGCTTTCCCTTGTCCCTTCTGAAGCCATGTTGACTATCAGGAATAATAAGGGCCACCTGGTCCGGCTTCTTTCTTTTGGTGAATGACCTCTTGTAGACTTTCACCGGAGAAATCTTAGTGCTAAAGAAGTCGGGTCTCCTCTCAAGCCAAGCTTTGACTTGGAATAGTTCCGTTGTTCCGTCCTTCGCAACAGCGTCCCACTTATTAACAACGTACTTAATGACTAGCCACTTATCGTTGTTTACGCCAGCCGCAGACAGGAGATCCTCTAAGGTACGGATACCTTTGCCACTGAGCTCCCTGACCCCATCTTTGCTCTCATCGATTATTTCGGACTTCCTTTTGTAGGATGGTCTTTTTCGTGGAGCAGGCTCAGGAAGATTGGTCGCGGCACCCTTTCGCGCATCAGAGAACTCCGCATCGTCCTTGTAAAGACTATGAGCCATAATTATTCTTGAACGAGCAAAGTGATAGGTCACACCGTGCTTCTTAACAAAGCCTCTGATCGAGCCAACCTTCAGATATTCCCTATATAGGTCTCTTAAGTTATTCTCGTCAAAGGACCTCGGATCATCGTCATCTGAATACATACCCGGACCATTCTATAATTTAAGTTTTCCTTGATGTTATCCTACAAGTGGATACATTTCTACACATCAGGTCTTGGAGCTTATGTAGGAGAACTTTCGATAATCGTCGATGTACCATCTTCGTATCTTCATAATGTCCTTCCCGAGTGCGTCCTTGTCGACCTCAAAGACCGCAGCGCCTGAGTTTATTCGACCCACGTCCTGGTCATGTCTCACTAGTCCGGCAAACCTCATGTAATCCAGTAGCTTATCTTGGTCTTCCTCGTACTTAAATAACATTGTATGCGGTCCAACAAATCTAGACTGTGGCTGGAAATGCCTTTGATGAACGGTGGGTCTGTCACCCTGAGCACGAAGTAGAGACAATACGTCCTGCTGAGAACTGCACAGCCCCTCAAACTTACACGCGCTAATGAATCTATCGACAGGGTCTCGAACGACCGCAAAGCTAGGAATGTAAAGATGCTCTTCGACGGAATCAAAATACGGATGAGGGTGAGACTGCTTGCCTCCCGAATCCACATGCCATCCTGCCATGCAGAAAGACTGTAGCAATGAGCGTCCCCCTGTTCTAGGAACATGTGCAAAATGGATCGCGTGCGAACCCTTTCTGATTATAGGCATTACTTATTACCCTTCAAAACCCTAGACACGGTGGATGGGCTGACCTGGAATCTACGAGCAATCTCTTTAATGGTCACGCCGTACTCTCGCAACGACAATATCCTGCGCCTCTCAAAGTCCGAAAGCCTTCCGGATCTTCTGCTGCTATAATAATACGCAGTCACTAGATGCTCGTCTTCCTCTTGTGGGTGCTCACGCATAGGCATCAAATGGTCTGGGTTACAACAGAGCTGGTTTCGACACGTATGCCTAATTACATGACTAGATGGTACGGTTCCGTATCTTAGAATATAGGCGATTCGATGAGCCTTTCTAACAACCTCCGACCCATGAACCATTCTTGAAGAGACACCGAAGCCTGTAAGGATGTCAATGTCACCCTTCCACCCCCAGCACTCTGACTTGTCTTGAACGTCTACGTTCTTCCAGAACGGTATTCGACCCGAATTGTTCTCTGACATAATACTAAACAGTGCCCTAAGCATTACTTGATCGGCCCCTCCGAAAGCAGCTTATTGCTGCTATATCGATTAGCACCTGAAGCCGACCTTTTTCTTATCGGCCTGACCACCCTCATTCTACCAGGTTTACTGTCGTCGGGCTTAACCTTATAGTCATAAATGTTATAAGACACCGGAAGTTTCATTGGTCCGCAAGTGTCTCCGGGGTTCCTAATAGGTGTCTTTGGGTTCTTTCCGGTTGGGCGCGTATTAACAGACAACTGAAAGATCCTCAGGAGATGCAGACCTGATGACCAGCTCCGCCTCCTCAACCGATTCAGGAAGTTCACCGCTCAAAAGAAAGGCGGTCTCAATCTTTACCTTCTTGCTGCTTTTCTTAATAAAACCGTCTGCAGTTAATGAGGACTTCCTTGTGGACTTCTTTGCTGGTGGCTTGGCGGGTTCCTGAACGGCTGCAGACTTGCTCGAGATGTTTGTGGGAACAGACGTCTGCTCAGTCTTCATCTCCCCGGTGGTCACATCTCTTCCCGTCAGACTTCTTTTAGAAACCTTTCGAGTCTTTTTTACAGGCTTCTTCTTCGCACTCGACTCGGGCTCTTCAGCTTTAGGTGGATTAACCTCCTTAACTTCTCGCGCAACAGCCTTAGGTTTAGGATCGACTTTGGTCTCAAGTCCCATTCTCTCAAAAGCAAGCCCTGACCCAAGGAACTCGGTTAGATGAAATGAAGACATCTCCGGTCGAGACATCGCCTGCCAGTCTGCGCCCACAATCACCAGTTCCGTGAAGAGCTCTTTGAAAGAATCTAGGAACTTAAAGTCATCATCAGTCTGAGGACCTTTCCACCAAACAAGGACATCGTAGTCCGATTCTTTTATCATCTCCAAGTCAAGCCGTGGATAGGCCTTGAGCGAAACGTTCCTCTTGCCGGACAACGCTGGCTTGCATCTGTCAAAGATGGAGACATTGCGTGCATGAATAGTTGTGATAGCGCCATTCAGCAAACGATTAGAAAGACCAAGCTCTTTACCGTCAAAATCCAAGTAAAGGCACTTCTTGCCGTTTAAAGAATAGACCTCGCTACATTCCGATGCCAGTGCGCGATATCTTCCCAACTCAACGCTAGAAGTATGAACCAAACCCATTGTAAGCTCCTGTGATGATAGTGTTTACACAGTCTTACACTGGATGGGCTCAATACACAAACGGTAGTAATAGTGGGCGATGGAGCATGCACGCAATAACAGTTAAAGTTAAACCACCGCCCACTTGAAAATTACTATAACACCGTTGGAAGGTCCAGCCATTCTTCATTGTCAAGGTACCATCTGACCGTCTTGGTCAGGCTGTCCTCAAAAGAAACAGGCGCAGCCCAACCCCACTCCCTCATCTTTGTTCCATCAAGAGCATATCTAAGATCGTGTCCAGGTCTAGACGTGTGAGCATCAACTAGATGATCATTTGGAATGACGTCCATGATGTCGCCAATCATTTGGACCAATTCGTTGTTAGACATCTCCTTGTCCCCTACGACGTTAAGACGAAGCGGTCTATCATTATGAGGCAGCTTTCTCCCAGGGGACGGATATTGAGGAATCTCTTCGTGTCGGTCAATGATATTTAAGACCGCATCAGCATGATTACGGGCATGGAGATAGAATCGAGATCCGACAACCCCATTAACTGCATGAATGGGAATCGTCTTACCGTCTCGCAAGTTTCGTATAATCATAGGCAAGAACTTATCCGGGTGCTGCTTCTCACCAATATTGTTCATAGTGTTAGTGATAACAACAGGAACACCAAAAGTACGCCAATAGCTCACAGCTATCGCTTCTTGGCACGCCTTTGACGCAGAATAGGGGTTAGATGGGATAATCGGATCCCATTCCTTATGTAGATAGTCATCTTGTGCTGCACCATATACTTCGTCGGTACTGATCTGCACGAAGGACTTAAGGTCTTCCTTGGTGCGGGCCCACTCCAAAAGGTTAAGGGTCACCTTCACGTTGTTATTGATGACATCCGACGGCTCAATAATACTCCGGTCCACATTACTGTCTGCCGCAAAGTGAACAACGTGCTCAACGTCTTTAAGTCGCTGACGGAGAATTGGTCCCATAGCGGCTGACAGATCGTGAGTATAAAACCTAACCCTGGAAGAGTTGGATTGGTAGTACTTACTATTACTAATCCTCTCTGGGATCCCGTCATGTCTCCAACTGCATATGCATAAGATATTATAGTCCGTATTTTCTAAAGCATGCTCTAAGAAGTGACTGCCGATAAATCCATCAGCTCCAGTTAAAAGTATCATCGGGCTTCCTTTCTATTATTTTCTCGGTACTGACTGAGTAATGAACCTCGGCGTTCGTCGAGACTCATCAAAGATAATCAAGCATGACGGTGCGGGAGCTCCCGCCTTGGCACCCTCAAAAGTAATTCGACCAGGTATCAGCCTAATCTCGGCAGCCTTCATCGCAAACTGATGCCACCACCTAGTGTCGGACCTGCAAAACGTAAGGCACACAACTGTCGCGCCCTTCTGGCTCTCAAGCCACGCCTTCTCGATCCACTTACCTATCTCTCTTCCGTATGGAGGATTAAGCCATATCGCACCATCTGACATCGAGCTCCAGTCAAGAGACAATGCATCATCCTTCTCGGTTAAGAATCGGGCACACTTAGCATTCTCTGGAGACGCAGCAGCATCTAGGCAGAAGTGAAACTCCTCATCCAGAAACTCAAACAATGCAATTGGGGTTGCCCAGTCCTGCCTGTCTGAAGAGAAGAGTCTCTCCGATGTCCAGCTTTCACTTGTCATAGGTCTCCACGTTCAGCTTAGTCTCTATCCAGCAGTGGGCACCACAAGACAAAGGTTTGTGAGGACGATAAACAACTCGAGCAACCTCGTTACCATCATCATCTTTAATAACAGCCTCTGAAGCGTATCGATTATCCTTATACGTCTTAACCGTCAACACGGGCGCGGCATCCTCAATCGGGATCTGCTTATTTGCCTTAATGATGTGCTGATTAACGTGAATAATGGTCTTCATCTCTTATTCTATCCCACGATAATCGTAATCATCCTCGGTTCTACACTTGATCCATTTGTCAGGCGAACCATCTTCGACCCATCTCTGATATAGCGCGTCCGCATCCCTGTCGAAATGCCAGCTTCTATAAATAAAGTAATCCTTCGTCCTCCACCTTGGAGAGTGCTCATGATTAGGCTCAAACCATGAGCTCTCACTATCATCCCCAAAAATACCTGGGAAATGAAAGGATGCGTTACCGGTGTCCTTGTGTGTCTTGCACAGGCTGAACACCATCGCCCTGGTGTATGCGTTCTCCCCAGACCACTCGTAGTCGTCTTCAGACGGAACATAATAGTGAGCAATCACCTCAAACTCTCTACCAGAAGAAAGTGTCACCTTAAATAGAGCCCACATATCAAACCTAAGACGAGTGACATGGAAAGGTCTATGCCAATTAGAGTTCAGTGCAGTGTGCCTAAGTATTCGTTCAGTGTCGAAGCCCTCAAAGTCATCCGTGAAGCAGAACCCCTCAAACTCAACAATGTCAATTGACTCTCTTCTTACATAAAGATCACGGACATCCGCTATCTTTCCACGAGAACCTTCATTAGCACTACGAGACACCCCATCAAAAACAGCAAACATACAAACCTCCTAATATAGAAGGCACAGTACACTCGATGTGCAACTAACACAATGATATAAGCTTCTGGATGAGGGATAGTCTGTCACTGTGACAAGACCTGTGACAAGGGCAGTCTAGTACCCGCGTTTGGCAACTACAGATATCGTACTGAAGTGTACACCATAATCAGCGGCAATAGATTTAAGAGTCTCTCCACGTTCTCGACGACGGATAACCTCGAGCCTCTCCTCTTCAGTCAGTTTCGCATTCCCATTCTTCGCACCATCTTGTGGCGCACACCTACCAGAATCAACCCGGTCTCGAGCATTATCGAAATCGGAACCTCTCTTCAAATGAGACGGACGAACACAGGCAGGGTTATGACAAGTGTGACGAACAAGCACACCACTAGGCAACTCACCATGCTTTAACTCGTAAGCAAGCCTATGAGTAGAATAAGAACGTCTCTCACCATTAGAAGCTACAGTGATACGACCATACCCTCCCTTACCCACTCCACTACCCGTGTAAACTATACAGTCCCCTGAGATCTCCAACTCAGCGAATAGCTTAATACAAGCGCTGTTCCTCAGCATATCCATATGTAACTCAATCCCTCAAACTCAAGACGCAACTGTCACCAAGATACTCTTTAATCTCAGTACCAAAGATACTAGGTACTCGTGATAAAAATCTCGTGTGCTTTTTAAACGAGTAACACTTAGATACCCTTCCCCCCGAACCGTCTCCCAAAAGTAAGGGAGGAGGGGGAAGTGACGAGTACATTTAGGAATAAAATAGATGGTATTACTAAGACGCCTCTAAGGAGGCTAAGTACTATAAGAACATATCATCGATAGGCAAATAAATCTAAAGAAAAAGGAAGCAGACGTGCATTACTCAAACAGGGTATTTAGAACGAATTTTTTGAACTTTGGAGAGATGCATTTAACCCATTGAGTGTATCTCTTGCATGAGAGAGTTCAGGGAACTCATCTATGTAATGAGTCCTTGTTCCTCTTTCACAAAACCTTAGAGCGTACATCAATCCTTGATCCAACTCATTATCCTCTACACCACTCATCTCAACCAAAGCATTCAGTCTCTCGATCTCCTGAGAAGCTTTCCAACACAAAGACACCAGCTCAAGTGTGTCCATTCTAATACCCATCCCGGTACCAACCCTTACCCTTCAGACTAAAACCACCAACAGCAGGCACTCTCCTTACCTTACCCATACACCTGACATCATCAGGTCCACCAATATTACCCGTCACAGTCAAATAGCAATCCGTAATCGGACTCTCATCCATACCCTGAATCATTACAAACGTTTCAAGGCAATCTTCACACTTGTACTTATACTTCGGCATCAATCTACTCCTAACACCCTCTTACCAATTACCTGAAGCTCTGACATCCATATCATCACCAAAACTAACACAGCACCAAACATGAGCTTCCTGTCACTATACAAAACCATTCTCCCGAACTTATCTATTATATAAATATATAAGTTTCCATTTTCAACGTTCTCAGATTTTAGCATTTTCCATTTTTGGTTTTCTGCACATTGGGTTTTCAAAATTTGGGGTTTCTCACATTCTCGGGGTGCCCTTTGTATCTTTGACTCATACCTTAACTGCCCATGGTCACTTTCTATGTAGGTGCATGTAGGCAATTGGCTAAATCGGCATCGTTTGAAGTACTCAAAACAAGCCACACGGGCACCAACGACCATCATTTATTTTCATATATAATCAATCATTACAAAATAACGCTAAACATTTACCTAATGATTATAATGATTTACGTTTTTTTTCATTTATTTGCGTTCAAGGGCTTGATTAACAGCAAAACATGATTTAAGATCAGATCAACAAATAAGGGATTCAACAAAACAAACGGCGCTCGACGCCAACGGAAGCGAAGGTGAACACGATATGAAAAATTCAAAAACTGAGCGCATGTCGAACGGCATGCTCGCAGTGCAAATTGAGCAATTCACCGGCAGATGGTGCTATCGCTTAGACGAACGCAAGTACGAAAAACGTTGGGCCGTGTTAATGGACGGTAGGATACAGACGTTTAGAAATATAACTCAGCTAAATGAGGCTACCGCGTCTTACAACGCGAACGGTGTCATAGTTGGGTTGAAGGTTAAAACGCCACAATTGAAGCCTGGACGCTCAATAGGCAAGGACCAAAGTCTCAATACTTACATGGTGGAGAAGTCCGCCTTAAGCGAGGGCGAGCTAATGTTAGGGATCTCTAGGCTATGCGAGTCCAATGGCTCGTATCGTGCGCCCGGCCATATATCAAAGCTAGGGTACCGCCAAGGGGCCGTCGCAAACGGCGATAGGATGTTAGAGGGGGTGGTCTCATAATGCGAGACGTCAAAGCCACAAGATTTACAACGGCGTAATAATTCTAATGAGTTAGTGCGCCTACATAACCCGACAATGTGACAGGACCGCATACAATGTGTGCATACTATGACGTAAAATGTGCAATTTATTTCACACTGTGCATAATTGTGCGCTGTTTTACGCTCTGCCAAAATGGCATTGTGTCCGTGCCAAAATGGCACAACTGCGCAAAAAAATGCGTAGCTGCTCGGTGTATGTGTGTGTGTGTATGCACTAGTGGTCCAAATTTTGGAGGGGAATTTTTGACACAGCCCAACGGCACAACTGCGTCCAATAAGCGGGCGGAGGTCGGGGGGAAAACGAAACAATAATTGAAGGGGAATTTCTATGGATAGGTCACAATTCTATGCACTGTTAACCATGTTAATGGGGCTACTAATACTCTGGTAGGGGATAACTGCGCCCGACAACCGCTTGGAGGTCGGGGGGAAACTGAAACAATAACTGGAAGGGCATAAATGTCTATATACCAGGCCTATATGGCTATTGGTGCAACTGTAGTTGCAATCGTATTTCTAAATAATTGGTTATTAGCCAGGCGTGTGCCTGGTGTGTGGGTCGAGGGTGCCTTCGTGAATCAACGGGGGGTCTGCCATGACACGACTACCGTCTACCTAGACGGGAGAAAAATGGAGAGCTTTTTGCAAAAGCGGGAACGCCCTCAATCCCTGATAGATCTCCATGAGTTCGTCGGGACGTGGGGTGAGATCCCTCTACAGATTATGAAAGATGAATTTGGAGTGAAAGTATGAGTATACACCAGCTATTAGAGGATAGTGGTCAGCCGTCTGGGGTGGCTAGAATTAGGATAAATGGACAGGTAAAGTGTCTGCTCTACTATGGGCAAGCAATCATGCACTGGAGTAGGCTGGTAGAGTGGTCACACCAGGCTATAGTGCTATACGACCCAGAAACGCATGGCGTGAAGTTCTACCACGCACGTAGCGATGATGGACCATTAGAGGCATTTAGGGCATTAGAAAGAGATCTGAAGGGGGAATTGCTAACAGAATTCATTGCTCCTCGGGATCACCTGAATTTCCTGGTCGAGCAAGAATTAACCGGATCCCTAAGTGTGGGATGAAGGGATGTTGATATGAATAACTACAGCTTAAAAACCTGGGATTGTTTCGGGAGATCTCGGACTAGGTCTAATTTGCCCTACAAGTTTGCCTGGATTCTGGCTACCCGTGGAGGGTTCAGTAAAGCCCAGGTGGTGGATGAATGGGGGATTGTGTGTCTGGAGGTCAAGGAATGGATGTAGAGGATGTAATTGGTGGGGCGATCCTGGATTAATAAGGTAACAACGAAACCGAAACTGGAGTTTAAACTATGGGCAATGTAAAACAAAGTTATTGGATGCTATATGCTAGGGATCCAAAGGTGGGACGCTATGGTCCTGTAAATTATAGCACTGGGGACGTCGTGGGGAATCTGATTAGGGCTACGATGTTCTCTGAAATTGAAGCCGATAAGATTAGGGGCGACATACCTAAAATGAGCGAAGCCAATCCTGGCTGGAAATTTGAATTAAGGAAGTGTGGATAAGGTAACGCCGAAACCGAAACTGAAACTGAAAGGGAAACGATGAAAGTAAAGAAATCAGCGGTAAATCACAAGCGAATCAGACAGGTATACCTAGAGGCCGAAGAGATGGCCCGTGGGATGCTGGATCATCTCAGGTGCGAAATATCGAAAGTTAAACACAGGGTAGGACGGGGGAAAAAGCCAACAGGTAACTACAAACTAGCCTTAACCGCTCGATTACTCGAAGAAATGTTAGGGGAAAAAGTCACAATAGGATCGTTTAACTTGCCCGCAATTGTCACTTGTCCAGGTGCTATGGATTGCATGACGTACTGTTATGCGATGCAAGGTCGATTCGCTATGACTCGTACTCAGGCGATAAGGTTTAGAAACCTAATCAGTCTTAAGGAGTGTGGCGATATGGTGAAACTGTTAACGAGAGAATTCGTGTCCTGGATTGTGGGGAATGTAGGAGATGATGGTATAGCAGTTTTGAGATTGCATGATAGTGGAGACTTTTTTAGTCAAGAGTATATTGACGCAATAGCGCAAGCGGTAGAGCGAACACGCGAACTGGTACCGGCTATGCTAGGGCATGACGTCAAGTTCATACCATATGCGTACACCAAATCGCTGATTCTAGACCTATCGCCACTAGTAAACGCCGGAGTTAAATTGACTCAGAGTCACGGGGGGAAATTCGATCACCTGATAGACGAATCATTACCGATTGCTCAGGTATTCGCCAAGGGCGCTGAAATACCAGATGGATGGATAGACGGACAAAGTGAAGAGCACGCAGACACTCTAGCGATTCTAGGTCATAAGCGGATTGCATTGAGTTATCACGGGAACGCGACACAGCCAGACCTGTTGAGAGACCGACAAGTAGAACTTTATCAAATAGCAGGATAACGAGGGGGAAATTATGAGTAAAGCAATTGTAGTAATGATAACGAACTTTGGTGAAACCTGTACCCATTCATACGCTGTTACAAGTCGAGAAAATTGCAAGGATGAAATCGACAGGATGGTGTTCGATTTGGTGATTAAGCATGGTGACGAAATAAAAATAGGTCAAGTTTTGGGGTACATATTATGAGCGATTGGTACACAGAGGACTGCGAGACTTTCGCAGATTATAAGTTCAAACAAGAGCAAGCGCAAAGTGCGGTCAACGTTTGTCCGAGTTGCGGTGGATCTCACATAGAGACCGATAAAAGCGGATTCTCAGACGATTTAGCTGAATTTCATACGTCATTGTACTGCACGTCATGTGACTATGGCTTCATCGCAGTCTATGAATTAAAGAGCGTACAAAAGGAGAAGTCATGAATAAAAAACAAATTATCGAGGATTTATTGTCGGGGCTACGGGTGAAACGTAGAGCATTCGAAGAACGGACGATCACGTTTGACGCATGGTTTCATGAGCGTCGAATGATCGTAAGAGAAGCAAATTTTCACGGGGTAACTGATGAACTGTTAGAGAGGCTAGGTGAATCATGAGCGAGAGAATAGAACTAGTCCAATAATAGAACGAAAGTGAAGGGGAAAAATGAGAACAATTCAACACATAAATCTCAAGGATTCAGACTTCGATAAAACCAAGTCGATCAAGATTGAGCAGGATGAATTTTCGATCACCATCAGCCAGGCGGGTCGAGAGTTGTTTGGCATTCAATACAATGCAGAGGTTGACACAATACAGATTGTCAAATGGGGTGATGACGGCGATGTCGTAGACGACATGTCACACTATGTGAGCCACTACATCGACGTGAGTATAACTTGCGCTGAGACGGGGGGAAATGTCACCGTACCGCAGGATTCAATGAGGTACTCGGCCTGCTGGTCCGATGATAAAAATGACTATGTGATAGAGGAAACCAGAGCGAAGGACGTAATCAGAAACGTCCCGACATTCAAGAGTGAATATCTTGCTCGAATGGATTTACAGGAATTTCTAAACAGAGACTAATAACAGAGACTAATAATAGTCTGAAGCTGAAGGGGAAACTATGAAGCTTAACAAAACAGAACAACGAATCATGGATCAAGCAAGAGGACGTGGACGGGAATGGTCGCTCTATATCCCAGACGGATACCACAGGACTAACGGCCGCATATCGGTGACGTATGAAGAGTGGCATAAAGACGGGGTGAAAAAGGTTAAGGGCAAGCGATATCAGAATGCTATCGACTCGCTATCCAAAAAAGGTTTAATTGGATTCACTTATGGATGGGGTCAATACAACCATTGGACCGGATGGTCAGCAGGTAAGGGCATGTGCTGGGACGTCAGGGTGAAGCATTTCACAGTATGGGATAAAAAGTACCAAGAGAAACTAGAGTCTGAAGGACCAAGAAAACCATTGGGCAGCATGGAGATAGTCTATCACCCAGAAACCAAAACATTCACAACCACGAGCATGGAAGGGTAAGCACATGAGTAAGCCACGAATAGTTGAACCAAGATATGCTAGAGACTTCACAACCGAAGACACCCGAGAAGTAGAGTTGACCTATACCGCGAAAGTTAAGGTGAGAATTCATGCGAATGATTCGCTCAGCGGATATGACGTAGACACCGACATGGTCAGCTTTTATGACGAGGAATTTAGCAACGCGATTGAAGCTTCGATGCTTTACATTTCAATGCAAGACAAGTTCTGCAGCATCGACATCAAAGTACAAGACTCAAACGTAGGGGAAGACTAACATGAAACCAAGAATAATTGATCCGAGATATGCCAGTCTGGAATGCAACATTTCCTTATGGTCCTCGTTCGGAGGAAAGACGCTTCCCATTGCTCAACTGATGGAAGAAGAGTTTGACAGAGGAAACACAACCGAAGAAGAATTTGCAGGATGGCTAGAGAAGTACGGGTTAACTCCTGAATCACCAGCGACGTGGGTAACTACAAATCCTTTCTATGCTGCTGGTTATGAAAACGAAATGCGCCCACCAGACGTAGACAGATATATAGAACAACAAGGCGAGAATGCCTTTGAAGAAGAGTTTGAAGTGTTATGGACAACAAAACACCCAACCTTCACTAAACAGGATGGCATTCTTGTGGTAGAATCACACGATGGTGATGATGGATATTTGTTTGCCAAGAGTGAAGTATGAAACTCATAATGGAAAATTGGAATAACTTCTTATCCGAGAATAAAAAAAAGGATATCAAGAATCTTAAGTTTGGCGAGATAAAAGACCGATCGTTTAAAAAGCAACTATCTCAGTCACCAAAAGTCATAGATATAAGGTTGTCTGATCTTCCGATATCTAAATTTCCCGATAACGATAGCGAAACAACCAGGCAAGAACTTAAAAAAGTTCTAAACGCAATGACAACTAACACAGAAATGGACAGGGATGAGCTTCGAGAGGCCGACAAGAAGCCTCTGCGGATGTTTTTCAAGTACCTTGATAGCGAAGGCTTGGATTATGACAAAGATCTCTTAAAAGAGATTTATAGCGACGTTTCTTTAATTACTTTAAAATTGAAAGTAAGATATGACAGGCCCCGTCCCGAACAACTTGGACACTTAGTTGGGTATGACGTCAAGTCGATAAAGACAGATTCTGATGATTCACCATCTTTTCCGAGTGGGCACACTGCTCAGGCTTGGACTATGGCATACTATTTATCAGACAAACACTCAGATCACCAACAATCTTTTTTTGATATTGCTGAGAAGATAGAAAAGTCTAGAATTATCAGAGGTGCACACTTCCCCAGTGACAACAAAGAAGCTAAGAAGATAGCTAAAAAATATTTGTACCCGAATATCAAAGACTAGGCGACTAGTTACTTGCATTGACTTGGAGGATAGTAAATGAAACTCATAATGGAAAACTGGCGTGGATTTATTAACGAGAAAAAGTTACCAGGTGGTGCGCCTAGCAAATCAAAACTCAAGAAAGTTGTAAAAATATTAGGCAGACCACTTTCCAAAGGTGAGGTGGTTGCTCTTGATAAAAAATTCCACCAGACTTTTCCTATTGCTGCACAAATGCAGGTCTGGCTTTCTATAGACCCTAACGGCAGACCCTTGTTGTATGATGATATGCCAGAGGCTTGCAAATGGGCAAGAATATCGTGCCCGACGCCGGAACCTGAAGCGAAAAAAGAACCAGAGCCAGAGGTAGAAGAGCCAGAGGTAGAGGTTGAGCCCGTGCCGGAAAAGGAACCCGAAGAGGAAGTACGCGGCAGAGACCCAGGTTGGACTTTTATTGGTCGCAGTGTTGGGTGAGCCTGGCAATTACATTTCACATAATAGAAAAGGGGTCTTATGAAATTACCAATTTTTATAGAAGATAGTAGAGTGCCGGCACTCTTAAGTTACATTGCACCGATCACAATATGGGCCATATCCTTTGGTCCGTTTGTTTGGAGTCGGGGAAAGATTTCGGAATCAACGAAACAGCATGAATGTATTCATTGGTTGCAGCAAAAAGAATTATTATTTATCGGACATTGGATTTTATACCTTGCATTTTGGCTCTATTATATGGTAAAGTTAAAAAACGGCAAAGATGCATACAGGGCTTCACCATTTGAGATGGAGGCCTATAGGAACGAACACGTAATAGGCTACCTCAAAAACAGAAAGCGGTTCGAATGGTTGAGATACCTGAAATAAATGAATTTTCCAGGATGGAATGGAAGAGCGCCTCTGGCGATGATGTTGATCTAGAATCAATTGTTGGTGTCTGCAGTAAGTTCGTGAACAAGGGAGCTAAATTGTTTATAGGTACAGATTCATTTGCAACTTCACATAAAATAACATTCGCCACTGTCATTTGTGTTTATGGTAGGGGGATATCCAGCAAATATTTCTTTGCCAGAGATTACATTCCAAAAAACCATTTTCGGACTCTACCCACAAGAATAACAGAGGAAGTGAGAAGGACAGTGGAGTTGGCTGAGCTTTTAAGGGAAAATTATTCCATCAACCCAGACCGTATGGAACTACATCTTGATGTCTCGCCGTTTCAAGCTAAAAAGGGAACTTCTAAGTATGCAGATATGCTCAAGGGGTATGTTGCTGGAGCAGGCTTCCAATGTAAGGTTAAGCCCGACGCCTGGGCGTCTCAAACAATCGCGGACAAGCATTCAAAATGAAGCCGTTTCACTTTCACACATCATATGCAGTGTCGTATGCAGAGATAATGGAAAAGTGGATAGGAGATTTCCACAGCATCGATCACGTAATCGTAATATATGATCCAAACAATCACTTGGAATTTTTGAAGAAAAATGAAATATCATTAGATGAATTATATATGTACTCAAGCAAGGTTTTAGTACTGTCCCTTTTATCTATTAACGATGTGATCGATGTTCATAAGAAACTTTCGTCAGAAGACGGACCCTACGTACAAGGCTGGAGTAACGGCGCTCTCATCAGGGAATCTTACTAGTGAACGTACCAGAATTTAAAATATACACCGGTCCTATGTTCGGCGGGAAGACTACCAGACTTCTTGCAGATCTTGAACGGTACCAATACCAAAACAAAAAAACTATATTATTCAAGCCCAGTATAGATCAGAGGTATTCGACAGGTTCTGTGTCTACGCACAAAGGTCAGAAGGTACAGTCGTTTTCTGTAGTGGATGGAGCACAAATCGCCGCCAAATCGTTTGACTTCGATATAATAGCTGTTGATGAAATGTTTATGATACCACACTCGGCCGATGCTCTCTTGGAACTTTTTTCTTTCGGCAAGACAATATTGGTCTCAACCCTGCAACTAACGTCTCATCCATACAGCCTGTCCGAGGTTTCAAAGATTATGCCGTTCGCTACAAAGATTGAAATTTGCCCTGCCGTGTGTGCCAAGTGTGAAAAAGATGCGTATTACACAAGAAGATTGGCCAAGGGTAGTGGAGAAGTCCAGCTCGGTGGCAAGGAATCATACCAACCCCTATGTTTTAACCACTTTACAGAAATCAAGAACATAAAAACCTACCTTAACTAATTCTTCAGTGATACATACCTGTATGAACGTCAAGTTAAATATTGGTACCCTCATAACAATAATCACATTAAGTATTGGCATTGGCTCCTCGTACTATTCCTTAACTTCCAGAATTGACGACTTAGAAGTTCAAGTTAAAGTTTTGAAGAAAAAAGTAAAAAATCGGAGGACTAGTAAATGAAAGTTTTCATTATTGCTTCATTAGTTTTGTTTTTATCGTGTTCTTCTACAGAAAATATAAGAAGATCGGAGATTTCTGTAGATTACGAAGGTCAAAATGTTTTAAGATCTGGTGGGTTTTACAAGGACGAGAGTTTTATTAATCGCGCCTTACTTGACGTAACAAGACCTCACAGAGTTATATTCTCCAATCCAGGTTGCCAACCCTGTATTAAGTTGATGCATTACCTGAAAGAAAAGAAACTGATGCATAAGGTTATGGTGATTAACACGAACGATCTGTGGGTTAGGCAAATATCGGGAATGATGGGAATATCTCAAACACCAACCATGGTTGTAGTAGAAGAAGGAAAGGGTGATTTAAGATTTGAGGGAGTTGGTCAAATAATCACACACCTAATAAGATTATAACTTATTTGCTATCTTTGCAATATTTAACGCAAAAGTACATGTACCTTTGATGCCCTATGTTCTTGCATTTTTCTTTTGGAATTGTGGGTATCGCGAATAATAAGAATAAAATATAAAACAAGAAGCCCAAAAAGAAATATAAGTCTTTCAACCCTGAGATGGTCCGAAATCCTGTAGCGTGGGGACGCTCGGATCAGACACATTCCTAGCTCGAATGATTTGTTGCACTTCTGCTGCAGCTTTTTCTATTTGTCTGAGTTTGGCAACTTCCCTCTCACTCATTTGTGGACTGGTGTCTTTTAATGAATTCAAGGCCTCTTCGGTTTTAGCCTTAACACTTTCAAGCCAATTGTCCACGTAGGGGTCGTCTTCTGACATCATTAAAGACTTGTTGTCATTTATAGATTTTAACAGGTCGTAAAAGTGTTGTGTTGGTTCACCAGATACTGAGTTGAATAGCATACCCGGCTCAGGGTATACACTGATCGCCGGACGATCTTTGATGGGTGCGTATTCTTTTAAAAACCCGCGCCAATTTTCCATTATTAATTTCATACAATAAATACCCCCCAGTCAACAAAAAAGCCACTCCTTTTGGCCGTTTCGCAAACTATTTATTATGATGAAAGAGATATTGAAGAGTTGGAATTCCTTGTTAGAGCAGAAAAAGAAGCAGGACTCTAAACAGGTAGTAAAAGCGATCATTGTAAACTCCCAGAACAAAGTATTATTCCTAAGAAGAAGCGATTATGTGGAAAAGTTTGCTGGCGAGTGGGACCTTCCAGGCGGACACACCCACGTTGGAGAAGGTCTGATTGTAGGTTTAAGAAGAGAAGTTCGTGAAGAGACCGCACTAAGCCTAGGTTTACCAATAAAGGTGGTAGAAATAGAAAATATCATCTTTTATACATCAAGATACATCGATGGGGACATAATCTTAAGTGATGAACACACCGAATACCTATTTAGAGATGTTGAGAGCGTTAAAAATCCCAACAAATTTGAAAAAGTTGCACTGGAAGTAGTAAAAAATGATGAATTTTAATAAAAACTGGAAAGATTTCCTTGAAGAGGCAGAGCTTGATACCTCGGGCATACGCATAAACGATGAGTTACAAGAAAACTTTTGGGTCAACAACGAACTAGAAGAAAAAATAAGGCAAAGATTGTTGAATATCGCCAAGGATTTCATAGATTCCCTAGAGTTGGGCAGCAAAGTCAAAGACGTCACCTTCACCGGGTCTTTGGCCAGCTACAACTGGCACACCAAATCGGACGTCGACTTGCATATATTGTTAGACTTTTCAGAATTTGTTTCAGATAAAGCCTTAGTTAAAGATTTTCTAGATTTGAAAAGAGCACAATGGAACGAAAGACACGATATCTTTATATATGGCCACGAAGTTGAGATGTATTTTCAAGATATCAATGAAGAACACTATGCAAATGGAGTTTATTCCATACTGAAAAATAAATGGTTGACCACCCCGACCAAAACCGAGCAAAAATTAGACCTCAACAACGCGACTATCAAAGCTGAAGCACTCGCAAAAGAAGTTGAGTGTGTTGAGGACCATATTGATGACAAAAAATACAGCCAAGCCTTTGATGCAGCAGAAAAAATCAGAGGAAAGATAAGACATATGCGCTCTTCTGGACTTTCCGATGGTGGAATCTATTCAACAGAGAATCTGGCCTTCAAAATTCTAAGAAATTCTGGAATTTTAGAAAAATTATCAAATTTGAAGCACCTTGCTTACGACAGGAAGATGTCGTTTAGTAAATCTGAACCTGTAACTGTGAAAATACAAGAGGAGTGGTGGAAATTCGCCAAAAATAGACAATAATGTTCATCTACGCAGCAAATTTAATAAAAATTATCGATGGAGACACGATTGATGCAGAAATCGACTTGGGTTTCAGCACTTTTGTGAAAAAAAGAATAAGATTTTTGGGAATTGACGCCCCTGAGACGCGAACTAGAGACTTATCTGAGAAAGAGGCTGGGCTTGAGGCTAAACGTCGCTTAGAAGAGCTTCTAGAGGGGTCAGAGGGCAAGTTTACGCTAAAATCTCACGGTGTTGGTAAATACGGACGATGTTTAGGTGAAATTTTCATCGACGAAGTTAATATAAACAATCTACTTATAGAAGAAGGATATGCGAGGATATACAAATGAAACTTATAATAGAAAATTGGCGTAGCTTTAAAAATGAGCAAAGCTTCAGGGGACCAACCGATGACCCCAGTTTCTCTGATCCTGGTTACAACGAACCTGAAGGCTTCACACAAACGAGTGATGAGATAACTGCGATGCTTGATAAAGCAGCCAGAGAAGGGCCAGTTACATTACCAACTGGTGAAGTGCTTTCCTACAATGGTGCAGGCGATCAGTTTATGCTAGACGGTGAAGTCTTTGCAAACGGGTACGATGAAGCAGAAGACCTTTTGATTAGAAAGTTTGAGGGCCTAGAAGAACAGATTTCCCAATTAGTCTACGAAGAAATACAAAGAATGATCGACCAAGGCTTGATTGACGAGGGTTTGATGGATTTTGCGAAAAACATTGGATCAAAAGCCAAAATGGGTATGGCAGGATTGGGTATGATGGCTGCAGCAGGTGCTGTCCCGTCTACAGCACAAGCTGAAATATCTCCTAGTCAGGCTGCAGCGCAAATCACCCAAGTTATGAATAAAAAAATGAACAAGCTAGGGTTTAAAGATCCAAATACTATAGACGTTAAAGTATCCGACAGTGACGCCGGGGTTCTAAAACTTGCAAATGCAGTTTCAAATCTAACAAAGACTGTTGGCACAAGTACAAAAGGTGATAAAGATATTGTAAATATGGTCACAAACACGGTCATCAAAATCGCAGATAAAGTTGGTGACGACCAAAAAACTACAAACAACATGTCCATAAATTCAGCCGCTGATATTATCTCAGATAAAATTGACGACATCGCCGCGCAGAAAGCAAAGTCGGCCAAGTCAGAACTGGTAGTCTCAAAAGATGGAAAGTCTGCTGTATCTAAAACTGGCTTTAAAAAAATTAATGGCGTGAGTTCCAGACTTAGAGCACAGCAAGAACGAGTTGCAGACTTAAAAGCAAAAGCTGAGAAAGCGCTCGGCGGAGAAGTTAATTTTAAAATGCAGGGCGGAAAAGCCGTATTTACAAGGAAGTAGAAAATGGTCTGGAATATATATCGAAACCCCAACCCCCATACCATCGAAGTTGATGAGCACGAACAAAAAGTCGTAGAATATTTCGATGGGCTGCTTCTTGAAGCAAGAATCAAAGATATCAAAGCAAAATACCCAAACATTACAAAACTTGGTTGGCTTGGCCTGGCTAGAGACAAACTAGAAACTATTATAGATGACAAGGCACCTTCAAAATACCTACAGTTTGTAATGAAAGAGATTGAAAAAAGATATCAAATAGAAGCTAAGATAAAAGCTGACACACATCGTATTCAGCATTTTCAAAATGCCCTGCGCTCGGAGGGGTCGCCCATCCCAGCGTTAATAGACAGTATGGTGAATGTTATGAAGAAATTTGAAAGGTTTCAATCGGCATTAGAAGAAAAAGACGTCAACAAATATGATTTTGAAAGCTTGAAAGATGCTGTTGAATCAAAAGAGTCCAGTTCAGAAGAAAAAAAACAAGAAAAAAACAAAAGAAAAACAAAAGCACGAGAAGAATCTGAAGGTATTTATGACGATGACGGTATCATAGCTCGCCGCCCCCTTACTGAATTTGCCTCAATATACTATGGTATGGCGACCAGATGGTGCATATCCGCAACTGAGTGCAAAAATTACTTCAACGAATATACGGCGGACGGAATGTCTTTCGCGATGGTCCATCTTAAAAATGTCTTGAAACAAGAAGACGGCAATAAATATGGAAAGATAGCGTTAGTTTATGACCGTGAAGGAGACTTTTCATCATTTTTCGATGCCGTGGATGAAGAATATGGGGACATAGATGATTTTAAAAAGCTGATTGCTAGAAATCTTGAGTTCTTGCCCGGCACTGGTGGCGTAGCCGGCGACGGCAGCAGAGAATTCTGGGAGTTGGACGATGAAGAGGACAACCAAATCGAAAGAATTATAGAAACCATCACAGACGAAATGTACCAATCAATACTAAGTGACCCTCCAACACCAGGATACGAAGAAAAGATCGAAGCTCTAGAAGAGGAATACGCAGATAGAATTAAAAACTACTTCTATAACGCCGACGTGGATGATGATTATATGTACTTTTCTGGTGGAACGGAAGTAGAAATACGGGATAGTGAGTTCATAAGAGAACTACCAGACGATTGGCAAGGGAAGGGCGCTTTAGCAGAAGAGATAAAGGAGGCGCTAGATAATCAAGCCTCTCTTTACTTTGATGATGTAGGCTTTAGTAGCTATAATGATAAAACTTCTATCAGACTTGATGTAAGCACAGAGGCCTATGAACCTAATCCCGATGGGTACGAGTCTTTCCTAGAAGAGTTGTCTGATATGGATGAAAAAGAGGGAGTTGAAAGGATCGTTAGAAAGGTGCTTGCGAAAGAAGGCTATATTAAGCCATCTGCTATACGCGCTGCAGCAATAAATGCAGATGCTTTCAACGAAGGCCTGAGATTCTTTACTATGTCAAGTGAGAAAGAGTTTGATGAAGACGATGAACTCCGGTTTGAATCTCCACCTTTCCCGATCCCGCAAGTAAATATTGAAAACTGGAAAAGTGGAAGGTATATGCGAGGGGGCGCAGGAGCTTTCAATTTTGACAGGAGAATGGGAGGCGCGTATGACCCTGAATTGGATTCACTGCTTCAAAATAATCTTTCTAAGTTAAACGCAGAGATTATCAAAGCTTTAAAGCAACAATTGCCTTTACCTGGTATACCACAGGCCGAGATTAAAGAATTGACGATACCCGAAACACTCCAATTTAATTTATTGACTCAAAAAGTCAAAGATTTAAACGGGGAGATAGCAATCGTAATAGATGACCTTTCGATAACAGAAGAAAGCCTGGCTTTGATAAAAGATGTGATTACATTTATAGATAAACAGTATGAGTCAATTGTAAAGATAGCAGTCGCAACAATTCAAGGGTATATATTGCCAGTTGAAAAGGAAATTGAAAAAAAGAAAGTAGAAAGACTCGATAGCTTACAAGATGTTACCAAAGATCTACTAAGAATTGCAGAAAAGCACAAAGAGTCAGAGCCGGCAGATGCTTTATTGAATCATTATGAAATGGTTATGATTTGGGCAAGGGGCGAAGCTTCTGACGGGCAATTGTTGAATGCTTTGAAACAGATACACTATAATTTGATTAGTAAAGGGTATATTCCAGAAGATTACCCTGAACCACAGTCGGCAAGTTTAAGTGAATCGCTAGATTTTGCAATAAATTCTTATCTTGGCACAGATATTGCGCAAAAGACTTCAATTGTCTCCGAGATAGAAGAGTATTTGAATGAAAAAGATTTAAGTGAAGAGTATTCAAAAGCTGGCGAAGATGAGGATGAGTATATGAAATACGATCAAGTGTCAACAGAAGATTTACTTAATCCTGACCTTCCCGCACCTTGGGAGACGGAAGGCGAGTGATTATGACGCTTTTTTACATAATATTGACCTTTATACTGTCGTCTGCGGCTTGGATGGGAATAGTGACATTTATAGTAAGAAAAATAAGTAAAAGAATCGATAACCTCCAAGAAATCATCCAATATATGGCCAAGAACCCAGGAAGGCCAATCAAGAAACATATCAAAAAATAGATTAGTATGTTATAATGTTCTCATAACAAAGGGGATAATATGATAGCTGATGTCGTAGTAGACTTACAATATGGTGATTGTGGCAAAGGCAAAGTGGCACATCATCTATGTAGAGAAGGGAACTATACTCACATTATAAGATATAATGGGGGATGTAACGCTGGGCATACCATATTTCACGAAGGTGTTAAGTTTGTAACACACCATATCCCCTGTGGTGTCTTTTTTGGAGTCAGGTCTGTCATAGGACCTGGCTGTGTTGTCAACGTCGATCAATTATTCAAAGAAGTACGACAACTACAAGATCACGGAATCGAAGTATCAAAGTATCTAAGGATTGCTTCGAATGCTCACATCATAACAGACTTTCACATTGCTGAAGATAAGAAGGACTCCAAGATCGGAACCACGAAGAGGGGCAACGGACCTGCTTATAGAGACAAGTATGCAAGAAAGGGCGTCAGAGCCATAGAGTGCCCAGAACTAGCCCCATACGTCATTGATATGTACACGGAGCTTCACAACAATGAGGAATTTGACAATATTGAGATACTTTTTGAAGGTGCCCAAGGATTTGGCCTCGATGTTGATTGGGGTGACTACCCTTATGTTACTTCTTCGCATTGCACTGTGGGTGGGGCAATCTTAAACGGCGTACCGCCCAGAGCAATTAGAGATGTTTGGGGTGTTGCCAAGATTTACGAAACTTACGTCGGGGCAAAAGACTTTCACGGCAAAGGTGAAGTTTTCGAACTCATAAGAGAAGTTGGTGACGAGTATGGTGCCACAACTGGCAGGCCTAGACAAATCAACTGGTTAGACTTTGATCTGATGAAGATGGCCATAGATATTAACGGCGTGAACAAGCTAGTAATAAATAAGATGGATATACTCGATGAAGTACAAGAGTGGAAGGTTTACGACGGCTTAAATTTGTTTGAATTTGAAAGCAGAGAAGATATAGAGTGTTGGATTAGAGAGTCCTTAGAACATAAACAGGTTGATATTATGTTTTCAGGGGATAAAGCATCTATTTAAACTATTTAATGTATACAATTGTGTATTTTTTAGGTTTAAACTATGAAGATTTTGAAAGAAAACCTCCAACCACTGGCTGACGACCTGATGTCGTACTGTCAAAAAGAACTCGGTTACGAGTCTAAACCAGAATTGTATTTTCAAGAAGATGAAGAAAATTCTGTAAATCCGCTCGGAAAAACCGCACACTATTCACCAGAAGAATCCAAAGTGGTAGTCTATATCTCAGGACGGCACACCAAAGATGTTCTTCGGTCAGTTGCGCACGAATTGGTGCACCATCTTCAAAACACTCGCGGCGATTTTAATAGGCCAACGGAAACAGGCGATGGTTACGCACAAAAAGATCCACACCTAAGAAATATGGAAAAAGAAGCCTACTTACTTGGAAATATACTTTTCAGGGACTGGGAAGATAACAAAAAAATTAAGGAGAACAAGAAAATGAACACATCTAGATTAAAAGAAACTGTAAGAACTATGGTCAAAGAGGCAATCGCCAAAAAAATGCAACAAGAGGAAAAAAAGCCAGACCAAGATGGTGATGGCGTACCTGATTGGGCAGATAAGAAGCCTGGAAAGGATGATCGCGAAAAGAGCGAAGGTCATTGTCTTGGCGGCAATGAAACGGAAGATAAAAGCCTACCGGAGACGAAATACGATGGTCCAAGGACCGACAAGTCAATGACCGGTCAAGCCAACCTACGTAAACCTTTCAAGAAGCCAGAACCAAAACCAACCGATGTTGGTGGCACAATGCCTAGTGGTAAGAAAGGATTCAGCCCTGTTTACAGCTACGACTTTGACGACGACGGAAACGTAAGCGAGCAAGAACTTGATATGAAAGCGAGAGCTTCTACGACAGACTTTAAAAAAGGTGGCATAGAACAAGCGAAAACGGGCGCAGCGGGTGGAGTTACTGCACAAGAGAGAGCACTAGTTCAACAAATCAGCCAACTACTTTTACAGGCTGCTCAGCAAGGTAATCTTGCACAAGGCAGCGTCACTAGATACATCAATATGGCAATGGAAAAAGTTCGCGGAATGCTTGGTGACGGAGGCGCAGAGCCGGAAAAAGAACTTGATGAGAAGTTTGCAGGCTCCAAATTTGAAACACCAGCAGCAAAAAAGAAAGAACGTGACGATAAGGAAAGACGTGACCGCCTTAGTACTGGTGCTCCATCCATTGAAGATGAATACGCAATGATGTCAGGTGAAAATCCAGTCCTTGGTGGGCCTTTAGAGGACGAAGAGGTTGAAGAAGGCGGAGTCAAGGAGGAGTATGAGAACAAGTTTGCTGATATCAAAGCTACTTCCAAACTTTACGAAACAAAGCAAACGCGCCTCAATAAACTTTTGATGGAATGGTGTACGAAGTAAGATGCTAGAATTCATCAAAGAAGTGATAAAAGAGAGTTTTCAAAGTAGCGTCGCTAAGCCTAGAGCTAGCCGAGGGCACGCAAGACTTCTCGACGGCGGTAGACAAGATTTAGTAAAACACGGCGCACCTTTTAACCAAGCTCGCCCAAAAGACAAATCAAATGCTTTTTTCGCAAACGAAGACAAGGAGTTAGAAGAGGTTTCTTCAATGTCTGGCGGTTCAGTCGAAGGCACCCCAGGAGCTTTTGCAAACTTTGATGATGAAGATAACGAAAAGCACAAGAGGGATACACAAATGATTAAAAGAGAAGCGATAGCAGAAATGTTGTTATTCAAAGAAGAACTTGATCAACTTATCAAATTTGAAAAGAAGAAAAAGTTTGATGAAGACTTTAAAAACATAAAGAACTTAACTGAGTTCCGAGGACTGATACAAAATATCATAATCGAAGCCGCTACTGAAAGAAAAGTCCATAATTCAACTGCTATAAATTATTTAGAAGAACTTTTAGATAATATAATACCAACTATAAAAATAGACTATGAAAAGCTTACCACGGACCAGAACCAGAGAGAGTCGTTCAGAGAACATTTAATTAACGCTGTCAGGAACATTCTAGAGCTAGCTACCGGTGGTACTCCTGATGACGAAGAGCCAGAAGAAGCTTCAAGTCTATCTGAGGAAGGTGAAGTTTCTATAAATATAGAAGACGAAGACAAGTTCATCGACGTTTTAGGGACAAAGGATCAAAAAGAAGACGAAGATGACGGAGAGGATCCTGATTTTAAAAAGTTCAGTATGCCGGACAGAGACCAAGCTGGAGCTTTGGCCGCATATGAAACAATCAACAAGATCGACACTCAAATTGGAAAAGCCTATAAATTGGCTTCTGGGAACTATACAAATGAAAAAGATCGTGAGATATTTTATGACTACCTCATAACAAATTTAAAACTTCACTTCGATGTGTTTGAAGATGCGATGACCCCTGAAATCGAGGAACCTACTACTCCTGAATACGAAAAAGCTAAGGGTGATCTAGAATCGCCTGTTATAGACCAAGAAGCACCTTTAGAGGAACTGTTAGATGACAACCCAGTCATTGAAACTTGGGGCGATCAAGCTTTTAATCTATTGGTTAAAGAGGAGGTGGGTGAGGGCGACGAAGAAATACTAGCGGTCTTAGCCAGAAATTTAGAAGTAAACCCAGAGGAAGAAACAGAAGTGTTTGCAAAATCATTATCTAGTGAACTCCGAAAGCTAAACCCTAACTACACACCTATTACACCAGAAATTGCAGCAGTTGTCAAGAACATATTGAGCCAAAATAAATAAAAAAATAAGTTTGACTAGTATCTAAAAGTATGATATTAATTAATTTATTAAAAGTAATAAGTTATGAATCTTGGAAAAAACCACTACTATAGTATATCAAAGAAGTTACTAAAAGAGAAGGTAACTAATGAACAATTTGAATCTATATTAAACTCTCTTACATTAGAACAAATAATAGCTTTAAAGTTAGAGCTATCTTCTAGAATAGTTAAAGGAAAGTTGTTTGGTTTTCCTATTTTTAAAACTATTGATTATATTATAAAAGATTCTTTAGTAAAATTTTCTCTATCTGCAACAAAGTCTCAAAAAGAAGCAGCAGCTATGCTAGGTATAACTGTTAAAGATCTTCGCTTATTTTGTAAAAAATACAACTCAGAACAAGATTTAGAGTAGGAAAAGCTATTTTTTCGTACTACATACTAGTATGAAAAAGATATTTGAGCACTGGACTAAATTCATAAACGAAGCAGATATTGACCCTAGGGCCTTTGATTTATCAGGTCTTAACCAATCTATGTACAACAAAAAGTATCCAGGATATTTAGAAAAGTTAAATAAGTTAAATTTAACTCTTCAGCACTACCAAGATTTTTCAAAAGAATATGATAAGAAAAAACCAGGAAGCGTAGTGCCTCTAGACAAGTTTGTCGACAATATTGAAAAAATCAAACAAATGTACCCAGAGGTGTTTGGTGATCAGCAAAAGTTCTCCTCTGCCCGTGCAAAACAAAGAGTGGAAAAGATGTATAATGCTTTATATCAAATGCAGGATCAATTGGTTGGTGGCAAGTACGAAAAAGCACTTGCGTCACTCAACGACCTACTGAGGAGTCTATAAAATGAAGCTCATAATGGAAAATTGGAAAAAGTTTTTGAATGAATCTGACTACAGTTCAACGCCAGCACAACTATCCACGAAAGATAAAAAACAGGCAGAGGAAGCGATAAAGCAACTCATAGCACTACAGTTAGGTGCCGACGCTGCAGCAGCAGACGCAGATAGCGAACTTGCAGAGAGGCAAGGTGAAATAGAGGAGACACGTCGGTCACGATCGCGCAGGAAAGAAAGAATTCAGCGTACAAAAGAGATTAAAAAACTGGCAGGCTTAAATGGTATCAAGCTAACAGACTTCACTCCAGAACAGAATGAGTTGTATAAACAGACAAAATTATCACTTACAAGAAAAGAAAAAGAAGAACAAGACGTGATGGCATCGACAGTCGCGCATAACCTATCCAAAGGCGACTTGTTGCAAAACCCAATTGCTAAAAAGATCTTAGATAAACTACCAGATATAGTAAAAACAGGATTACTGGCTGCGGCAGGTGATGATTGTCTACAAAGTGGTGCAATAACTCTAACATGTTTGGTGCAAGGATACGGCCAAAATTTTGGAATGCTAGAAGAGGAAGATGGAAGTAGACTAGCCGAAAAGAAAAAGAAAAAGAAAAAAGATGATCGTTGTACCAGAATAGCGAAAAGAAAGTATGATGTATGGCCATCTGCTTATGCTTCAGGTGCTGTAGTGAGATGTCGCCAAGGCAAGATCTGGAAGGGTGAGAAATGACCAATAAAGAACTTTTAAATATTATTGAAGAAGAGTTACAGGGATTCTTGAATGAACGCTGTCAGAAGGGTTACAAAACTCATTCAACCACTAAAACAAAAAAGATGTACGGTAAGACATACAGAAACTGTGTAAAAGCTGATGAAGGTAAAGTTTCGTTATCAGAAATTGTCGAAGAAGATTTTAAAATCGATCCAAACATACATAGCGGAGTGAAACAATTAGAAAAGATAAAACTTTTCACTATGCACAGAGACGCAGCAGTCAATCGAATGAAGGCAGTTCTTGCCGCCAC
>ENA-OREN01000140-OREN01000140.1-marine-metagenome-genome-assembly--contig:-NODE-140-length-104840-cov-4.532764_pt1 | contig 104840 bp, 91 predicted proteins | sample MGYA00248624_ERZ508555 | MGnify/ENA primary metagenome ERZ508555 (study PRJEB26222, sample SAMN06267773) | marine metagenome | isolation source: Saanich Inlet, British Columbia, Canada | place...
CCCTCGTACAAGTCCCAATACTTGGGCAGCGTGATGTACGGGTCGTGCGGATGGATCATGGATGCGACGAGACAGAAAGGTCTTTCATCGTTGCCGCGCGCGTGGTCGAACAGGAACCGCCTGGCATTGAATATCACTTCGTCGTCGTAATCGAGCTGGTTCGAACGAAAACACTGGCCCGCTTGCAGGACATCGTCCATGTTGTGGAACCAGTGGAGCTTCTGTTCCGGATCGCGCCAGTTCGGTGTCCATGTGAAATCGGCCGGGTAAATATCCGTGGTCAGACGCTGCTCGAAACCATGGAGTTGATCTGGGCCGCAGAAATGCATTTTACCACTCAACACTGTCCGGTAATCGCTATCACGCAAATAGTGGGCGAAAGTAGGGATTTCCGCCGAAAATTCCGATGCATTGTCGAGGGCGCCCATCCTGGTCGGCAGGCGGCCCGCCATCATGACATAACGCGCGGGCGCGCAAAGCGGACTGTTACAGTAGGCCGAGTCGAACACGACCCCGGTTTCCGCAAGCCCAGACAGATGCGGCATCTTAACGATGGAATTACCATGCCAGGGAGTTGCCGGTGCCGCCATCTGGTCGGCCATAACAAGCAGGATATTTGGTTTTTTCATCTCATCCTCGTATTCACTATCTCAATGGTTTCGGCGCGCCTCTACTGTTACTGTCCATTCGGGGCGGGCATAAAGATTGACCCCTTACTGTCTGGAATGACCGCTTCTTTGACGAAGCAGACGAAGCCAGCGGTAGGTCGATCTATCTGAATATTAGACCTTCTGGCGCCAATGGCAGTGCCAGGGTAGGGGATTTGAAATTTTTACGCATTGAAGCGGAGTCGCTGATATATCAGAAAAAACAGCATTGCCGTCTACTATGCGTCTACTTTTCTTGCGTATCTCTTTTTGTGTGGTTTAGGAAGTCTATAAATATCAGTTCAATCAACAAGTTATGGTGGGCCCGGGAGGACTTGAACCTCCGACCAATGGATTATAAGTCCACTGCTCTGATTAATTGAGCGGTATGTTCCGTTAGGCTATCCTGTCCAATTAAGCCGTTTATCTTCGTAAAATACGGGTTCACAAGATAAGCGCACAGAAGGATTTAATTTGGTAACTGAAAAAGATGTCTACTTCAGATTGCTGACTCCAGAATTGGGAGCGGTGGTTGAGAATCTCTCGTGGACCGCAGCATCGAAGTTTCAAAACCTGGAAACGATCAAATCAGCATTTGATCAATACCTGGTTTTAATTTTTGAGCCACATGCGGGCTCGGCGGAGCAACTACGCGATTTCGTACGTTTTTTTGGCCCGCTATTTGAGCACCACAAAGATGATGGCGTGCTTCCGGTAGAAGATGTTCCCGAAGTGCTTCAGATGTTAAAAGAGCCAGAAGGGAAAAGATTATTTGGCGGTAGTGATTGGCACGCGGACGTGACTTTCCGAGACCCGGCGGGATACGTCTCGGCATTGCATGCCAAACAGGTGCCGCCAGTCGGTGGAGATACTCTGTTTGCTAATACCATCGCCGCGTTTTCAGCGCTTAGTTCGGGGATGCAGGATATGCTTCGTACGCTCAAAGCAGTTCATAGCTATTCAGGACCGGATGCGCCCGATCATCCCACCGAAACTGCTATTCATCCTGCGGTGCGTCGGCATCCGAAAACGGGTCAAGAGGGTCTTTACGTCAACCCGATGTTTGTGACACGGTTTGAGGGTATGACGGCTTGGGAGAGCAGGCCACTTCTTGATTTTTTAGACGAACACATGACGCGGTACGAATTTACGGCGCGTGTTTCATGGAAAAAAAATCAGTTAGTCATGTGGGATAACCGATTTACATTGCATTATCCGATTAACGATTTTTCGGGTCATCGGCGACTGTTATATCGCTGTACGGCAGTTGAGGACCAAAATTATCGGTAGGTCGATGGGTGTTGCGTTCTGTTATTAATTTGAAACATGTCGATTGACAGCCTTGATCAAAGGGGAGAAAAAATTTGGAAAACCTGACCCTGCATTATCTTAACGCTCGGGATATCAAGGCGCTGGAAATGACGGCAGATGAAATAATTGCGGCTCAGGAGGGCTCGCTCGCAGCACAGGGTCGTGGTGAAACAGTTATTGAGCCCAGAATGCATTTACGCCCGGATCCTGAATTCCGGGGTCATTTTAATGTGCTTCGAGGATACATTGCGCCGATCGGCATTGCCGGCATTAAAGTGGTCGGCGATTTTATTGATAACTATAAACTCGGCTACCCGTCAGAATTTGGGATGTTGACCTTAATGGATGCCCGGACGGGCGTTCCCCGAGCCGTTATTGATGCAACCGCGATTACGGATATGCGTACCGGCGCGATGACCGCAGTAGGGGCCAAGTATCTGGCGCCATCCAAGCCAAAAGTTTTAGGTCATATTGGTGCCCGGGGCAGTTCGTACTGGAACGTTAAATTGCTGGATCACCTGTTTGACTTTGACGAAATACGGGTGCATTCCCGCCGACCAGAGAGTCGCAACAGTTTTGGAGAGCGCCTCTCTGATGATCTCGGCAAGGTGGTCACCGTGACCGAAGATTGGCAAAGCTGCCTGGAAGGCGCTGACATTATGGTTGAAGCATCCCGACTGGAGACCCCCGAACCTCTTTTCCGAACCGAGTGGGTGCGGCCCGGTGCGTTAGTGATTCCCTATGGCACCCAGAGCACCGTTGAGGACAATATCACTGATATTATGGACAAGATTCTGGTGGATCATTGGGACCAGTGCCTCATTGGACCCTTTGGCTGTCTACGTCGCCATGTCGATCAGGGAAGGGTCACTCGGGACACAATTCACGGAGAGATTGGATCTGTATGCGCCAACGAACTGACCGGTCGTGAAAGCGATGATGAGACAATTCTGTTCTGGCATCGCGGCCTATCAACATCAGATATTGCCCTCGGATGGGCGATGCTCGAAAAAGCCAAGCGTTTGAATATCGGGACGGTTCTCGATTACACATGATTCACATTAAGTCACCGTCTGATATTAACTCCGGCACGATCACTGCCGTGGCCTATGAGCGGGAAAGGTTAGAGATCGCGCCTGATTTGCTTGCTGCCGTCGATCAATCACGCGAGACGTTTAATGCCTTAATTGACTCAGGTGTCCCCTGTTATGGCGTCACAACGGGACTTGGCAAGATGAGCACAACGAATCTGTCTGATGAGGCGCGAGACGACATTTCAAAGAATATGATGATGGCCCGCGCAGTTGCTTTTGGAGCGGCTTTGCCCCGACCGGTTGCCCGGGCAATGATGGTGATACGGCTGGTTAATTTTTTATCAGGACAGGATGGCGTCAGCAGTCAATTATGTCGTTACATCGTTTCGAGATTGAACGATGACTTTGATCCGTTTGTTCCATCTCAGGGGCATGGTTTTGCAGCAGACGGCACTCCAAATGCACACTGCTTTCAAACCTTAATCGGTGAGGGTCGAGTGCTTGATGATCGCGACGCTTCCATTTCCGCTGCCGTCGCTTTGTCTGAGCGAAACCAAATGCCCTATGAACTTGCGCCAAAAGAGGGTTTGGCGCTCATTAACGGTATTACCGCGCTACCGGCCTATGCGATTTATGCCCACCGCCAGGCCAGCGCTCTGCATCGGTTTTCAAATCGAGTTGCGGCTTTATCGATGGATGCAATTGCATCGCCCAAGGATTCTATTCACCCTGCGCTTGCGGTCGGTGCCAGCGCGGGTGTTTCAACCGTGATCGACGACCTGAATGAATATTTGCGCGGCAGTACCGTTCAACCTTACAAACTGCAAGCGGCAGTCTCCCTTAGAGTTATTCCGCAAGTGCATGGCGCACATGCCGATGCGTTAGCCCAAGTCCAATCAGGCATCGAGCAGACAATCCAAACGTTTTCCGGAAATCCAATGCTGGTTAACGACGGTGGTGAGGGCGCACCGGCGTTACTCTCGGTGGGCAGTTTTCATAACCAGTTTCTGGTTAATTTGATTGAGTATTTAGCGATATCGACCGCGCATGTTATTTGTCTTAGCGAGCGCCGCTTGCATCGAATGATGGATGAAAACCAGACGGGCCTCAATCCACAGCTCGCACCTCGTCCCGGGTTAGATGCAGGTATGGTGGTCGCACACAAGGCGTGCATTGATCTGACGGCCCGGGTCCGGATGGCAGCTCAGCCGTTGTCTTTAATGACGTCCGAAACCTCTGGCGGGCAGGAGGACTACATGTCGATGGCGGTTCCGGTGATTCAACGTTTACTGGAAATCGTAAGGCTTGGGGTTGCCGTGTTGACCTATGAAGCCTTGGCTGGGTGTGTTGCCCTCGATCAGCGTCAGGCTGTTTTTGGGGCAGGGGTCACCGAACTTTATGATTTTGTGCGAGCGCATATTCCACCCTTGGATAAGGACCGCTCGCCCGGCGAGGATTTTGAGATTATTCATCACCAGATTTGTGGTGAGTATTTCGCCGAACTTGATTTGGGTAGCGAAACTTGATTCTTTGGGAAAACGCCCGGATTGCGCCCATGAGTGATCCAGTCCCTGGGCAACAGATCATCAATGACGGCGCTGTACTGACCGATGGCGACAGGATCGTTGCGGTTGGTGAAAGAAACAGCGTGCTCTCAAATCTGATTCCTGCTAAAGCCGATCAGTCGATTCAGGAGTCCGTTGACTGTGGTGGCGGGCTCCTCTTGCCCGGGCTTATCGATTGTCATACCCATCTTGTTTTTGCGGGAGACCGGGCTCTGGAATTTGAGCAACGCCTGGAAGGCCTGAGCTATGAAGAAATATCAAGACAGGGCGGAGGAATACGCTCGACCGTGACTGCTACTCGGCAGAGTTCGGAGGAGACATTGCGTGCGGCTGCCTACAAAAGAGCAGCCCGGATGTGTGCGAATGGCGTGACCACCCTGGAGGTCAAAAGTGGCTACGGATTGAATCTGGATGATGAGCAAAAGATGCTTCGGGTCGCGCAATCATTGCAAGATCTGTTGCCGGTTTCAGTTCACAGTACGTTCTTAGGCGCACACGCAATTCCGGAAGAGTTTCTGGGTTCCAGTGATGATTATGTTGATCTCGTTTGTGAAGAGATGCTCCCGTCGGTTGCAGCGCAGAAAGTTGCAAATAGCGTAGATGCATTTTGCGAGACCATCGCGTTCTCAAATGCTCAGGTCCGCAAGGTCTTTGAGAAAGCAAGAAGCTTAAACTTGCCGGTGAGACTTCATGCAGACCAGCTCACCAACAGTGGCGGCGCGGCGTTGGCGGCCGAGTTTCACGCGCTGTCTGCAGATCATCTTGAATATGCGGACGAAGCAGGAGTTCGGGCTTTGGCGCAATCAGGTACGGTTGCGGTTTTGCTGCCTGGCGCATTTTATTTTCTAAATGAACGCCAATGTCCACCGGTTGAATTATTTAGGGAACACGATGTGCCTATCGCGCTGGCTACAGATTACAATCCGGGGAGTTCTCCGGTTGAGTCATTGTTGTTCGTTCTCAACATGGGATGCGTGCTGTTTGGCATGACGCCACGTGAGGCGGTTGCGGGCGTGACGATTCATGCGGCGAAGGCCTTGGGTTATGCTGATCGCGGCGTACTGGCCGCCGGCATGCGAGCTGATTTTGCGGTTTTTGATGCTGAGACGCTGGCGCATCTTTGTTATCCAATCGGCGCACGCCCCGCCCAGAAAGTTGTGCAGGCGGGTTGTCAGACCAACTTGCATTTGCACGTATCTGTTTAGGAGAGAGGTTTTCATGGGCCAATCCCAAAATGTATCGGTCACGGACGACGTGATTAATGAGTTTCAGGAAAACGGCGTGGCCGTGATTCGCGGTTTGTTTGGGCCATGGGTGGATGGGGTTCGGCAAGCGATTGAGGAGAACAAACTTAGCCCCAGCTGGCGAGAGCGAACCTACAAGCCTGAAAATAAGAATGAAAGTGAATTTTTTCAGGATTATTGTGTCTGGAATAATTTTGCGGGATACCGGGCTTTAGTTGTGGAATCTCCTATGGCACCAATTGCAGCACAACTCATGCGCTCGAAAACCGCAAAAATTTTTCATGATCATGTGCTCGTTAAAGAGCCTGGAAATAGCGTCAAAACGCCCTGGCATCATGATCAGCCGTATTACATCGTTGATGGTGAGCAGTCGGTAAGCTTCTGGGTACCTTTGGACATGGTGCCTCAGGAGCGGAGCATCGAATTTGTTGCAGGGTCGCATCAGTGGGGTAGGGACTTTAAGCCAAAGCGGTTTGATGGCACTGATTTATACGCAGAAGATGCTGCAGAACCTGTTCCAGAGATAGACGGTTGCCGCGATTCGTTCAATATCAAATCCTGGGCAACTGAGCCTGGTGATGTCATTGCATTTAATTTCAGGACACTGCATGGCGCCGCTGCCAATCCGTCCCCAGATCGTCGTCGAGTGACTTCGATTCGGTGGGTCGGTGACGATGCAAGATTTGTTCAGCGCCAAGGCAAAACGTCTCCTTTTTTCCCGGATCTCGATTACCGTGATGGCGACCCATTTGGCGGCGAAGATTTTCCACTCATATTTCCAAAGGCAGGTCACTAGAAGTTTTTGGGTGTTAAACGTTTTTGCCGTAATGCACACCTTCTCCAAAATTTTTTTAAGTGATTAACGGATAGGTCATCCAGAATGGTTAGAGAGTTCGCACAATTATTAAGACCGGCCCGATCAGTGCCAACGACGATTTGGAGTGCGCACTCTCCAACAACATTCAAGCCTCGCCCGGCGACTTTTTTGAGCCTTGTCATCGGGCTTTGGCTTTTTGGCACGGGGGAGGCCATGTTTATCGCGGCAGGACTTGGTGTGAGTCCCTGGACGGTGTTGGCGCAAGGGCTATCGTTACAAACGGGCTGGAGTGTCGGTGTGTCGACATTTGCCGTCAGCGTCGCGGTTCTTTCTTTATGGATCCCGCTTAAAGAGCGCCCGGGTCTTGGCACACTGATGAATGCAGTTATCGTCTCGATTTCGATAGATGTCATGACACCGTTGCTCACAGTATCGGGGGGCGAAGCGTTTCGATATTTTCAGATGATCGGCGGGGTAATTTTAATCGGTGCGGCAAGCGGTTTTTACCTGACTGCTAATTTAGGCCCCGGACCTCGCGATGGGTTAATGACAGGTCTTCAGCGCGTTTCCGGTTGGCCGATTGGATGGGTTCGTGCGGGAATAGAAATCGTGGTTCTGATTGCGGGATGGTTGCTCGGGGGAGTCGTTGGCATTGGCACGGTCGTGTTTGCGCTTGGCGTGGGTTACTCGGTTGCTGTTTTCATGTCCCTAATGAAATTTTTTAGCCCGAAATCGGATGCCTGAAAAATGTTTTGCAGCAGCGGGTGAAAGCAACGGCCCGTTGAGTCTGCCGAAGACCTTTGGGATAAGCCAACACAACTGAAAGGGGAGCAACTTTCTCCCGGATGGGGATACAGCGCACCTCGCCACCGTCATAAGTTTTTTGTGACGCAGGTTGTAGATTCAAAATACTGTAGCCTTTTCCATTTGCGACGAGTCCGCGAACCAATTCAAAAGATTGACTGCGGTGTTTGATGTAGGGCTGAATGCCAATCTTGCCAAAAAACCCCAGGAAGTAATCTCGACTATGTGGAAGATCGAGCAGAATGAAAGGATCATTTTGTAATGATCGCAGAGACACTACTGATTCATTTGCTAAAGGATGGCTCGCAGACAGGAGTAGGTGTGGTTTTACTTTTGCGAGAGGCTGTTTCTTGAATCCAGAGCCAAGGTCAAGGTCGTAGAGAAGCGCGATCTCGATTCCGCCATTGAGCAGTAACTTTTTCAACTCATCTAATGGCCCTTCAACAATTTGAATATCTAACTCTGGATGTTGATCATGAGTCAGACTCAGTAGACCCGGGAGAAAGAAGGGCGACAACGTCCAGAAGCATCCAATTTCTAAGGGACCCTGGGCAGATTCACCAAGGGCTCTTCCTGTTATGGACACTTCTTCGGCGTGCGCCAGTAACGATCGGGCTCGCGCCAGAAAGGCACTGCCGGATGGCGTTAGCGAGACCCCTTTGGCATGATGACGAATAAGGAGTTGAAGGTCTAATGTCTCCTCCAGTTGGGCGATGGAGGTCGATAGAGCGGGTTGAGATAAGAACAGTTCTTTAGCCGCCGTTGAGATATTTTCACGTTCAGCTACCCGAACGAAGTGATGCAGTTGACGCAGGGTAAATGGCATAAGAAAAATCTATTCAAATGATCTTAAAACCATATTTTACATGGGTAAGTAAATCCGCAAAAGTAGGTTCCAATAAGTCTGGATAAATCAGTTTAGGCTTGGATTAAGCATATTCTCAGAAGGGAGAGACCCAAATGATCAGGACGGGAGATGAGTATCGCGATTCAATTCGCGACGGGCGTGAGGTGTTCATAAATGGTGAAAAAGTGCCTGATGTGACGACTCACCCTATGTTTAAGCCGCTGGTTGATATTCGGGCCCGGATTTACGACATGCAGCACGAGGCGGCAACTGCCTCAAAGATGGTCTATCGTGATGACGTTGGCGAGCAGTATTCGATTGGATTAAAGCTGCCTTATTCGCAGAATGATTGGAGCGAGAAACGTGCTTCTACCGATGCGATCTTTGATGAAATCGGCGGCGTGGTTACACGAGTGGGCGATGAGACCGTGGGTGAGATGTGGTCTCTTTATGATGGCCAAGATGTTCTGAATCAGGTTGATCCACAGTTTTCTAAAAATATAAAAAATCACATTCATAAAGTGATTGATCAAGATCCTTTTCATGTTTCAGCAAACACGGATCCCAAGGGGGACCGGTCGAAAGCACCACAGGATCAGGATCCTGACATGTTGTTGCATGTCGTTAAAGAAACTGATGAGGGAATTGTGGTTAGAGGCGCAAAATTTGAAACGGCCGCAGCTTACGCTAATCAGGCCTTCACGAAACCGACCATCGCGAATTGGGGCAACGAGGCGTACTCTGATTATGCAGTAGGCTTTATTTGCGATCTGGGGTCGCCGGGTATCCGAATGATTTGTCGAACCGGTTTTGCCGGCCGCGCACCAAAAGAAGATTACCCGCTGTCAAATCGCTTTGATGAAATCGACTCGTTAGTCATTTTTGATAACGTGCTGATTCCCTGGGAGAACGTTCTTTTTTACCGGCACACGAAAGCCGCCGTTTTTATCCGAGCGACGCTTCATCGCTATTCAGCGTTTGCATTTGTTCAGCGTATCTTGAAGTACGCCGACATGATGATTGGTGCAGCACTTTTCAATGTACGCCAGACAGGCTTGGATAAACAGCAAGCGGTGCAGGAGAAGCTGTCACAGCTAGCGGTGTACCGGGAAGGGATCAACGCCCATCTTACGGCCGCGATTGCGATGGCAGAAAAGAGCCCAAACGATTTATTGATGCCAAATCAGTCGTTGTTGCTGACCGGTCGGGTTCATGCGTGTTCCAACCTGCCTGCGATGATGCATATTGCCCGTGAGCTATGCGGTGGACAAATCTGCGTGACACCAGACTTCGCTTGTTTTTCTGATCAGGAGAGCGGTCCCTGGCTTGATAAGTTTTATTCCATTAATGATGACTGGGTGGCAGAAGACCGTCGGAAACTTCTCGCTTACGCAAGGGATTTATTGAATTCTGATTATGCTGGACATCGACTCACGTTTCAGTTATTCGCCCAGTCGCCACCGTTTGCACACCTTGGCGCGGTGTACCGGAATTTCGATTGGGACAATGCTCTGGATTTTGTCCAACACTCGGCGAACTTATCTGATCGAGTCAAGCCTGAAAAGAAAAAAGCAACTGCTTAATCGGTAAGCTGATAATTTTTGAAAAAATAAATCACAGGAGATTTTGATTATGGTCCATGAGCGTATCCGTCCTTTTAATACAAAGGAAACGTATCCTGAGCAAGCGCTCGATAACGATCTATGTCAAGCGGTAGTGGCGCGTGGGACTTCGGTTTTTTTACGTGGCCAAGTGGCGCAGGACCTTGATACACGCGAGTCGCTTCATGCCGGAGATGCTGGCGCGCAGACTGCAAAAGCAATGGCAAACATCAAAATGCTACTTGAGGAATCAGGCAGCCATCTCGATCATATTTGCAGGATCGTTGTGTATTTGACCGATATCCGATATCGAGACGCGGTGTATCAGGAAATGGGGCAGTGGCTCAAAGGGGTTTTCCCCTGCTCAACTGGACTGGTGGTCCCGGCACTGGCGCGCCCGGAATGGGTAGTTGAGATTGAGGTTACCGCGGTAATTCCTGACTGAGGGAACTAAAATGCTAAATCACTCACAGAGGGGAGAGTTCAAGTCGAAGGGTTACTTGAAGATTCCCGGCCTTATCACCGAATCAACTCGAAAGCTGATGCTGGATCAGTTGAGCGACTGGGTGGAGGAAAGCCGTAGTTATGACGCGAACTATGGGTTTGACACCCCAAACGGTAAGGCCCGTTTTGATCTTGAGCAGAGCCATAGTTCGGATCATCCCCGCCTTCGACGTGTTGCAAACCCTGTTGATATTTCAGAGGCTTATCAATCGGTTCTGTTTTTTGGAGAAATGCCCGAGGTCGTGGCCGACTTAATTGGCCCCGATGTCTTTTTTCATCACTGCAAATTGAATAACAAATTTCCAGGCGGGAGTACTCGGGTTGAGTACCATGCCGATCACCCTTTTGATCCCCACACCAACGATGATGGTGTTACGCTCCTTTTGTTTTTGGATGATATGGATGAGGACAATGGTTGCATGAGAATTGTCCCAGGATCTCATAAAGAGCGCTATACCCATTTTAAGGATGGTAGTTTTATTGGCTCGACGGATCCCAAGCTTTTTGAGCAATTTGATGGTAAAGCGGATAGTATTATCGGAAAGGCGGGAGATGTTTGCTTAATGGATATCTGGACGCTTCATGGTGGAGGGGCAAATTTGTCTAAAGATCGCAATCGCAGAATGCTAATTGCGGACTATCGTGCAGCCGACGCTTTTGCCTTAATGCCGCCCGCGGTGCCGTCTCGTTTTTACCGGCGGATTGTTGCGGGCAAGGCGACTCACATTGCCCGATTACGAGAGGGGACAATGGAAATTCTTGAGCCGTATCCAGATGATTCATTTTTTGGCCTGCAAGGCCAGAAAGCGGCAGGAGAGATTGTGCAATGACTTTTTCTATCGTTGGGGTCTGTGAGCGCACATCTATGGCGGGTGTTGCGATCACAACATCAAGTATCAGTGTCGGAAGTCGATGCCCTTGGGTTCGAGCAGGCGCAGGCGCAGTGGCGACTCAGAACATAACGGATCCGTCTATTGGCAATCAGCTTCTGGATTTAATGGAGAGTGGATCAAGCGCTTCAGATTCACTGGCTGAAGTTATGGATAACCGAGCTTTTTCAGAGTATCGCCAAGTGACGGCCGTTGATTTACAGGGAAATATTGCAGAGCGTACGGGAAGTGAAATCCTGGGCACTCATGCGGTATCGCACGGGGATTTTTGCGTTGCCGCTGGCAATCTTCTTTCCACGACTGCAGTTCCAACCGCAATGACGGATGCTTTTTCCACTTATTCAGATTTACACCTTGCTGAAAGACTATTGCGGTCGTTAGAGGCAGGTGTCTCAGCCGGGGGTGAAGAGGGGCCGACCCACTCCGCCGCGCTGCTGGTCTCTGCAGAGCAGTCGTGGCCGTTGGTGGATTTGCGAGTGGATTGGTCGGATGATCCGATTATTGCGCTTCGGGAATTGTGGGTACGATATGAGCCGCAAATGAACGACTATCTCAATCGCGCCCTAAGCCCTGAAGTTGCGCCTTCTTATGGCGTGCCGGGAGATCCGTGAGCACAACCTCTGAAGCACCGGCCCTGGATTCCGGATTGATAGCACTGCTCGAGAGATTGATCAGTTTTGATACCACCAGTCGGAATTCAAACCTCGATCTGATTGCGTTTGTGCAAGATTATTTGGCAGACTTTAATATCACCAGTCAGATTGTGCATGATGAGTCAGGCGCTAAAGCAAATCTTTATGCAACGATAGGTCCGCAAAACCGGCGAGGTATTATGTTGTCGGGGCATACTGATGTCGTGCCGGTTGATGGACAGGATTGGACAACAGATCCATTTTCAGTAGTGGAGAAAGATCATCGTCTTTATGGTCGTGGCACGGCAGACATGAAGGGGTTTATTGCGTGTGTGCTTGCGAAAGTGCCCGAGATGCTACAGGCGCCGTTACTCAATCCGATTCATATCGCGCTTTCCTACGATGAAGAAATAGGGTGCATCGGGGTTCGTCGATTGCTTGATGTATTGCGGGATCATCCCGTGACACCTCTGATGGGCATCATCGGTGAACCATCAGAAATGAAAGTAATTAACGCCCATAAAGGAAAGCAGGGATGGCGAGCAAAAGTGCGCGGCCGTGCCGCACATTCTGCTTATCCGGTTGAGGGGGTCAATGCGGTAGAAATGGCCGCGGAGTTGATTTGCCATATCCGACGAGTCTACGCTGATATTCCGGAGCGGGGACCTATCGATGATGGGTATCGTGTACCGCATAGCACGTTGCACGTTGGACCAATCCAGGGTGGAAGGGCTTTAAACATCGTGCCGGATTCGTGCGAATTTAGCTTCGAGGTTCGACATCTGCCTGAGGAATCTGCGCAGCATTATCATCAACAAATTCTGGAATTTGCTGAGCAAACGCTGTTACCCCAAATGCACAAGGTTGATCCCGAGACTTCGATCGTTTTCGAACCCCTTGCAGGATACCCGGGCCTGCAGACGCCAGCCGACGCCGCGGTTGTGCGGTTTTGCCAAAAGTTATTAGGTAGCGACGTATCAGAAAAAATCAGTTTTGGCTCGGAAGCAGGGCTATTCAGCGATCAGGTCAAGATTCCTTGTGTGGTCTGCGGTCCCGGCAGTATTTTGCAGGCGCACCGACCAGATGAATACATTAAGACAGACCAGCTTTCGCAGTGCTGGAATTTTATCAGTAACATCATTACCCATTTACAGCAATCACCATTGCCCACTGATTAATTTTTGAGCCGTGCGGTGTGAACGGCGAAAGGAGCATTTATATGAAAACAATTTACACGGATCAGCATCGTCTACGAGATGCTCAGACAGAACTTTATGGCGGCGAATTGGTGAAGCCGTTTGAGCGACCTTCAAGGGCCGATACGGTCATCGCAGCGGTACGCGATTCAGATTTGGGACCTGTCGAGGCGCCTGATGATTTCCCTTTGGATCCTGTGCTTCGGGTACATGATGCTGATTTTGTTTCTTTTCTGGAGTCGGCATGGGAAGAGTGGAAACAGACCGGTTACAAAGGTGAAGCAATCGCTTCCGTATGGCCTGCCCGTCGGATGCAGTGTCGAGTCCCACGATTTATCGAGGGCAAGATGGGTTACTACGCGCTTGCCGCGGAGACGACGATTACGGAGGGCACGTGGGCAGCTGCTTTGGCTTCAAAAGATGTGGGATTGACGGGCGCTAAAGCACTTGTTTCCGGAGAGAAAGGTGTCTTTTCGCTGTGTCGCCCGCCGGGCCATCATGCCGCGCGTGATATGTTTGGCGGGTATTGTTTTTTAAACAATGCGGCGATTGCCGCCCAATACCTTAGAGATCAGGGCGCAGAGCGCGTTGCGATCCTCGATGTCGATTTTCATCATGGCAACGGGACGCAGGATATTTTTTACGAGCGCGACGATGTTCTTTTCTGTTCCTTGCATGGAGATCCAGAGGAGGCTTTTCCACACTTTTTGGGATACGCTGATGAGACAGGCTTGGGCGCTGGGATCGGATTTAATCGTAATTATCCGCTGCCCCGAGGCACTTCTTTTACCGAGTGGCGAGCAGCGCTTGAAGACGCAATGGGGCACATTCGATCCTACGCGCCTCAGTACCTGGTGATCTCGCTAGGGGTCGACACCTTTGAAAATGATCCGATTAGCTTTTTTAAATTAACCACTCCTGATTACCTGACGACGGGTGAATTGATTGGTTCATTAGATTTACCCACGCTCTTTGTGCTTGAAGGTGGATATGATATTGATGAAGTCGGGTTGAATGCAGTTAATGTACTCAAAGGATTTGAAAAGACATAATAGCGGGGTTAACGCTAACCTATGTTTTCTAGCAGTTCGTTGTCGATAAAATTCAGGAGATAAAAAATGGCCGCGCCACAAAAAAAATACGACACGCAGGATCTACGACAGAAAGACATCGATCACAATATTCATCCTTGGACGAATTTTGCGTCTTTCAGGGATGAGGGTTCGCTGGTGATGTCTCATTCCGACGGCGCCTATGTTTTTGATTCTGACGGCAATAAATTTATTGATGGTATTGGCGGTCTATGGTGCGTCAATATCGGGTATGGCAATGATGAAATGGCGCAGGCGATAGCGGATCAGGTGCGCCAGATTCCGTACTACTCGACTTTTAATCACATAACGACCCCGCCCGCCGTGACGCTTGCGGCAAAGCTCGCGGAGCTCACCCCGGCGGGCCTGGATCACGTCTTTTTCGGTACAGGCGGGTCTATGGCAAATGATACGGCGGTACGAATTATTCACTTTTATTTCAACCGACTCGGGAAGAAGAATAAGAAGAAGATTATTGCCCGCACGGATGGTTATCATGGAAGTACTTATTTAGCGATGTCGATGACCGGCGTCACGTTCGATCACCAAGGATTTGATTTGGCGCCGGATTTGGTTCATCACATCCCGGCCCCAAATACCTATCGCAGGCCCGAGGGCATGACTGAGGAAGAGTTCTGTACTGAAAAAGTCGCAGATCTTGAAAATAAGATACTGGAGCTCGGCCCTGAAAATGTGGCTTGTTTTATCGCGGAGCCGATTATGGGTGCAGGCGGCGTTATCGTGCCACCTGCCGGATATCACCGACGAACGCGTGAAGTATGCGATAAATATGAAGTTCTTTATATTTCGGATGAGGTCGTTACAGGGTTTGGCCGGTTAGGACATTTTTTTGCATCAGAGGCGGTTTTCGACTTTGTCCCTGATGTGATTACTTGTGCCAAAGGTATCTCTTCAGGTTATCTACCCCTTTCGGCGACGATTCTTTCGGATCAAATCTACGATGTGATCAGTGTGCCACAGTCAGAAGGCGCGCTCTTTACACATGGATTTACGTATTCAGGGCATCCAGTTGTTTGTGCTGCAGGCGCCAAGAATATAGAGATAATGGAAAGAGAGGACATCTGTGGACATGTCCGGGAGGTGGGTCCTTATTTTGAATCCCAATTGCACTCTCTAAGCGAGTACCCCATTGTGGGCGATGTTCGAGGCAGTCATTTCATGATGTGCATTGAAAACGTCGCAAATAAGGCAACCAAGGAATTGTTTGCCCCTGATGTTGCAATCGGCGATCGAATCGCAAATCACTGCCAGAAACAGGGCTTGATTGTCCGTCCCATCGCGCACCTGAATGTGATGTCACCCCCGCTGATACTGGATCGTTCGCAGATTGACACGATGGTTGGCATCCTTCAAGAGAGCATCGAGGCGACAATGGATGAGTTGGTTAAAGAAGATCTATGGCATGGCTGATGTAGTATCCAGAAGGCGTTAAACTCAGGGAAGCGATTGCCCCTTTTTAGGCTTGAGCGACAGTTCGATTACTGTTGCTCAAGTCTATTTTGCTTAAAGCGGTGCTCTGCTAGCAGCAGCTGAGATTTTCGTATCTCCCCAAGAAAAAAATTTTTGAAGAAAATTGATAAACCCCAATCTCGGAGGTGTGAACGTGTCTGATTCTTTAGAAGAAAGCCATGATCCGTGGCTACTGACGCCTGGACCCCTAACGACGTCAAAGACAGTCAAGGAGGCCATGCTCCATGATTTTGGTTCCCGGGATGAGCGGTTTATCTCGATCAACCACCACGTGCGTACCCGACTCGTGGAGATCATTGATGGTAAAGACTCCCATGTCTGTGTGCCTTTGCAGGGTAGCGGCACTTTCGTTGTGGAGGCAATGCTGAGCAACTTTGTTCCAGAGTCGGGAAAGGTCCTGATTCTGATCAATGGTGCATATGGGGTAAGGATGAAGACGATTTGCGATTACCACAAACGTCCCGTCGAGACTTTGGTTTGGAATGAAGACCAACCCGTTGATCCTCGGTTGGTCGCTTCAAAATTGTCTGAAGATGCATCGATTACCCATGTGGCAGTTGTCCATTGCGAAACCACCACGGGTATTTTGAATCCGATTAAAGATATCGCGGAGGTCGTCAAAGAGGCAAAGCGGGCTTTGCTGATTGATTCGATGAGCGCATTTGGTGCCCTCGAGGTGTCGGCGAAATTGATTCCTTTTGATGCGCTTGTTGCATCAAGTAATAAATGTCTTGAGGGCTCGCCGGGGATGGGATTTTGTCTTGCGGATAAATCGGCACTGCTAAAAACGGAAGGTAATGCCGATAGCCTGTGTTTTGATCTTTTTGAGCAGTGGAAAGGCCTTGAAGCCAACGGCCAGTGGCGATTCACACCCCCCACTCACTGCATACTTGCTTTTCATCAGGCGCTTGCTGAGTTTGATGAAGAGGGAGGGGTGCAAGGACGCGGTGGACGGTATCGGGCAAATTGCGATTTACTTGTCAAAGGTATGCGCGAGCTCGGGTTTGAGACGTTATTGCCAGACAATCTCCAAGCGCCGATTATTATTACGTTCAAGATGCCCTCGGATTCTGCGTTTGATTTTCAGACCTTTTATGACGGACTTAGTGTTCGCGGGTACGTTATTTATCCCGGCAAGCTGACGGTGGCTGAAAGTTTTCGGATGGGATGCATCGGTAGACTGAATCAGCAGCATATGCAGGGTGCGCTGGATGCCGTAACCGAGGTGATGCGCCAAATGGGTGTTGACTCTGGAAGCCCAGATTAGTAATCATCCTCACGTTTGCCACTACAACAAAACACTCAAGAGAAAAGATAGTGATCAAAAAAGACTCAGTAACAGTTAACAATCGGCAATATGCCTGGCCACGTCAACCATTGGTTGTTGTTTGCGTGGATGGTTCGGAGCCCGGCGGCGCAGGTTCAGATGGGGGGGGTTATATTGAGTGCGCGATTGATGCAGGTGTGATGCCTTTTCTAGCGTCGGTCCGCGAACATGGCACTTTCAATTACGCTGACTGTGTCGTGCCGAGTTTTACGAATCCAAACAATCTTTCGATCGTAACTGGAGTGCCACCCGAAACTCATGGCATCTGCGGTAATTTTTATTACAACGTTGAGCAGAATACCGAGGTCATGATGAATGATCCGGCTTTGCTACGAGCGCCAACGATTCTGGCTGAATTTAATCAAGCGGGTGCAAAAGTCGCGGTCATTACGGCAAAAGACAAGTTGCGTCGTCTTTTGGGTGTTGGGCTTGATATCAGTCCGAGCAGTGCAGTTTGTTTCTCGTCTGAGCTTGCCGATAAAGCTAATCTGGAGGAGCATGGTATTGAGGATGTCGTTACAAAAATTGGTATGCCGGTGCCGGACGTTTATAGCGCGGAACTTTCCGAGTTTGTATTTGCAGCGGGCGTTGTTTTGATGGAGTCGATGCGACCCGACATTATGTATCTTTCAACGACCGACTATATTCAACACAAGCATGCGCCAGGCGCGCCAGTGGCTAATGCATTTTATGCAATGATGGATAAATATCTTTCCAAACTTGATCAGATGGGAGCGCTCATTGCGCTTACTGCTGACCACGGCATGAAGTCAAAACACAATGATGCGGGTGAGCCCAACGTTATTTATCTGGAGCCCCTTTTGCGAGACGCTGGCCTAAATGATTTTCGTGTCATTCTCCCTATTACAGATCCCTATGTGGTGCACCATGGTGCTCTGGGTGGATTCGCGACGATTTATTTCGAGCGAAAAAGCGACGAAGCTTCGGCCATCGCGGCTTTATCAAAGGTGAACGGAGTGGAGACTGTACTCAGTGCTACCGAGGCATGCCGTATGTTTGGGTTACCTGATGATCGTATCGGTGATTTGGTTGTGATTAGCCAGCGTCATCATGTGCTGGGCAGCTCGCCCGAGAAGCACGATTTATCCGGATTGACTGAACCACTTCGGTCTCACGGTGGTGTGTCAGAACAGCAGGTTCCATTTATTATTAGTCGCGGTCTAGATTCGAATCTGAGCGACTTCAGAAACTTTGATATTTTTAGTAATGCCTTAAATTATGCTCAGGAGAGCACGCCATGACGCAATCCACTGTTAGTACACAAACACCTATTCATGAAAGTTTGAGAATAGCGGGGAAAAAAGTTGATCGAGATGAGCGGATTGAGGTTTTCAATCCGTGGGATAACAGTGTGGTTGGAACAGTTGCTCGAGCGACTCGAGAGGACGTTTCCAATGCTTTTGATATCGCTGCTGCTTACACGCCGACGCTGACACGATATGAGCGACAGCAGATTCTCGTTCGAACCGCGGACATCTTGACTTCACGGCGCGATGAGATATCTGATCTGATTACAGCAGAATTGGGCATATCGAAGCAGGATTCTTTGTATGAGGTCGGTCGCGCGTTTGATGTTTTCAGTCTCGCTGGCCAACTTTGCATTATTGATGATGGTGAAATCTTTTCTTGCGATTTGACACCGCATGGAAAAAAGCGACGAATCTACACGCAGCGCGACCCTTTAAATGCGATCTCCGCGATCACACCCTTCAATCATCCACTGAACATGGTAGCCCACAAGGTGGCGCCATCAATTGCAACAAACAACTGTATGGTGTGTAAGCCGACAGAGTTGACGCCCCTGACCGCGATATTGCTCGCAGATGTTCTCTATGAAGCTGGATTGCCCCCCGAAATGTTCTCGGTGGTAACAGGGATGCCAGGCGATATTGGAGAGGAGATGATTACGAATCCAAATATCGAATTAGTGACGTTCACAGGCGGAGTGCCTGTTGGAAAATATATCGCAGACCACGCGGGATACCGTCGCACTGTTCTTGAGCTTGGCGGGAACTCTTCTTTAATTGTGATGGAGGATGCCGATCTAGAGAAAGCGGCAACGATGGCCGTGCAAGGCGCTACCAAAAACTCCGGTCAGCGCTGCACTGCCGTAAAACGAGTGTTAGTGGTGGATAGCGTTGCAGATGAATTTGTGCCTTTGGTTGCGAAAGAGGCCGGGAAAATTAGCTACGGGGACCCCAAGTCGCTGGATACAGGGATGGGTACTGTCGTAAATGAAGCGTCAGCTGCACTGATTGAAAAACGAGTCAGTGATGCAATCGACCAGGGCGCCGATTTAATTTATGGTCACGACAGGCGTGGTGCGCTTTACTCGCCCACGGTGCTAGATAATGTGCCGCGAGATGCAGAGCTTGTGGTGGAAGAGACATTCGGGCCGCCGATTCCGATCATAAGAGTCAAAGATATTGATGATGCAATCGCGGTTGATAATGGGACGGTTTTTGGATTGTCGACAGGGATATGCACCAACCGATGGGATTACATTACCCGCTTTGTCTCCGAACTTCGTACCGGCACAGTTAATATTTGGGAAGTGCCCGGATATCGAATCGAGATGTCTCCTTTTGGGGGTGTCAAGGACTCGGGGCTCGGCTATAAAGAAGGCGTCGTTGAAGCTATGAAAAGCTACACCACGGTAAAAACCTATTCTTTACCCTGGTGATGGTCTGGCGTTTCTCGGAGCTTCTGTTGAATTGAGGGCTCCGAGTACGACAAGTGAATGTCGCGTTGCGGAAATGGAATCTCGATACCTTCTTGATCGAACCTTAATTTAACGGCCCGAATTAAATCCCAGCGAACATTCCAGACGTCTTCTCGGGCAGCCCACGGACGGGCGATAAAGTTAACAGAAGAATCGCCAAGAGATTGGACGCGAATGTTAGGTTCGGGCTCAGGGAGCACCTTGGGATGCTCCTTTACAACCTCTGCCAGAATGCGCTCCACTTGTTCTATATCGGAGCTATAACTGACGCCAAATTCGAGGTCGACTCTACGTACACGCTGGGCAGTGACATTTTTAATAACGTCTCCCCAGATCTTGTTATTGGGAATAATTAATGTCTGATTGTCAAAAGTGTTAATGGTTGTGCTGACCAGACTCATTTTTTTCACCAAACCTTCTTGTCCCGCAACTTGAACAAAGTCGTCGACATCGAATGGTTTGTAAAGCAGGATCATTCCACCTGCGGCAAAGTTTGCGAGAGAGTCCTGCAAAGCAAAGCCAACAATAAACCCGGCGATGCCTAAACCGGCTAGCATTGGGCCAAGTGATATTCCGAGTTGGCCAAGGATTAATAAAATCCCAACGCTCATGACCACACCGCTTGAGATGGAGATCAGAACGTTTTTATGCAGTTGCGAGAGCCCACTCGAAGAACGTTGCACCGCAGCTTTCGTGGCTCGTCGAGCAAGGACTGAAAGCCAACGAGCGCCCAGAAAAATAAGCAGAATAAATATTGCTTTAAGGGCAACATTCGGCCCATTTTCTTGTAGGGAGGCAAGAACGCCGTCCCAATAATCGCGAATAATATTCTGGAATACACGACCCTTAAAAATATCAATCGAGAGAACACCGCGTTGTTTGACCACAATCGCTTGGTAGACATCGGTTTTTACACCGACCAGTTTTAGAGCCTCGATAATTTCCGAGAGCTGTTCGAGCTCTCTCGCATGACGGTTCTGAATTTCCGAGTGCGCCACGACGAGATTTGTGTCGTTGGGATCCACCGCACTGTCGTTGGAAATCTGAGTGGCTGCCGCTGCAGAAAACTCCAACAAGCCTACGAGGCGTTCGGCCTGCCGAATGAGAATCAGCTTCGCTTGTTGTTGGAAAGCAATAGTCGGAATTCCCAGCGCGTTAAGCGTTGGGATGACTTGCGCCATTGTTTTCAGTGTTTGGTAGCGAAGTTTCTGCAGGCTATTAATGTATGCTTTTGCTTGGAAAAGATCGGAACCGGCAAGATCCGATAGTTTTTGCGTCGCCTCATTTATCTGAATATTGTGTTGAGCGAGCGTGTGGATCACCTTTCGCTCAAGATCATTTAATTTTTCGCGTAACTGTTTTTCAACTGATTGACGAGTGACGTTCTCTGTTGGGAGATTGGTCGCAGCCTCTGCGATGGCGATTGTTTCGGATATGAGATCCAGAGCGAGTCGGTCTCTGCGGTACTGCAAAGCTGCTTCTTCACCCTCGGACAGTACCAGCGCGCCACTTTCATAGAGTTCAAGGTGAGCGAGTTTCCGATGGAATTCTTTGCTCAGACTTACTATTGCTGCCTCTTCAACGGTCAGTTCAGGCGGATCAGTTTGTTGTGCAACGACGTTGGGGGCTAAAAGGCAACAGCTTAAAAAACATAAAACTGGCGATAAACGTAAGAAAAATGGGAGTCGCATAAGAAAAATAATGTTTTTAAAACGAGTGGTTGGTGTGCAATGGCCAGTTCCGCAGGACTTAACGGGACAAAAATCAATCAAGCCCCGTATTTACTGGGCCAGAGTGATGCCCTGCAAACAGATGATCCGAAGGATACGGCAAACATCCCCAATTTGCTATTTTTCAAGTAATGTACGACGGTAGGACCTATAAAAAGGTGCCGCTGTTTGCCCGATATTTTATTGAGCAAGCACACGATCGAAATTAAAGACTTGGGGTTCTCGTCAGTTTTTATGAGGTCCGCTTTAAATAGGCCGCGACCTCGAGGGCGGTTTCACGACCACGTTCAAGGCCGCCATTCACGGTGCCGGGTTGGGATAGATGCGTGGCTTCTCCAGAAAAGTAAAGCCTGTCTTCAAGACTGACTCCGAGCGCCCGACGAGCCGAGACTTTTCCGGGTCGAACGGTTGAATAAGCGCCATCAAAAAGCGGTACCTTCCCGCATGCCGTTGCAAACCCTTTCACAAAATATTTTTCGATATCGTTACCTAACATGCTTTTAAGGCCATCAAGGCCATAGGCGACTACCGCCTTCATAGGTTCAAGTTCTAATAAACGGGCTTGAGTGCCCCCAACATAACCGTAGGTGAGATGAGACTCATTTGCGTGAGTGAGGTAACCCACGCCTGTTTCATCATGCTGCTGCTGAGTGACGTAAGCGTCAGACCCAAAGCCAAATATGTCAGTTGAAAACTTCAGGCCGATATAATTCATTACGGCCATGTCAATGTCGTGAATCGCCTGCTGTTTTAGAGGGGGCAATTTGGGTGAGAAAGCGATTCTTTCTGCGGCCAGCACACCAGGTGATACTGTGAGGATCGCGGCGCGAGCCTGGATCGTGCCCGCGGATGTTGTGACGCTGACCCCGGAACTTCCCCAGTTGATATGAGACGCGCTGGTTCTTAGAACGGCGGGGACTTCACGACCATAATCTGCGACGACATCCCCGTAGCCCTGCCTGCAAAACCAATTTTTTGCATCAAGACTATTCCACCAGCTTTTCGGGGACCAGTTTCTGGAATCCTGGGCCATGTCCCAAACCCCGTATTCTGCAGCAACGGTGTATCCCCACGGCATCGAGAAAAAATCGGGTCCGAGGGCCGTGTGTGCGTTGTCATCAGGCCCACTCGCCGCGCTCAGCGCAGAGCGTTTGATGCGACTATTAAATAGGGCGTCAGTTTGGCGAAGATCATCGAGTTCCACGTTTGTTGCTTTCCGGTTACCCACGAAGTACTCAGCTCGAAGCGGATCTTCATAGACATCAAATCCATTGATTTGGGCGTGACTGATCAAGCGGTTGGCAGGAGATGCCCTCATCCAATGGGCATGCGTATCGAACGGGCTGTTGAAGATCGAATGATTGGTATGAACCCGGCCTCCGATACGATTGTTTGCTTCAATTAAGGTAAACGTGATTTTTTGTTCAGCAAGTGTCCGAGCCGCTTCAAGTCCGGCGATGCCGGCACCAATGATCACCACGTCCGGATTTGAGTCCGAGCCCGCAATTGCTAATCGATGGGATAGACCTAGAGCGACCAGGCCTTTGAGTAATCGCCGACGGTCATTTTGTGGTGTACTACGCATAGTGTGATTTCGATAGTGTTCTCAGCGATCGCGGCATTCTCGATGATCTTGAGCATAATTTAAAAACTATTTTTTTTGGCAGACTGCCTGTCGTCCAATACTTAATTAATAGAGGGGGTAGTTTAACGTTGCGTAATTCCCAACACGATCTATTGTTTGAGCCAATCGATATTGGCCCGGTCACGGCGAAAAACCGTTTCTATCAAGTGCCGCATTGCACTGGCATGGGATGGCTGAGACCCAAAATGGCAGCTGCACTACGCGGCATGAAGGCCGAGGGCGGCTGGGGGGTGGTGTGTACTGAGTGGTGCTCAATCCACCCGTCTTCTGATGATTTGCCTCATCCAAACGCTGCGTTGTGGAGCAACCAGCATATCAAAGATCAAGGGTTAATGACCGAGGCCGTTCATGATCATGGTGCGTTGGCGGGAGTGGAGCTCTGGTTTGGCGGGGCGCGGTCAGCAAATCATTACACCCGGGAAACTGCTTATGACGTTGCCAGTATCCCTAATTTGGCGGGCCATCCTTATCAGCCGCGGTCAATGGATAAATCTGATATTCGTAATCTAAGGCATTGGCATCGCGAGGCAGCATTACGGGCAAAGGCAGCAGACTTTGACATTGTTTATGTTTATGCGACGCATGGCTATCTTTTATCTCATTTTTTATCAGCAGAGACGAATGATCGAACGGATGAGTATGGGGGGTCGATGGAGAATCGCGCGCGATTGCTTCGAGAGTTGATTGAAGAAACCAAAGAGGCGGTCGGCGATCGATGTGCAGTTGCTGTTCGCTACTCGGTCGGAGGTGATGATGGTGAATCGGACACGCTTACGAACGAGCGTCGAGATTGCCTTGAGATGCTCGCAGAATACCCCGATCTTTGGGATATCAATATCAATAACTATGAGCGCGAGATGGGTGTTTCCCGATTTTTTGAGTCAGGGTCGCTCGAGGAATATATGGCTTTCGTAAAGTCGGTCACAACAAAACCGGTCGTAACGGTAGGTCGATTTACGTCGCCGGATGCAATGGCTTCCCAAGTGCGGCGAGGCATCGTGGATTTTATTGGAGCGGCTCGCCCATCGATTGCGGACCCATTTTTACCAAAAAAGATCTTTGAAGGTCGGCTTGACGATATTCGAGAATGCATTGGCTGCAATATCTGTTACACCGGAGATGGTCTTGGGACGCCGATTCGCTGTACTCAAAATCCAACGATGGGGGAAGAATATCGTCGTCAATGGCATCCTGAAATCATTGCACAAAAAAATTCTGATTCAACGGTTCTCATTGTGGGTGCGGGTCCTGCAGGACTTGAGGCGGCGCGGATGCTCGGCCAACGAGGCTATCGCGTGATGCTTGCCGAAGCGACTCGAATGCTTGGAGGAAGGGTGACCCGCGAAGCCGCGCTACCGGGTCTCAATGAATGGATCCGGGTGCGGGATTATCGTGTTCAGCAAATTGAAAAAATGAACGAAGTCGAAATCTTTCGTGAAAGTGAGCTCAATTCAGAAGATGTTATTTCGACCGGTGTTGATCATGTTGTTATTGCGACGGGTGCTTCTTGGCGCAAGGACGGTTTAGGTCGATCACACCCCTTCGCCTATGAGGCATCAGAGCTACAGGGAAATATTTTGACACCGGACGACATCATGGATGGCCAGATTCCTAGCGGACATATTGTTGTTTATGATGACGATAGTTTTTATATGGGAGGACTTATTGCTGAGAAAATTTGTCTCACCGGGCAACAAGTCACTTTGGTAACGCCAGCGGATGTGGTGTCAGCGTGGTGTGACTACACTTCAGAGCGGTTCTACGTTCAGAAGCGGCTTCTGGAGCTTGGCGTAGCACTTCAGACCGGATTTCAGCTGGCGTCCTATAACGGTGACGATGTTCGGATTGTGAATACCTATACGGATCAGACTCGTGCCATTTCCGCAAATGCTCTGGTGATGGTAACAGCGCGTCAACCAAACGATCGGTTATATCGAGCGCTCGAGACCCAATGGCAGGAAGATTCAGCCATCGGGATACGCTCGGTCACGCGCATCGGCGACTGTGAAGCGCCAGCGTTGATTGCCGCTTCCGTTTATGCCGGCCACCGATTTGCGCGAGAGTTCGATATGAAACCTGATTCCGAGATGAGTCCACGCTACGAGTAGGGCGCGGTGCTCATTTATGATCCGGAGATGACATTATGCTCGGGTCCAAAGGGAAAGCCGGTGATGTTCTCTGAACCGGTTTCTGTGATAACCAGAATGTCATGTTCTCGATAGCCTCCCGCTCCTTGCTGCCCTTCGGGAATTGTGAGCATTGGCTCCATTGAGACCACCATGTTTGGCTCCAGAACAGTATCAATATCTTCTCGAAGCTCCAATCCTGCTTCTCGGCCGTAATAATGCGACAGTATGCCGAACGAGTGACCGTATCCAAATGTGCGGTATTGCAAAAGGTCCAGTGCGGCAAAATGCTCGTTAAGTTGGGAACAGATCTCGGCACAACTTATGCCGGGTTTGATCAGCGATAGACCAAGCGTGTGCGCATCGACATTGGCTTGCCACACCTTAAGCGACGCGGGATCCACATCATCTAGAAATAGTGTTCGCTCGAGTGCCGTGTAATACCCGGAGATCATAGGGAACGTGTTTAGGCTCAGAATGTCGCCCTCTTTTATTTGCCGGGTGGTTACCGGATTGTGAGCGCCATCGGTGTTGATTCCCGATTGGAACCAAACCCAGGTATCCCTGATTTCGCTGTTAGGATAATGCTCGGCAATCGCAAGCTCCATGGCATCTCTTCCAGCCATAGCGACATCGATTTCCCGGACCCCTGATCGAATGGCGTCGCGAATCGCTCCGCCGCCGATATCAGCGATAAATGCGCCGCCCTTAATCAGATCGATTTCTTCTTCAGATTTCACCATTCTGAGCGACATAATTTCACTGCTGATGTCATTAATTTTTAAGTTGGCGTGAAAGCTTTTCAGCTTGCGATGAGATGCGAGCGTGAAGTGATCACCTTCGATGCCAACGATGTCGACGTCAGGGAGCACGTGGGAAACAGCACGCCAGTAGTTGTCGCGTTGCCAGTCAGTATAAATGAGGTTATCGCCATAGCTTCGGCGCCACGGTTGGCCAAGATCAATATTGGCAGAAATTGTTGTACATTCGGTTTCGGTTACGACGCAGGCATAGGGTCGGCCAAAACTGCAATATAAGAAGCCGGAGTAGTACGCAACATTGTGCATTGACGTGAGGAGAACAGCGCGCAATCCTTTGCTGGCCATCAACTGCCGCAGCGCGGCGAGTCTTCTATCGTACTCGCCGGTGGAAAACGGAAGGGGACTTTTTGAGCCATTGTGCAACTCAAAAAATTCGGGTCTGAGGGAAGTTGTATTCATCTTGATCACCTGTGCTACACCAGGTGACTTTTGTCGAATCGACCCGGTAAATCATCCGGGCGTACAGGATGCCTAAATACTAGATTTTGAGACTTGAATCTAGCGCTAGGTACTCACGGTCGCGACGCCATCGCGAAAACGACGCGATTATAAAGGCTGCAGGATCAATCTTTCAACTCGCCATTTGCTGACCAATGACGGTCTAATTTTGCTTATAATTTTAATTCGACTTTTATTAGAGAGCACGTGTCGTGATAAATCACCATCGCCGTAACCGGCTTTTCGCACTCATTCTCCTTGTCATGACGGGATCGGCAGTGGCCTCCGATCTTGAAAAGGAACAGCGCTGGCGTGATGAGGTCGAAGATCTGATCATGGATGGGGAATCTGTTGATTTGATGGTCGATAATCAGGCGATCTTTTCTATTTTTACCGAGGCTGCAACCGACTCGACATTGGGTATGATTGTGGTTCATGGAACCGGTATTCACCCCGACTGGGAGCAGGTTGTGCAACCTATTCGAGTGCAAATGGCAGAAGCCGGTTGGCACACACTTTCCATACAAATGCCAATTCTTCACAACGATGCAGAGTATGAAGAATATGCCGCAATCTATCCTGAAGTGCCTGGCCGTCTTAAGGCGGCGGAAAGTTTCATGAAAGAAAAAGGGGTTACGACGTTGCTCATTGTCGCGCACAGTCAGGGCGCCACGATGAGCAGTTATTTCCTGTCCCGCAATCCTAATCAGGTCGATGGATTCATTGCGATTGGAATGAATTCAAATCAAAAAAATCTTGACATCAACAGCGCGGAGTCACTCAAGAACATTAACATACCCGTGCTTGACCTTTATGGCTCCGAAGATCTGCCGTCGGTTTTAGAAACTGTCGAGCGTCGCGCGCAAGCCGGTCGCCACAATGCCCGGTATTCCCAGCAGATAATAAAAGAGGCGAACCATTTCTTTGATGGAATGAATGATGAGCTGTTAAAAGCCGTCACAACCTGGAGCTCGACTTTCGAGTAGCGCGAGCGGGCAGTTTGAAGTTGGAAGTCCGTCTAGATTTTATTATTGGTGGCCAGCTGTGGGGTTTATTCTTCGTGGGACGAGCCGCCAAAGCCAGTGCCAGATGACATTGGCGCCATTCTTATCAATCTGGAGTCCGAGACTGCGGCCTGTCGGTGGATCACAGCCTCTCGGTATACGGGGTCGCGAACCATTTCGACGAAAGCCGCAACTGAAGGATATTCCGCAATAAAGCATTCATCCCACGTAACGTCTTGTGGGCCAATCAGCATAAGTTCAAATTGGCCTCGCCATATAATGCGCCCGCCGAGGCGGGAAAATACTGGAAAACTCTCTCTGCCATAGTTGGCATAGGCTTCTGAGCCAGTCGCGAGTCGGCCGTCAGGATATTGGGCTTGATCTCGAAATCGGACGAGGTTCAACATATGAACCGGTCCTTCACGATCGTTTGCCCGAAATTGAGCAAAACGCTCTTTTGTAGGATCAACATAATCGGTCATAGCGCTATCCTCAGGCTCTAGGTGCCCGCGTCATGGTTTGATCTAACCTAATGTGAGTTTCTTTCGATTCGCTTCAACTAACGCGTCATTCAGGTTAGCAACATCTTTTTCAGCAGCTTCGCGCAACAGAATGCTATCCGCGCCGGACAACACTAAATGATGGCCGTTTTCATACAGGCGCTCCGCATTCCAATCGGCAAACGGAATAGCACCGAGTAATTTGCCGGCGGCTAATGTTGCGCTCTCGATTTTCTCGAACGCTTCAATAAAAGCTTTTGATTCAAATTGGCCTAATTGCCCGAGCGAAGCGGACAGATCGATCGGACCTATAAAGAGCATATCGATGCCATCAATGGCGGCGATTTCCTCAATTTGATTTACAGCTTCTTTTGATTCAATCTGCGCGATCAATAAGAAATCATTCTCCATCCATTCCTGATAGCGGGCAATGTCTTTGCCGTAATTCGTAGCACGCAGCAGTACCGGCGCGGCACCCCGAATCCCCTCCGGACCATATCGACAAGCTGAAACCACCGCCTGAGCTTCTTCGGTATTTCGGACGTTGGGCACCATGATGCCCATGGGCCCAATATCCAATACTCGCTTGATCGTGTTGCAATCGGCACTGGTGGCTCGGATCATAGGCGGGCAGTCCCGCGACTCTAAGGCTTGCATCATTGAAATCGCATCAAGAACCGATCCTGCGCCATGCTCGAGATCGATCATCGCCGTATCGTATCCGCTCATGGCCATAATTTCTGCGGCGATTGGGTTGAAAGTTTCAATCCAACACCCGTTGAGTCGGACGCCAGATTTTAATTTTTGTTTAAGAGAAGGGGATCGCATCAATCTAAATTCTTTGGTTTGGCAGGTGTATGATTAGACAAATTATTTAAATCTCGGATCATCATATTTTATGTCAGTTTTTAGTGATCGACAGAAAGTTGAGCAAAGGATGGGCATTGTTCCCGACACGCAGTCAGTGGCACGATTTGTGCCCAGCGATAGCATTTTCAAGCTTGATCTCTGTTTTGATATCGAGAAATTACGAGCGTCTCTGGCCGAGAGTTTGGAAAAAGTGGGATATGCCAACAACGAGTGGAAAGCGCAAGGCTTTGGCATTTTGCCGTTAAACCATAGGGCGGGCGATAACGACCTTAGCGCAAATGACTTGTCCGGACGTTACTGGATGCGTAAAGATGACCGCTATGTCGAAGAAGCCTTCGAGGACTATGTTGAAGAATCCGCGTATACGGATTTCGATTCTCGTTTTGCAGGGACTTACTTGGAGGAGGTGTACCGCGCGCTATGCGCCCGGTTTCCAATCGGACGCGTGCGGGTTCTCTCTAAAGAGGTCTATAACTGTAACTCATGGCATCGGGACCCTGAGCCGCGACTGCACATTCCCATAGTGAGCAACCCGGGCGCCCTGTTTGTGGTTAATCATCATGTTACCCATTTGCCCGCTGATGGCTCTGTGTATTTCACCGATACTCGCGGATACCACACAGCGATCAACGGAGGAATTGAGCCGCGTGTGCACCTGGTAGCCGCTCTTGCTTTCCCCCCTTCGCAAAATTAGGAGATCGATTGATGAGTGCAATTTCCAGCTCTCCAAATAGCAAGTTCAATATGGATCGAATCGTGGATTCTGACTACGTTGGGGAAGGCTGGGCGCCAGTGGAACCTGGGTCGGATCCGGTGCTTTATGGGCATGCTCAGGTTAACCCTCAAGGGTGTTTTGAGGTTCGAAGCTATCAGACGTTTACCCTGACTTATACCGTCGGCCGTTTTGGACTTGATGACACGGGAGCGATTCGCGTGGTTTTCCGGGCAATGGGGGATACCGGTCGAATGCAGACAAACGACCCGGCGGGGGATAACTATGTTAGCGCGTCTGCAAGTAACGGCGTGACGCTATCGGTCAATTATGCAGGGCGAGGTATGAGTGCACGACCTCGCTGGAAGTCACTTACGGTCAATGTATCCAATGGATATATGCGCGAAGGTGACACCATTGACATCGTTTTTGGAGATACGCGTTTCGGCTCGAACGGGCTTAAATTACAGACGATGGTAGAGACTGATTTTGAGTTTAAAGTGCTCGCCGATGTATGTGCGGTTGGGCATTTTATTCCGATTCCGGATACGCCGACGATCGACATTGTGCCGGGTAACCCGGCGGTTTGGCAAGCAGTGCTACCGAGTCTTCGCAGGCCCGGCGAGCGCTTTCATTTCGGGTTGAAATCCGAGGATCGTTGGGGAAATCCCACGCCACTCGCATCTGCAAAGCTTCAATTTAAGGCCACGTTAGAAGTCGAGGGCTTGCCTGAGATTTTTGATTATCCTATTGGGAAGCGCGCCGTTAGTTTTGAAAACTTACGGGTTAATGAGGAGGGCGAATTGCGGATTTCGGTCATTGAGCGAGATACCGGTACGATTCTTGCCCAATCTCATCCAATGCTAAGTCGTCAGGGCCGGATTAGTGGTTACTGGGGCGATCTTCATGGTCAGTCAGGGGAGTCTATCGGGATTGGAACGGCGAGAAGCTATTTCAATTTTGCGCGAGATTGTGCATTCCTTGATCTAACGTCCCATCAAGCAAATGATTTTCAGGTCAATAACAAGTTTTGGTCTTATTTGAACGAACTTTCGCTTGAATTTCTTGAGGAGGGCCGGTTTGTCACTTTTCCGGGATACGAGTGGTCGGGCAACACGGCAGTGGGCGGTGATCGAAATGTGTATTTTCGCAACGAAGGGCGACAGATTCATCGCTCATCACATGCGTTGCTGCCGGAACGTGGAGACCTTGATACGGATGCGCCTGATGCAAATATCCTCTTCAAAAAACTATTAAATGAAGACTGTGTGATCTATGCCCATGTCGGCGGTCGGTATGCGGACATCGCTTATGCACATGATGGGCGCCTGGAGCGGTCAATGGAGATTCATTCAGCATGGGGCACGTTTGAGTGGATGCTGACAGATGGTTTTGCTCTTGGACACCGTAGTGGCGTTGTGTGTAACAGTGACGGACATAAGGGTCGGCCAGGCGCGAGCTATCCTGGAGCCTCAATGTTTGGCGCGTACGGCGGCCTGACCTGTTTTCTCGCCGAAGCACTTACCCGTGACGCGATTTTTGATTGTCTGCGCCAGCGTCATCATTATGGAACGACGGGCACGCGACTTCATCTTGATGTTCGTGCTGAACTGCCGACCGGCGGCAAGCGCTTCGACGATGATCCTAATATTTTTCCTGAAGCGACTTTTGATAGGGTCTCGCAGGTCATGATGGGCGATATCGTGCAGACTTCAGATACCGAGCTGACGCTGAAAGTTGAAGTATCAGCTCAGGGCCCATTGGAGAGAATTGAAATTCGAAATGGAATAGAGGTCATACAAACCATTCGTGGGTTTTCCCAGGATGATTTGGGTGATCGTATTCGGATCGTGTGGAGTGGAGCGGAATACCGGGGACGCGGTCGAGAAACCAACTGGCAAGGGCGGGCTCATTTCGAGGGCGCATCTATTCGGCGTATGGAGAAGATTAATGCCTGGAATCATGAGCGAACACTGGAGCGACAGGGTCGCGATGCGGTTGTATTTGACGCGATTACGACGGGTAACTTTGGCGGTTTTGATGTCTGGCTCGATGATTCGAGCGACGCCAGATGTTGTGTTGAGACCAATCTTGGTTCTTTTGATGTTCCGCTTTCAGAAATTGGAATGCAAGATACGGTAATGGACGCGGGTGGTCTGGATCGCAAGATTCGCGCATTTAGGTTGCCCGAGGAGAATGTGAAGCGCACCATTAGTGCGGAAGTCAAAGTGCCCTTATCGACTGGCGCTGATAATCCGATTTGGGTTTGTGTGACCACTGAAGATGGATTTCAAGCCTGGAGCAGTCCGATCTATGCGTTTCGTTAATGCTTGAGTCGGCTGATGTTAATTGACCATGTTGGCAAACAGTCAGGCAAAATTAGTTAAACAAACCTTCAGCTCTTTTAAGAGGTTTGCTGTCGAAATCAGCCCATTTAGCCAGAAATAAGGAGCTTATTGCAATTTTGGGTTCTCAAGGGTCTAATCTTGTGCTGTCATTGGTGACGCTAAATCAGCCGTAACGGCTTTTCTTTGTTATTCGTAGGAGGAAACATGAACAAACTATCGACCAAACTGGCTTTAGGGGTTGTGGCCAGTCTGACTTTATCAACACTGGCATCAGCTGAGACCATTCGTTGGGCGCGTGCAGGCGACTCATTGACCATGGACCCCCATGCTCAAAATGAGGGGCCAACTCATGCACTTGCACATCAGATCTATGATTCGTTATTACAGCGAGATATGTCAGGCGCCATTATTCCGTCTTTGGCAACAGAGTGGGCTGCACTGTCCGATAACCCGAATGTCTGGCGATTTAAATTGCGACAGGGAGTGACCTATCATGACGGTGCGACTTTTGACTCCGAGGACGTTGTTTTTTCAATTAATCGGGCGATGGCTGATGGTTCCGATATGAAAGAGTTACTGTCTTCCGTCAAAGACGTTCGTGCTGTCGACTCGCATACCGTCGATATTGAAACTAATGGCGCCAACCCACTTCTAGTCAATAATTTGACTAATATGTTTATGATGGACAAGGGATGGGCTGAAGCAAACGATGTTCTGACGCCGCACGATGTTGCTAAGGGTGAGACGAATTTCGCGACGATGAATACTAACGGAACGGGTGCGTTCGCGCTGGTGAGTCGGTCGATTGATGAGAAGACTGTCCTGACAGCTAACCCCAACTATTGGGGCAAGGATCTCTATCCTAGTGAAGTGACTGAAATCATTTATACCCCCATTCAGTCGTCGGCGACCCGCGTTGCCGCGTTACTTTCGGGCGAAGTGGACATCATTCAAGACGTTCCGGTGCAGGATCTGGGACGCGTGAGTTCGACCAGTGGACTCAAGGTGGGCACGGCCGCGCAGAATCGAGTAATTTTCTTTGGTGTTGATAACGTTGATGGCCCGACTGCTGATTTGCGTGTGCGTCAGGCTATGAATATTGCGATTAATCGTGATGCAATTAAGCAAGTCGTGATGCGCGAGCAGTCAGATCCGACGGGTGTCATCATGCCCCCGTTTGTTAATGGCTGGACACCCGCTCTGAATGAATATCCAGCATATGATCTTGATAAAGCCAAAGGCTTGATGGCCGAAGCCGGTTACGCTGATGGGTTTGATATCACCCTGAATTGCCCGAATGACCGCTATATCAACGATGAATCAATCTGTCAGGCGGCTGTTGGCATGATGGGTCAGATCGGTATTAACGTAACGCTCGATGCTAAGCCCAAGGCGCAGCACTTCCCGTTCATTAAAGGCGGTGATTCGGATTTCTATATGCTGGGTTGGGGTGTTCCGACGTTTGACTCACATTACATCTTTAACTTCTTAGTCCACTCCCGCACGGGCGACCGCGGGTCCTGGAATCCGACCGGTTATTCCGATTCTGCTGTTGACCAAATGATTGTGAGTCTTGAATCTGAGACAGATCTGGCAACGCGGGATGCCACCATTGCTAAGATTTGGGATGCGATCCAAGCTCAGCAAATGTATCTGCCCATTCATAACCAGGTTTTGAATTGGGGAATGAAAGACGGGATTAACTTTGCCGTTCAACCTGAAGATCAGCCACATTTCCAATTCCTGACCTTCAACTGATATGTCGCGGTGGGCTTGATCATTTCACCTTGAGTTTGGTTGGGCAGCCGTAAATTTAAAAAAAGAGACTGAGCCCGGACGCGGTATGTTCGGGCTCAGTCGATTTTTGACACTATGCTTCTGATTATCTTACGACGTCTCGGTCAATCTTTTTTTGTACTGTTTCTCGTTGCTCTCATTTCATTCATGATGTTCCGCTATGTGGGTAATCCGGTCGATAACCTGTTGGGTCAGGAAGCGACCGTGGAGCAACGCGAAGCGCTTATTGAAGCTTTAGGTCTCAATGACCCGCTATTTATTCAGTACTTCGATTTTGTGACGCGGGTTTTACAGTTTGATTTTGGTAATTCCTACCGCGGCGCATTGCCGGTCGCTGACATGATTTTGGAGCGTCTTCCAGCGACCCTTGAGCTGGCCCTGGTGTCGGCTTTTTTTGCAATGTTTTTCGGGGTGGTGATGGGGGTGTTTACCGCGATTAATCGGCGGGGAATTACGGGTAACTTTATTCTCTCAAGTTCACTCATTGGTGTTTCCCTTCCTACTTTTCTGATCGGGGTGTTACTGATCTGGGTATTTTCAGTTGAACTTAAATGGTTACCCTCATTTGGTCGTGGAGAGGTTGTAGAGCTTGGTGGATGGACGACAGGCTTTTTAACCGTGTCCGGCCTTAAGTCATTAATCCTGCCCGGAATCACGCTTGGGTTATACCAGATGACGTTAATTATGCGCCTGACGCGCGCTGAAATGCTTGAGGTGCTTCGCCAGGATTACATTAAGTTCGCAAGGGCGCGAGGTCTATCGGAGCGCGCCGTGTATTTTGGTCATGCATTACGAAACACGTTGATTCCCGTTATCACGGTTGCGGGTTTACAGCTTGGCTCCATTGTTGCTTTTGCCATCATTACTGAGACCGTGTTCCAGTGGCCAGGGGTTGGGCTTATGTTTATTAATGCGGTCTTTTTTGTTGATATCCCTGTAATGTCTGCGTATTTACTTCTGGTCGGCACGTTGTTTGTAATGATCAATCTCATTGTTGATCTTCTTTATCTTGCGATTGACCCTCGAATTCGAGATGGGCAACTAAAGCGGCAAGAGAGATGAGCAAGGGCAACTCTTTGATGAATCGTTTTTATAAAAGCGATTTTTTTTATGATTTCAGGAAATCCCCGGTAACGATCGTCTCGTTCGTAGTTGTCCTTGCGCTTATTTTGCTTGCGGTATTCGCCGATCTAATTGCGCCCACTGATCCATTTGATGCGAAATCACTTAATCTCTTCAACGGGTTCACGCCCCCAATGGAGCCCAATGCCTTTACGGGTGAGACGTTTACTCTGGGTACGGATGATCAGGGTCGGGATCTGCTATCAGCGATTATTTTTGGTCTGCGGGTTTCGCTGTTTGTAGGGCTAACGGCGGTCATTTTGGCGATGGTGCTTGGAGTGAGTCTCGGTCTTCTAGCGGGATACCGAGGCGGCTGGGTTGATTCAGTCATTATGCGAGCTGCCGATATACAAGTGACTTTTCCGTCGATTCTCATCGCAATGCTTATTTTTGGAATTGCCCGGGGTTTGTTGCCACCGGATCTGCGTGACGAGCTTGCGATTACGGTGTTGATTATCGCGATTGGTCTTTCTGAATGGGTTCCTTTCGCGCGAACCGTTCGCGGGACCACCATGGTAGAAAAAGAAAAAGAGTATGTGAAAGCGGCCCGTTTGATAGGGCTTAGCGGTAGGCAGATTATGCTGCGACATATTCTTCCGAATGTATTGTCGCCTGTTTTGGTCATTGCAACGATTACTCTGGCGCTCGCAATCATCGCCGAAGCAACACTTTCATTTCTAGGAGTGGGTGCCCCGCCAACAGAGCCCAGCTTGGGTACCCTGATCCGTATCGGACAGGACTTTCTTTTTTCCGGCGAGTGGTGGATTCTTCTCTTTCCAGCCGCAACGCTTCTTGCGTTGGCTCTTTCGGTAAACCTGCTTGGCGATTGGCTTAGGGATACATTGAATCCGAGGCTCAAGTGACAGATATCCTTCTTTCAGTGCGTAACTTGCGCGTCGTGTTTCCTCACCGCCATGGGGATCTCGTGCCCATCGACGATATCTCGTTTAATGTGAAAAAAGGCGAGATTATCGGTTTTGTTGGCGAATCTGGCGCGGGTAAGTCAATGACAGGTGCGGCGATTATGGGATTGATTGATGATCCCGGGATTATCGAAAGTGGAGAAATTTGGCTTGGGGATGTTCGAATCGACCAATTGGATGCCAAAAGATTGATAAAGATTCGAGGGAAACGAATCGGTATGATTTTTCAGGATCCCTTGACGAGTCTTAATCCACTCAAAACGATTGGAGATCAACTTGTCGAGACGATACTGGCGCACCTGCCTGTCAATGCTGATCAAGCGAAGCGAAGAGCGTTGATAGGCCTTGAGGAGGTTGGGATTGACTCAGGACGATTCAACGCTTTTCCACATGAATTTTCGGGTGGTATGCGTCAACGCGTTGTTATCGCTCTCGCGCTGGCAGCTGAGCCGGAGTTGATTATTGCCGACGAACCGACAACCGCTTTGGACGTCTCGGTACAGGCGCAGGTATTAGAGCTGTTAAAAAAACTGTGTCGTGAGCGAAATGCGTCGGTGATGCTCATTACGCATGATATGGGAGTGATTGCTGAAACAACCGATCGGGTGGCTGTACTTTACGCTGGCCGTTTGGCTGAGATAGGGAACACGGCATCCTTACTGAGTAGCCCCCGGCATCCTTACACCCGTGGATTGATAGCGTCCACCCCCTCAGTTGAGCATGGTGATATTTCGACCCATCTTTATCAGATCGAAGGGTCTATGCCACGCTTGGATGCGTTGCCAACGGGGTGTAGCTTTCATCCTCGTTGCCAAGATGCGTTGCCACGCTGTCGATTACGCCAACCTGAAGTTATCAACGAGAGTGTTGCGTGTTTTTTATATGAGTGAGCATGAATTCATAAGGATTGATCGGTTAAGTCAGCGATTTGATCTTTCGGATCCGTGGATTGCCCGTTTAATCTCCCGACGTCCCAAGCAATTTTTGAATGCTGTTGATAATGTCTCTTTTAACATCGAAAAAGGCAAAACCTATGCGCTTGTTGGTGAGAGCGGCTCGGGTAAGTCCACGATCGCTCTTATGGCTGTTGGTTTGCTTCGACCCACCGGAGGCAGCGTATTGATCGATGGACATAATCTTTATGATCGTACTCAATCCCAGTTAGAGCATCGGCGGACTCGCAGGCGATTGCAGATGGTATTCCAGTCTCCCTATGCATCGCTTAATCCACGTTGGCGGGTAGGGAATATTCTCGCAGAGCCGCTAAGGGTGTTTTCGTTGACAGACTCTCAATCTGCTGAACGCCGTCGGGTGCATGAACTGCTTGAACAGGTCGGACTTTCACAGTCCGATGCGCATCGGTTTCCTCACGAATTTTCAGGTGGTCAACGTCAGAGGATTTCGATTGCTCGAGCGCTCGCCTCGCGACCCGAGTTTATTGTTTGCGATGAGCCGACTTCTGCGCTCGATGTCTCGGTTCAGGCTCAGGTCCTGAATCTTTTAAAAAGATTGCAGAATGATTTGGGATTAACTTACCTATTTATCACTCACGATCTTGCGGTCGTAAGAGTGATGGCGCATCGAATTGGTGTGTTGAAGTCAGGTCGCCTTATCGAAGAAGAGTCAACTCAATCTTTGATCGAGTCTCCTCAATCAGAATACACGAAAATGTTGATCCGTTCTGCGCCCCGAATCAGCCGTGGAACGACCGGGATATCTTTTACTTAAAAAACCTTTTCCACAGCTCACTTTTTGCAGAGCTGAATAAGAGAAGGTCGGGCGAGACTCATTTACGACAAGCAATGCGATACCGAATGAGGGTTAGGCGCAGCGAGTTTCTATTGAATAACTGGGATTTCAGGAGGCGCCCGACGGGTAAGGTACTCCGCCCCATCTTCAGTGATCACAATGTTTTCTTCATGCACGAGTTGGCGTCCCGGTTCAAACGTCATTCCAGGCTCTAGTGTCATGACAACACCTGGTTCAAGTACGCGCTGATCATCTGGATGCACTGATGGCCACTCGGTGAGTAACATGCCTAGCCCATGACCCATTCGCCCAATGCTATTACCTAATGCGCCGGCGTCTTCCATGATCTTCCACATGGCGGACCAGACGTCCCGCATCTTCGCACCGGGGCGTGCAGCTTCAAAACCCGCATCTAATGCTTGATGAATTGCATCATTGGCGCGAGCGGTATCGTCCGCGACGTGACCAAATCCAAAGTTACGGTCGAAGTCACAGAAGTAGCCATCGAAAACCGTTCCTGTATCAATGATTAAAACATCGCCTGATTCGGGGATGCGAGAGGTAGGCCCCATAATAATACTGTCGTAGCCACCTGGGCCGGAGCCTGCCACCATAAACGGCGTGTTGTCTGCACCGCGCTCCAGCAAATCAATGCGCATGCGTTTCGTGATGTCGAGTTCAGAATGACCGATTTCTGCAAAACGGGGTAAGGTCTCAAACGCGCCAGAAGTGATTTGGCAGACGTGACGGATTTTTTCAATTTCGGCCGGCGATTTAACGAATCGTTGTTGAAGCAAAAGTTCTGCGCAGTCAACAACATCGGAGGAAAGATTTTGCGCTAGTGTTTGTGCATCAGCCGCAGGCATGCGCAGGATACTTTCTGGCCCCATTGGCATACCGACACGACCAAAACGCGAAGACAGTGCTTCGATTACACTGGTTAGAAGAGAAATGCCGTCGTCAGACGGACGTGGTGATGGCCACGTGCGGACGTCATCAATCCAAGTTGCGCACATTCCTGTTTCGCCAATCGCGGGAATGACGGCGATGGGTTTGCCTTCAGCAGGGATCACTAAGAACCAGGGTCGGGTCGGGCTCTCGAAAAACTGAGTGTGAAATCCCGTGTAGTAGCGAATCTCAGCCTCTGTCGTGACAAGAATTGCGTCGAGATTGGCGGCATGCATGAGCTGCTGGGTAAGCCCGGTACGTGCTTCAAACTCGGTCTGAGAAAATCCGCGAGTCGGTTCAGTCATGGGGTTACCTTTTAAGATAGGACCGCTTCGGCAGGAACACCAACCAACGCTTCATATAACTCTGGATCGGTCGCTCCTTCTGTGCCAAAAATTAATATTCTGCTCTGATGATCGAGATTCATTTCGCGAGCAAGTTGGTCATCGTTGACTGCGCCAATTAATCCCGCGATACCGGCGATCGCAGATTCGCCAGACACGACGGGTTCATCAGATTCGACGCCTTTCGCCAATAACTGCATTAGCGGTCCAATGGGCGCATCCGAGATTGTTGTGAAATGTCGCGCCCCTGCATGTAGGATTTCCCAGCCTATTGCTGATACTTCACCACAGGAAAGTCCGGCCATCAGGCTCTCCTCAGTGATATTTACAATACGCTCTTCGCCGGCTTTTGCGCTTTCGTATAAGCATGCGGCAGGTACGGGCTCAACGACCACGATGTGTGGCATGTCTTTACCGTAGCGAAACCAGAGATCGGCACAAACAGCACCCGCTAAACCGCCACAGCCGCCTTGAATGAAGACATGACTTGGGATGACTGACTCGGGAAGTTGATCCATTGCTTCTGTTGTCATCAGCGTGTAGCCGGCCATGACATCGCGAGGAACTTCCATATAACCAGGATAAGAGGTATCCGATACGATGTGCCAACCATTCTCCTTAGCATCCAAGTCAGCTTGTCGTACCGAGTCATCATAGTTACCGTCGACCCGAATGACGGTTGCTCCAAAAGCCTCGACCGCCTCTTGGCGCGCCTGACTTACCTTCGCATGCATGTAGATCATGCACTCGCATCCAAATCGTTCTGCACCCCAAGCTACCGATCGCCCGTGATTACCGTCGGTAGCTGTGACAACCGTTATGTTTTTAACTTCATTGGGAAATTTTCCGTCGTTGATATCGGTCAGGCTGACTGATCCACTGGAGGGTTGTTGGCTCAACACCTGTTGGAGCACTTGTTGAACCGCATACGCACCACCAAGCGCTTTGAAACTCCGAAGACCAAATCGGTCGCTCTCGTCTTTATAAAAAATTGACTGGATCCCAACAGCGTTAGCGAGACCTTGAAGATTAAGCAGCGGGGTCGATTGGTATCCTTCCCAGTTAGAAATCATCTCCTGCGCAACCGCACATCGATCAGGTGGTAAGACTGCTTTTATCGAGTCGGGGCAGGGTTGTGGTGGCAGCGCTGCGGTGTTGTGATGGGATTGCACAATTGAGACTGTAGGTAGTGACATGGCTAACTCGTGGATTCGTATATTTCAGTGTTTAAAGGCTAAAAAAGCTCATCAAGAAATTTGATAAACCATTGCCTCGCGTTAGAAAGCGATGCATCGCTGAGGCGATTTTGTTCATCTCGGGATTGCGCGCCGGGTTTCTCCCATGGCGCGCCGTCCAGTACTTGCCATCGTTTCCATATGTCGCCCGTACATTCCGGATGAAACTGTGTGCCGACAACGTGATGATTGTACCGAAAAGCTTGATTTGGAAATAAGGTGCCCGACGCGAGTTTTTCCGCGCCATTGGGTATTTCAAATCCCCGCGAGTGATACTGTGCGGCAACGAAACCTTTTGGGACAAACTCCGGTTCACTTACGGTTGATTGAATCTCATAAAAGCCAAATTCCTCGAGTCCATCCGCGTGTGTGGCGACTTTGGCGCCCAAGACGTGGGCAATAAGTTGCGCGCCAAGACAAAGTCCCAGCATGGGTATGTTGTGTTCTAAGCATTTTTCAATCCAGAGTGCCTCATCATAAAGATAAGGGGATCGATCCATCTCATCGACATTGGCAGCGCCTCCCAGAATGACAACGCCGCCCCATTCTGGATCAGGTGCACTAAGTGGTTGGTTTTTAAAAGGTTGGCACCACTCGACGTCAAATCCGCGTCTTTGGAGATGAATAGACGCCAGGTCATCCTGAAATTCGTCGTGATGCTCAATGATCATGATCTTGCGACTCATAATAATCTAGCGCAGGCGAATGTCAGGCCGGAAGTGTGAACAGCTTTCCGAAACCGGCAATTTCATCGTTGATATTGGCGAGGCGGAGGCTGTGCCAGATCATGGCGTGATTAGACGACGTCACCGGTTTTCCAAGGGCTGTTTCAATATCGGCGACACAGTGTGCAAGCCTTAGGCTGGTGCAAGATACAAACACGCCATCTACATTATCGTGACGACCGATCTTGAGCGCGGCGTCCTGCATACTTTCGGCCGAGATACGGGCAACGAGATTATCATCATCCTGGTTAAAGGAGCCAAAAACGGGCACTTCGAAACCTTTGCTTTCGATATACCGCTTGATAAATTGATTGACCTCATCCGAGTAAGGGGTCAGAACACCAATTCGTTGACAGTGGGTTGCTCGAAACGCGGCAAAGGCAGCCGTAATTGGTGTTGTCGCTTTTGCCTCTGGACGGGCCGTATGAATAAGTTCAAAGACGCGCTCCTCGCCGATAATAATGGATGCGGATGTGCAGCCATAAGCGACGACATCGAGAGGGACACCTGGAAGAATGATATCAGTTCGATCGGTAATATAAGGTTCCATCGCCCTTAAGCTTTCGGGTGTGACGGTAGGCGAATTCGGAATGCGTGATTGATAAATTGCGACACCCGGGATATTCACAACCTGTTGATATTCATATTCAACACTATGATCGCTAGCAAGAACAACGAGACCAATTCGGGCACGTTCTGCTATGCCGCCATCGACCGTATAGGGTAGGTTAGTCAGGTTAATAAAGTCCTGCTGAGATGGTTTTTTCCGCATCAGTTCAACTCAAGGTGAATTTGATCAGATCATGTGCAACTGTCTCAAGGCACAATACGCCTAGTTGGCTGCCGCAATAACGGCAATTTCAACAGTGAACTGCGAGGCGGCGAGTTTGGCTTCGACACAGGCACGGGCCGGGCTTTGACCCGGGGTCACCCAGGCATCCCACACCTCGTTCATCTCGGCGAAGGTTGCCATATCAGACAGCCAGATCGTTGCCGAGATAAGGCGCGATTTATCAGTTCCCGCTTCCTGCAGAAGTGCGTCAACTTGATTGAGAATGCATTTGGTTTGGTTCGCCGCACTCTCGCCTGGCGCGCCACGCGCGACTTGTCCGGCCGTATAGACCAAATCACCATGAACGACAGCCTGACTCATTCTGTCACCAACTTGAATTCTTTTGATGGGCATTTTTCTTATCTCCAGTAAATTGCAGGGTCTCGATGTTGTTTGGCGTAGGATTTTAAGCGCCAACAGCGTCAAAGGACTCGACGCCTGATGAGATTGATTCTAAAGGGGAATGATTGGGAGATGAAGGGAAGATTGTCCGCATTCGCAGTAAGGTAACAAATGTTATATATTCAACCCAAATCGACTTTACGTCTGATAAAATTCAAAAAAACAAAGAGGAAAGTAACTGTGAAAATAAGAAATTTCGTTGCCGGTTTTGGAGTATTTTTTCTTTTAACGCCGATTGTAAACGCGGGCACGCCGATGCAGGTGTGGCGATGTCAGTTGAACGATAACGTGTCGGAAGAAGAGGTGATGGCGCGGGCGGTAGAGTGGAAGGCTGCAGCCACGAAAGTGCCAGGCGGTGAAGGACTATCCCAGAGTATCATGTTTCCGGTTGCTGCAGGCGCCGATGGACTGGGCACTGACATTCTGTATACCGTTCAATGGAAATCTTTTTCTCACTTTGGCGAGTGGTGGGATCACTACAATGAGTCAGATGCGGCGGCTTTAGAGGGACAGACGATGACCTGCCATGGCAGCGGACTTTGGGAGCGAGAGGAAGGCTGAATTAGTTCTTCAAATTAGATTTGAAAAGGGGCTGCGACTGAGCAGCCCCTTTTTTTACGTTCAGGTTTTTGGTTTACATATGTCTATAGTATGGAGTTGCAACGAGTGGGATCCCCTCGAAGAAGTCATTGTGGGGAATCCTTTTAACGCACGATTTCCTCATGCAGATCCGAGTACTCAATTGGCAGAGTATCCTGATCGATCACTTAATCAAATTCCAAAAGGCCCATTTCCTGAAAAAATCATCGAAGAAACTGAGGAAGATCTTCAGAAATTTGTCGATGTAATGTGTGCAAAAGGAATTGTCGTTCGTCGTCCTGAGGTGTGGCCCCACGAGCAAAAAATTCGAACAACGCTCTGGGAATCTGAGGGGTATTACAATTATTGCCCCCGAGATATTTTGCTGGTAATTGGCGATAAGATCATTGAGACGCCAAACGTCATTCGGAGTCGCTCGCTTGAGACCGGCAGCTATCGCGACTTGTTAATGGAACATTTTTCTGATGGCGCCGTGTGGCTGAGTGCGCCAAAACCTCTGCTTGCTGATAGTTTATTTGACACCGATTTCGATAAACCGACACCTCGTAATGACGAGCCGGCCTTCGACGCCGCTAACGTCCTGCGGTTTGGTCACGATTTGTTGTATCTGGTGAGCGCAACGGGGAACGAGTTAGGTGGGCACTGGTTACAGCGCGTGCTGGGGAGCGATTTTCGCGTCCATTTTTTAAAAGATGTGTACTTCGGAAGTCATATTGATTCGACGTTAGTCGCGCTGCGGCCAGGATTAATTCTGGCCAATCCGGAAAGATTAACGATGGACACAATTCCTTCTTTTCTTAAAGATTGGGAAATTATTTTTAGTCCTCCAATGGAAAACCAGGAACGCCATAGTGCTGAGTATCTCGGACAGGCAATTGGGAGTGAGTGGATCGATATGAACTTATTCAGTCTGGATCCCGAGACTGTCGTTGTTGATCGCCATCAAAGTGCGCTTATCCGTCTGCTGGAGAGCAAGGGACTGGATGTCGTTCCTTTTGAACTCCGTCATTCTAGAATGCTGGGGGGCGGCTTTCATTGCGTAACGCTCGATACTCGACGTCGAGGAATAATGGATTCATATTTCAACTAAGATGAACAGGGGCGCGATACCCCTAAGGTGCGAATGATGTATCTGGTTCTTACGATCATTTCAATTTGCGTTTTCGGTGCATGGCTGAAATATCGATGGATTCATCGCCCACAACCCGACCGCGAAAAGACAGTTGGGTTGACTGATGTTGAGGGCCCTCAGCCATGGGGCAGTCATGTCCATCAGTCTGGCGTGAGGTGGCTACATGAGATTTTTGAACGCTCTGCGAAGCTATTTCCATCCTTACCTGCGCTGACTGTCCATGCCACCGGGCACACGCTCACCTATGCCCAGCTGGACGCGCGAGCGGAACAAATTGCGGATTTAATTTCACGTACGCTAAGTGATAAAGATCAGGTCGTTGCTGTTTATATGATGCAGGATCATCCAGATATTGTGGCGGCGCATTTAGGAATTCTTAAGGCGGGCGGCGTACAGCTGTTTCTTGATCCTGAATCGCCTCGGACGGTCATTATGGATATGCTGCGGGATGCCAGACCCGCGTTGCTTTTAACGCGCGGAGAGTCGCCGTCATTCGATATCCCTTCAATTGATCTCGTGAGTCCACACGCGTTTAATGATCAAGGGGGCGGAAAAAAACACCAATCAACCTGGCTGGATGATCCTTCAAAACGATTGGCATCTATTTTCTACACGAGTGGAACATCAGGGAGGCCCAAAGGGGTCGAGTGTCCGCATAGTGGCTACATTAATCTAGTGAAGTCGTACGCGGCGTATTTTGATTTTATTCCCGGCCAGGATGCTACGTCTCTATCGTCTTCTTTAGGATATGACGGCAGTATCTCGGAAATGTACAGCGCATGGGTAGCCGGTTGTGAGGTCGTCATGTTAACCAAGCCGGAATTGCGCTCTGGACCCGACTTACTACCCATATTGAAGGAGCGAGAGGTAACGGCATTATTTTGTCCACCTGTTCTGCTCTCGACTCTTTCATCCAAGCCTTCGATCGATCTTCCCTATCCGATTTGTCGCTATGTGATTCCTGCCGGCGAGGCTTTTCCGGCCTCTCTTGTGAGGCCATGGTCCGAAGGTCGTCGACAAATTATTAATACTTACGGTCCGACTGAAGCGAGTACGGACACCAGTCGCCAGCTATTAAGACCTGATGAGCCGGTCACAATCGGCACTCCGTTTGCGGGTGTTTCCTATTTGATCTTGTCTCCCCGAGATCTTCAACCTGTCCCTGTTGGTCAGGAAGGAGAACTGTGCATCGGCGGGTGCCAACTTGCGAGAGGGTATCGGAATCTGGAGGAGGTGACCGCTGAAAAATTTGTTGATCATCCAGATTTTGGGCGACTCTATCGCTCGGGCGACCGATGTCATATTGATCCTGATTCGGGTCGCGTCCATTTTCATGGCCGGTTAGACACGCAGCTCAAAGTGCGGGGGTTTCGGGTTGAAACGCAACCCATTGAGTCATTGTTGCAGGATCGTTTTGAGGAGGTTGAAACGGCAGTGCTGGATTGTCAAAACGATGAATTGATTGCTTTTATCAAACTGCCTGAATCAAGCCAGATTTCTGACTCATCTTCAGCTGATGTTTTTTTATTACGAGAATCCTGGATCGATAGAGTGCATCAATCACTGAAAAAGTCATTTCCAGACCATGCAGTTCCTTCCCGTTATTTTGCGGTTCGGAAATTCAATCTGGTCTCGGCTTCCGGAAAGATTGATAGAAAAGCGTTGCCAAAGATTTCGAAAAGTCTGGAGTTAAATGAAAACCAAATTGACCTTGATTCAAAAAATCAACATCAGACATCCGAATCAATCGACCAAGAAGTGCTCGGTATCTGCCGCTCAATTTTGGGCGAGACATTAGATCCTAATGATGATTTTCTTGATTGGGGTGCGCATTCGATATCAATAGCTCAGTTGAGTCAGTCCCTCCAGTTTGCAGGTTACCCTGTGACCGTGCGGAGCTTACTGAGCGATACCAGAACAGCATCAGCGATCTCGAAAATACCGAAGCAGGTGTTTAATTCTGAAGCAATAAATGCTGATTCGGAACAGGCTCAACCCAATCATTACGCCCCGGATGAAACCCTTGAAACAGCGAGACCAATTGACTTTAGGAGGTTTAGCTTTTTACAGGCTATTGGTATTGTGTTGTTGCGGCTTCCGACTTTATTCGTAGTGGTCTTATTGTTGGGATTCACGGATGCTGAATCGCTATTGATACAAGGAAATCTTTTTTTATTTTTAATGGCGAGTGCTCTGGGGTTTGGCGTTTACCTCATCTTGCCGGTGATTAATTTGTCGTGGATTCATGTCATCAGGCGTGTTTTATCGCGTTCGGTAAATTGGGACATTGAGCCCGGTCGTTATCATAAATATTCGACGATTCACTTGACCGTTTGGTTTATTGAGCAGCAGCAAAATATTGTGCTGCAACCAATGAAGAATATGGTTCGAAGCCCTGTTTTTTTTCAGTGGATGATGAGGTGCTTCGGGGCCCATATTGCACGTTCAGCTCATATTTCACAGAGCGTCGAATTCAGTGGACCCTTGGCAATGCTGACATTAGAGCCTAATGCGGTGATCCAGTCATCCGCACAAGTCAGTACGTTGCGTTGGGAGGGAAATTACCTTGTTATTGGCAAAATAAAGATCGGTGAAGCATCTAAAGTCGGGACGCGGGCAACGGTAGTCGCAGGCGCGGAAATTGGGCCGTGCGCGTGGGTCACGCCTTTGTCGTCTGTCGACCGTCCTATCCCGGGACAGATCATGATCAGTGGTGTTCCGGGTGAGCCCGAAGCCGCCTATCAGCCCCTCGGTAGACATAAAAGATGCACCGATATCTCGTCTCCAACGGCTTTAACGGAGTTGCGAAATGTGGGACTGCAGATTGTTTTGGAAATGTTTTTATTAGTGATGCCGGCTGGTGCGACGGCTGTCATCTCTCTGGAGTTTTTAGGATTCGATGCGATCGAGACGGCGATGCGGACAACGGGTCGTTTTTTCAGTCTTGATATCTTGTCATTATTTGGATTTGCGGTTGCAGGAATATGGCTTAGCATTGTGGCAAGCTCGATGGTTATTGCGTTGTTTCTACGATTCACGCCAAGCCGAGCTGGTGTGATGGCGGTAGATTCCATACCCGGCGTGATGGCACGTTATCGGCAGCAAAAAATGAATCAGCTCCAGCAATTTTGGACTTGGAGCCTTACGGGACAGTACTTAAGGGCGCTATCCGGCGTGCGATTTTCGCGGATCGGCGGTTCCGAATGCGATGCGATGACTAATCTTTTGCCCGAGCATCTCAACGCTGATGCCGATATATTTTTAGCCCATGGGTGCTTTTGTAATGTTCTGGATGAGGAAGGAGAGACTCTGACGCTGCGCACGCTGCGCCTGCCGTCAGCCTATTTTGCGAGCAACAATTCAGTGTCAGAACATGGTAACTTGCCAGGCAATCTTCTTCTTGGCGTTTCAACTCCAATCGCGCCTTATTTGTTTCGACAACAATCGCAGATTTATCCAGATCCTGCCAGAGTCATCGCTGGAAATCCCCCGCTCGTGTTTGGTGCGGGCCGAAATAAACCCGGCGGGCATATCAGGAGACCTTCTTTTTTTCTTTTTGTTTCTCGATTTTTGCTCAGTGACCTCGGGTCAGCTGGCGTCATACCGGGGACCGCAATTTTTTTAGGGGTTGGACTTTTGGTTTGGACGGAGAGTTTTGGGTGGAGTGAGATCCTAACGACGGGCTTAGCCGCAATTCTCTTTACGCTTGTTTTGCCGCTACTTGCCTTACTGGTGAAGTTGGTATTGGTCGGATCGCGTTGGGGTAGGGATCATTCAACCCCTTTTTGGTCAGTGCGTCATTTCACATACTTTCTGGCGCAGGATTGTTTTTTCCAATGGTCGGGAATGTTCCTGACAAGTGCGGCAGGCACGGCATTAGCCAATCCATTATTAAGGATATACGGGTGTCGAATTGGTAAGCAGACGTTGTTTGCAAATCCCATTCAGGTTTTTGATTGGCACGCGGCCGATATTGGAAACGGATGTGTGATCAATGGACAACTTCAACTTCATAGTTTTGAGGAGCGCGTCCTCACCGTACAACGATCCCGAATCGGGGACCATACTTGTTTTAATCACGGCGCTATGCTGATGGGTGGCGCGGATATTGAATCAAACGTAACCATTGAGGCCCAGGCGTTGGTGCTTAAGGGAATGCGGCTAAAAACAGGGCGTCATCAAGGGAGTCCCTCTCAGCGGCTAGGATATTGACTACACCTTTATCATTCAAGTCAATGAAGGGTTTAACTACGGTCTTCGAATGGTCTCAAAACGTAAGTAAATACCAAGACGCCATATCCATTCGAGTGGCCCGCGCTTAAAGTAACGCAACCAAACGGCGGCGAGTGCGAGCTCCACAATATAAATGACAAGCGCGAGGATCAACACGTGTGATGGCCCGAGCGTGTAGGCGTACCCGAGTCCGTATCCGTAGAAAATACTGGTGAAGATCAAACTTTGTATGACATACAGCGTAAGACTCATTTGTCCCGCCTGCGCCAGAAGGGTGAGTAATCTAGGTTGAGTCTTGATCTCGACCCACCATTGAATGGTAAAAAACCACGCGCTGATGAGTAAGAGTGTTCCCGAGAGGTAAATGGTGTCGCCCAAAAGGGTGACCCAGGGTGACGCCTGAGAATAATAAAAGGCGGAGTAACCGGTCTTGAGCGAAAGATATCGTTCAGCGACCATCATCAAGATACCAAGAATCCAGAAAATAATGACGTTGCGCGTAATTATTTGACAAACTGAGTGATCAACGCGCCAGACGCCGGTTCGGGCGAGCAGATAGCCGACAAGAAATAATCCGAGTACGACAAATCCTGAGTCTGGATATTGATAGTCAGCCCAGAACTGTTCAGGAATATATTGAAAGTGATAATCCATGATTTCGCTCAGAGTATCGGAAACATAAATATCACCCGTGCTATCTTCAATCAGCCACTCTTTTGCTTGTGATATCGACTCAGGTTGTAAATTAGCGTCTCGATCAGGGTGGATAAAATGTCCTATGGGAAAACTCATACACAGGCAAAAGATCGTTACGATGAGGTATTTAATAGGTGCGCGAAATAAAACCAGCATCAGGAGTGCGAGCTCTGCATAAAGCATCAGGATATCGCCATCAAAAAATAAGGCATGGAAACAGCCGAATACAAAAAGAATGCCAAAGCGGCGTAAGGATCTTGAAATACTTGAGCTCTTTGATTGGGTAAAGAAAAAGAAGCCCATTCCGAAAAGAATACTGTACAAGCCCCAGAATTTTGACTCAAAGAAGATGTATTTAAAGTGCCATGAGGCCTGGTCTATCGAGCTTGACCAGGCGATGGAATCGGCACCAAAACTAAAAAGATTGACATACAAAATTCCAAAAAGCGCGATGCCCCGCATCACATCCAGAACGAGTAGTCGATCGGGGGTGGCGTCAGTTTTGTGACTCATTTTATGATGAACAAAATTCGAAAAGGCATGGTTTTCTGTGGTGATTCGTGGTGATCCGGAAGCTTTTGTTGCTATTAATATAGAAGGTCTAGATTAGTATCTGACCCGCACGAGAGCAATCAAGTCGTTGAGTGTTGGACAGCAGGGTAAGTGAACTTAAGAAAAATTTGTTGAGAAATTTAATGAATAAACGAATTAGTGTTTTTTGCGGTTCAAAAATGGGCGATCGACCCAATTATCACAGGGTTGCAATCGATCTTGGTCGAACACTGGCAACCAACCAGTTCGGTCTTGTTTATGGAGGCGCATCCATCGGTCTGATGGGTGCCGTTGCAGACGCGACACTCGATGCAGGCGGTCACGTCATTGGCGTTATTCCAAAAAATTTAAAAGAAAAAGAAATCGCGCATCCCAGACTCTCGGAACTTCGGGTAGTGGACGACATGCATGCCCGAAAGGCTTTAATGGCCGATCTTGCTGACGGCTTTATTGCCTTGCCCGGGGGGATTGGAACAATGGAAGAGCTATTTGAAGTGTGGACATGGTCAAATCTTCGCATTCATGCGAAGCCCTGTGTACTGCTCAATGTCGATGGCTATTACGATGATTTGCTGAGATTTTTGGATAAAATGAAAACCGCAGGATTTATAAAAGAACAAGGCCGTTCTATTCTGCGGACCGCTGAGAGCGTGGCCGACGCTATAGAAGCGTTAGAGTCTTGATGGAAATTAGCGTCAAATGATATCTGTCTGGAACGATGATCAATGACTTAGTATGATGATGGTTTATCGCTAGAACGTAGGAGGTTCGTTGGAAAATCTATGGAATCAGGGGCAAGCCGATTCGCTTGCCGATAATTTGCTTTCACTTCGTGTGTACTCATCACGTTTGATTGGACGTGACTCAACGCTTGTGCTCCACGGGGGCGGGAACACCTCGGTTAAAGGTGAATACACAGATATTTTTGGCGTTTCCCATGACGTGCTTTATGTCAAGGGAAGTGGTTGGGATCTAGCGACCATTGAGGCTGCGGGGTTTTCGCCTGTAAAAATGGAAACGCTTTTAGCGCTTTCTGAGCTTGAATCCCTAAGTGATGCTGAGATGGTAGCCGCCCAACGCGGGGCGATGATGGATCCGTCGGCACCGACGCCCTCCGTCGAGGCTATTCTTCATGCGCTAATTCCTTTTCGCTTTGTTGATCACTCGCACTCGGATGCCGTCGTGACGCTAAGTAATACGCCCAACGGTGAAGCGCAAATTCGAGCGCTTTATGGTGATCGAGTGCTCGTTGTGCCGTATGTTATGCCGGGCTTTGTGCTCGCCAAAGAAGTTAAAAAAATGACAGAGGGCATTGACTGGTCACAATTAGAAGGCATGGTGCTTTTGCATCACGGACTTTTTAGCTTCGCTGATGAAGCCCGTGAAAGCTACGGCCGGATGATTGATCTTGTCAGTCTTGCAGAAAACACGCTGCCGACTCGCGTTGCAGTTACGGCGGCATCATCGAATCCAATATCGCCACTCGAGATTGCGATGCTTCGTAAAGAGGTCAGCCGCGAAATGGACAGGCCAATGCTTACGGCTTTTGATAACAGTGCTGCTTGCAAAGAGTTTTCGGACCGATGTGATGTGAGCGATATCGCCACCCGGGGCCCCCTCACGCCAGATCATGTTATTCGAACAAAACGTGTGCCATTAATCGTTGGGGAAGATATTGCGAAATCGGTCGAGTATTTTGCGCACGAGTATCAAGCGTACTTTGAACGTTACACCGATGGGACGCAATCTCGCTTGGATCGCGCACCCAGGTGGGCGGTATTGCCGGGCAAGGGTCTGGCCGTGTTTGGTGCAACGATGAAGGATATAAAGGTAGTGAGGGATATTATTTCGCATACCGTCACGGCAATTCAGAACGCAGAACACCATGGCGGATGGCGTGCATTGCCCGAGCAAGATATTTTTCATGTTGAGTATTGGGAGCTTGAGCAGGCGAAGTTAGGGAAAAGCCAGCAGCGGGGTATTTTCCAAGGACGCTCTGCACTGGTGACAGGTGGTGCAAGCGGGATTGGATATGCCTGTGCGGTCGCGCTTGCGGATGGCGGAGCCGTTGTGACTGTGATTGACAAAAATCCTGAGGTTGTGGATTTATTTGAGTCGGAAGAAATAAGGGGTATCTCGTGTGATGTAACCGACGTGGACGCAGTACGCGCTTCGCTGTGCGATGTTGTGAAATCGACGGGTGGGCTTGATATTCTGGTCAGTAATGCAGGCGTGTTTTCGGCAAGTAATTACGTTGCGGATATGCCGGAGGCAGAATGGCAACGGTCTATTGATATAAACCTGACGGGTGCGATGCATATCCTTCGGGAGAGTATCCCCTATTTAAAATTGGGCTGGGATCCTTCAATTGTTATTGTTGGCTCAAAGAATGTGCCAGCGCCTGGCCCCGCTGCGAGTGCTTATTCAGTTGCAAAAGCCGGACTTAACCAGTTGGCCCGTGTTTTGGCTCTGGAGCTTGCAAGCGAGGGTATTCGAGTGAACACCGTACATCCCAATGCTGTGTTTGATACCGCGATTTGGACTCCGGAAGTATTGGAAAGTCGCGCGGCACACTACGGCATGAGTGTGGATGAGTATCGAAAAAATAACCTGCTTAATAGAGAGGTCTGTTCTGCTGATGTTGCGCGCTTGGTTTGTGCGATGGTAGGGGATGCTTTTCGATGCACAACTGGCGCCCAAGTTTCGATTGATGGCGGAAATGAGCGCGTTATTTAATGCTAGGACTTGTTTTCGATCGACAAACGGAGCTATGTTGAGATGAGCTCACTTCGAAACCACTTCGAGCAGATCTTGGAATCTGCTGGCGTCCAGGTTAATGGCTCTAATCCCTGGGATATCACGGTTCACAACGAGGAACTGTTTTCGCGAATTTCACGTGATGGTACCGTGGGTCTAGGTGAGGCTTATATGGATGGTTGGTGGGACTGCGAGTCGATCGATGAGATGATTACCCGCAGCTTTCGGGCGGGATTGGAAGATAAGATTCGAAGTAATTTTAAATTTTTTATCTACTTGATCGGCCTCCGATTAATGAATCGCCAGAGTGAGTCAAGGGCGTTTCAAGTTGCAGAGCAGCATTACGATATCGGCAATGATATCTTTGAGCGAATGCTGGATAAACATATGAATTACAGCTGTGGTTTCTGGGAGAGCGCAAATTGCCTAGAAGACGCGCAGATTGCCAAAATGGAGATGATCTGTGAAAAACTACAGCTCGAGCGCGGTATGAAGGTGCTCGAGATAGGGTGCGGTTGGGGCGCGCTTGCCCGATGGATGTCTCAGCGCTACGGTGTGAGCGTAACCGGTATCACCGTCTCGAAGGAACAGGCAAAACTGGCGCGCAGTCGCTGTGCGGGTCTACCGGTCTCCATTGAGCTTGCGGATTATCGCGCCCTTAACGGTGAATATGATCGGATCGTCTCAGTAGGCATGTTAGAACATGTGGGGCAAAAAAATTATCGAACGTATTTTGCCAAGGCGAGATCCTTGTTAAAGGATCAAGGTCTTTTTCTGCTGCATACGATTGGCGCAGGTCGCGGGGGATTTGCGACTGATCGATGGATTGAGAAATACATTTTTCCAAATGGTGTCTTACCACCTGCTGACGCGCTTGCGAAAACCGCCGGTGAATTTTTTACGATCGAGGATTGGCATAATTTTGGGGCTGATTATGATCCGACGCTCATGGCTTGGTATGAAAACTTCAATCGATCATGGGTTGATCTAAAGACAAGCTACAGCGACCGGTTTAAGCGAATGTTCGACTACTATTTATTGGTGTCTGCAGGATCATTTCGATCTCGAGAAAATCATCTTTGGCAGTTGGTGCTTTCGGCAGATGGCATTGCCGGCGGTTATCGTCCATCACGATGGTCGGCGTCTGCCCAATGAATCCCGCGGGTAAAAGAGGCGGGTGAAGGAGTTAATTGCTTCTCTAAACGCAGACCGTCATAACAGCTTAGCCAAAGAGTGTGATCCACCCTCCCAAACCGAATAGCATCGCAGCCGGTTAATGTTGCGGTTGAGCGCGTATCCAGATTCTCGAGTCGTGAAACGCTGCGCCACCCACGGGTGCGGCTGGATCGGCGCCCGTTAATACGTTAATTCCTTTTCCACCGACGAATGCCCCGTTAGGCCAAATGCTTTCAACAATGACAACGCCCTGCTGTGCCGTGTCGACAATTTCAGCGGCAATTGTAATCTCGCCGCGATGGTTTCCGAGTTGAACACTTTCACCATCTTTGATTCCAAGATTTACGGCATCGTTAGGATGAATCATTGCACTTGGATATTTGTGGCGACGTTTTGAGGTTGGTGATTCAGTGAAAGTCGAATTGAGGTAGTGACGAGCTGGCGCCGTGACCAACCGATAGGGCATTTCTTTATTTGCATTTTCAATCACATCCCAGTGGTCGGGAAGGTCGGGCATTTGGATATTCGATGGGCCAAATTCCTGGGGCGCGAGCGCGCTCCAGTCCGGTGAGAACTTAAATTTTCCATCCGCATGGGCGAAGCCATCAAGATAGTGGGAGCTTCTGAAATCAGGCTGGCAATCAATCCACCGTTTTTCCTCAAGTTCTGCGAGTGTTCCCCATCCAGATGACTGCAGGGTAGCGTCAATTAGCGTTTTGGCGTCCATATCAAAACCGGGATGCTTGGCACCTAATCGCTCGGCCAATGCACACACGACCTCATGATTTGATCGACAACCCTCGGGCGGGTTAATGATTTTAGGGCCAAGCGTTATATGCTGGTGACCGCCTGATTGATAAATATCGTCGTGCTCCAAAAACATTGTAGCCGGCAACACAATGTCGGCCATCTTTGCGGTTTCGGTCATGAACTGCTCATGAACACAGACAAAAAGATCGTCTCGCGAAAATCCCTGGTGTACAAGATTAAGATCTGGCGCGACTGACATCGGATTTGTATTTTGAATAAAGAGCGCGGTCACGGGAGGGCCGTCTTTAAGATCGTTCGGATTTCCGGTTAGTATCGCCCCAATTCTGGATTGATCCAGAAGTCGCGTGGCCGGGTCCATCGCGTCTAAACCCTCGAGTAATTTTTTATCCCAGTGATAGATGGCACCATTATTTTGAAATGCGCCGCCGCCTTTATGCTGCCAGCTCCCTGCGACTGTTGCGACGGACAGGGCTGCATGCATCGCGGTGGCGCCATTGCGCTGCCGGGTGAACCCATACCCTAGCCTAAAAAACGTTTTAGGGGTCGTGCCGATCATTTTCCCCAGGGTTTCGATTGCGTCGGCTGAAACGCCGCTTATTTTTTCAGCCCACTTGGGATCTCGAGCCCGGAGATGGTCTTCAAGTTTTTCAGGACAGTCAGAGAAATCACGCAGGTAATCTCGATCAGCCAGGCCATCTCGAAAGAGAATGTGCATCAGTGCGCAGGCAACCGCGCCATCAGTACCTGGTTTAACACAAATAAACAAATCAGCTTGTTTTGCGGTGGCGTTTTTGTAAGTGTCGATGACTACAATTTTCGCCCCCCGCTCTTGACGAGCTTTTAGCGCGTGTGTCATGACGTTGATCTGCGTGCTGGCGGCGTTTGTGCCCCAAATAATGATGAGGTCAGATTGACCCATTTCACGGGGATCAACACCAGCTAGTTTTCCGGTGCCGGCGATAAAACCGTTCCACGCGAGCGTGACACAAATAGTGGAGTGAAATCCTGAATAGCGCTTGGTATGACGTAGGCGATTAATGCCGTCGCGCATCACAAGACCCATTGTGCCGGCGTAATGGTACGGCCAGACTGTTTCGCTTCCGTGTTGTTGTTCTGCCTTTAACAGTTGATCAGCAACTTCATCAAGCGCCTCGTCCCAGGAAATGGGCTCAAAGTTCCCCAAACCTTTGCGCCCAACCCGGCGCAACGGTTGTGTGAGCCTGTCGGGATGATGAATTCGCTCGCGATAGCGAGCCACTTTGCTACAAATGACCCCGGCGGTATACGTATTGTCACGAGACCCGCGAATTTTTCCGATGGTCAATTCGTCGATTTTTTCAACTTCTAACGCACACGTGGATGGGCAATCATGAGGGCAGGCGCTGTAATGAATCATGGGGTTTTAGGCTCGATGGGAAGCTGGTTAGATAGGTTTAATAATTCTTCCAGTGCGCAAGCTGCGGATAATAATCTAGCCTCTTGCCGGGGGGGTGCCACAATTTGTAAGCCCACCGGAAGGCCTGTTGAGGTAAATCCACAGGGTATCGAAATGGCTGGAGCGCCCACGACCGTAAATGCATAGGCAATCGAACACCACTCGATGTAATTTGAAAATCGATGCTCGCCAACGTGCTCGACGAAGCGCTGTTCGACAGGATACGGTGGCACAATCGTGGTTGGTGTAATGATTAAATCATGGTCTTTAAAGAAGCGTTGTGCGCGTGCGTAAATTTTTGATCGACCAACCATCGCACCGGTGATTTCTTTGGCGGTCAGTGCTAATCCTTTTTCAACATTCCAGATAATCTCAGGCTTGTAGATGTCGCGATGGGCATCAAGGTCAGGGCCCAAATCTGCAGCGAAAGAAAACGCTCGGAGGATCTGAAAGACATCCTGAAGTCCGTCAAAAGTAGGATGCGCATAAGCGATGGTTGCACCAACCTCACAAAAGCGTTTTGTCGCAGTCTCGCAAATTGCCGCGACCTCAGGGTCGACGGGCGTAATGCCAAGATCTGCCGAAAAAGCGATGCGGGGCGGGACTTGTTTACGTTTTGCTGCAGACTCAAAGGACGTAACAGGGTCATCCAGAGACATGGGATCTACAGCATCATAGCCCGCCATTACGTCAAGCAGCATTGCGGCGTCGGTAACGTTGCGCGCCATGGGACCCTCCATACTCATGCGATCGAACGCCAGATTGCCGGGGTCGCAGGGGATTCGTCCTTGACTTGGGCGCAGGCCAACGACCGAGCAAAAACTGGCAGGATTTCGCAGTGAGCCACCGAGATCAGAACCGGTCGCGAGCCAGGCCATTCCGGTTGCGAGTGCTACAGCGGATCCCCCTGACGATCCGGCAGCTGATAAATGGGTGTTCCATGGATTAACGGTAGCGCCGAAGACATCATTGAAAGTATTAGCGCCCGCGCCGAATTCCGGGGTATTCGTTTTTGAAAAGATAATGCCACCGGAATTTTCAATACGTTGAACCAGGAGATCTGACGCATCGGGCACATGGTGCTCAAACGCCATCGAACCGAAAGTTGTTTTTACGCCCTCGACCGCCATCAGATCCTTGATTGCGACCGGAAGACCTGCCAGCGGGAGATTTGAAAAGTCATTTTTTTGAGCACGGTCTCTCGCCCGGTCAAAGCAGCAAGTCGGTACGGCATTGACCAAGGGATTCACTTGTTCAACGCGTTCCTCAAGCGCATCAAGAAGCTCGGCAGGATTAATTTCACGTTTTCGAAGTAAATCGCGGACTGCGTGAGCCGAAAGTTTAATAAGTTCGTTCATGAAAAATAAAAAGTTAAGTAATATTGAGGTGAACGTGCGCAGGGAAATCGTACTCGGCAACGAGTGTTTCTCCCGGCGCACTGTCGTAGATATCGGTCATGACGCCAGTGCTGACAATGTCACCAGCGCTAAGATTGGTGCCCAGGTCATTAAGGTGATTCGCAAGCCATGCGACGACACCGAAAGGTCCACCGTCAACGTTGTCAGCGATCCCTTGGCGGACCACCTTATCATTCGCTTTCAGGATGACGTGAGCGCCTTCTACTTTTTCAGGCGTCCAGTGAGTGATTGGATTTCCCAGGACGAGCCGTCGGTGAACGCCATTATCTGCGATGGCACTCAGAAAACCCATCAGCGGCCATGTAGAGAACCGACTTTCGACAACTTCAATTGCCGGGATTACGGCATCAATATAAGGGATCACATTGTCGGCGCGCCAGAGCTGAAAAGGCTCAAAATCTTTCGAGATTCGCAGGGCGATTTCAGGCTCAATGCCGACCATGTGCAAGGCCGAGGCATTGATGGTTTCGGGAGACTGAGTTATTTCATTCTCAAAGCAACGACCACTGAAAGGTGAGTCAAGTGCAAGCATTTCACGAGCAGTGGCATTTGTGCAGCCGACTTTATAGCCAGCGGGTCGTCCGGATTGGAGGCTCAGCATGTCGACAAGTTCAGCCTGAATTAAATAGGCCTCGTTTTTATTTGTAGGAATTATGTGATCGGGGAGTGCGGTTAGCGCAGACCCAGGTCGGCGAGCATCTAGAAGTAGTCTTGCAGCGTGCTGGGAACGGGTCATCGCTAGAATGTTTTGGGATTTAGGTTGCTCCAGAGTTTAGCCGAGTATCAGGAGGGAAAAAATCCCCGTTTCATTTTTTTATGGAAACGAACCCTTTTGATCGATATCATTGCGCGCTGACCTGATATCGAAGAAATAAAAGTATATGACTGCATCACCCAGCCTTTTTTCGCCGATTAAAATTCGAGACCTCACCATTACCAATCGAGTGGTCATTTCTCCAATGTGTCAGTACAGCGCAGGAGATGGTATGGCAAACGATTGGCATTTGGTTCATTTGGGAAAATTTGCACAGGGCGGTGCCGGCATTGTCTTCACCGAGGCGGCAGCCGTTCAGCGGCGAGGCAGAATTACCCATGGCGATTTGGGAATCTGGTCGGATGCGCATGGACAGGCATTAGCGGCGACCACAGCTTTTATTCGAAGCATGGGATCAACGTCCGCGATACAACTCGCCCACGCGGGCCGCAAGGCCTCGATGCAAAGACCCTGGCATGGCAATGGGCCTTTAAATAATGATGATCGGGAGCGTGGAGAAGAGCCGTGGAGTGTGATTGCACCTTCGTCCGAACCGCTTGGGGAAGGTTGGTTGCTTCCCAGTCAAATGAGTCGCGCTGATATTGTGCAGGTCATTGATGATTTTGCGTCAGCGGCAGCCCGATCCCATGCAGCCGGTTTTGATATTGTGGAAGTGCATGCCGCACATGGATATTTAGCCGCTAGTTTTCTTTCTCCAGTGAGTAATCATCGTCAGGATGAGTACGGCGGGAATCGTCAAGGCCGGTCCCGAATGCTCATGGAGATGGTCGAAGCGGTGCGGGCGGCATGGCCCCAAGAAAAGCCGCTTTTTGTCCGAGTCTCCGCGGTGGATGGAGCGCCTGATGGGTGGTCGATTGAAGATACGGTCTTGCTGGCAAAAGATTTAAAGCAAATCGGAGTCGATGTGATTGATTGCTCGTCTGGCGGAATTCTGGGCGCTGCGACAGCGGCTAAAGGCTCGCCACCCCCTCTAGGATTTCAGGTACCCTTCGCAACCGCTGTGAAAGAGCAGGCCGATTTGATGACCCAGGCAGTTGGATTAATCTTAACGCCCGAGCAGGCAGAGGCCATTGTGGCGGAAGGGCGAGCAGATCTGATTGCAATTGGGAGAGAAGCGCTTTTCAATCCAAACTGGCCGGTTCACGCGGCGCAGGCGCTCGGTGCCGATTCCGATTGGGCAAGATGGCCAAAGCAATATGGCTGGTGGTTGTCTCGTCGCGCTAAGGTGCTGGAGTCAATCGCAGAAAAAAAATCGGCTTAATAGGGAAGCAATACCAGCTTCGAGCGTAACGAAACTGAAGGAGAAAAATATGCAGCCCACGGTAGTGAATTCATGGAATGATTTTGATCCACTTAAGCATGTCATTGTCGGTCGGGCTGACTTTACATGTATTCCCCCGTCCGAGGCCGCGACGGAAGCAAAAGTACCGGAAGACAGTGATATGCGCGGCATGTGGGGCCCGAGACCGCTAGCGACCGTCGAGCGCGCAAATGCGCAACTTGATCATTTGGTTAATCTGCTTGAGAGCAGGGGGGTCCGGGTCGATCGGCCTGAACCGATTCAATGGAATCAGGCGGTGACCACCCCCGATTTCTCAACCGGCTCGATGTTTGGGTGCATGCCGCCCCGAGATGTGTTGCTTACGGTTGGCAAAGAAATCCTGTCAGCACCGATGTCTTTTCGTTGCCGCTACTGGGAGTTTCTGGCCTACCATAGTTTGATGCAACGTTATTTTGACGAGGATCCCGGATTTCTATGGGAACAAGCGCCGAGACCGCGCCTTTCAGATCTTTCTTATCAATCAGGTTACTTTGATGAAATTACGATTGAAGAGCGTTTGCAACGAACAGCGTCTTTAGATTTTGTAACGACCGAGCATGAACCCCTTTTTGATGCCGCGGACATTTTAAGAATAGGCAAAGACCTGTTCTGTCAGCACGGCCTAACGACAAACCGACGCGGCATGCAATGGCTTCAAAGGCATTTTCCGGATCATCGAATTCATGCCGTGAACTTCCCCGGAGACCCTTATCCTATTCACATTGACGCCACCTTTGTTCCCTTACGTCCGGGACTCATCATGAACAATCCAAATCGCAGACTGCCAGAAGAACAACGAGCAATATTTACGGCAAACGATTGGGAAATTGTGGATGCAGCCCAACCCTCGAATGATCGACCGCCACCGCTTTGTTACTCAAGCGTTTGGCTTTCTATGAATGTTTTAATTCTTGATCACAAAACGGTGATCGTCGAGGAGAGCGAGCACCAACAGGCAGAACAACTCGACCGACTGGGTTTTGAGGTTCTTCCGGTGGCGTTCCGTGAGGCGTATCCTTTTGGGGGCGGACTACACTGCGCGACGGCCGATGTACTTAGAGAGGGTGACTGCGGTGACTATTTTTCACGACAAGTTGGGGACACTCGAGTCTAATCAAAAAAACGTGAAATAACTTGCGACTCAGTTGCGTCCTGAATACTTCGAAATATAAAATCATTGACAGAAATGAGAAGGCTGCTTGAAGCAATTAATAGAACTGCATCGCGCTCGAATAAACTCGTTACTATTTTGAGTGACCTATTTTGGAGTAGTCAACGGGAGCGCATTGAGAGAACAGAGAGCAGCGTCAGGCTCGCAAGGATGATTGCTCCCCCAATCAGTGTCTGAATGCTTGGGACTTCGCCTAAAACTAGCCAGACCCAGAAGGGGGCTAGTAAAACCTCAAGTCGCATGATCAAACTGACTTCAGGAGCAGAGATATATCGAGGACTCAGGGTAATCATGCCCATGCCCACAGGGACAATAAAAAGACATAATAATAGAGTTAGCAGTAGAGACATGCCCGTTACGCTTGAGGGTGCAGCAAGTGGGGACACCAGCAAACAAACTAAAAATCCGCTCCATGCAAGCGATGGCAACATATTAACTTCGCGATGTTTTCGAATCATGACAAAACAAAATGCGAGCGCCATGCTGGCAATCAAAGCTGAAAGATCACCCGCGAGTCGATTGGTCTCAAGACTGCCAAGAAAAACAGAACCTAGCCCAACCGTGATCGCGGTTGCGGCGAGCCACGTTCGTGAGGCGGTCGCCTCCCTGAACAGCAGATAACTCAGAATCGCTGCGAGAAGCGGAGAGATGCTCATGATCACGAGGGCGTTAGATACGGCTGTATTCATGATCGCAAAAACAAATGCCAGCGCGCTGACTGCAAACCCGACAGCAACCGCTACCCCATGTTTCCCGATAAAAATTATTTCGCGATATCTGATTTTTTTATCGATGAGTAAAGTCATGCAAATGAGTCCAATAGCGGACAAACCGCCTCGCCAGAATACTAACGTCCACACGTCAGCATTAATTAAGCGCAACAGCAGGCTGTCTGGACTCAACAGCGTGATCCCGACTAGAGAAAGTGCCACGCCTTTAGTGCGGGTCTTCAAATGAGTAATCATTTATCTCGGTAGGCTGGTTTAGGGTGGTCGATGGGGCTTGAAATCTAAGTATGTGTCTCAACAGGCTTTAGGGATAGTCTGCCGGGACTTTTTGAATTGACCATTTCGTTGTTGCCTCGTCCCAAAACTCCTCGACAGTCTGGACGTGAGGAGTGATATCTTGCTGGCCTAAAAATCGCCATGCGGCTATTAAAGCGGTCAAAGGGGTGTCGGGATTGACTGGGAAAGCGCGGTCAGATTTGCTGAGTTTCTTGCCACTTTTATTAATAACTAAAGGAGTATGTGCGAAGTCCAAAGTCGGATAGCCAAGCAATCCACCTAGGTAGATCTGTTTGCAAGTTGACATTAGAAGGTCAGCGCCTCGAACGACATGAGAGACTTGATCAAGATAGTCATCAACAACCACCGCAAGTTGATAGGCGGTAATTTTATCGGCTCGACGAATAATAAAATCACCAGATAAAGTCTCCAGGTTTTGCTCAAAGTGACCAAAGACACGGTCCGAAAAATAGATCCTTTCAGAATTTGTTCTGATTCGTATGGCACGACTAGAGTTTTCTTTATGACCTTGATCACGACAGGTGCCCGGATAAATCATGCCATCGACCCCGCTCGCTGCGATTTTTGAGATCTCTTTCCGTGAGCAAGCGCAAATATAGACAGCGTTTCGATCTTTTAATTCTTGGATCACCTGTTCATATTGAGAGATCCGTTCTGACTGCCATTGAATTGAATTATTCCATTTAAAGCCGAACGCGTTTAAGGTGTGAATGATTGATTCGGCGGCACCGGATTTTGTCCGCGGTTGATCAATATCATCAATGCGTAGTATCCACTGCCCGAAATGTTGTCTTGCATCAACGTAACTGGCAATGGCCGACACGAGAGAGCCAAAATGCAAACCACCTGAAGGGGAGGGCGCAAATCGCCCGATATATTGATTATTTGATCGCCGCAAAAGAGGAGTCTCAGTCGGAAATTTTGTGTGAGTTTGTGATGAGCTTTACGTAGATGATGAGAGTTATAATTTAATTACGAGCAATTTAATACCGCGTAAAGGCAAAAACTGCAATGAGAATCAGAAAGAGTGGGTTAGAGCGATTTCGGTTTGTATTTATTATGCTGTTTATTATCTTTAATGGCATAAAGAGTGTGTCAGCTGAAGACAAGGTTGTGGTTTGGAAGTCGCCAACCTGTGGATGCTGCGAGGCCTGGATCACGTATTTAGAGGGCGAAGGTTTTGATGTCGTATCGCACAATATTGAAAACGTAGTGCCGATTAAAAATCGCTTAGGACTGAAAGATCCTGCACTTTATTCATGTCATACCGCGGTTGTATCGGGTTATGTCATTGAAGGCCATGTTCCAGCGATGGACATTAGGCGATTGTTAAACGAGCGGCCGGATATTTTAGGCTTGACTGCACCAGGGATGCCTCAGCTGTCCCCCGGGATGGCAAGTATTATCCCGAAGAATTACGACGTGTTGAGTTTTAACGAAGCCCAGCAGGTAGAAATTTATTCGCGCTATTGAAATAAAATCAATATCTATCGCCCTCGAGTTTGAGCCGAAATTAATTCAGCAACGGACAGGATGAAAATTCTAATGGGTCCGAGTGGTTAGCCACCGACTTTTTTCTAACTGATGCCGAAGCGGAGTTTGTACCTGTTTTGGGGCTTTATTGATATAGCGCCGAGCCTCATCAATCCCGACTTGATTTAGAGTGTCGAGATGTTGGATTGCATTTTTGACAGTAAATACATTTCCCGTGAATTCTTCAAAGTTCCGTTTTCCATCGGTCCAAATGGCAGCGTCATACCGGCTCTTGTCGATCCAATCTCTCAGAGCGTCATGAGTTCGCTCATCCCAACAAAAATAGTCGTGGGTATTGCGATGAATAAAGCCGATATTTGATTTATCTGTTCTTTCGCGTGCTGCTAGATCAGAGATCGCTGACGCTAATTCCGTTTGTGAGCTGTCAATGATGCAAGTGGGGCAGGGTTGTCCATCCTTATGGTCGATTATCAGCGCGAGCGCGAGTTGACGCTTTTTTGAAATGAGCGAAAACTCAAGGGGTAGTGTAGGGCCCGCGTACATTTTCCAGCCACCGCAGACTTTGGGCGCTAGATCGTCTAAATCCCAGATTAATGATCCAAATCCGATGATGGCAATTTTGCTCATTAGAGGTTCGATAGCGGACAATAGGCAGAAGTTGGTTCACGGAGTCTTGACATTTACAGATGATACTTGAAGAAGTATTAATCAAACGACGACACACCCATGCGCAATCGTTTTACATTCTCTTTTTCCGATCTTCCCAGTTCGCTCCCGATATTTCCACTTTCAGGAGCGGTTCTTCTTCCCAACGGCCAGCTTCCGCTCAATATTTTTGAAGACCGGTATCTAAGCATGATCAACGATGCGCTGTCGAATTCGCGGCTTGTGGGAATGGTGCAACCGAAGAACGATGCTGATAAAAATCACGATGAAGGAAATGGGCCTGAATTGTATGCAACAGGGTGTGCCGGGCGAATTGTGAGCTTCAGCGAAACGCGCGACGACCGATATCTGATCATCCTGGCCGGCGTCTGCCGCTTTGATATTAAAGAAGAGATCGAATGCGCTAATGGTTATCGTCGGGCCGAGGTTGTCTGGGATCGCTTCAGCGATGATTTGGGCGATGATGACACTGATTTGGATTCTTCAGATTTAATCGAGTCAGCCAGACGGTATACCGAGCAGAGAAAACTGTCTGTCGATTGGAGTGCTCTGGATCATCTAGAGCCTCGTGAACTCGTCGATACGCTAGCGTGTAGCCTTCCGTTTTCTCCACAAGACAAGCAAGGTCTCGTCGAGACTGTAGTGATTCGTGACCGCGTGCAGTTGTTGACTGCCCTGTGCGAATTCGGCGCCGTGGAGGCTAATGAGGGTTCGTCAGTGGCTCATTAGTCGCGAATACTGGCTGAACGATTGGTTAGATATAGACCTCGACGTTGCCGTTTCGAACCCGCGTGGGATAGCATTTCAGACTGGTTTCTGCCGGCTCTTCTAACGCCCGACCATCTCTGACACAAAAGCGGCTACCGTGCAGGGGACACTTAACGAGATCGCCCCTCAGGGATCCCGTTGATAACGAGGCATCTTCGTGCGTGCAGGTATCATCAACGGCGAAGATTTGGTTATCAATGTTCGCCAGTAAGATCCGATTCGCTTTCCGATCGAAACGTTTCATGGAGCTAGGCGGTACGTCTCTTAACTCGCACGTAATAATCCACCGATCATCGCTTTCGAAAGGCGGTTTAGATTCCATCGTTTCTTCCTCTGCCGGGTTCGGCTAAGACATTACCTTGTTCAGACGCAGATTCGGGGTTGAACCACGCGAGTTGATCATGCAGCTGCACCACGCTACCGACAATCAAAAGTGTGGGTGGCGAGACATCATTACGGTTAACTGTATCAACCAGACTTTCAAGCGTAGCAATAATGACTTTCTGGTTGATGGTGGTCCCTTGTTGAATGAGGGCAACTGGTGTTGTAGAGATCATGCCGTGCGCGATCAATTGTGAGCAAATCGACGCAAGGCCTGTTAGACCCATATAGATAACGACGGTCTGCCCCGGTTGGCAAAGCGCTTCCCAGTTCAAGTCGACCGAACCATCCTTTAGATGACCGGTCACAAATAAGCAGGACTGCGCATGGTCTCGATGGGTGAGCGGAATACCCGCATAAGAGGCGCAACCAGTCGCTGCAGTGACGCCTGGGATTACCTGAAAAGGAATGTTTTCATCGACAAGACCCTCAATCTCCTCGCCGCCTCGACCAAAGATAAACGGATCGCCGCCTTTCAGTCTGAGAACGCGCTTACCTTCTTTTGCGAGGCTAAGAAGTAGTTTGTTGATGTCGCCCTGCGATACGACGTGATTAGATTTTTCTTTTCCAACGTATATGCGTTCAGCGTCCCGCCTAACGAGATCCACAATTGCAGGTGCGACTAATCGATCATAAAGAACAACATCGGCTCGCTGCATCAGACGAAGCGCCCGAAAAGTCAAAAGATCAGGATCTCCCGGACCTGCTCCAACTAGATAAACTTCGCCACGCTCAAAATTATGATCATTAGTCGAGTCGATCATTTTTTCAAGTTCAAGTTGAGCAGAATGGTTTTTTCCAGCAAAGACCAGCTCGGCGACACGACCCTGAAAAACTTCTTCCCAAAATCCGCGACGAGAGTCAATTTTTCCGAGCGCTGTTTTGACTCGATCGCGATAGTCGCGCGCAAGACTGGCGAGCTGACCATAGGCGGCAGGAATCAGCGTTTCAAGACGAGCTTTCAGCATTCGAGCAAGAACAGGAGAGGCGCCGCCCGTTCCGATACAAATGATAACGGGAGACCGATCAACAATTGACGGCACGGTAAAAGTGCACAGATCCGGCTGGTCGACTACATTGACAGGGATTCTTTTCCGGGTCGCGGTTTTCGATACCTCGGCGTTTACTTCTCGATTATTGGTCGCTGCAATGACGATCGAGATATCAGTAAGCAGCTTTGGCTTAAAACAGTCCTCGATCCATTCGATTTTTTCTGCGATAAAAAGCGCATGAACCTGAGAGCCAAGTGAGGGTGAGACGACGGTGACGTCTGCTCCAGCGCGGATCAGTAGGTCAATTTTCCGCTCGGCAATATCACCCCCGCCAACGACTAACGCGCGAGTGTTTTTTAGTTTGAGAAAGATGGGCAGTGCATCCATGATGTCGGAGTTTATTATGCAAACGATAAAAAAGGGCTCTCCCCATTGGGTAATAAATGTTTCCTCAGGTGTGATAGGCAATATTTGGGTACGCAGGCGGGTTCTTGCTTTTTAGAACACATTCCTGGGATAGACTTTCTTTCTACAAAAAAGATAAACGAGTTAATTAATGAGGCCGGTTCACTTAACGAAAATTCTACGATGCGAAATTTCAAGTCTTGATGAGGGAAGCCACACCCCCGTAATGTTGTGGGGTGCTCCTGGTGTGGGTAAATCCCAGATTGTGGCGCAAGTTGCCGCCGAGGAAAATTTACCGCTCATCGATATTCGTCTTTCACAACTCGAACCGACTGATCTTCGAGGAATCCCTTTCAGGGTAGACGACTGCGTTGAATGGGCGATTCCGTCAATGCTGCCTCACTCTGAAAAACATGGATTGCGAGGGATCTTGTTTCTCGATGAGATCACGTCAGCCCCTCCCAGTGTTTCCGCTGCCGCCTACCAGCTGATATTGGATAGAAAATTAGGCGAATACGAAGTGCCTCAGGGATGGGCGATCATTGCGGCCGGTAATCGACAGGGCGACCGCGGCGTAACCTACACAATGCCCGCGCCTTTGGCTAATCGATTTAGTCACTATGAAGTTGATGTAAATCTCGATGACTGGGTACTTTGGGCGTACCGGAGAGGGATTGATGATCGCGTTATTGGTTTTTTACGATTTCGGCCAGAGATGATTTTTGATTTTGACACGGCTCAAAATCCAATCGCGTTTCCCTCGCCACGCTCATGGGAGTTTGCGCATCGAGCACTGAAAAAGTTTTCGGATGTGCCCGATATGTTGAGTGGCGCCTTGCAGGCCTGTGTCGGACCCGCGGCGGGTGTTGAGATGCATGCGTTCATTCGTCATCTGGATCAATTGCCTGATATTGATGCGATTCTTGCGGGCGATGACGTACCGGTTCCGGAAGATCTAGATCTTCAGTATGCCGTGGCGTCAGCATTAGTTGGGCGAGTGACGCAATCACCCGGTGACGATACTTTGACTGAGACGTGTTCAAGAATTTTGAGATACGCCGAACGATTTCCGCAGAAAGAGATGGGCGTAATGCTGGTTGCGGACTTGCATCGGGCGATTGGTGCTGATCTTTTTGCTGCTGAAGGCTTTCCTCAGTGGGCTCATCATGTCGCTGATGTGTTGCTAGCGCAGGACTAAATGGACGCCAGCGCCGATTCACCAGACAGTCTGGAATCTAGAGTGAGCGCCGCGCGTGCTCGGCTCATTCTAGACCGCCCATTTTTGGGTGCGTTGGTTTTACGGTTGCCAGTCGAGTACACCAATGAGTCGTGGTGTAAAACAATCGCAACAGATGCTCACCAGATCTTTCTCAATCGACAATATCTCGATGGATTGTCGCTATCCCAGATCGAGTTTGCGTTGGCGCATGAGGCATTACATTGTGCGCTCGCCCATTTTTCTCGCCGACAACATCGTGAACAGCACCGTTGGGATATTGCTTGCGATTTTGCGGTGAACTCTCTTTTGGTTAACGATGGACTGGTGCCGGTGCCGGATGCTTTGCATTTAAGTGAGTTTGATGGTTTAAGCGCCGAAGAGATTTATCCTATGATTGAGGATGAACTTGATCGCTCGACGCATGATGGACATTTATATGATGGTCAGGCGGCAGATGAGAATTCTGTGGCGCCTGATTCTCGGGAGTGCAGTGATCGTCCTGGTGTGCCACCACCCCTCAGGCCTACGGAGCGGATAAAGCTTGAGCAACAATGGCAAGAGCGACTTGCAGGCGCCGCCCAGCAAGCGCTTCAGGCAGGCCGGTTGAGCGCGTCACTCGCGCGTATGCTCAATTTGCTTATTACGCCTTCAGTCCCCTGGCGAAACATGCTCGCTAAATTTATGAGCATGCGCTCCAGGGATGACTTTGATTATGCTCGACCAGGGCGTCGGGAAGGGGATGCAATTCTTCCGGCGCTTAGAAGCGCCGCTATTGAAGTCGTGGTGGCACTTGATACCAGTGGTTCGATTGCTGTTTCAGAGATAACCGAATTTGTAAGTGAAATTAATGCATTAAAGGGACAAGTCAGAGCCCGGATTGCGCTATTGGCATGTGATTCAGAAATCGCTCTCGAATCTCCGGAAATTTATGAGCCCTGGGAGGCAATGGTTATTCCTTCGAGTCTCGGTGGCGGCGGTGGGACAGATTTTCGACCTGTTTTTAGGTGGATCAGTCATCAAGACAGATCTCCCGATCTTTTGATTTATTTCACGGACGGGAAAGGAAGATTCCCGTCATCCCCGCCCGATTATCCTGTTTTGTGGCTAGTCAAAGGGCCAGAAGCGCCTCCTTGGGGAGATAGGATCCAGCTTAATTAAAATCCGGCTTGTTTATACAGTGCTTTTGCTCTGTCGGAATCTACAGTCGCGCCGCGTCCTTGTTCAAGCATTTGAGCCAGTGCGACCATAGCGCCTTGTAGTCCCTGTGCTACAGCCGCTTCGAACCATTTGATCGCCCTGACGTCGTCTCTCCCGACACAGTCACCTTCCATATACATAAAACCTAAACCATGGAGGGCAGGTCCGAAATCCTGCTGAGCAGCGTTTTTCATCCATTTGTAGGCGAGAAGTTCGTTTCGCACAACGCCCAACCCATTCTGGTGCATGATTGCAAGTCGATACTGGGCGTCCGGATTTCCTGAGTCGGCAAGGGGGCTTAGAAGTTTCATGGCCCGCGAGAAGTGTTTTGACTCAAATGCCGAAACGCCGCTCATCAAGTCCATTTGTTGGTTGTCAGGGAGAGTAGTCATATCAAAAGGTCTTGAAACAATGATTTAAGATCTTAAGTCTAGAGGGAATCTCATAATATCGAAATGTCTAAAGGAGATATAGAGCAGAAAAGAGCTGCGTCATAAACTTAGGATTGTTCATCAAATTTAACTGATTAAATAAAAATGAGACAGTATCTGCAAAAGATCGCGACGGGACCGGAGCTTAGCAAAGACCTCTCGCGTGAAGAGGCAAAAAATGCAGCGGCCCAGATTTTATCGGGTGATGCGGATCTGGTGCAGGCTGGCATATTTCTTATCGCACTTCGAATGAAACGGGAGACCATGCCCGAGAATCTTGGCGTGCTCGATAGTTTGTTGGCTTATACCAATAGGGCAGTTTCCAAGGCGCCAGAAGTTTTGGACCTAGCCGATCCCTACGATGGGTTTACCCGAGGGATGCCTGCTGCACCTTTTTTGCCAGCAGTGTTAGCGGCGTGTGGGGTTCCAACAGTGAGTAATGGCGCGGAGTCAGTAGGACCAAAGTATGGCGCGACTCATCGGAAGGTGCTCCAAGCGGCGGGCGCGATGGTCAACTTAAAACCAGAAGAGGCCGCGGAGCAAATTTCAGATCCGGATGTGGGATGGGCTTATGTCGATCAGCGTTTTTCGTGTCCTGCTCTTCATGCTCTAGTTGACCTAAGAGCGCGCATTGTTAAGCGACCCTGCCTGACAACGCTGGAGGTGCTGCTGGGTTCGGTAAGAGGATTAAATAAGACTCATCTTATTACCGGATATGTTCATAAGCCTTATCCTCCAATTTATACGGCTCTTGCCAGAGAATCCGGCTATAACTCGGCTGCTATTATTCGCGGGGTCGAGGGCGGTGTTATTCCCTCTTTAAATCAGCCCTCAAAATATTTCTCTTATCAAGCCTTGGAGGCGGACGTTGAAACGAGATTGGATCCATCGGACTATGGTGTGGTGTCCTCGACTCGATGCGTTTCTTTGCCAGATCACTTGCCGAGCCGTCCGGTGGATGACGATATCAAGGGTCCGATCGACGCTGATGGTTTAGCAGCTGCAACGGCTAAAGTCGGTATTGCAGCATTAGAGGGTTTACCTGGGCCAATGCGAGAAAGTCTCGTTTATGGCGCGGCTATTTATCTACAGCATTTGGGAATTTTTACAGATCCGCGCGCTGCTGCCAAAAAAGTCAGAGAAGTGCTGGATAGCGGAGAAGCGCGTCGGCGCCTTGAACGCTCTAGTCGTTAAGTTTTAGGCAGGTCATCACTACGCTGTGACTCATATTTTTTTTTCATTATCGCGTCGATAATTGGAGCAAGAATTAATTCCATTGCGAGACCCATTTTCCCGCCCGGGACTACAATTGTGTTGCGTCGCGAAATGAATGAATCATGAATCATTGATAACAGATATGGAAAATCGATATCGAATTTTGCAGGGTCCCGAAAGCGAATGACAACAAAACTCTCGTCTGCTGTTGGAATATCTCGTGCCACGAAGGGATTCGAAGTATCGACGGTTGGCACTCGCTGAAAATTAATATCAGTTCGTGAGAACTGTGGCGCAATATAGTGGACATAGTCGTGCATTCGACGCAGGATCGTATCGGTTACGGCCTCAGGCTCATATCCTCGACTGCCTGTATCGCGATGAATTTTTTGAATCCATTCCAGATTGACGATAGGGACGACACCGACTAGCAAGTCCACATGTTTGGCGATATTTACCTCGTCATTAACCATGCCGCCGTGCAACCCCTCATAGAATAGAAGATCACTTGGCGATGACATCTCCTGCCAAGGGGTGAAGGTGCCCGGCTTTTGACGATATTCTGCAGCTTCTTCTCCGTTATGAAGGTAATAGCGTATTTCCCCGATACCGGTTTCACCGTAGCTCCTAAATAAATTTTCTAACTTGTCGAAATGATTACCATCAGGTCCGAAATGACTGAGATTTTGACCCTCAAGGTGAGCCTGGGTAACGGCATCCTGCATTTGATATCGATCGAACTTGTGAAAGCTGTCTCCCTCCACAACCTCTGCGATAAGACTTTCGCGCGTGAAGATATGTTCGACCGCGGTTTTTACCGTACTGGTGCCAGCACCAGAAGAGCCGGTTACTGCAATAATGGGGTGCCTTTGGGACATGACAGCAATAAATTCCTTTAAAAATCGATAAAAATATGTATTAGGAAAGAATCGATACTTATTCTGCCTAAAAATGCATTAGATTAAGCAAGATGTTTTAATTTTATAGATAAGTTTATGTTTATCTATAAAATTAATTCTCTACTTAAGTATGAATTCTCCTGAGGCTAGGTGCAATGCACATCACAGTTCGCCAACTACAGGTTTTTGAGGCGGTCGCCCGTCGTCTGAGCTATACACGAGCCGCTGAGGAGCTTCATCTGACTCAGCCCGCCGTGTCAATGCAGATCAAGCAGTTAGAGGGATCTGTCGGACTGCCGTTATTTGAGCAAATGGGGAAAAAAATTTATCTCACACAGGCCGGAACGGCCATGCTCTCCCATTCTCGAAATATTATGCAAAATCTCGCCGCTGCTGCGGAAGAGATGAATGATCTCAGAGGGGCTGACTCGGGCCGACTTCGAATATCGATTGCATCAACGGTCAATTATTTCGCTACCCAGTTACTCGCCGTTTTTGCCCGCGAACACCCCTCGGTAGAAATCATATTAGATGTGACCAATCGTGAGTCACTCCTCAACAGGCTCGAGGCTAATGTCCCAGACCTAGTGTTAATGGGCAAGCCGCCTGCGGACATGGATTTGGTGTCAGAGCCTTTCATGGATAATCCGTTGGTGATGATCGCCGCCACTGATCATCCGCTGGCAAGCCGGAAAAAAATTCCAATCCACGATCTCGCGAACACTGGATTTCTTGTCCGGGAGTCGGGCTCTGGCACTCGAGCTGCAATGGAGCGATTTTTTGTCGAGCAAGATTTTTCTTATAAAAAAGGTATGGAGTTAATGGGGAATGAGGCCGTAAAGCAGGGGGTTGAGGCCGGACTGGGTCTCGCCCTTGTTTCTGTGCACACCGTGGAGCAAGAGCTCGTGTTGAATCGCTTAGTGACGCTTGATGTTGAGGGACTGCCGATCATGAGGCGCTGGTATGTAGCGCATCGCCGAGGGAAACGTCTGTCGGCGACAGCTCAGGCTTTTCGTGAATTTGTTTTGGCAGCGGGCATGAAGGCATCCAATTAGCACTAGTTAAAATTTACCGCCTATCAATCATCACGAAGAAGTCATAGACTCCTTTAACCGCTGTGGATTCCCTAACTTGGGACGGAGCGGAGAACTCCAAGTTAAAACTGGCCAAGGAACCAGAGTTATGGCGGATAGAAGATTGCAGGTTTTTTCAACGGTGGCCCGTTTGCTCAGCTTTACTAAAGCGGCAGAGGCTTTGCATATGACTCAGCCGGCGGTGACTTTTCAGATTCGGCAACTTGAAGATTATTTCAACACCCGGTTATTTGACAGAACCCACAATCGAATTAGCTTAACGACCGCCGGCCATTTGGTTAAAGACTATTCCGGACAGATAATCTCACTGTATAGTGAGATGGATAACGAGGTCAGAAAACTCACAGGCGATGTCCTTGGGCCACTTGTTCTCGGGGCAAGTACAACGATAGGGGAGTATGTGATCCCCAGTATTCTTGGTGAGTACCAAGTGAAATTCCCGGATGTTGCGGTGCGCCTCCACGTGGCCAACACGGAGGGAGTCCTGCACATGGTTGAAAACAATGAAATTGATATCGGTATTGTTGAGGGACCGGTTAACAATAAAAATCTGGTCTCCAGAGTATGCTGGGACGACGAACTGGTTATTGTTACGCCACCTGGACACGAATTGGCATCTGTTGGGTCAGTTGCCGTCGATCAGATTCTTGAATACCCCTTTATCAGTCGAGAAGAAGGGTCAGGCACTCGGGAAGTAATAAGTGAACATTTAAATGCAGCCGGCCGCGAAATAGCGGATCTTAATCTGAAGATGGAATTTGGCAGCCCTGAATCGATTAAAAGCGCGGTAACGACGGGTCTTGGGATATCCATTCTTTCGATCGCAACGCTCGATAAGGAGCTCGAACTGGGTCTACTATCAAAAGTGAGTCTGGATCCGCCGCTCAAGCGACCGTTCTCTATCGTATTTCAGCGTCAGAAGTTTCGGGTTCGCGCGATGGATGAGTTTCTGAAATTTACCGAAGCACATTGTGGGGAAAAACAGACTCATTCTTAAATTAGTGCGAGAGATTTACAGGATTGATGCATGGTTATTGAGTACTTATGGTGAGTTCTACAAAGCGACGTCTAGATAAAATCACCAACGAGCTCGATCCAGAAAATTTCTCAACGCTTTTGGCATTTGCAGAATTTTTGCGCGATCGTCAGCCGGACGCCGCTGCTGAAGTTTCTGATCCGGTGATTGTGCCGCGCCCAGAAAATGAATCTGTCATTAGTGCGATCCGGAGACTCTCAAGGAGTTACCCCATGTTAGCGCGCGATACACTCCTTAATGAAGCCGTTTCACTGATGACTCGTCATATAATGAGTGGAGAGTCTGCAGTTGAAACAATTGATAAGCTAGAGGCGCTTTTTTCGAGTCGATATCAAGCCTTTCAAGCGGGTCAATAGTCACGATGCTAGATACGCCTTTAGGCAGTTATCTGGGATCTGGTGTTCAGAATTTTGTGAAAAGCTTACCCTGAATGGTCAGCTTTGAAAATTCATCTCATCGCGATGGAGAGGTATGAAAAATGAGAAGCAGTCTGCAGGATGCCCCTGACGCTGACGGGTATCGCCCCAACGTGGGTATTGTTCTTTTTAATGGGTCACGGCAAGTCTTATGGGCGCGCCGAAGCCGCCATGATGGTTGGCAGTTTCCTCAAGGCGGTATCGAACATGGTGAGACGCTAGACCAGGCAGCGTTTCGTGAACTCTATGAAGAGGTAGGTCTAAAACCAGAGAATGTTGAGCTTATTGGGCGAACGCAAAATTGGCTGCGTTATGACGTGCCCGGAAATTTACGATCTCGAAATGCAGAATTTCGAGGTCAAAAGCAAGTTTGGTTTCTAATGCGAATGCTTGCTGAGGACAGTCAGATTTCTCTGGACCACAGTCCCGCTCCGGAGTTTGACCGCTGGCAGTGGGTTGACTACTGGTTGCCACCCCAAAAAGTGGTTTCCTTCAAGCGAACGGTATACGAAAAAGCCCTGTCCGAGCTCGAGCCCATGCTCTAAGTCGATTGACGATAAGTCATTTAAGTCTAGGTATTGCGACCGCTCTATTATGAGTTATTACCGGTGCGAACTTGTTCAAGAAGCGCTGTCGTCGATCGCTGATATTTTATGGGAATACTGTGAACCGTACCTGCATTGGCGAGTACAACTTCTGCGCCGATAATTTTTTCAATCACCCAGTCTCCGCCCTTGACTAAACAATTCGGCTTTAGCGCCCGGATAAGGTCGATGGGGGTTGGGTCGTCGAATGCGGTCACCCAGTCCACACTGCTCAGTGCGGCTATAACCGCCATCCGATCCTCCAGGGGGTTTATGGGTCGATCAGGCGCTTTACCAAGCGCTTGAATGGAGTGATCACTGTTTAATGCCACGACAAGCGTAGCGCCGAGATCAGACGCCTCTTCAAGGTAAGTGATGTGTCCGCGATGAAGAATGTCGAAGCATCCGTTTGTAAAAACAAGTGGCTTTGGGGCGCTCTCAACGTGTCGAAGAAGCGTTGGCCAGTCGCGAACAATCTTATCGGCGTGTTTCACCGATGACACTCGATTGTCAGTCCTCTTCGATGTACTCGAAGACCTTGATGACGCGAACAACGCCGGTCACGCCCCGGGTGGCATCAACGGCAATTTGAGCTTCCGCTGGTTTTACAAGACCCATGAGATAGACATTCGCTCTTTCGGTTACAACTTTTACTCGAGTCGAGTCCGAGAAGTCCGAGCCTGCAATCGCCGTTTTAACTTTGGTGGTTAACCATCCGTCGTTGGCGCGACTATTCATGTTTGTTTTCCCGGCAAGTTCAAGCCGGTTAATCACTTGAGTGGTTCCCTCATCCGCTTTAACCAAGTCAATAATATCGTCGATATCTCTTTGATCGGGAACTTCACCCGTTAACAGTGCGACACCGTTATAAACCGTGATGTTGACATGCTCGTTCTGAATTTGTTTTTGCTTTCCAATTAGGTTCCCGAGACGGATTTCCGTTTTGTTGTCATCCCAGTAGACGCTAGCGCCTCTTCGATCCCGAGCAACATCAATCGCCAGGATGGTTGCTGTGGTGACGACAATTACGCCACAACCGCTGACCAGAAGAGAGATCATGATCGCAACTAAACTATTTCGAAACGGTTTAAAGAGGGAGCGACGGCTGTTATTCTTCATAATGATTCAAGCAAAGTGGTTATCGACGAGCGTGCATAGTACGTGGATGATTATAGCGTGCGCCTCTTGAATTCGCGCGGTGCTTTCAGAAGGCACTCGGAGTTCGACGTCTTCGTGGCCTAAAAAGGTTTTAAGTGCGCCTCCATCACGGCCTGTTAGGGCGGTGACTCTCATATGGCTAATATTTTTCGCTGCAATCACTGCTGCGCTGATATTTTCGGAATTTCCAGATGTGCTAATAACGATCAAGTGATCATCAGTCCGCCCCAATGCTTCGACCTGTCGGGCAAAAATTTGATTAAAGTCGAAGTCATTGCCAGTAGCGGTAATGGCAGCGGTGTCGGCACTAAGCGCGATGGCTGCCAGCGCGCGGCGGTCGCGCTCGAATCGCACCACTAACTCGGCGCTGAAATGTAATGCGTCTGCAGCTGATCCTCCATTTCCGCAAATTAGAATCTTGCCGCCGCTTTCAAGCGTCGAGATAACATGCGATGCGCTTCTGCTAATTTCCTCAGACAAATGCTCTCCGGTGCGAAGCGCTGTCGCGGCACTATCTTTGAAGTGATTGAGTATCTCTGGAATGGGCAATGGTAAGGACTCTCTGGTTTGGATCTGGATGACGTTAGTTTAAAACCAAGTTGCAGTAAACGTCCTGCACCGACAGATTGCCAGTTTCACTGTCTGGAGGCAAGACAATTTGATGGGACAGTTCAAGCTTGAGAATCAGAAAGCACTGCGAATCCATTTCCATTTGGGATTTTCTCTTTGGCCAGAGACGCTGAAAACATCAAAACGACATGGTTGTTCGTTCGGATTAGGGTAATGACTAAGAAAATATTCTGCTGTACGCCTGATCCGTGTTTGTTTTTTAAGATTCACGGTCTCTTCGGGGCGACCAAAAAAGTGACTCGATCGGTATCGAACCTCGACAAACACAAGGAAAATTTTATCAGTAAGAATAAGATCAATCTCCCCCTGACGTGTTCGAAAATTTTGCGCCAATAGTTGAAGTTGTTGCTCTTGTAACGTGGCTAGTGCGAAATCTTCAGACCAATGAGCACTCATGGTCTAGAGTTAAATTCGGTGAGAGTTGTTAACACGGGGCGGAATTGAGTCGGACGACCACTCTTAAAAATTACCCAGGACGACTGTCTCTGAATAAGATTATTTTTGTTTAGCGTGAGTATTCCGCTCGCGCCATTTATTTTTAACTTTAATTTGCCGTTTGTCCCTAATAAAAAGCAGGAGATTAGGTAAGAATCCGCTCCTAAAGCATTAAACCGATTAGTAGCGGGCCGGGTTTGCCCCATGTTTTTCACAACCATAGGGTCTGTTTGATCCGATGATTTGTAGTTATCTAACATCGATGGCATTTCGGAAAACATGACACCTTCGAGATCCAGATCTTTCATCACATCGGGTTGGCCATTGAAAACAAGATTGAGCGCATAAATAGCAAGTCTTCCGGCTTTATGGAAATCAAGTTGGGGCTTTAAAACACGCGCGGTTACTTTATTGGTAAACATGAAAATAACATCAAGATCAGGTCGAACGCGGGTATTTAAATCTGTGATCGACGGACTTCCAATTATTTTTTCCATATCATCGACTCTCTTTTTACTCGCATCTAGACCGAGAAGTCGGGAGATTAATTCCGAGTAATCTGACACATTAGACGGAATGATTGCGCGATCGGCGACAGCACCGCCGAGGGTTGACCAGGTCGCTTCCGCTTCTTGAGCCGCGTCCTGATACTCTTGACCATTGTTATAAAGAAAAAGAGCCGTACGCAGACCTCTCTTTCTGGCATGGGCCACAATTGATCTCGCCTCGGCTTTGCGAGAGAGATCAAGTGAAAAAGCATTTGATCTGACGTTGGCCTTATCTTTTCCTATTAGTAAAGTGGGTACAGTCAGCGCCGCCCGATTAGCGAGCGTGTTAACGGCTTCACGACCGAGCGGTCCAACAATAAAGTCTGCACCGTTGACAACGGCTTGGTTATATTTTTCTTCCGCTTGATCTGGATTATTACCAAAATCGTAAACCATAATTAAGGGTTCGGGCGTTTCTTTTCTATCATCGAGGTGACTTTTAAATCCTTCTCGGAACGCGATTGCAGCGTCTGCATATTTAGAGCTGATTGGCAAGATTAGAGCGATATGCATCTCGTGATTGATCGAGCAAAGCTCTCTTTTACGTGATTCAGCGACGGTGCGGGCGGGGTGCTGAGGATTAGTGGCGAGCCACTCTGTGAGTGCTGCCTGGAGATCATGGTGTTTCCATCCTTTTACTGCGAGTTTATTGGCGAGGTCAATCCAGGCAAGTTGCTCAACATCCCACGGATGGTCTTTAGCGATTGAATCTAGATCCTCTTCTGAGAAAAAAGAAAGATAATCGAGGGTGGTCTGAACTAGAAGATCAACATGGTTTTTTGCATTTTCTCGTGCCGATGCAACGTGGACCAATTCAAGAGCATTCTTGACCTGATCGTCCATAAGAAGTGCAATTACTTTAAGATATCCGGCAGCTGACTGCTGAGCACTATCAAAACTCGATTGATTAAAATTTGCCTGTCGCCGCAAGCTTTTTTTTGGGTTACCTTCTTCAAGTGCAAGTGCCGCGCTCAGTATTTGGTGCTGACTGGTAATCCAACTTGTCAGCAAGGGTTGATGAATGGCGTCAAGAATACGGTCAGCAGCCCTTGGAATGCCTCCCTCTAGAAATCGTTGTGCAGCGGCGAGCTGCAGTAGGCTGCGGGTCGGCTGGGAGGCTTTTAAAGCCCGCGCCAAAAAATTATATGCAGATTCATCGGGTTCTGCGCTTGCATAATCAGTAATGACCGAGCGACGTGTGACGATGTCGTCCTGTGCTGATTTCAAGCCCGTTGCTTTAGCGGCAGCGATTGTTTTGGAGACAATCGATTCAGACTTTTTTGGGACGACGGTCGTCGTGCATCCCCACAGAAGCGTAGTGGCACTCAGGACGATAGTGGTAATGAAGAACTGGCTTGTGTTCCGCATTTTTTTCCAACGCATGGGATCAGTATAGCGGATAGACTTATGACTAATCTGTTAAAAAAAAGAGAAATTGTGTTGATTGAAAAAGCAATTGACAAGCAGACTGCAAAAATTAGTCCCGGCTTACTGTATGTTGTGGCAACGCCAATTGGGAATCTGGAAGACGTCACCTTTCGAGCAGCTCGTATTCTGGGTGAGGTAGATGTTATTGCTGCAGAAGATACCCGTCGAACCCGAGTTTTGCTTCAGCATTTGAATATTGCGCCTCGTCAATTAATTTCACTTCATGAGCATAACGAAGCCCTACAAGTCGCAAAGTTGGTTCGTCGAATGACTAACGGCGAAAGCATTGCTTTGGTGAGTGACGCCGGAACGCCTTTGATAAGCGATCCAGGTTATCGATTGGTACGAGCTGCGAGCGCGCAGTCGATCGAAGTCGCCAGTGTTCCTGGCCCCAGTTCTGTGACCGCTGCGCTCTCAGTATCAGGTCTTGCAACGGATCGTTTTGTTTTTGAGGGATTTCTTCCACAACGCGCTTCTGCTCGGTGCGAACGGCTTAAGCAACTTGTTTATGAGCAGAGGACTCTAATCTTTTTTGAATCTCCGAGGCGGATTGAGGGTGTGATTCAGGATATGGAGGAAATCTTTAGTGGTGATCGTCAAGCGGTGATTTGTCGGGAGATGACCAAGATTTTTGAGTCGGTGATTCGTGGCACCTTAAATGAGGTTTCTACAATTCTGGGTAAGCAAAAAGAACCTATTAAAGGAGAAATTGTTTTGTTGCTCGATGGAGCAGAAAAATCTGATCGCGCTTCCAGTGTTGACGAAGATTTATTGCTGACGCTGTTGTCAGAATCTTTGCCTCCGCGTCGTGCAAGTGACATCGCAGCCCGTCTGACCGGCAAACGAAAAAATGACCTTTATCAAAAAATTTTGTTACAAAATTTTAAATAAGTTTGTAAATCGTTTTGCCTCAGGTATGTTGTTTCGGCGCGCGGGTTATACTCTGTCGATGGAGTCGGCCAGGCAACCGCGGTCCTGAATTCTGTCTAACACCCTTTGGGTCTAGATGGTGCGGGATGGAGGAAAGTCCGGGCTCCGAAGGGCAGGGTGCCAGATAACATCTGGACAGCGTGAGCTGATGGAAAGTGCCACAGAAAATATACCGCCTCGGTTATTTTTAATTAAGGTAAGGGTGAAAAGGTGCGGTAAGAGCGCACCGCAAACCTGGTAACAGGTTTGGCATGGTAAACCCCACTCGGAGCAAGACCAAATAGGGACCCTAAGGCGCTGCCCGCGCTGGGTTCGGGTAGGTCGCTTGAGGCATGTGGTGACGCATGTCCCAGATGAATGGTTGCCCAAGACAAAACCCGGCTTATCGGCCGACTTCATAATCTCAGAAAAAATAGTTGCTTATCAGACTTATCCACAAATTACTTTAAGTTTTGATCAATATAACTTATAACAAGTAACGTTTTTATAAGCTCAGACGACTGCCTTCAGAGTCGCAATCCAGTCGTTATTTTTTTAAAAAACTCTTCTTTTTCAGTTAATTGAGCCTTGACAGTGCGTTCGCCTGATCTCTATAGTGTCACTTTGTGGGGAGTTGTGGGAAAAAATATAAATTTGAGATCGCTATGTGGGTAAAAAGTTTAATTCCAGCATTTGATGAATCTTCCTGCGAGTACTCCATCATCGTTTCTGAGATGCCGTGGATGGCGGCTAATCCATCCAAATCCTCATCCTCCTTTGGTTATTGCCCGACCCCTTGCGGGGTCGGGACTTCTTTTAACCCGGTAGGAGTGACGTTTTTAGAGGTTGGGCCTGGAATTTAGCTGAATTAGATAAAGAGCACTTAAAGCGCCTCAATGGCGGTATTTAAATGAATCAACCAAAAAAATTAAAGACAAGGTAAGGCGCAGATGTTTAAGGGAGCGAATGGGCTCAATCTCGATAGTAAAGGCAGATTTGCAATGCCAACGGTGCATCGTGACTCGCTCGAGAGTCAATGTAATGGGAAGCTTGTGATTACTGTCAATAATACTCGAGAGCGCTGTCTGTGGCTGTACCCCCAAGATGAGTGGGATCGTGTTGAGAAAAAAGTAGTTGCGTTACCCAGTTTTGATCCGGCCGCCCAAGCGCTTAAGCGGTTTCTTATCGGATACGCCACCGATTGTGAACTGGATAGCGCAAGTCGATTGAGAATTCCTGCCCCTCTTCGAGAGTTTGCATCTCTAGAAAAGCATGTCGTTCTGATCGGTCAAGGCAATAAATTTGAACTTTGGGATGAAGTGAGATGGAAGGCAAGTTGTGATGATTGGCTTGCGCCCGGAAACAGTGAGACTCGTCTGTCTGTAGAACTTGAATCCCTATCTCTTTGATTGATCTTATGACGCTTGCCAAAGCTCACACCCCAGTTATGTCAGCGGAGGTGGTGTCAGCGTTACGTCCTGACGCCGACGCAATTTTAGTAGACGCTACGTTTGGGCGCGGCGGCCATACCCGCGCGTTAATGAAACACCTTGGACCTGTAGGGCAATTGTTCGCGATGGATCGGGATCCTATTGCTTGCGCATTCGCAAAGGATTGGGCTTCAGTTGAGCCCCGACTCCAAGTGATTCAAGCACCTTTTTCCAAATTATCTGAAGAGTTGTTAGATCTTGGAATTTCGGGAAAAGTCAGCGGAATTGTTCTTGATCTGGGCGTGTCGTCACCTCAACTTGATGATGCCGAGCGTGGCTTCAGCTTTATGCGGGATGGACCTCTTGATATGAGAATGGATCCAACGTCAGGAACACCGGTTAGTGACTGGTTAATGGATGTTGCTGAAGAAGATTTGATCGGCGTGCTTCGCACGCTTGGGGAAGAGAAATTTGCGCGTCGGATTGCGCGAGCAATTGTTGAAGTCCGAAAAGAGAAAATGCTCACCTCCACCGGCGCGCTCGCTGATTTGGTCAGAGAATGTGTGCCTACTCGAGAGCCGGGTAAGCATCCAGCCACTCGGACGTTTCAAGCATTTCGAATACACATTAATCGTGAGATGGAGGAGTTGGATGCGGTATTGCCACAAGCGCTTGAGATTCTCAAGCCTGGTGGTCGACTAGCGGTTATTAGTTTTCATTCTCTAGAAGACCGAAAGGTTAAACATTTTTTTCGAAAAGAATCCAAAGGTGATCCGTTTCCTATTGATTTGCCTGTGACAAAGCATGACTTACATCCAGGTATTGAAACAGTTCAGCGACCAACGAGACCATCGGAGATTGAGGTAAATCAAAACCCCCGGGCGCGTAGCGCCGTACTTCGGTCAGCGCAAAAAAGTGCGGGGGAGTCTGTATGAAGTGGGTTGGATTTTTGAGCGTGATCGTCATCGTTTCTGCCCTTTTTGTTGTGGTGGTTCGGCACCAGAATCGACTTGAATTTCTTGATGTTCGGGCAGCAGAAAAACAGCGGGATCAGTTGAATGATGAGTGGGGACGGCTTCAGCTTGAGAAAGCAACCTGGGCCCGCCACAACCTCATTGAACAAGCAGCTCGAGATGAACTAGGAATGATAACGCCCGGACTCGCTGATATTGTTTTGGTACAAGTTGAGGGTCGGGAATGAAGCGACCAAGCCCAACAAAGCGTTTGACCCGCTACTCGGTAATTCGACATCGAATTGTGGTCGTTTCACTGATGCTTGGGATGCTCGTACTAACGGGGCAAGCTTATAAGATACAAATTCTTGATAGCACCCGCTTACAGGCCGAGGGCGCGGCGCGACAGCTCAGAAATATTGTAGTCAAACCTGCTCGCGGCCGAATTCTTGACCGGAATGGCAATGTTTTGGCTGTCAGCACGCCACTTGATGCGATTTGGGCGCATCCTGCTACTTTATTTCAGGCCCGCGAGGACTGGCCCCGCCTTGCTGAAGCGCTTGATTTTTCGCCAAACCGGTTAGCGAATATTTTGGAACGGGCAAAAGGGCGAGAGTTCGTTTATCTGCGTCGTCATCTTCCACCAGCAGAGGCCAGCCGTATTGAAAGCTTGGCGATCCCGGGTGTTACCTCCCAGCGTGAGTACGGACGTTATTACCCGGCGGGACCGATAACGAGTCATGTGCTGGGCTTTACCGATGTAGATGACCGGGGGCAAGAAGGTATTGAAAAAGCGTTTAATTCTCATCTCTCCGGGGTCGATGGTCAAAAACGCGTACTTCGGGACAACAAAGGACGGATTGTTGAGGATATAGAAAGTATTCGGGCGGTTCATCACGGTCGGGATTTGCAAATTAGCCTTGATCTTCGGATCCAGGGGTCAACACAGAAACATTTGGCAGATGCCGTTGGTGAAACCCGTGCAGCTGGAGCGTCAGCTGTGATGTTGGATATCGCGACGGGAGAAGTACTGGCGATGGCCAATGTGCCTGACTACAACCCTAATAATCGATCAAGCAGTGGAATGGAGGTCTTGAGAAACAAGTCAGTGACTGATGTTTTTGAGCCAGGATCCACAATTAAGCCATTTACGTTAGCAATGGCGTTGGCAAGCGGTCATTTTTCCACCGAAACACCGATCTCTACGGGTCCCGGAGTGTATCGCATCGGGAAGCATCAAATTAGTGATATCAAGGATTACGGCATTCTTTCGTTTTCTGGTGTGCTTATAAAGTCGAGTAATGTGGGGACTGCAAAAATTGCGCTGGAGCTCGCGCCCGAGGAGCTGTATCGAACTCTCTCTGCAGTAGGATTTGGCCAGGTCAGTGGGGTTGAACTGCCGGGAGAGGTTGATGGCAGTCTTGTTAAGAAGGAGCGTTGGCGGCCGATAGAACACGCTACCCTGTCCTATGGTTATGGGCTTGCTTCAACGCAGGTGCAGCTTGCCCGAGCCTACAGTGTGCTGGCTTCGGGAGGGATTTTGCGCCCGGTCACGTTACGCCGACGCAGCGCGTCAGTGCCGGGTCAAAGAGTGCTTTCAAGGGCAACTGTGCAGCAGATCAACATGCTGTTGGAGAAGGTAGTTAGTGCCGAAGGAACGGCAAAGAAAGCAGCGGTGCCGGCCTACCGAGTCGCGGGCAAAACCGGCACAGTACATAAAGTAAGTTCATCAGGCGGTTACGAAGAGGATCGATACCAGTCAATTTTTGTGGGGTTTGCACCTGCTTCAAGACCCCGTTTTGTTTTAGCCGTGATGGTTGATGAGCCGCAAGGCAAGTACTTTGGCGGAGAAGTCGCAGCCCCGGTGTTTGCAAGGATTATGTCCGACGCTCTTCGATTTAACGGTATCAAGCCTGATGCTAACACGGCGTCGGGGATCACAATTGTTGCTCATCCCGTTGAGTCGGAGGCTGGCGCGTGACTGCTCTTTATGCCAGTGAGCCTCGGACACGACCGCTCAGTAATCTCTTGGCGGGACTCGTGAGTCTCGATCCAGATCTTGCCTCAATTGCAGTTTCCAATTTGACGCTTGATAGTCGAAAGGTTAAGTCAGGCAGCTTATTTATCGCAATGCGAGGGAATAAAGCGGACGGCCGGGATTTTGTGAGTTACGCAATGAATTCAGGCGCAGCGGCGGTATTGGTCGAAAACGATATCAAAGGTATCGATCATGTTGATGGAATCTGTCTTGCGATTCCTGACCTCAGATCAAAAGTGGGCGTTATCGCAGACCGGTTTTTTGATCATCCTTCTAGCCGCTTATTTGTAATCGGCGTGACGGGAACAAACGGTAAAACGAGTTGTGCATTTCTTTTGACGCAGGCGCTAAATGCACTTGGCAAGAAGAGTGGATTTATCGGGACCACAGGATGGGGCTTCGATGGCAATTTACAAAAAAGCGAGCTGACGACGCCTGATTCGGTAACGCTTCAATCACAGCTTTCTCAGTTGGTGACCGCAGGCGCCCAGGGTGTTTGCCTAGAGGTTTCTTCTCATGCGCTGGATCAGCGTCGTGTCGAAGGCGTTGAATTTAGTTCCGCGATTTTTACGAACTTGGGGCGGGATCATCTTGATTATCATAAAAGTATTGAGCGATATAAGGATGCAAAGTTCTTGTTGTTTCAAAGGCGTGAATTAAAAAGTGCAATTATTAACATCTCAGATCCTGTTGGAGCTGAATTCGCAGCGGAAAAGATCGATGCCCGGGTATGGACTTTTGGAAATAGTCCAAAAGCAAGCGTTTACCCGCTCAAAATAAACCAGGACCAAAATGGAATTGCACTTTTACTCAACACGCCTGTTGGAGAGATTCAATTTAGCTGCGCGCTGCATGGCAACTTTAATATTGAAAATCTCCTGGCTGTTGCAACAACTTTAGTGGCGGAGGGTTATTCGGCAGAACAAATTGGCTCAGCCATGAGCGGGCTAACTCCTGTCGAAGGTCGAATGGAGTTCTGCCGTGGATTGGGCGAGCAATCGCCCCTTGTTGTCATTGATTATGCGCATTCACCTGATGCCTTATCAGCAGTTTTGCAATCTATTCGATCAATGACCTCTGGACAAATTTGGTGTGTGTTTGGCTGCGGCGGTGATCGAGATAAGGGTAAGAGATCGTTGATGGGTCAAGCGGCTTCAATGTTTTCCGATCGAACGGTGCTAACGAACGATAACCCACGAAGTGAGGATCCATCCTCAATTCTTGATTCGATCCTGGCGGGCATGAATCAGCCACCTGACGCAGTGATTGAAGATAGAAAATGCGCAATTAAATTCGCGATTGATAGCGCGGGCGCTGAAGATACCGTCTTGATTGCGGGCAAGGGGCATGAAAACCGTCAATTGATCTCAGATGAGGAATTACCGTTTAACGACCGAGAGGTTGTAGAAACCGTGCTGGGGATGTCGCGATGTTAACGCTCAGCGAAATTGCACATGCTGTCGATGGCGTCCTGAGTGGTGAGGATGTCAGATTTTCTTCGGTGAGTATTGATTCCCGAACTTTGCAGCCGGATGCACTATTTGTAGCAATCGATGGGGAGCGTTTCTGCGGCACTGATTTTGCTCGAGATGCCAAACAAGCAGGTGCTGTCGCTGTGATGGCGAGTTCGGCTCCCGACCGTGAAACGCCCAGTATTGTGGTGAAAGACACTGAGCTCGCACTATGGAAGTTGGCAGAGCTTTGGAGAAGTCGTGTAAGTCTTCCCATGATTGGCGTCACCGGCAGTAATGGTAAGACAACAGTCAAAGAGATGATCGCATCAATACTGGGCAAGATGGGACGGACTCATGCAAGCCCTGGCAACTTTAATAATCACCTTGGTGTGCCATTAACATTGCTTGGTATCCGACCCGAGCATGAGTTTGCGGTTGTTGAAATGGGAATGAGCCACCCTGGCGAAATTGGTCAATTAACCCGATTGGTTCGTCCCAGTATTGCGCTCATTACCAATGCGGCACATGCACATCTTGAAGGCCTTGGTAGTCTTTCTGACGTTGTTCGGGCAAAAGCAGAGATTTTTCTCGGACTACAGTCCGGGGGTACCGCTGTGATAAACGCTGATGATCGATTCGCTGCTTATTGGGCGGCGCGTACCCGATCCTTCCAGACCATTACCTTTGGTCTTGATAGTCAGGCTCGAGTGAATGGAAGTGCAGCGACGATAAACGGTCAACAAGTGGTAGAGGTGAATCTTCCTGATGAGTCTTTTGAAGCACCCCTTAATTTACTGGGCCGACACAATGCGTTGAACGCGCTTGCTGCATCCAGCGTGGGCTGGGCATGTGGTGGCGATGCAGATCAGATCCGCGCTGGCCTTGTAGAGGTTCAGGCCGAGCCGGGTCGATTACAGATTCGAGAAGGGGCGCATGGAGCCACTCTTATTGATGATTCTTATAATGCCAACCCCGATTCTTTGAGGGCAGCAATCAGAACCCTGTCGGGTCGAGAGGGACTCAAAGTATTGATCATTGGCAATATGGCTGAACTCGGAAGCCGGGCGGCTGAACTGCATTCAGAAGTAGGTCGTGAGGCTCGGCATGCCGGCATCGATGTTTTGATAGCTCTCGGTGAGATGGCAGAGTTGGCAGCTGATGAGTTTGGCGAGAATGCAAAAAAATTCGATTCATTTGAGAGCTTGATTAGTGATGCTTATAGGATGTTGCGCCCGGGCGTGACGGTGCTTGTTAAGGGTTCACGAAGCGCTCAAATGGAGCAAGTTGCTAATGCGTTAGCTGGCTCAAGCCGTAGCGAGGCGATTGCATGCTGAAAAGTTTATTTGAGCAGCTTGCTTTGGAATACAGCGCGTTTAATGTATTCCGCTACCTCTCTTTTCGTGCAATCTGTGGGGTGCTTACGGCGCTGATATTTAGTTTTCTCCTTGGCCCCGCGTTGATTCGCCGACTCGAACGTATTGGGGCTGGGCAACCAATCCGCGACGATGGACCGATCACTCACCTAAGCAAGAAAGACACGCCAACCATGGGTGGCGTTCTTATTATTGCAGCAGTTGTGTTCTCCACAATCTTATGGGCCGACTTAAATAATCGTTTTATTTGGATAATTATTTTTGTTTGCTTAGCGTTCGGTGTCATCGGGTGGATTGATGATTATGCCAAGATCACGCGAAATCATTCGCGCGGAATCAGCTCGAAGCAAAAGTTTTTTTGGCAAAGTCTTGCAGCACTGAGTGCCGCGATCACACTTTATTTAACCGCCGAATCACCTGCCGAAACCTCGTTACTCGTGCCCGTTTTTAAAGACGTCGCGTTAGAACTTGGATTTGGATTTGTCGTGCTGACTTGGTTTGTAATCACGGGCAGCAGTAACGCGGTTAATTTAACAGATGGTTTAGACGGGTTAGCGATTTTGCCGAGTGTTTTGGTGGCAGGCGGTTTGGGCGTATTTGCGTACCTTACCGGCCATTCTCTTTTTTCGGGTTATCTCGGTATTCCGTTTATTTTGGGTGCTGGGGAAGTGCTGATCTTTTGTGCTGCGTTAGTGGGTGCCGGACTGGGATTTTTATGGTTCAACACATATCCCGCGCAAGTATTCATGGGGGATATTGGCGCCTTAGCGATTGGCGCTGCATTGGGAACCATCGCTGTCATTGTTCGCCAAGAAATTGTTTTAGCGATTATGGGAGGATTATTTGTCGTTGAGACAATTTCGGTTGTACTCCAAGTTGCGTCTTACAAATTGATTGGACGACGAATTTTTAGGATGGCTCCGCTTCATCATCATTTTGAACAGAAAGGCTGGAAAGAGCCCCAAGTGACGGTCCGATTTTGGATTATTAGCCTGATTTTGGTCCTTGTTGGTCTCGCAACGCTCAAGGTTCGTTAGGTTGATGACGAGTAATGCCTTAGCGATGAATCTTGGAACGCTTCCTTGGCGACGAGCGGTGGTCCTTGGACTCGGGGCCTCTGGTTTTTCTAGCGCCCAATATCTGATTGAGCGTCAGGTTGATCTTCGGGTCTTGGATACGCGTGATAATCCCCCCTTTCGTGAGATCCTTGAAAATGCATACCCTGATGTTCCTGTTCATTGCGGCATTTATGATGATGCTCATCTAAATGGCGTAGATGTTGTCGTTGTCAGTCCTGGCGTTTCCCTGAGCGACTCTTTTCTCAAAAAGGCGCGCAGCCGAAAAATTGAAATATTGGGTGACATCGAGCTTTTTGCAAGAGCATGTCCCGCGCCCGTCATTGCTATTACCGGATCCAATGGGAAGACGACGGTTACGACGATTGTCAGCGAAATGCTCAAAGCCAAAGGTTTGGATGTGCGTGTCGGCGGTAACATCGGTCGTCCTGCACTCGATCTTATTGATGACCAGATTCCGGATGTGTTTGTGCTCGAACTTTCGAGCTTTCAGCTCGAGACCACGTCATCTTTACGACCTCGGTCGGCCGCTATTCTGAATCTATCGGCGGATCATATGGATCGATATGATGATTTCGGCTCTTATGCCAACGCAAAAAAAAGAATCCTCAACAATGCCGAAACAGCCGTTATTAATGTTGACGATTCAAATCTTGCTCAACTAAATATCAGCGTCGGCGTCCAGAAAATAAGTTTCAGTCTGTCCTGCCCAGTTTCTGATCAGGACTATGGCATTCAGTCTGACGGTTTGCACGAATGGATTATGCGAGGGTCTCAGCAAATTGTCAGAACTGATCTTCTTTCAATGAATGGGCGCCACAACATTCTAAATGCGCTCGCTGCAATCGGCCTCGTTGAAAGCTCGGGCTATTCCGTTTCTGATCGAATGATTAAGGCGCTGACTGAATTTCGAGGTTTACCTCATCGGTGTGAGCAAGTCTTGAGCAAGGATGGAATCACTTGGATCAACGACTCCAAGGGAACGAATCCAGGAGCGGCTATTGCTGCGCTGAGGGGAATGGGAAGACCCGTGGTGTTGATTTCGGGAGGGCAGTCCAAAGGCGCGGACTTCAGCCAGTTCGCAGACGCAGTTCAGCGGTACACCCGCCAGGTGTTGTTAGTTGGCGAAGATCGATTGTGGATAGCAGAAGCGATCGGGAATCGAGTGCCGGTGACGCTTGCTGACGATCTCAATCATGCAATACGGTTGGCATCAAGATGGGCGCAGCCCGGCGATGCAGTTTTGTTTTCGCCCGCCTGTGCAAGCTTTGATATGTTCAAAAATTTTGAGCATCGGGGCGATGTGTTTCGTCAGTTGGTGCAGGAATTAATAACATGATTAGCATTACGGCCCCTTCAAGATCTTTTTTAAGAGTGCCCGCGGTAGATCCGGTCTTGGTTCTCGCAGTGGCCACTTTGCTCTCGCTTAGCATGGTAATGGTGTTTTCGGCCGCGATTGGAACTCATGGAGGGGTACAGGGCGGATTCGCTATCTTGATAAAGCACTCGTTTAGCATTGTCCTGGCGCTTATTTTGGGTTTCATTGCAGCTTCGGTGCCTCTCCGATTTTGGCGACAGGCAAATCGCCCCCTTTTGGGTTTAAGCACCGTGTTGTTAGTTTTAGTGCTCATTCCCGGTATCGGTCATGAGGTTAATGGGAGCACACGTTGGTTGCCGCTTGGCTTTATGCGTTTTCAACCCTCCGAACTGATCAAAGTAGTGACCGTATTGTTTTTGGCTGATCATTTTGTTCGTAATTCGGGATCAATGAATTCCTTCCGGATCAGCATTCTCGAGCCCGCGTTTGTTATTGGAATGTTAGGTGTGCTGTTGTTGCTCGAACCTGATCTTGGTTGCACTGCGGTGATCATGATGACAAGCGTTGGGTTGATGTATCTGTCGGGAACAAGAATCCGATATATTTTTGGCGCCATTGTAGTCGCGGTCTGCGCTGTCGCCGTATTAATTATTGTCGAACCCTATCGACTTCAGCGAGTTTTGAGTTTTCGTGACCCATGGGCCGATCCCTTTGATACAGGGTTTCAACTCGTTCAGGCACTTATCGCATTAGGAAGTGGTGAGTGGTTCGGCGTGGGATTAGGCGCGAGTGTGCAAAAGCTTTTTTATCTGCCTCACGCGAGTAACGATTTTATTGTTGCGGTGATTGGGGAGGAATTGGGACTGATTGGGCTCGTGGCACTTCTTGTACTTTACGGTCTGATTCTTTGGCGGGTTTTTGATATTGCTTCCCGCGCCGCTGATGCGGGAGAGTTGTTTGGTGCCCGAGTGTGCCAAGGAATCGGACTATTAATAGTGCTTCAGGCCATATTTCATTTTGCAGTCAATTTGGGTTTGGTTCCGACTAAGGGCTTAACGCTGCCGCTAATGAGTTATGGCGGTAGCAGTATGCTGATTAATGGGCTTGCGCTGGGCATTGTTTTGTCGGTTTATCAATGTCTTCCACAGCGTTCGAAGGGAAGGTGACTACCGTGATGATCATGGCAGGAGGAACGGGCGGTCATGTTTATCCCGCCCTTAGTGTGGCTAAAGCGTTGCGTGAAAAAAGAATTCAAGTCGTCTGGTTAGGAACAAAAAAGGGGCTAGAGGCGAGAGTTATTCCATCTGAGGGATTCGATATTGAGTGGATTGATGCCAGCGCAGTCGTCGGTATTCAGTGGAGTCGAAAAATTATGATTCCGTGGATGGTTGTCCGCGCAGTTTGGCAGAGCTTGAGGGTGATTTGGCGGCAAAAACCCAATGTGGTTTTGGGGATGGGGGGATTCGTCGCAGGGCCTGGAGGAGTTGCTGCCTGGTTGTTGCGTCGACCTTTGATCATTCATGAGGCGAACGCCCGTAGCGGACTGACAAATCGAATGCTTACTATGCTTGCCGCCAAAGTGCTCACTGGTTTTTCCTGTTCGGAAGGGATGCCAAGCTCAGCAGAACACACAGGTAATCCGGTTAGGTCTGAAATCGCATTAATTCCTGCCCCGTTGAAAAGGGGTATTGGTCTCTCAACAAATTTACGAGTCCTTGTGTTGGGCGGAAGCCAGGGCGCACGAACCATTAACGATCTAGTGCCGCACGCGTTCGCAATGGCATCTTGTCGATCGAAATTACAAATTCTGCATCAGAGCGGACGAAATCACGATGATCAAGTAAGAGATTCGTACAGCACTCTAGATCTTGATGCGTCAGTCGTTGATTTTATTGATGATATGTCGTCAGCTTATGAGTCGGTTGATATTGTTATTTCAAGGGCAGGCGCAATGACGATAAGCGAGATAAGCGCCGCTGGACTGCCCGCAATATTAATTCCATATCCGCATTCCGCTGGTGATCATCAATTTGCGAATGCCCGCTGCCTGGCGGACGTCGGCGCTGCGGTGGTATTTCGGGAATCGGAACTGAATCCAGGTCGATTAGCTGATGAAATAGATCGGTGTTTTTTAAAACGCGAAGATTTAATGGAAATGGCTCAGGCTGCCCGAACACTTGCTCGTCCTGCAGCAACAAATGACGTAATGAATCAATGTCTGGAGCTTGCCCGTGCGTGAGTTTGTTCGCCATATCCACTTTGTTGGCATAGGAGGTGCTGGTATGAGTGGTATTGCATCTGTGCTTATGGACCAAGGATATGTGATTAGTGGCTCCGACCAAGTTGATTCGATTGCAACGCGTGCATTAATGGCAAAGGGTGTCCAGGTTTATAAAGATCATGACCATTCAAACGCAAAAGGCGCTGATGTTGTTGTGGTTTCCAACGCGGTGGGAGAAGGAAATCCCGAAGTGCTATTTGCCCAGTCGAACGGAATACCTGTCGTACCTCGCGCTCAGATGCTTGGGGAATTGATGCGGTTTCGTAATGGGATTGCGATCGGCGGGACGCATGGAAAAACAACGACGACAAGTCTTGTCGCGGCGATCTTTGGTCAGGCAGGACTCGATCCTACTTTTCTAATCGGTGGCCTGGTTAAAAGTGAAACAGGCAATGCAAAGCTTGGAAACGGTCAATGGTTAATCGCAGAAGCTGATGAAAGTGACGCCTCTTTTCTTCATTTGCAGCCACACATCGCGGTTGTGACTAATATCGATCATGATCATATGTCAACTTATCAGGGTGACTTTGAGAGATTAACGGATACCTTCTTGAGGTTTGTGCATAACCTGCCTTTTTATGGGCTCGCGGTGCTGTGTGCTGATGACCCGGCAGTGCAGAGAATGCGAGAGAGAATTTTACGTCCTGTTGTGAGTTATGGTATTGAGACCCCGGCGGATTACAACGCCATGAATGTGAGTCAGTCGGGTAGCCGAATGCAGTTTGATACGACGACTGCAGATGGAAAAGTTTTTTCGGTTGATCTCGCACTCCCCGGATTACACAACGTTCGTAATGCGCTTGCCGCAATTGCGGTTGCCGATAAAGTAGGAATCAAGACGCAAGCGATCGTCGATGGGCTTCGCGAATTCAGCGGAATCGACCGGCGGTTCGAGATTCTCGGAGATATCAGACTGCCTGATGGCAAAGCCCTTCTTGTAGACGATTATGCTCATCACCCCAGCGAGATTGCAGCCACCCTGTCTGCCGCAGAGGGATGCTGGCCTGATCGTCGAAAAGTTGTTGTGTTTCAGCCTCATCGGTTTTCTCGTACACGAGATCTTATGGACGATTTCAGCTCATTACTGAGTGATGTGGATTGTTTAGTGGTGACAGAGGTCTATGCGGCCGGCGAGAAACCAGCAGCCAGTGCGGATGGAAGAGCGCTATGTCGATCAATCCGTGTCCGAGGTGGTGTCGACCCAGTTTTTGCCCCGAATATCGATCGCTTGAGAGAAACCCTGCTCCCATTGCTCCAAGCGGACGATGTTGTTCTGACCTTGGGTGCAGGCAGTATTGGTAAAGCCGCCCGGGCCCTTATTTCGTCGATGCATCTTTGTGAAGAGTCATTCGGATGAGAGAGTTATCAATGAATCCGAGTCATGAATTTGATAGCCTCCGCGGGCACGTGCGCCACGACGAGCCGATGGCTCGCCATATCAGTTGGAAGGTCGGTGGTCCGGCTCGTTATTTCTTCGAGCCTCTTGATGAAGAGGATGTCGCGGAGTTCTTACGCCTTCTTCCAGCACACACCCCAATTTTATGGCTCGGCTTGGGTAGTAACTTGCTGGTTCGGGACGGGGGCTTTAATGGCGCGGTAATCGCTGGCCATCGAGGTCTGAATGCTTTGGCGTTATTAAGCGAAAAGACAATAACAGCGCAGGCAGGTGTCTCCTGTGCTCGGGTTGCGCGGTTTGCTGGTAAAAATCAAATGGCCGGCGCCGAATTTTTTGCAGGTATACCGGGTACGGTCGGTGGCGCGATTGCTATGAACGCGGGCGCCTTTGGTTCGGAAACCTGGCAATTTGTTGAAAGTATACGACTCATCAACCGAAGAGGTGAAATATCCGAATGTGAACCGGCAGCATTTGAGGTGTCTTATCGTGCCGTGAGTATTTCCGAAGATGTGTGGGTTGCCTCTGCTTGTTTTTCCTTTGAACCGTTGAGTGCGCCCCAGAGTCGGCACGTGATTCGCTCACTTCTTGAAACGCGTGGTCAAAGCCAACCCGTTGGTCAGCCTAGTGCAGGTTCTGTTTTTAAAAATCCCCCAGGAGACTACGCAGCCCGCTTGATTGAGCGCGCCGGACATAAAGGAAAGCGGATCGGGGGTGTCAGGATCTCGGAGCATCATGCGAACTTTATTGTGAATGATCAAACAGGGACCGCAGAGAATATTGAAGACCTTATCCAGTTTATTCAAGATGATGTTGAAAAGAGATTCGACGTGAAGCTGGAAACTGAAGTCCGATTTGTTGGAGAAGCAATATGAGTGGACTAGGCACGAAACTCCCTGAGCTGCGCGCCGTTGGCGGGAAAGTCTCCAAAGGCGAAACAATTGAGCGCAGTGAGCCCCGGCGAAGGCTACCTATGGTCGCAGGATTTTTCCTGTTCTTCATGACTGTGTTGGTTATGGATCATGTTATTCGATCCGGCTATTTCACAATTCAAAAAGTCGTTATCGACTCTCCCCTGTTAGTGATAAGTCAAGGGTCTATTGAGCGGGAAACTTGGCGAAAGATTTCGGGTAACTACCTTAATGTAGACCTTAAAACAATAGAGACTGCGCTTGAGAATCAACCCGGTGTTTATCAGGCAGTGGTTCGCCGTGTGTGGCCAGATACATTGTCAATATCCGTCATAGAAACCCAAGTGATCGCAGAGTATCGACAGTTGGATCGATCAGAAGAAAAGGTTGAACGTCAGTTTATTAACTTGCCACCCCAGAATGGCTTTAGTTTTCGTCCGCTATTAAGGGGGCCAGAGCGGTATCGGGCTGTTGTGGTGGACACGTTCCACGAGATATTTTCCTTGCTCGCGATTGTGAATCTTGAGCCACGGTCCCTATCTGTTGGCCACTCCGGTCAGTGGGAGCTCGAATTGCGTCGGTCGGATCTGAAATTGGAAAACACGTTTCGAGTCTTTTTGGGACGAGATCAGATTGTTGAAAAAATTGAACGACTTGTCTTCAGTTTTGAGACGGTACTCAGTCATAAAGCAGGTCTTATTTCAAAGGTTGATATGCGCTATGACAATGGATTTGCAGTGCAATGGCATGATGATCCGGAAGACAAGAAATTTCAAATCGCTTCTGTAATCAAAGATGACAATTGAGATAGCGTTATGAGTAAGAAAACGACAAGTGAAGTCATTGTAGGCCTGGACATTGGGACTTCGAAAGTGCTCGCTGTGGTCGCAGAGGTCAATGACAGCGATGAACTAGAGGTGCTTGGCGTGGGTCAGCATCCATCACGAGGTCTGCGAAAGGGTGTCGTTGCTAATATTGATTCAACCGTCCAGTCCATCCAACTGGCTATTGAGGATGCCGAGCTTACTGCGGAATGCCGAATCAGCTCTGTTTATGCAGGGATTGCGGGTGCGCATATCAACAGCATGAATTCTCATGGTGTGGCAGCTATAAAAAATCGCGACGAAGTCGGTGCTGAAGATGTCGAGAGGGTGCTCGAGGCAGCTCAAGCACAAGCAATTCCAAATGATCAGCGGGTTTTACATATCCTGCCTCAGGATTTCATTATTGACGGACAAGAAGGTATTCGTGAGCCGATTGGCATGAGCGGTGTTCGTCTCGAGGCTAAAGTTCATATTATTACTGGCGCTGTGAGCGCGGCGCAAAATATTGTCAAATGTATTACTCGCTGCGGTCTTGAGGTTGAAGACATGGTGCTGGAGCAGATTGCATCCAGTTACGCGGTGCTTGACGAAGATGAAAAAGAGTTGGGCGTATGCCTTGTCGATATCGGTGGTGGCACGACAGATATCGCGGTGTTTACCGATGGTGCAATTCGCCATACGGCGGTTTTACCGATTGCGGGAGATCAGGTCACAAACGATATTGCGGTAGCCCTTCGAACGCCAACTCAGGCGGCGGAGGAGCTTAAAAAGAAATATGGTAGCGCTTTGGTGCAGCTTGCGCCCGAGGGCGAGATGATCGATACCCCAAGTGTCGGTGAGCGAGCGCCTCGCAAGCTCGCGCGCACGACACTTGCAGATGTCATTGAGCCCCGTGTAGAAGAATTATTTTTGTTGGTTCAGGCCGAACTTCGCCGAAGTGGTTTTGAAGAATTGCTGGGAACGGGCATCGTCTTGACCGGCGGCAGCGCAAAACTAACCGGAATGGTTGACCTGGCTGAAGAGATTTTTCATATGCCCGTCCGACTTGGCGTGCCTAAATATGTTGGCGCCTTAAGCGATGTTGTCCGAAATTCTTCATTCTCAACAGCGATGGGTTTGCTGATGTTTGGTCATCGTCACCAATCCAATCATTACCCGAAGAGACGGTTTGGGGTCTCACCGCCCTCAGCAATTTTTGGACGGATGAAGCAATGGTTCTCGCGGCATCTGGGTGAGGAGTCGCAATGATTTTTTTTCATTTAGCAGAAGAGGTTCTCTTCGGCGCTTTGGGCGCCGGCAGGGAACTTGTCATTTTTTTCATTAATCGATAGTTACAGGAGAGACACTATGCCTTTTGAACTCATGGAAGTTTCTGGTCGTCAGGCCGTTATTAAGGTGCTGGGCATTGGGGGTGGCGGTGGAAACGCTGTCGATCACATGCTCTCAGCGAGCCTAGATGGGGTTGAATTCATCGTTGCAAATACAGATGCGCAAGCCCTTCACCGATCCGGTGTTTCTAAAGTGATGCAGCTCGGCGAAGGATTGACGAAAGGGCTCGGGGCGGGCGCAAACCCAGAGGTTGGCCGTCAGGCGGCTACGGAAGATCGTGACAAGATCGCCGCCGCGCTTGATGGAACTGATATGGTTTTCATAACCGCAGGAATGGGTGGTGGGACCGGTACCGGCGCGGCACCTGTTATTGCCCAACTCGCTCGTGAAAAAGGAATTTTAACGGTGGCGGTCGTGACCCGACCTTTTCAGTTTGAGGGTAAGAAGAGAATTGCCGCCGCCGAGTACGGCATAAAAGAACTCGGTGAATTGGTTGACTCATTAATTGTCATTCCAAACGAGCGGATACTCGAAGTGATGGGTGGCAAAGTCACGTTGCTTGATGCTTTTGGTAAAGCGAATGAAATATTATTCAATGCGGTTCAAGGCATCTCTGAATTGATTACTCGCCCGGGGTTGATCAATGTTGACTTTGCTGATGTTCGAACCGTGATGTCTGAGATGGGCATGGCCATGATTGGTTCAGCCACCGCATCAGGATCAGATCGTGCAATCGAGGCGGCGCGAGGCGCGGTCTCGAGTCCATTACTAGAAGAGGTTGATATTCATGGTGCAAAAGGTCTATTAGTGAACGTGTCAGCAGGACCTGATATGGAATTAGAAGAGTTTGCACAGGTCGGTGAGATTGTTAATGAGTACGCATCTGAGGATGGAACGGTTGTGATTGGGACCGTTCTGGATGAGGCGATGGAGGGTGAGCTCAGAGTCACGATGGTTGCGACGGGCATTCGGAAAGCGCCTCAAATGACTCTGGTCGAAAGTAGTGATAATGATGAGGCGGCACACGACCCTGTTGACTATGAAGACTACGATAAGCCGACAGTCATCAGGCGTCGTCCGAGATCTGCTGGCGATTTTGACTCCCAGGGAAATGCAGCGGTAGATATGGAATATCTGGATGTACCCGCATTTTTACGGCGACAAGCCGACTGAGAGAGTCAGCGTATGGATTCAGAAATTGACCGATAATCGTGGAATATCTAAATATGCAAAAAAAAGGGTAAAAAAATTTCAAAATACACTCAAATCGCGTTTTTTGAGTGTAAAATTGATCTAAATTGGCGACGCGGTCGCAGAATTTTAAAAATATCAGCGATTGGGCTTGGATGATTCGACAGCGAACTTTAAAAACTGTGATCGGTGCCACCGGGGTGGGTCTGCATACGGGGGAGAAGGTGCTTCTCACCCTTCGACCAGCGCCGGTGGGCACAGGAATCATTTTCCGCCGAGTCGATCTTGACCCCGTAATTGATATTCCGGCGTCACTCGAGAATGTTTGTGATACCCGACTCTCCACAACTCTTGAGTATCGAGGAACGCGGGTGTCCACCGTCGAACACCTGATGGCTGCGTTTGCAGGTCTTCATATTGATAATGCCGTTGTTGAACTCGATTCAACCGAAGTCCCGATTATGGATGGAAGCGCCGCGGTTTTCGTTTTCCTCATTCAGTCAGCAGGGATTGAAATGCAGTCTGAAGCCAAGCGGTTCATTAGGATCAAAAATCGTATTGAAGTGCGGGAAGGGGATAAATGGGCTCGCTTTGAGCCTTATGACGGGTTTCGATTGAGTTTCAGTATTGATTTTGACCATCCGACCATGAAATCTTCAGCGCAGCATGCGACGGTGGATCTTTCTAAGGCTTCGTTTACGAAAGAAGTCAGTCGGGCCAGAACATTTGGTTTTTTGCAGGATGTTGAGGCGCTTCGGGAAGCTGGACTCGCCCGCGGCGGTAGCCTTGATAACGCCATCGTGCTGGACGATGATCGAGTGATCAATGATGATGGTTTGCGTTATGGAGATGAGTTCGTAAAACACAAGATCCTCGACGCAATCGGAGATCTATATCTGCTTGGGTATCCACTGATTGGTACGTTCTCCGCCCATAAATCGGGGCATGGTTTGAATAATGGACTCCTACGGGAGCTCGTTGACCAAACCAACTGTTGGGAGACTGTGACCTATGATGATTCTGAACCTGCGTCTGCACCTGATTTTATGCACCCCGCTTTTGCATAATTAGATGTCGCGTTGCGATATCTTGGATATCCCAACGCCCCTTCCTTTTTGACGTCAATCTATCGCAAAATGACAATCTATATCGAGTGAACCCCGAAAAGGTTCAAAAAAGCGCAGACTGGCTGTTCATTATAAGAAGTCAGTCAGGAGAGTTTTAGGCATATGAATCAAGTAGAGCGTTTTGGAATTATTGGATCAGGCATCATTGGTGCGGGCTGGGCAGGAAGAGCGCTTTCGGTTGGAATGGATGTTTATGCTTTTGACCCGGAGCCGGGCGCTGAGTCGAGGCTGAGAAAGAAGCTCGATCAAATCTGGCCGGTCCTCGAGCGTACTGGCGTATTTCCAGATGCATCAAAAGATCGACTTGTTTTTTGTGAATCGGTTGAGGCGGTCGCTGCGCAGTCGGATTTTATTCAAGAAAGTGCGCCTGAGCGCATTGACCTTAAGGTTGAATTACACGCCCAGATTGATGCCGCGGCGTCTCCTGATGTTGTGATTGCATCAAGCACTTCTGGTCTTTTGCCAACCGATTTTCAGGCACAGTGCAAGCATCCCGAGCGCGTGATTGTTGGTCATCCTTTTAACCCCGTTTATCTCTTGCCGCTAGTAGAGGTTCTGGGTGGAAAAAAGACGAGTCTAGAAAATATTGATCGAGCGGTGATGTTTTATAAATCGATTGGAATGTATCCATTGAAAGTCCGCTCAGAGGTGCCTGGTTTCTTGTCCGACCGGCTGCAGGAGGCGCTTTGGCGGGAAATTCTTCACCTTGTGAATGACGATGTCGCCACACCAGAAGAACTCGACGCCGCAATTGCTTATGGCCCTGGATTACGATGGGCTATTTGGGGCGCGTGCCAAATTTTTCATCTTGCTGCCCAGCCAGGCGGGATGGGACAGTTTCTCAAACATTTTGATCCCTCTCTTTTTCCTTGGACAAAGCTGGAAGCGCCCGTCATCACCAGCGAGTTGACTCAAAAGATGCACGACGGGTGCGAAAGCATTTCTGGAGATATGGGAAGTGACGAAATGGAACAGATTCGCGATGATGCGTTGATTGGGATTATTGAATCTCTCCAGAAAAGGGACCTTGGCGCCGGTCGAGTTTTCAATGAGCATCAAAAAAGAATTCGAGATGCACAAGAAAAGTAGACCGGTTAAAAATTGAGTATTTGAGTAGGTAAACATATGGAATTTTCGCTAAGCAGTGAACAGGAGATGTTGATTGAGAGCGCTCGAGCTTTTGCCGAAAACGAACTGTATCCTCACGAAGAAGAGGTGGAACAATCGGATTCGGTTTCTCCCGAGCTTGCTCAAAAGATTCGCGACCGCGCGATTGAGATGGGCTTCTATGCGGCAAATATGCCAGAGGACCTGGGCGGCGGCGGGTTGGATTGCGTGTCGCTCTCTTTAGTGGAGCGGGAACTAGGCCGCGCGAATTTTGCGCTCCAATACCTGGTCGGCCGGCCAAGTAATATTCTTCAAGCCTGCGTAGGTCAGCAAAGAGACCACTACCTTTTTCCATGTATCCGTGGAGAGAAAACCGATTGTCTTGCGATGACAGAGCCAGGCGCCGGATCAGATTTGAGGTCAATGCAATGTCGGGCCGATGTTGATGGGAATGATTATGTTATCAACGGTACCAAGCATTTCATCAGTCATGCGGATATTGCGGACTTTGTAATTTTGTTTGCTGCAACGGGTGAGGAGGAATCAGCCCGGGGGCCGCGGAAGCTGATCAGCGCTTTTCTGGTTGATAAGGGAACACCGGGTTTCTCGGTTAGACCCGGGTATCACAGTGTTTCGCATCGCGGCTATCACAACAGTATTTTGAATTTTGATAACTGTCGGATTCCTAAAACTCAAATGCTCGGTGCACCGCATCAAGGATTCAATGTGGCTAACGATTGGCTGGGACCTACTCGTTTGCAGGTCGCAGCAATGTGCCTAGGCCGGGCTCATCGCGCACTCGAGCACGCCACAGATTGGGCGGCGGAGCGACAACAGTTCGGTCAGTTTATCGGCCGTTTTCAAGGTGTCGGATTCAAACTGGCAGAGATGAAGCTGAAGCTCGAGGCCGCGGAGCTACTGACATTTAAAGCCGCGTGGAAGACGGATCAGGGCACGGCAACTGACACAGATTATGCAATGGCTAAACTCTTTACAACCGAAACACTGGCGTTTATCGCGGATGAAGCGATCCAGATTCATGGCGGCATGGGCTTGATGTCCGATTTACCTCTGGAGCGAATCTGGCGAGATGCGAGGGTTGAGCGGATTTGGGAAGGGACAAGCGAGATTCAGCGGCACATCATTTCTCGCGATATGCTTAAACCTCGCTGGACTTGACCTAAGCCCGTTGTCGCTTAAACGCCTCCTTCAACCCTCCAGCATCGCAGTCTTTGGTGGCCGCGAGGCGCACGAGGTTGTCCGTCAATGTCGTCGGATGGGATTTTCAGGAGAGATTTGGCCTGTTCATCCGACTCGCGAAGTTGTTGAGGGCTATCCCTGTTTTCGAGGGGTTGATGAATTGCCGCGGGCGCCAGATGCAAGTTTTATCGGGGTTAATCGAAATCTGACGATAGAAATTGTTGAGCAGTTGAGCATGCGAGGTGCAGGAGGGGCGGTCTGTTACGCCTCCGGGTTCAGCGAAGTTGATGACGGAAAAAAATTGAATGCGGCTTTGTTGAGTGCAGCGGGTTCAATGCCCTTTCTCGGTCCGAACTGTTATGGCGTGATCAATTATTTGGACGGCGCGTTGCTTTGGCCTGATCAGCATGGGGGTAAACGAGTCGACCGCGGAGTGGCTATTCTGAGTCAGAGTAGCAATATCGGGATCAATTTGACGATGCAGGCACGTGGCCTCCCGATCGCTTACCTGATTGCGCTTGGTAATCAGGCGCAGACAGATCTCGGCGATGCCCTGGGTACGCTTTTAACAGATGAACGAGTTAGCGCGATCGGCCTTTACATCGAAGGATTCAGGGATGTGACGGTTCTTGAGAGAGTCATGCGTGTTGCCCGAGAGCGAAAGATTCCGGTTGTCGCGCTTAAGTCTGGGGCCAGCGATCAAGGTGCGAAGATAGCGCAGTCCCATACGGCGGCAATGGCAGGTTCAGATGATGTCGCAGATGCGTTATTCAAGCGTTTAGGTATTGGTCGAGCCCATGATCTGGACACCTTGGTCGAGACCCTGAAAATTTTGCACGTTCATGGCCCTTTAAAAGGTGGTCGTTTGTGCTCAATGAGCTGCTCAGGCGGAGAAGCGTCTCTGATGGCTGATACGGCGATTGGCCGAAAGATTAATTTTCCTGAATTAACGGATCATCAGCACCAATCAATCGCAGCAACTGTGCATCCGCTGGTCAGTGTCTCTAATCCGCTGGACTACCACACGTTTGCCTGGAACAAGGAAGAGGATCTTTTCAATACTTACAGCGCGATGCTTAAATGCCACTTTGATCTCGCGATGCTTGTGCTGGATTTTCCGCGTGCTGATCGATGCAGTCTTGAGACCTGGGCGCCGGCAGTGAACGCGATCTGTAGAGCCGCTCAAAAAACCCGGATGCCGACTGCTGTTCTGGCGAGCCTTCCCGAAAGCCTTCCTGAGGCGACCGCCTCTGACCTGATGTCAGCAAATATTGCTCCCTTGTGTGGCATTCGCCAAGCACTTGATGCCGCAGAGATTGCGGCGGCGATCGGGGAGTTCTGGAAAAACGCGCCTAAAAGTGATTTGCTCTCTGGTCCAGTCATAAATTCAAACGAAGGAACTAAAAGACGTATTGACGAGTGGGAGGCCAAGCAGTATTTGGCAAAGGCAGAAATCACTGTGCCGCAAGGCAAGAGATGTTCGGATCTCGAAGAATTGCTGGCTTTCGCTGAAACGATTGAATTCCCGATGGCGCTGAAAGCGTGCAGCGCCGAATTGATCCATAAGAGCGATGTTGCAGCCGTTTATGTTGGTATTTCTGACTCTGACGAACTAGAAAATCGGGCGCTTGAGCTTTTTTCACGCTTTGAATTACTTCTTGTTGAGGAAATGGTGGCGAGCGCTGTGTGTGAACTGATCGTTGGAATCAATCAGGACCCTGTCATTGGGCCTTGGATGCTGGTGGGAAGTGGCGGCATTTATGCGGAGTTGCTAAAAGATCAACAGGTTATATTATTGCCCGCTGATCGAAAGGCGATCGAGGAGGCCGTTGGCAATCTAAAGATTAGTCCAATTTTGAATGGCTATCGGTCCTCGAATCCGGCGGATTTTGGAGCAGTTGTATCCACGCTAGAAAAGATTTCAAGTTATTGGGAGAACAATAAACATCAACTCGCTTCGCTGGAAATAAATCCGTTGCTCGCGCTACCTGAAGGTAAAGGTGCATGCGCTGTAGATGCAGTGATGCAATTTCAAAACGCTGGCTAACGCATGTCTTTAAGTCAGAGCGTTCATGATGCGTCCGTAATGTCCCCGACTGATGCAATCTCGGAATTCATGAATCCCGGTTGCCAACGACTGCTTGATATTGGGTGCGGAGCCGGCCATCTTAGTGATGACCTAGTGTCGGGGCGACGTACGGTAGTCGCATTAGATCCTTTTGTTGTTCCGGGCGCGCCAGCTCTTCGAATTCAAGGTGATGCGGAGCCTTTGCCTGTGATTGACGATACCTTCGATTCGGCTCTTTTTCACTGGTCATTACATCATGTGCCTCAACATCAAATGAGCCTGGCGCTTAGTGAGGCGATGCGGGTGTTGACGCAAACCGGAATTCTTTATGTCGTCGAGCCAGAGCCCATTGGCTCTTGGCATGAGGTCTGCCAGTCATTTCATGATGAAACTGTGGTTCAAAACTCAGCGGCAGTTGAGGTTGATTTTCTCGTTGAGCGGTCTGCTGGCCGTCGTCGACGGGCCTATTATTTCTATGAAGATCAATTCGATAATTTTGATGAGTGGGTTACTGAGTTAATGGAGATGCCGCATAACAATTACTGCGAGAAAGCGGTGCGATCAGAGCTCGTCAAGGATCAATTTGAGCGTTGTTGGGAAACGGATAAATATGTGCTTCGGCAAAGAGTGCGTATGGATGAAATCAGGTGGGGATAAAATAATGACGTTGTCCAGGAAAAAGGGGAATTACTGTGGATCAATCTAGTGTCGTGACCAAACGAGTGGGCCTTGTTTTAGAGGTTATGCTTGATCGGCCGAAAGCTAACGCAATCGATGTGGCAACCAGCCGAATGATGGGGCAGGTTTTTGCAGACTTTCGTGATGATCCTGACCTTCGGGTAGCAATTATTACGGGCGCAGGTGAGAAATTTTTCTGTCCGGGCTGGGATCTTAAGGCAGCAGCTGACGGTGAGGCTGTGGATAGCGATTACGGCGTGGGGGGTTTTGGCGGTTTACAGGAATTACCAAACCTTAATAAACCGGTGATTGCTGCCGTAAATGGGATATGTTGTGGTGGCGGCCTTGAATGGGCGCTATCTGCGGATATGATCTTAGCGGCAGAGCACGCAACATTTGCGTTGCCGGAGATTAATTCAGGCACGATTGCAGATGCTGCGACTTTGAAATTGCCGAAGCGAATTCCCTATCATATTGCGATGGAACTTCTTTTTACGGGCAGATGGATGGATGCAGCCGAGGCCCATCACTGGGGGTTTGTAAATGAAATTGTGCAGGCCGATGAGTTAATGCGTCGAGCCCATGAACTCGCTGCGATGTTGGCTGAAGGTCCGCCGCTTGTTTTTGCAGCAATCAAAGAAGTTGCAAGAGCCTCCGAGAATATGCGTTTTCAAGAGGCGCTTAACGACATTACTCAGCGTAAATTTCCAACCGTGGATACTCTTTATTCGAGTGAGGATCAAATTGAGGGTGCAACCGCCTTTGCCGAAAAGCGTAAGCCACGGTGGAAAGGAAGGTAGTAATTCCAAGTCTCAACTCAATTGATCTGGAGTCGAGATAAGCCTTATGCATCAGAGTGAAGGTCTATATAAAACGGGTTATAGATTAGACATGATGTTTTTGGTCTAATTTTTTTTAAAGAAGTGAAGTTATCAGGGGGGTGTAGTGGAAGACTGGTCTGTTGTTTATAGAGTTTCCTTGTTCGGCTTTTTGGGCGCTATGATTTTTGGGGCAGTCGCCAGCAAAACCCATTTCTGTATCATGGGTTCGGTCAGTGACTGGATCAATATGGGATCAAAAGTTCGGTTCCGTGCCTGGGTGTTGTCTATGGGAATCGCAATTCTTGGCGCACAAGTGATGATGCAAACGGGCCTGATTGATCTCAACGAAACAATCTATCGGGGTTCAAGTTTCGGGTGGGCTGGATTTTTGATTGGCGGCATTCTTTTCGGAATCGGGATGACTCTGGGCGCGGGCTGCGGTCAGCGTACACTCGTTCGCGTTGGCGGAGGAAATCTTAAATCGCTGGTTGTTCTAATTGTGATGGCAATTACGGCCTATGCAACGCTAAGGGGAGTATTAGCGCCAGTGCGTATCGATGTGCTTGGATCATTGTCAGTTGATCTTTCGATGCACGATATCAATGATCAGGGGATAGATACATTAATCGCACACTGGACCGGCCTGTCTTTGAAAATCGTTTCGGTGGTTGTAGCGGCGATCCTCGGTGTGGGCGCAATTATCTACGCGATTAAAGATAAAAGCTTCCGGCAAAGTTTTGATAATGTTCTGGCGGGACTCACGATTGGGGTGCTCGTGTGTGGGGCTTGGTACGTGACGGGTGTCATCGGTAATGATGATTTTGAGCCAGTACCGCTTGAGGCCGTAACGTTTATTGCCCCGTCAGCTAATTTTTTAAATTACATCATGACCTGGACCGGATCCGAGATCAGCTTTGGAATCGCTGTTGTTTGCGGGATGATTGCCGGTTCGTTCGTATATGCAATTTTGACAGGAAATTTTCGAGTAGAAACGTTTGTAGCTGAGGGTGATATGCGAAATCACCTTGTTGGCGGTGTTTTGATGGGTTTTGGCGGCGTACTATCATTTGGTTGTACGATTGGCCAAGGGGTTTCCGGGATGTCGACCTTGGCGATGGGCTCGTTGCTAACGCTGGTTTCCATCATGTTTGGATCGGCACTGACGATGAAAACCCAGTACTACATGATGGATGATGGATTCTGGGTTTCTTTGCGGCGATCTTTGGTCGACTTGAAACTATGGCCTCAAAAGCCCTGAACCCGTTTGTGAGAAAAGATCGGAAGAG
>ENA-OREN01000142-OREN01000142.1-marine-metagenome-genome-assembly--contig:-NODE-142-length-103705-cov-6.008502_pt1 | contig 103705 bp, 83 predicted proteins | sample MGYA00248624_ERZ508555 | MGnify/ENA primary metagenome ERZ508555 (study PRJEB26222, sample SAMN06267773) | marine metagenome | isolation source: Saanich Inlet, British Columbia, Canada | place...
AGCTATTGGTGTTTGTTTGGTGCTCACTCCTCAAAACACTACATATAGGGGTTACTCACGTCAAGTGCATAGCCCGCTAAAGGTATAATAGAAACAGTATTGTGCAGAGTAGCTGCTAATTATTTGCTATTGGACTTTTTAGATGCCTCTAACAGCCCATGAGTAGGTATCTGAGTTCACAGCTGACTTATCCAGAGCTATTAGAGGTACTCTTGACAGGAGAGTGGTGGTAACGAGTTGTAATTTATGGATGCTGTTGATTTAACTATTTTTGCAAGCCGAATCAGTGCGGTTTGTGATGAGATGGGCGCTGTTTTGCAACGTTCAGCCTTTTCACCCAATATTCGTGACCGTCTGGACTACTCCTGCGCTATCTTTGACTGTAGTGGTGCACTCTGTGCTCAAGCCGCCCATATACCCGTCCATCTGGGTAGTATGGCTTTTGCGATGGAAGATGTGGTGAACCAGATTGAATGGTCAGATGGAGATCTGGTTATTCTCAATGACCCCTATCTGGGAGGAACACATCTTCCTGATGTCACCATGATCTCACCACTCTTTATTGAGGATGAGCTTGAGGGGTTTGTGGTCAATCGTGCGCATCATGCTGATATTGGTGCTGATACTCCCGGCTCCATGCCAGTCTCCTCTACGCTCCAAGAGGAGGGAATTATAATCTCACCCAGCCATCTATATCGGGAAGGGGTGTTGCAGAAGCCCCTCTATCAAAAGATTTTATCAGGCTTGCGAAACCCGGAACTTTCAAAGGGGGATTTTGAGGCCCAGGTCAGCGCCAATCGAGCGGGATTGAAACGTCTGCAACAGTGGATTGGAGATCTTGGCGTTGATGTGTATCGAGAAGGGCTGCAGTCACTCAACCGCTATGCGGAGCAACTTGCAGCAGAGACATTGAATCAAATTCCTCAAGGGTGTTACACCTATGAAGATGTGATGGATGATGATGGTCAGGGCAACCATGCGTTGCCGATTCGTGTTTCGGTTGAGGTAAACAAAGGTAAGGTAAGGGTCGACTTCAGTGGTACCGCTAAACAGACAGCAGGCAATATCAATGCCCCTCTCTCTGTTGCAGCCGCTGCAGTCTATTACCTGTTTCGTACTTTAATGCCACCTCAAACACCTGCAGCGGCGGGTAGTTTCCGGGCGATTTCCATTGCAGCGCCAAAGGGTTCACTATTAAATGCTCTATTCCCTGCTGCGGTGGCGGCAGGGAATGTTGAGACCAGTAGTCGTGTCGTCGACGTAGTGATGGGGGCGCTGAGTCAGGCGATACCTCAACAGATGGCTGCAGCCAGTCAGGGCACGATGAATAACCTTGCGATGGGTGGAAGGTTGAATGGCCGATATTGGGACTATTATGAAACCATCGGGGGTGGTATGGGGGCGGGGCCCTGTTGTCATGGTCTGTCAGCAAGGCAGACACATATGACCAATACCTTAAATACACCCGTTGAGGTACTAGAGATGACTGTGCCGGTTCGTGTCCAGCACTATGGCATTCGTCTTGCATCGGGTGGTTCGGGGTGTCAACAAGGTGGCGATGGTATTGTCCGTAGCTTTCAGTTTTTGCACGAGAGCCGTGTGACTTTATTGACAGAACGGCGTGAGTCAGCCCCATGGGGTCTCCAGCAAGGAGAGTGTGGTGCTGTCGGTGAGAACGAACTGGATGGTGCAGTGCTCCCTGCCAAGTGCTCCTTGAAGGTGAAAGCGGGCCAGGTTTTGACGATACGTACACCGGGAGGTGGAGGTTATGGAAGCCCGCAATGAAGAGAACAAGGTTGATGTAACTGACGAAGTGAACTAGATAGGAATAGTGTAATGGCCACAGCAATGAAAAAGTTTTCAGCAAATGAAGAGGTCTTCAAGCAGGGGATGCGTGGGGAGTGGGCTGGTGTGATCCGGGTAGGGTCTGTCGAGGTCTACATTGAAAAGAAGGATGGTGATCGACTGGTTCTTGCAACCCTGGGGAAGGGAGAGGTGTTTGGTGAGTTGGCGATCCTCTCATCCGATGACAAGCGAAGCGCAACTATTCGTGCTCTTGAATATACAGAGATTATGCAGGTCTCAAGAAAGGATATCAATTTGATGTTGGCGAAGAGTTCTCCAATCTTGAGGGCTATTGTATTGAGTTTGATTAAGCGTATGCAGAGGATGTTGCAGTCGAAGGCATAGACTGTTGTTGGGTATGTTGAGCACGGTAATGTTTGTATGGCATATTTTATGCACAAGCAGGTGTGGTAGGGAAAAGCGTCAAATTTTATTGATGGCTTAAGTATTTATTTGAATGAGAGGGTAGGTAGATGTCAATCGGTACACTTGTAGGCATTCTGGCTGGATTTGGGCTCTTCCTTTGGGCGATCTTTGCGAATACGGACAATCCCGCAATTTTTTTGAGCCTCTCCAGTTTGGCGATGGTTGGCGGGGGAGCAATTGCAGGCTCCTATATGTCCTATCAGCCGCTCTATGTGAATAGGGCTTTTAAAGCGCTGATTACACAATTTCAACCTACAACAGTGACCTTTTTTACCCTGCTTGCAGATGTGGAGCGGATGATTGGCTGGGCGAAGACCGTACAGACACAAGGTGTGGTTGCGCTAGAGCAGGAGATGGGCGGTGACACCGCAGACCAGTTTTTAGCAGTGGGTGGAAAGTTTGTCCTTTCGAACTATAAGGGGGATGAGCTGCGTGAGCTGCTGGAGACGGCGAATGCAACCTCATTTCAGCGAAACACACTGCAGGTGGGGGTGTTGAAGAAGATGGCTACCCTCTCTCCGGCTTATGGAATGATCGGAACCCTGGTGGGGCTGGTGATTATGTTAGGCAACATGGGGGGGGACCCCGCTGCACTGGGTGCAGGTATGGCGGTTGCGATGTTGACAACACTGTACGGTGTAATTTTTGCGCAGATGGTTTTTCTACCTGCAGCAGAAAAGCTGCAACAGAAAGAGGAGATGGTCCGTTTTCGTAATATGTTGTTGGTTGAAGGCTTCATTATGTTGGCTGATCAACGTCCAGGTCGAGAGATCCAGGACCGACTCAACAGCTATCTGGCACCACCAGCCTGGTTTGATGTGGCTGAGTAAGTGGTCATAAGAACTTAACCACGATTGGTCTATAGAAAATGGCAAAGAAATGTCCAGAACCAGAGGCGTGTGAAGAATGTGATGAGTTGATGGCCACATTCGCCGACTTGATGTCGCTGCTGATGGCTTTCTTTGTTCTGCTGCTCTCAATGGCCAATTTTGATCCTGCGAAATATGGTGAAGTGACCGAAGGGATGAAAGAGGCCTTTGCACGTGTAGTCACTACAGCGATTCAGGAGCCACTCACCGAACCTTCAGAAGCAGAGCAGGCTGAAAAGTCAGAGAAGAAGAGCGCTACTGACAAAGCGATGGAAAACGTCGATGAGATGATTGAGGAGCGTGGGGTTGGTGAGTATGTCAAAATGACCAAGACGCCTGGTGGCTTTGAACTGGAATTGGCGAATAACTCACTCTTTACCAGTGGCTCTGCAACGCTGCAACGTTCCATTAAGCCGATATTGACACAGTTGGCAAGAACCATTGCTGCTGTAGATGGTGCACAGATGGAGGTGCAGGGTCATACTGATGATGATCCGATCAATACCGCGAAATTCCCCTCTAACTGGGAGCTCTCATCGGTTCGTGCGATCAATGTTCTCAAGTTTATGACAGATCATGGAATGGATAGGAGGCGGGTGAAAGCAGCGGCATTTGCAGACTCACAACCCAAAGTACCGAATCGGACGAAGCGTGGTAAACCGATTAAAGCGAACCAGGCAGAGAACAGGCGCGTTATCATTAAGGTTGATAAACAGGTCAAATTTGAAGAGGCCTCTGGTGGAGATGCCCCGGCTTGGCAGAAAGGGGTCAAGGTCAAGGGTGGTAAACGGGTCGATAAGAAGAAAAAGAAGAAGAGAAGGAAAAAGAAAAAGAAGAGCAAGAAGAATAAAGATTAAATGAAGGATTGAATGATATGTTGGGAAGTCGTACCAAAAACCAAAATCGCTGGGGTGTTCTGACTCTCTTGTTATTGATGTTGGCTCCTCTGCTCCTTCCTCTGGAGGGGGAAGCGGCCAGCCCCAGCGATGTGAAGAAGGTGAAGAAAAAGAAAGCATGCAAAAAGTGTGATCTAACCGGTGCTATCTTAATCAAGGCCAACTTGAGTGGTAAGAAACTGACAGGGGCAGACCTAAAGAAAGCAGACCTGAGTGGAGCCAACTTGAAAAAGGCGGTATTGAGTGGTGCGAAGTTGTCGGGTGCGAAGCTTGAAGGTGCCGATATGACCGGGTTGACCGCAAAGAAGATGAAGGGATATGGTCTCAACTTTTCGAAAGTAAATTTGTCTTTGGCCAACTTTAAAGGAGCAGATCTTGCGGCCGCTGATTTTCGTGGGGCAAAGGTTAAAGGTATTGATTTTTCAGGTGCAGATCTGACCTGGACTGACTTCCGTGGTTGTGATTTGGGGAGTTCAAACTTTGCAGGAGCCAATATCGAAGGGGCCGACTTTACCGGTGCGAAAATAGGTGCGGTGAAGGGTAAGCGTAAAGCGAAGAAGGGGATATTTGCTAAAGGGTGGAGATAGGGCAGCGCCTTCTCCGGCTGACCATCCTTAATCTGAGGTGATCAGAGTAAGGATGGGCGCGTAGACTCTCTATTCTCGGACAGCCACTCAGGACTTATGAAGAGGTATCTTGACCTCTGTGATCAACACTAAATTGGGTTGTTGAAGAAAGAGGGTTTTGGAACAGGATACCGTTATTGGGAGAGTCAATCTCTAATTGCTCATAGAGGAAAGAGAAGATCTCCTCAGCCCGCTCTTCAGGTACCACCACTGCCAGGGTCTCAGACTCAATTTCATGTCCATCTGCACGAAATAGATTGCTGCGTCCACTATAGACGTTGGCGCTATTGACTTGCTTCTCATCCTTCAGTGCAGAGATGGTTTTGACCCCTTTACCCTTTGGGATCAAACAGGTGATCAATTTATTATCGGACTCTAAATTCATGATGGACTCTCCTTAGGCCAGTTTTTCGATCAGCTCAGCCGGAATATAGGTGGCAGCCTTATCGAGTGGAGTAATATACATAATCCCCATCCCTGGTGTGTCGAGGTTTCCGGCAAGATACATCTGTTCAAAAATAAGCTCTTGCTGCTCAGTAGAGACGATCACTTGAATGACCTCTTTATCAACCTCAACAGCAACCCCCAGAATACCCATGCGCTCGCGGATACCGGTCCCTTTTGCAAAATTGACAGTTGCACCTTGCGCACCAGCTTCTTGTGCCGCTTTAATGATGGCATCTCCATTTCCACGTTGGACGATACAGGTGATCAGTGATACACCGGTAAGAATGGTAATGTTACGAGCACTCATGCGCTTTCTCCTGTTACGACAGTTGTTGTTTGAATTAGGGTGTTTTGTGCAGCACGGCGAGCCTTGAACTGAATCCAGAGTCCGACTGCCATTACTGAGAGAATGGGGCCAATAGAGGCCATAGAGAGGATGCCGAAACCATCAACAGCATTAACCGCATTGCCAAACCCAAGCCCCATAGCAAGTACCAGAGGTACCGTGACCGGTCCGGTTGTCACGCCTGCACTATCCCAGGCAACGTTGACAAACTCTTCTGTTGAGAAGTAGGTGAAAATGATACCGATGATATAGGCTGGAATCAGTAGCGATGCGATCGGAATGTTATAAATGATTTTAAACACACCGGTTGCAATACCACAGGCTACGCCGAAAGAGACTGCATACATCAGAGTGCTCTTTTTGAAGGCACCATTGGTCAGGTTTTCAACAGTCATCCCCAGAGCGTTTAGTGCTGGTTCTGCCAGTGTTGCACCAAAACCCAGTAGCCATGCGAATGCCAGAGCAATGGTGACGCCGGTTGCATAGTCATAGAGTGGTGAGGATTCAACGCTGGGTAGCTGTGAAAATGCTGCAGGTACCAAACCACCGGATTGTCCGCCCAGTTTGGCAAGTCCGTAGCTTAGTCCAATACTGAAGACGATCATACCGGTTACTGCCAGGAAAATGCCGTAGAAGACGATTCCGGGCTGACTAATCTTCTCTTTGAGTACAAAGTAGAGAACGATGACCAGGAAGATGACCAGAGGAACGATTGCTCGAACTCCACCAATCACCTCAGCCATTGGCGTCTGCTCATACCATTGTGGTACCACAGCTGCTGCAGCGGCAGCGCCACTCTGTGCGGCCTGAATGATAGCATCTGCTGAGGAGACGCTGGAGACATAGAGAGTTAACAATAGAACTGCAATGATCGGGAACAGAGAAGCTAGGGTAACGATTCCAAACCCGGATAGTGAGGAGTCCCCTTTACCTGAAGCGGAGGCGATACCGATACCTAGAGAGAGTACCAGTGGTACTGTTACGGGTCCTGTAGTGACCGCCCCACAGTCCCAGGCCAGCCCCAGTACAGCAGCCAGTTCAGGGTCCATCATCATGTAGCTGGTAAGCAGTAGTGTGGGAATCAGTGCCATATAGATCATTGGCTTAAGGCTCCAACCACGCAAGAAGCGGAGCGCGCCTAACACAGCAGCTAATCCGACACCTGCACCTACCATCAATACCAGTACCCCCGACCAATCATTGAGAAGGGTGTAGAGGTAGGGGGCCTTGGTGACATCTACACTGGCACCAACGGCCTGTAGTGCACCGATTGCAGGTTCCGCAAAGGTGACACCGATACCTAATAGGAAGGCGACCAGCAGTACTACCGGGAGAGGGGATTTTTTGGGGAGGCCGTTACCAATCACCTCACCAAAGGGCATTAGCCCTAGTTTGAGTCCCTCCATAAAGAGCATCAGTCCAATAATAACGGCACCCAGCCCCATAGTGATAACCCATGAGTCTGTAACATCTTGGCGTAGCATTAAAATTTGAAAGAGAGCGAGATAGAGTCCCAGGGGGATAACTGCCTGCAACTGCTCCATGATACGTACACCCAGATAGGGTTTTAGCAGACGGACTATATCGACAGGGGTAAAGGTTAATTTTTTGGGGTGAATGGGGATCAGCTTTCCATTACTGTCCTTTTCGGGCTTTGGGGTAAGCTGGTTATAGTTAATTTTATTATGTTGGACCGAGACCTTACTGAGGTAGTCTCCGAATCGGATTTGACTTGCCATGAACCCTCCCTATAGTTATTAATGTATACTTCTTTGGGTTGTCTGTAACCATAGAAGAATTATTGATATGGGTCAATGAGTTTGTCTTATATCGTATGCGATTCAGTAAAATAGTGGTGTTTTTGTATATTATTCCAGAATTTTTTTCGATAGTTCTTTAGGAAGCGAACTGTTTCAGAAGGTATTCTACTTGTTTGGAGTCTATAGATATGTATAGAGGTACATTGGTTGCGCTATCAGCCCTGCTTTTTTCAATGGATCTGGCGTTTGCAGCAAAACCGATCGTGGACTCGGAAGGGGCGGCGGTTGAGGCACAATTGGGGATGGAGCAGTACCAGCAGAAAAACTTTGTAGAGGCTTCTAACCATCTACAGAAAGCGGCCAAGCTCGACCCGAAAAATGAGGGTTATCTGGTGGATGCAGCGATTCTTAGTGAGTTAGCAGGCAATGCTGACTTAGCTCTGCCTTTGTATCACAAGGCCACTAAACTTGCCTCTAAGCGAAAAGATTATGAGGCTGTACAGGTCTATAACCTGAAAGTTGAACGCTTGGCAAGAAGGCTACCAAAATGGGCAGAGGAGAAGCTGGCATCATTCAAGATGGATGGGGATGCAGGGGAGCAGTGGAGAAAGGCCTTTGATCAGCTTGCAGCCTATGTGCAGCAGAAAAAATTTGATCTCGCAGTGAAAGAAGGGGCTAAGGTTCAGGCGCTGTCTGAGGAGCTGTTTGGTACAGCACATCGTGCGTCGATTGAGACAGGCAAGAAGTGGGCAGGGGCACTGTTTGCAGCCGGCAAGAAAAAAGAGGCCATTTCCAAACTGAAGGAGGTTGAGCAGAATGTCATTGCGGCTTATGGAGAAAACCATCCGGAAATGCAGGCTATACAGGTAATGATTGGACAGTACCTACAGGCAGATGGCCAACTGGATGAGGCTGCAACCTGGTACCGAAAGACATTGATGAAATTTAATAACATGCTGGGTGCAGGGCACCCTGTTTTATTGGAGGCTAGCCATATATTGGCCAATGTGGAAGAGTTGCGGGGTGAATATGATGCTGCCGCCAAAGTGCTATTGAGTGCTTGCGTAGGTGCTGATAAGACGCTGGGCCGTTGGCACCATATGACAGGAAGCTGTTTTAAACAGTTGGGGTTGATGAACTCTCGTCAGGGTAATTTTGTGAAGTCGAGGTTTGCCTATGGTCGAGCAGCCAAAATTCTGCGTGGAGTGGGTGGCAAGAGCCATCCGGGCTGGATTCAGACACAGATCTATCTGGCAGATTTGGCCCGTTTGGGCGCGGAATATACAGAGGCAGAGAGAATTCTGGATAAGCTGATTGTTTCAGAAAAGACCTCCGATACCCTGAAGTTTGAGGCCAAAGGTATTTTGGCAATGCTCTATGAGGATCAAGGGCTCTACAATAAGGCGGAGTCTGAGACAAAGGAAATTCTGCAGCGTGAGGTAGATACATTGGGGGAGATGCATCCTAATGCGATCACCAGCCTCAATAATCTGGCTGGTCTGCGGCGTAAGCAGTCCCGTTTTTATGAAGCAGAGAAAGGGTATGAGTTGGCACTGGAGCGCTTTACCAAGACCGTTGGTAAGGAGCACCCTTCAACCATTGCAATCATGAATAACCTGGCGTTGACGCTTGAAAATCAAGGTCTCTATGATCGTGCCGAGCCACTGTTCAGAACGGCGCTAAAGACATCAACCAAGATATTGGGCGATGATCATGCAACTACACTGGCCAATATGAATAACCTGGCACTCTTGCATGAGAGTCAAGGGCTGTTTGATAAGTCTGAACCGCTCTACGAACAGGTTATTGAGCTGTTGAGTGGTTCTGTGGGAGAAGAGCACCCGGATACGGTCGCGGTGATGAATAACTTGGCTTATCTCTATATGCTGCAGGAGAAGAATGAAGAGGCTGCAGGGATGTTTGAAGAGGTGTTGGGGTTGTGGAGTGCAAGCCTTGGTGAGCGTCACCAAAAGACCTTGAAAGGTATGAATAACCTGGGGCGTGTACAGCATGCCTTGGGGCAGCTGGACGAGGCAGAGGCGAATATCAGTCAAGCCTTAGAGTTGAGGCGTGAGGTGTTGGGTGAGAACCATATCGATACACTCCGTTCTCAACATGATTTGGGCAAACTTTATATGGATTTGGATCAAGTTGAAGAATCTGAAAAGTTGTTGCTGAAGACACTGAAGCAGAATGAGGAAAACTTGGGTGAACAGCACCCCTATACTTTTGAAACATTAAATACCCTGGTAGCTTTACAGCGTAAGACAGAGCAGATAGAGGCTGCATTTAAAACCCAGCAGCTAATTTTTGAACGTCGCAACATATTCCTGGATCAGATGTTATGGGCGACCAGTGAAAATGCGCGAGAGGGGTATATTCGGCTCCATCGCCCGGAGCTCTATCGTTATATGGATATGGTTTCTCAAATGGAATCTGAAGACGCAGGGCGTGAGTTGATGCGTATCAGCTTGTTGCGTAAAGGATTGTTGTTGCAAGTCGCCTCACAGATTCATCAGGTGACTAAGATGGCCGATGAGCCAGCCTTGACGGCAATCAGTGATGCGCTGATGAAAACGCGTAAAGATCTGGCGGCATTAACACTTTCTGGGCCAACAGAAGAGAGTTCAGCGGTCTCCTTCGTGGAGAAGACCTATAACCTGAAAGAGGAGATCAGTGCGCTGGAGGGAGAGTTGGGACGGGCCAGCGTCCGCTTCCGCGAAGCGGCTGCAGAGGTCTCTCTGGCGACCCTGGAGGAGCATATGCCGGATGATTCGGCGCTGGTGGATTATCTGATCTTCCGTGATGCTGAGAATACCAGTAAATTGCAGGTAGCGATTCTGAAAAAAGAGGAGGGAGAGGTCTCCTATCACCATTACCTCTATGAGGATCTACAGGCAATTAACGAAATGATCGAGGTGTTGCGAGAGGTGATTCAGGATGAGTTTGTCGGTGAAGATGAGCTGATAGAGATGGGAATGGAGACCTATGGCATGGTTTGGGCTCCGATTGCTGAAAGTTTAGGTGAAATTTCCAATGTATATGTGGTTCCAGATGGGATGCTCAATATCCTCCCCTTCAATGCGATGGTGGATGATGATGAGTCCTATCTATTGTCTGCGATAGATCTGCACACCATCTCTTCCAGTCGGGACCTGATTCCATCAGACATTCCGGTGGCACAGGGTGGTTATATGATTATGGCTGGTCCTGATTACGATACCGATGAGGTGACAGGTAAGAGTATGCTGGCGGCTCTCAATGGCAAGCGTTCAGCAGTTGCCAATAATCAGGCGATGCGCGGAATGTCTCATGGGATGCGTGGATTGAGCTTTTCTCCGTTGCCGGGTGCAGAGGAGGAGGGGCGCCTGATCAAGGAGCAGATCTCAGATGCGGGTGATGAAGAGAAGACGGCGGCTACCCATCTGATTCAGAAAAAGGCTGCGCAAGAGAAGTTGTTGCGCACAATGGAGCCACCTGAGGTACTGCATATTTCTACTCATGGCTTTTTCCTGAAACCTAATGAGAAACTGAAGAAGAGGCTCAGTAAGTTGACGCGTGGCGCCAGTGTCAATATTCCCCCTCCTGGAGATAACCCGTTGATGCGTGCGGGGTTGGCCTTTGCCGGATTGAATGCCAACGCCAAGATGTTGGGTGAGATTGATACCGATAATGATGGTGTGTTGACAGCGTTGGAGGTGTTGGGGCTGAATCTGACCGGAACACGGCTGGCAATCCTCTCAGCTTGTGAAACTGGATTGGGTGAAATTCATGAAGGGGAGGGCGTATATGGTCTACGCCGCTCTTTTCAGGAAGCGGGTGCCGGTGCTGTTGTAAATTCACTGTGGGAAGTGAGTGATGCTGGTACCCAAGCCTTGATGACGGGGCTCTATCAGCGTGTGTTAGCGGGTGAGGATGTCCACTCGGCACTGCGCAACACACAGATAGAGATGGTTGAGTCTGGTGAGTGGGCGCACCCTTATGTCTGGTCAGCATTCTTTATGGTGGAGGGGGCAATCAAGGGCTGACTCTGAGGGGTAGTTGGATTATAGTATGAGTAAAGTGGTTGAGTTTTTTTGAGAATTCTTGGTTTTCGTATAGATGAAGGAGTATTGAAATGAGTAGATGGGTAAAAATTTTAGCAACGAGCGTGCTCTCTCTGCTGTTGGTGGTGCAGGGTGATCTGGTGCTGGCAAAGGGTAAAAAGAAGAAAGGTGCCCCTGTCACCATGATCATGAATGTGGATGGTGAAATTGAGTACAGCAAGAACGGTAAGAAGTGGAAGAAGGTTAGACGCAATAAATTCCTATTCCCCGGTTATCAAATCCGTACGGGTGCGAATGGTAAGGGTACTTTCCTTAACCAGAAAACAAGTATGTCACGTGCACTGAGTGCAAACACGGTGGTTGAAATCACTGCAGAGGGAGCAAAAGCAACCTCGGGTACTCTGGGTGAGGCGGTCGAGGGCAAGGGCAATCTGGTCGCAAGCCTCGGAAATCGCTTCAAGAAAGGACAGAAGTACACTACAGTACGACGTGGTCTGAAGATCAAGCTGGGCGCTGCAAGCGACACCAAACGTTCTCCTTACAAGCTCGCTGCGGCATGGCCAGAGCTGGTTTGGGATAATGTGATTGAAAACCCCGTTGTGAAAAAGGCAGCTAAGATTACTGATGAAAGCTATGCCGAATTCAGCTATCGCTTGACCATTGATAAGCAGGAAACTCTTATTCCGGCACCTAAAGGTCAGCTGGTTGTGCGCCATGCCGTGAAGGATATGGCTCCTGGAAGGCATAAGTACAAGGTTGAGCTGCTGAAGGGTGGTGAACTGGCCTCTGAAAAGGTGAGAAGAGCGAGTGCTTTTATCTGGGTTGACGCTTCAGAGCAAGAGGCAATCCTTTCTCGTAAGGCTGCTCGTGGTGGTGATGAGCTGCTAGAGGCGATCTCTCTGGATAACGATGGTATCAAGGTAGGTGCGCTGGATATTTACAGTAAGTTCTTTGCCGAGAACCTGGATGAGATCGATATGCGTCCACAGATGCTGGAGCATATCCGTTCATTGAAGCTGGGTGAGCTGCTCTCTCATGAGGGTGAGCTGTATAAGAAGCTGGAAGAGGAAGAAGGTTAAGTATCCTTTTTCATCTCTGTAGAGACCCTGCAGACTATATCGCATGATGTAGTCTGCAGGGTTTTGCTATCTATCCAGACCACTTTTTCTATGAAATGTGAGAGTGATCTGGTTAGATAATAAGGAATCTTTTATTAACGATGTGTGTACCAGTAGATACAACCTATTGTGAGCATTTATTTTTTGGGTTCTAGATAATAATCCGTTGGAGGTTTAAGCGTGAAGAAAATACTGGGTCGTTACGACATTTTGATTACGATTGCTCTGTTTCTGTCGATGATTCCGGCAGAGTACAACGAGACCTTTGCGTTGCTAGAGGAGCAGACACTTTCAGCCAGACAGCTGCTTCGCATGTCTGGCGGAGATCAGGAACAGACGAGTTTCTCGCAGGATCAAATTTTCATCGTCAATACCGATGAGCAATTTTTTGAAGAGTATGGCAGCTTTCCACTGCGCCGTACCGATATTGCGCGTATTGCTTCTCAGCTGGATGCGATGGGCGCCAAAGTCATCGCGCTTGACGTCTTGATGGACTTCCCCAGCTCTTATGATGAAGATCCAGAGACAGCAGAACGGTTGGGGGCAACCGGTAAGAGCCTGTTGGTATCCCAGGCACAGATTGTAGATGGTAAGTTTAAAGCGATGAACTACCCTACAGTGGGTTTGCGTGATTCTGCCAAGAGTGGTTATACCAATATCTCCTCCTCCAGCTCCATTGTCACCAGTCTCTCCAAGTTGAAGGTACGTGACGATACCCTGGAGGTAAATGATGGTTGGCCTTTTGCGGTGCAAGCACTGGCCATGTATTACGAAACTGAACCCGCCTTGATTAAAGAGGGCAAGCAGACCTTCCTGACAATTGGTGAGCAGGTTAAGGTGCCGCTGGACCATTTTGGTCAGTTTCATATCGATTTTCCCTCTCTACCTACAGGCACCACGTTCCTGAGTGAGACCGCGGGTGTCAGTGCGATGGAAATTTTGGACCTGGATGAAGATGAGCTGGAGGATATGGCTTATCTGTTTGATGGAAAGATCGTAGTGGTCGGTGATACCTCCGAAGTTTCACATGACTGGTTCGATACACCGGTTGGTATGGTCTACGGAGTAGAAATTATTGCAGATAGTATCCATACTCTGATGAAGGGAGCACCGCTACAGCCTGCAACTCAAGACCAGGAGTTTATGGTGTTGATGGCAATGATGGTTGCAATGTTGCTGATCAGTTTCATTAACAAGCCAGCAATCAGTTTTGTATTCACAGCTCTGCTGTTTTCAGGCTACTCCTACCTGGCTGGAAAACTCTATATCGATCACGGGATGGTCTTCTCCATGAGTTATGTGATGGTTGCGGCATTCCTCTCCTATTTGGTGATCAATCTGCGTCACTATCTTTTGGAGCGTGATCAAAAGGGGTTTGTGACAGCGGCATTTGGTCAGTATCTCTCTCCAGACGTGGTGGATGCACTGGTGAAAGATCCTTCAAAAATGTCACTGGGGGGGGAGAGCCGTGAAATGACCGCTTTCTTCTCGGATGTGGCAAGTTTCTCAACCATCTCTGAGAAGCTGACGCCCGCAGAGCTGGTTGGGCTACTCAATGAGTATCTTACTGCAATGTGTGACATCATCGCAGAGACGGGAGGCACCATTGATAAATTTGAGGGGGATGCCATTATTGCCTTTTGGGGTGCCCCTCTGGAGCAGCCGGACCATGCAGTACGAGCCTGTTACAGCATTATTGATCAACAAAAATTTCTTGTGCCATTTCGTCAGGAACAGATTGATAAAGGGTGGTTGCCAGTAGACTTTACGGTGCGTATGGGGGTTAATACCGGCATGATGATTGTTGGAAATATGGGTTCCTCACAACGTATGGACTATACGATGATGGGAGACTCGGTAAACCTTGCTGCCCGTCTGGAAGGGGCCAACAAGTTCTACAAGAACCATCAGATGATCTCGGAATCAACCTATGAGCAGGCTAAAGACTTTATCGATACCCGAGAACTGGATACGATTCGAGTGGTGGGCAAAAATGAGCCGGTTACCGTTTATGATGTACTTGATCGCAAGAACCAGACGACAGGAGTAATGGCTGATGTTGTGCCGATCTACCTGCAAGGGCTGCAGAAGTACAAAGAGATGGATTTTGTTGGTGCACAGCAGCTGTTCCGCAAAGCACTCACTGTTTTGGAGGGTGATGGACCATCCATCACTTATGTCGATCGCTGCCAGCACTTTATCGATAATCCTCCTGAGGCTGATTGGGATGGTGTCTGGACCCATACCGAGAAGGGGTAGTTTACCGGCTCGTTATGTACGTTTTACCCGCACCTGTTGTGCTCAAATAAGCGATGGCTGGATCTGCTAAAACCAGTTATGAAGAGTGGGCGAAGGTTTCGAGCAATCGGATACGACCCTTCAACCATCTGTTGCTGCTTGCAGTGGTACTGGTATTGGCAACGGGGATCTACTGGGCAGATAAAGCCGTTCTTGATGAGGTGACGCGTGGGGAGGGGCGTGTCATCCCCTCTACTCAGGTGCAGGTGATTCAAAATCTTGAAGGGGGAATTGTTGAGGAACTCTCCGTGCGTGAAGGGGATGTGGTGCAGAAGGGGGATGTCGTGATTCGTCTTTCAGATACCCAGTTCATCTCAGATGCCAAACAGAACCGTTATGAGACACTCTATCTGCTGGCAAAAATCGCCCGCTTAGAGGCTGAAGTTGCGGGTAAACCCTACACCCCTCCTAAAGCTGTCGCTGAGGAGCGTACCGACTTTGCAGAGAGTGAGGCGTATGCCTATCAGGTGCGTAAGTCGGAGTTTGAGGGGGTCTTGGCGATCCTTGATGCACAACGACTACAGCGTCAACAAGAGCTTGTTGAACTTAAGATGAACCTGAAAAATCTGGAGGGAGGACTCAGTCTCGCCCGGCGTGAGATGGAGATTGCGGAAGAGGTGCGTCGCATCAAGGTGATGTCCGAGATTGAGATGGTGCGGCTCAAACGTCAACAACAAGACCTCTTAACACAATACGAGGCGAGTAAAGCCGCGATTCCACGTATTGAGTCAACCATCAATGAGATTGACCACAAGGTAAAAGGGGAGCGTCTCTCTTTCGTGGCGAAAGCGACTCAGGAGTTGAGTGAGGCACGTGCTATGCTCTCCAAGTCAGAGGAGCAGCAGAGTATTCTCAATGATCGTCTCAGCCGTACAGAGATCCGTTCGCCGGTATATGGTGTGGTAAAACGTATTAAGGTCAATACTGTAGGTGGGGTCATTCAGCCTGGAATGGAGATTATGGAGGTAGTGCCTCTGGATGACCAGTTATTGATTGAGGCGCGGATTCGCCCCGCAGATATTGGATTTTTACGCCCTGATCAGAAGGCGATGATCAAATTTACCGCTTATGATCCAACGATTTATGGTGGTATTTCTGCTCAACTGGAACAGATCAGTGCCGATACAATCATTGATGAGAAGGGTGAGCGTTACTATCGTGTTCGCCTGAGAACCGACAAGAATGCATTGGGCAGTGAAGAGAATCCTCTACCGATCATTACCGGGATGACTGCAACCGTAGAGTTGTTGACCGGACATAAAACTGTACTGGATTACCTGCTCAAGCCTATTCTCAAGGCGCAGCAGAACGCACTGCGGGAGCGTTAAGCTTCTCAGCCAAGAAGGTCTACTCTGAAGGTTTAAATCGTTCAGGTTTATCTTGTGAGACCTCTCTGTACTCTACAGTGGAGATTTCGTGGCGCTAAGGAAAACCGTATTTTATCGATTATTGCTTTGGAAACACCCAATTTAATATAGACTTTTATCCATCTATGAGCGCAGAACAGAAAAAGAAAAAACTGACGGTTCTGAATCGTGAGCTGGAGATCGAAGTCGGACATCTCAAGCAGACGATTACGTTGTTGCGTGACAATCTGGAGCGAGGTGAAGCGAGCAAGGATGAGGCGCTGCAGATGGCACGCACTTCAGCCAACCGTGAGAGCCTTCAACTCAAGACCATGGTGCAGTCTCTGCGCGAGGAGATGGAGCGCCAAAAGGCGATTGAAGAGGAGAGGGTGCAAAAGGCAGTCTCTGCAGCGAATAAAGAGACCCACCAGTTTCGCACCCTGGTGCAATCTCTGCGTAGCGAGTTAGAGCGTCAGAAAGAGAAAGAGCAAGAGCGGATACAGAAAGCGGTCTCAGCCAGTAATAAGGAGATTGCTCAGTTTAAAAGTATGGTGCAGTCACTTCGTGAAGAGATGGAGCGTCAGAAAACGCTGGAAGAGGAGAAGGTGCAGAGGGCAGTCTCTGCAGCCAATAAAGAGACCCACCAGTTCCGTAATATGGTGCAGTCACTACGTGATGAGCTGGAGCGTCAGAAAGAGAAAGAGCAGGAGCGTGTCCAAAAGGCAGTTTCTGCAGGGAATAAAGAGATTGTGCAATTTAAGGGGATGATTCAGTCCCTGCGTGATGAGATAGAGCGGCAGAAACAGCTGGAACAGGACCGAATACAGAAAGCGGTTTCTGCCAGCAATAAAGAGATTAAACAACATATGGCGACGATTGGACGATTGCGTGAAGAGATCGAGCGCAGCAAGGCGCTGTGTGATGACAGGGTACAGTCTGAACGACGAGCCTTGAACAATGACGTGGTACAACTACAACAGACAATTATGACTCTGCGGACCAAATTGGAGGAATATGATGAATTATGATTCGAGCACAGATGATCGCTTTACCGAGCGTGAACATTTTCTGGAGATGCTGCTCAAAGTCACCACTGATCTGGCGAGCAGTAATAGTTTGGATGATGCGTTAAGTCGGCTGGTTAATCTGACCACTACAACCATCAACGCAGAGCGTGGCACCATCTTTCTCAATGATGCCAACACCGGAGAACTCTACTCCCGGATTGCGCAGGGTAGCTTTACCCGCGAAATTCGCATCCTGAATAGTAAGGGTATTGCCGGTTGGGCTTTCTCCAATGATGACGGGGTGGTGATCAATGATGCCTACTCCGATGACCGCTTTGATAAGTCGGTCGATATGCGTACCGGATTCCGCACCAAGAGTATTCTCTGTGCGCCATTACGCACCCCTACCGGGGAGACCATTGGTGTTTCACAGATTCTCAACAAGATTGATGGTGAGTTTACGGATCAAGATCTGGGCCTGTTGGAGGCGATGACCACCCAGGCTGCGGTTGCCATTCAGGGGAATGTCATTGTTGAGCAGATCGAGTCGGCAAGAAAACAGGAGCTGGAATTCCTGGATGTGGTTTCACAGATCTCCTCCGAGATCGAGCTGAGTCCATTGTTGGCGAAGATTATGACCACCATCACCACCATGTTGGATGCGGATCGTTCTACGCTGTTTATCAACGATGAATCGACCAATGAACTCTACACCGAGGTAGGTGAGGGGCTGGGTAAGAAAGATGTGATTCGCTTCCCTAACCATATGGGCATTGCCGGTGCGGTGTTCCAGAGTGGTGAGGTGATGAATATCCCTTATGCCTATGCAGACCTCCGTTTTAACCCCACCTTTGACAAGCAGACGGGATACTTTACCCGTTCAGTACTCTGTGTACCGGTGATCAATAAAGATGGCAAGGTGATTGGTGTCAGTCAGGTACTGAATAAACATGGCGGTGTCTTCACCGACGAAGACGAGAAACGACTGAAGGCGTTCACCTCACAGATCTCTATAGGTATTGAGAACGCAAAACTCTTCGCCGATGTGCAGAACAGCATGAACTACAACGAGAGCATCCTCTCCTCAATGAGTAATGGTGTGATCACCATTAACGAAGAGGGGAAGATCGCCACCAGTAACAGCTCCAGCATCACCATGATGAAGATCTATCGCATGGATGAGGTGTTGGGCCAGGATGCAGCGGAGTTCTTCAGCGGAGATAATCAGTGGTTGGCAGACAAATTAGCCGAGGTCGAGGATATAGATATTCTGCCGGATCGAGAACTCACTTTCGGTGAGGAGACCGTATCACTGAATGTAACCCTGCTCCCCCTGAAGGGAAGTGAGGGGGAGAATTTGGGTTCGATGATCATGCTGGAAGATATCAGTAATGAGAAGCGGATGAAATCCACCATGTCTCGCTATATGGATCCGGCACTGGCCGACCAGCTGTTGGATGATGGTAGCCAAGAAGACATCATGGGCGGTAAGCAGGGTGTCGGTACGGTACTCTTCTCAGATATTCGCAGCTTCACCACCATTACCGAAGAGCTGGGTGCGCAAGGTACGGTTAAGCTGCTCAATGAGTATTTTGAGGTGATGGTCGATGTAATTACTGGCGAAGGCGGCATGCTCGATAAATTTATCGGTGATGCGATCATGGCCATCTTCGGTACCCCAGTCCCTCATGAGGATGATCCAGACCGTGGCGTACGTGCTGCGATTGGTATGATGACCTCACTGCAAGAGTTTAACAAGCGTCGTGCTTCAGAGGGTAAACCTCCGATTGATCACGGCATGGGTGTCAACACCGATGCCATCGTTTCCGGTAACATCGGCTCCTCCAAGCGCATGGACTACACCGTAATCGGGGATGGTGTAAATCTGTCAGCCCGCCTGGAGAGTGCCAACAAGCAATATGGTGCCCATATTCTCATTAGTGAATATACGGTGAACGCCTGCAAGGGCACCTATCGTACCCGTAAAATCGATAATGTGATCGTGAAAGGCAAGACCGAGCCCGTTGGTGTCTTTGAGGTGCTGGATTACCATGACAATGAGAGTTTCCCCAATATGATTGATGCGGTTGGGTTCTTTAATAACGGGATCAAGTACTGGAATGAGGCCAATTGGGATGCTGCAATTGGACAGTTCCAGGAGTCGTTGAAGTGTTACGATAAAGACAAACCATCACAGATGTTTATCGAACGTTGTGAGCACATGAAAGAGAATCCGCCCGAGGGTGATTGGGATGGTGTCTGGGTACTCACTTCCAAATAATTGATGTGGAGATAGTGGCATGAATCCAAAAGAGCATTTAGAAAAGGCGATTGAGATTAATCCGGATTTTTCGGATGCCCGTTTTCAATTGGCGCTGCTCTATATCGCAGATGGTGAAGACGATCAGGCTCAGCCCCATCTGGAAAAGGTGATTGAACTCATTCCGGAATACGCGGAGGCCTATCGCTATCTCGGCTTGGTACTGCAGCGGGCTAAACAGTATGAAGAGGCTCGGGAGCGTTTTCAGCAATCGATAGAGCTATCTCCTGAGACTGCAATTACCTACTCTAATATCGCGCTGCTTTTTGTGGAGATGGAGCAGACGGAAGAGGCCAAATACAATCTGATTCAGGCGATTGAGTTGGATAGCAACTATGCACCCTCCTACTATAATTTAGCGCGATTACTGATTGCGCCGGAAGAGTTTGAAGAGGCACGGAAGAACTATCTGACAGCAATCGATATTGATCCAAACTTCCGTGATGCCCACTACTATATGGCCAAATTGCTGGCAACGGGTAAAAAGAGTACAACGGATGGTAGTCCGCTACTGGAACCGGATGTAGAAGAGGCAGAGCGTCTGCAACGTCGTGCAATTGAGATAGATGCAGAATTTGAGAAGGCCTACTACAATCTGGCGCAACTCTTACAGAAGAGAGATGCACTTGCTGAGGCGCGTGAGGTGCTTGAAAAGGCAATCGAACTCAATCCCGGTTATGGCAAAGCCTACTTTCGTCTGGCAATGCTGCTGGTTGAGATGGAAGAGCCGGCAGCAGCCTTGGAGAACTTCAAGAAATCGATTGAATGCTATCCAGAAGATGAGCAGACCTACTATCGGTTGGCCATGTTGCAATATAGTCAGAGAGATCTGGCGACTGCGCGTGACTATTTCAACAAGACGATTGAGATCAAACCGGAGTTTGCAGAGGCTCATTACAATCTGGCGCGCCTGTTGGAGGAGGAGGGTGATGATGAGTCAGCCCGAACCCACTATAACCGTACTGTTGAGTTGAGTGAGGAGCATGCTCAGGGACACTACCATTTGGCACGCCTGTTAGAACGTAAGGATATTCTGGTAGAGGCAAAAAGTAACTATGAAAAGGCGATCGCGATTGATCCCAACTTTGCTGACGCCTACTACCACCTGGCAACACTGCTACGTGATCCGGAAGAGTTTGAGACGGCCAGAAAATATTATCAGGTTGCAGTCGATATCGATCCCAGTCACGCCATGGCGCACTATAATTTGGCAAAACTGCTTGGAGGGGGCCATAAAGTTTCTGAGGATGGAACCCCAATGACAGCCCCTGAGCGTGATGAGTCAGTGGCACAATTTACCAAAGCCATCAAGATTTCACCAAAATATCCTAATGCCTACTACCATCTGGCGCTTGTGCTGGAAGATATGAAGGATTTCAAAAAGGCGCAGATGTCTCTGGAGACCGCGATCAAGCTCAATCCAGAATATGCGGAGGCGCACTATCGACTGGCACTCTTATTGCCTAAGTTGCAGTAATACCAGCAAAAACCTCTATTTATTGGCGGGGTTATAAAAAATCTTGCATTGAATCGTGAGAGCTGGTGACTATACTCAATAGAGTGCTTACAGGAGATTTCGATGAATAGCTATTTAAGAATAGCCATTTTTAGAGGTCTCTTATAGGTAATCTTGTATTATAAACAGTAACCTGACTCAATAAAAATGATGGTGGAGGAATCCGATGGCTATCCCTACACAACTAAAGTCTCGCTCTGTAGGCGAAACAGTTCTCGATGCTGTAACCACAGCAGGAGAGCAAATCTATACTGTGCTATCGACGAAACTACTGTTGAGGGGAGAGTATAGCCGTAGTGGTGATGATCTGATTATTCGAGGTGAGATGGGGGAAGAGCTTCGAGTTGAAGGTTACTTTTCAGGGGAGGCCTCTCCAACACTACAGAGTCCAGAGGGGGCAGTGCTCCTTCCAACAACAGTCTCAAAATTGTTGGTCAATACCGAATCTGTCGATGTGGCAGGTCCAGCAGGTTCAATCCGTATTCCGGGGTTACTTGGAGACCCCATCGGAACCATTAATGATATCGGTGCAGATGCCAATGTCACGGCAAAAGGGGCTGACGGTTTTGTCCGTGCCTTGAAACCGGGTGACCCAATCTATATTGATGATGTGGTTGAGACAGTGGGCCGCTCTTTCGTGAACCTGCTGATGGTCGATGACACCAGTTTTCAGCTCGGCAAAGATACCCGTGCCATCATCGAAAATTACAACTTTATTGCCGGTGCCGAGACCGGAGGCTTTGAGGCGACCGTGCTGGATGGTTTTTTCCGTTACGCCAGTGGTCAACTGGGCGGAACCGATAAGGGCACTCACACCACGATCAAGACACCAACCGCACAGGTGGGTGTGCGGGGCTCAGAATTTGAGGGGATGATCGAAGCTGATGGGGCAACAACCTTCCTTCATCACGACGGGGTATTGGATGTGGCAGATGCCTATGGCCGTGGTTCTGTCACCTTGACAGAGCCAGGTACAGCAACAGCCGTTAGCTCAAGACCGGGTGCTCCGCTTGATGCTTTTGAAGCGCCTGAGTCATTGACAAAGGCTTTTGAGGAGGCACTGCCACCGCTGCCCGATTTTGTGGTTGAGGCAAGAGAGGGCGAGGGTAGTGAAGAGGGAGTTGAAGTTCAATTAGAGGTGGGGTTGGATGAACAGATAGAGGTGGGGTTGGATGAACAGAGTGAACTGGAAATTGAGTCATTTGAACTTAAACAAGTAGAGCTGAAAGAGCTACTGCTTGAAGAGGGGGCTGAAGAGGATGGGGCTTCAATATCCGCCGTGCCTGTAGCCACAGCAGACCAATTTTCAGGAGTTGAAGACCAGGTCATCAGTGGTAACCTGGGGAGTAATGACAAAAAGGGGGATGGCAGTCACACCTGGAGCAAAGTTGGTAATGCCACTTTTGGAGAGGTGGTTGTCAATGCCGATGGCACCTTTACCTACCATCCTTCGGCTGATTTTTCCGGTAATGATCAGTTCAGTTATCAGGTTGTTGATAAAGATGGAGATGACTCAACAGCGGTGGTGTCGATTTCATTAAGCGCTATTAATGATGCCCCTGAAGTGGTATTAGCCGAGGGAGGCACAAAGACCTTTATAGAGAGCAGTATGGCAACTCTGTTATTCAGTGATGCTGAGGTGACTACCGTCGAGAGCGGCCAACAGTTGACTACTCTGGTGGTCACTGTAGAGGGGTTGGCTGATGGCATCAATGAACAGTTGTGGATCGGTAATGAGTCGATTGTATTGGATGGGGCAATCTCATCCGGACAGATTGCGGGTCAAAGCTATATCACCTCTTTGGATGGGAATACGGCAACAGTGACATTGACAGGAAGCTGGAATGAAGGTGATATTATCAACCAGCTTGGCTATAAAAATAGCAGTCTGACACCCACAGAGAGTAGTCGATTGGTGACCTTGAAAAGTCTGAGTGACGATGGTGGTACCCTCAAAGGGGGGGTAGATAGCCAAATCTTTGCCTCAGGGCTTGCCAGCACCGTACAGATTACCGGGATCAATACAGCACCCACCGTGGTACAAGGTATTACAACAGCCAGTTATACCGAGATGATGGGGGCCACCTTACTGTTCTCTGACGCTCAGGTCAGTACAGTAGAGAGTGGTCAGCAGCTAACCGGATTGGTAATAGAGGTCAGTGGATTAGTAGAGGCAAGTAGTGAACAGCTATGGATTGGTAGCGAGCATATTAAACTGGACGGAAGTGTTGCATCGGGCCAAATTGGAGGAAAAGGCTACACCGTTTCAGTGGACCAGAATGTTGCGACAGTGACGCTAAGTGGAAGTTGGAACGCAGGTGAAGTGATCCATTCACTGGGATATAAGAACAGCAGCCAGACACCCACAGAGAGCAATCGAATGGTCACTCTGAAAAGTCTGAGTGATGATGGTGGAACCCTCAATGGGGGAGAAAATAGTCAAATCTTTGCCTCAGGGCTTGCCAGCACCGTACAGATTACCGGGATCAATACAGCACCCACCGTGGTACAAGGTATTACAACAGCCAGTTATACCGAGATGATGGGGGCCACCTTACTGTTCTCTGACGCTCAGGTCAGTACAGTAGAGAGTGGTCAGCAGCTAACCGGATTGGTAATAGAGGTCAGTGGATTAGTAGAGGCAAGTAGTGAACAGCTATGGATTGGTAGCGAGCATATTAAACTGGACGGAAGTGTTGCATCGGGCCAAATTGGAGGAAAAGGCTACACCGTTTCAGTGGACCAGAATGTTGCGACAGTGACGCTAAGTGGAAGTTGGAACGCAGGTGAAGTGATCCATTCACTGGGATATAAGAACAGCAGCCAGACACCCACAGAGAGCAATCGAATGGTCACTCTGAAAAGTCTGAGTGATGATGGAGGAACCCTCAATGGGGGAGAAAATAGTCAAATCTTTGCCTCGGGGCTTGCCAGTACGGTACAAGTAATTGGAGTCAATACCGCACCGGTGGTCACTCCGGCTGCGGGTTATGGCAATGTGGGATATACGGAGTCAACTGCGGCGGCTCCTGTCAATCCCGTCTTTCTGTTTCGCGCAGATCAGGCGGATGTTGCAAGTGGCGTCAGCATTGATACGATAGAGAGCAATCAACAAGTGACAACGGTTACCATCGTATTGTCAGATACCAATCACGGTGATCAGTTGATGTTTAATGGAGGATCCATAGATATCTCTGCAACAGGCTCTTCATCCGGTAGCTTTGCTGGAGATACAAATTTGCCTGCTTATAGTTATCAGGTCTCAGGATCATCCATCACCTTTTCTGGAAGTTGGAGTGAAACGGAGGCGGAACAGTTGGTAAATGCTATCCAGTTTAAACATATCGGACAGGACCCCACAGCGTCAGGGCGTACAACGAGAGGTGTTTCCTTGAGCCTGACGGATGAGACAGCAGGTCAAGGTGATACTGTGACACAAGTGGTGTTACAGCGAACCATTGATGTGACGCCGGTAAATCAAAATCCTGTCCTGGATGCGGCAGCTGCGGCTACGCAGTATATTGTCTATAACAAGGTGGGTATCGAAACAGAGCAACTCTTCTCATTTAATAGTACGAGTACCGTTGAATCCGGTCAAAATTTTACCGAGTTACAGTTGACAGTGAGTGGTGTGGTAAATGGGAGTAGTGAGCTGTTGAAGATTGATGGTCAGGAGATTACTTTGTCTGACAGTGCGCTAGCCTTGGCAGGTAATTCAACCACAATCTCAAATTATAAGGTGGAAACGAGTGATGGGAATAAGGTGATTACCTTAACGGGGAATTGGGACAGCGCTGGTGTGAAGACATTGGTGAACAGTGTTCAATTTAGTGCGTCTCAGATCACCACTTCAAATCGCCGTACGGTTCAATTAAATCAGTTGAAAGACAGTGGTAATCGTGACGAACTGCTTGTGCCGTTAGGAGTTAGTAGAGACATTATGGTGTTGTCCAGTGATGCAGGTGTTCAGTTGGATGGAGAGGGGGTTGGGCAATACTTTAGTTATGATGAGTCGCAAGGGATTGCTCTGTTTGGAGGAGCTACACAATTTGAATTAAAGATGAAGTTTTCATCAACGGATGCGACGGGAACACTTTTTACCTATAAAACAGAGACGAATACCGTTGAGGTTAAGCTCTCTACGGAAGATGGAGTCATGGTGCAATTTAGTGATGATTTCTACTTTAATGTGGCTACAAATATTGGGGCCAGTGCCCTGTTCGATGGAAAACCGCATACACTCTCTCTCTCTTGGGATAATGTGACTGGTAAATTTATCGTGGGTTTAGACGGCGTGTTGGAGAGTGAGCAGGAGACAGCGCGAGGCCCTTTTACGGATGTGCTGCAGATGAATGGAGAGGTACAAATTGGCAGTACAGATTTTAACGGAGCGATCTATGATGTTCAGGTAACCTCAAACGTTGCGGGTGGACGCTCCGTCCACTGGGGAATGGAGGAGATTACCGGTGAAACTGTTGTTGATAGCAATGAGAGTACTATTGCACTTACCGCAACGGGTTCACCGGTGGTTGATCAACAACTGTTCTATATCAAAGAGGATGTGGACCTGGGGGACCTATTCTATGAAGGGTTAGAGTCAGCGACAGGGATTGCAGCCAACTTGACAGCGCTCGATATGAGAGATGCGATGGGGGGGGGAGGCGATAGTTCTGACGAGACTTTGACGCTTCAATTGGTAGACCTGCTGCAAGGGCAGGCGGGAAACTCCCTCTCTATAGTGGGAGATGCTGGGGATGCGATTAACCTTGAAGGTTATATCGCAGCTGGTGGTGGTTCATGGGCTAAACAGGAGGCTACAGTGCAAAATTCAAGTATGGATCACTATCAATATTCAGCCAATGGCGAGACCTTTGATCTCTATATTGACGCCCAGATAGCCATTAATGAGCTTCAGTCTTAGCAAAGCACGTTTTTTGATAAATTATTAAGTTTCCCCAATGTAGGTCGTTTTTTTATCGTTAGTTGATTTCGGCATATTTGTTGCATTTATTTTGTTAGCCCCCTCTTGGAGGGAAAGCCAGCAGAAATGAATGAAACAGGAGAAGTGCCGTGTCAACCGTCATCAATACCAATATGTTCTCAATCAATGCATTGAGAGAGATGAACTTGATTGAACGCACGGAAGAGAAAGCGATGGAGCGTATCTCATCCGGTATGCGAATCAATCAAGCGGCAGATGATGCCGCAGGTATAGCGCTTCTACAAAAAGCGAATGCCCAGATTACGGGATATACACAGACAGTACGAAATTCGAATGATGCGATCACCATGTCTCAGGTAGCAGACAGTGCCATGGGAGATATCGGTAACGTATTGCAACGTATGCGAGAACTCTCTCTGCAAAGTACCTCCAGTAGTTATTCGGATGATGATCGGGAGAGTATGCAAGTTGAATTTAAGGTGTTGCAGGAGCAGATCAAAGGGGTGATTAACAATACCGTTTTTAATGGTATTCCCGTACTCAATCGCCCTGAAGGACAACAGACAAATACGATTGACCTGCAGGTCGGTGGTAACTTCACCGACCTTACAGAACATAATGCGATGGAAGGGGTCGCGGTTGATACAGCCATTCGTGGGTATTACACGGGGGTTGGTCTCTATCAGAACCCTGGATCAGAGGTGGAATATACCTTGGCAGCTGGTGATGACCGTAGCTTTGAGGTAGAGATTGATGGTATCGCTTCAGGTGTTATTGATCTGGCAGCCGGGACAAAAACAACCACAGAGTGGGCAGCATTGATGCAACAACAAGTGAATGCAGACCCTACGTTAGCTGATGATGAGAAATCTATTTCAGTCTCTTATGATGAGACGGTAAATAGGTTTGTGTTCTTGTCAGACAGCAAAGATGAAGCAGTCTCATCGGTTAAGATGAGTAATGGTATTTTTGGACTGGGACTGACAACAACGCCATCTGCGTCGAGCGGGCAGTCAGAGGTCATATCACTGCTTGGTTTACCCGAGTCAGAACGCCAATTGAACTTTGCTGTAGATGGAGCAAACCCAACCACATATACCGTACCTGAATATGTTAAACCAGCGGTTGAGTGGGGGTTTTATCTGGATGATCTGTTGGATGATGCCGATGTGACCTTTGATGCAGATAGTCAGCAATTTATGATCGCCTCAAAAGCCGGTGAGTCGGGCGCAATTGCACAAGGTACTCGAGGAGGGATCGCATCTTTAGGTCTGGTCGTACATGACACCAGCAAAGTTTCCTTAAACCATTACGACATGGATGACCCAGCAGATTCATTAGGTTCAATTCTGCAAATCAGTGAGATGATCAATACCCAGCAACTGGGAGAAGAGATGCTGACAAAGATTGATACGGCACTGCAGTCAGTGGATCAGCGTCGTGCCCACTTTGGTGCTGTACAGAATAGATTGGTATCTGTTGCCAGTTATCTTGAAACGGCCCGTGTAGATAGTAGCGATGTACGCTCACGTATTGAGGATGCAGACTTCGCGGCTGAGTCTGCCCAACTTGCACGAGCAGGCATTATGAAACAGGTTACAACTGCAATGATGGCGCAGGCCAACCAGCTGCCTGAGCAGATGCTGCAGATGTTTGCGTAGGAGAGATGAGTGATGAATATCGGCACAGCCTCACTATTTACCAGCTTGAATGCTACTTCAGTCACAACACCCGTAACGGCACAAAGTGGTTCTGTTGCTGAAGAGTCTAAAGAGCATCAGGCACAGACAACAGCCTCATTTCAGGGGCATGCAACAGAGGCTTTCAATCGTCTGCATCAACAATTAAGCACTCAGAACGAGCATGCGGAAAAAGTGGCCCGTATCAAGCAAGAGATTGCTGATGGGAGCTTTTACATTGACTCAGGAAAGATTGCTGAAGAGCTGCTCCGTGGCGAGCAGATGCTGGCTTACACCGAGTAACCGGTCTCCTGCTAAAGCGGTGTGAATTTACACCGCTATTCCTGTAAATTTAATAACAAACAATATCTTATTTATTATTGGCACAATAATTGTAGCTAAGTAATTGTGTGGAATAAGAATGTCAGAAAACAGACGCTCAGGAATAACTAAAGATGGTCAAGAGAATGGACGGTCAAAAGCGAACAGGTATAAAAACAGCGATCTCCGTAGTGCTTATTGCACTGCTCAGTGCGGGTTGTGGTTCGTTAAGTAGAACCTTACCTATGCTTCAAGCAGCATCGTATTCACAGGATAGGGCAGGGCAGAGTGCCATGCAGAGTAGTGACTACTACTGCCCGACGTGTCAGGCGGAACCCTTGATTGAATATGTGGATTTAGAGGTCGCTGAATGTATCAAGCAGATTAAGAAGATGCCGTATCAACCAGGGTGTAGTGGAGGTAGCTGTGGTGACTATCCGGTCTCTGTACGTGCTGAAGGGGTCGGAAGTCAGTGCAAATCACAACCAACTGTTGAAGGTGTGCAGGTCGTAAAGGGGCAACAATGAAAAATTTACAGTTAAAAACAGTATTGATTGCAGGTCTCTGTTTCGTGACTGAGGTGAGTGCGGCAACATTCTGGAGTAGCCTGGGGTTTAACGGAGATGTGGTGTCACCGCAGCATACGATCACCACAGAGGCAGAGATGCCCGCCTATTCAAAGCGGATGAAACAGATCACCAATAGCTTGGCCAATCAGCTAAAGGATAACCACCACAAACTCAGAATGGATGGTAATAGTGTGGTGGTAGCCTCTATCGTTGACCTCGATAACCCTAAAGAGACCAACCGAATCGGGCGCTCATTGAGCAGTGGCCTGGTCCATGAATTACAGACACGTGGATACGACACCATTGATTTCCATCTGATGAAGATGTTGCAGGTGACGGATGAGGGTGACTTTGTGACCAGTAATGATGTCACCGAATTGCGTAATGATTTTGATATTACCTACATGTTGGCAGGAACCCTCTCAGAACATAGTGATGGTATGACGATCACCATGCGTCTTACGGATTGGGAGACAAGCGTTGTGGTCTCGACTGCACAGGCCTTTATTACAACCGATGAATACTTTGGACTGATGTCAGATATGGAGATCAGTCGGCCTGTGGTCAAGGTGATTCGACACAATGTGCCGATGCCAGATCAACGGGTCATGAAGATACGTTAAAGGAAAAGGTGGATCAGAAAATGAAGAAGAGAATCCAGAATATCGTAGTGTTGCCTCTGATGGCGGTGCTGCTCACGGGGTGTAGTGGTATATCCGGTGTACCGATGTTTCAGTCGAAAAGCCTGAAATATCAGGTCGTGCAACCTGAGGTGAATCCGGGGCAGATTAATGAATATACACAGTATTTGGCAGAGCAAATATCCCTCAACCGGGATACCTATAACGTCAGTAACAACCCGGTTGCGATTACCTCATTCGTCAATTTGGAGAACCTGAAACATACCAATAAGCTTGGTGAGTTGCTGGCGGACAACATGATTCACGAAATGCAGATTCGGGGATTCAAGGTAACCGATTTTAAATCGATGCCTGCCATCCAGATCAGTGAGTTGGGAGATTTTATCCGTAGTCGTGAAGTGAAAGAGTTGCGGAGTCATCACAATATTAATTTGGTGTTATCGGGTACCTATACCAACCATCAAAGCGGTGTGATTGTGAATGCGAGAATGATTGATATTGGTAGCGGAATGGTGGTCTCTACGGCACAAACCAATATTCCTAAAGAGATTGCGACAGCTATTTTTGGAAACTACAACCCGCAGGAGTGGGCGCTTGCAAGACAAGGCGTCAATGTGGATAACCAGATCCAGCAGGCCAAGAAAAAACAGATCAAAAAGAGGAAACAGAGGAGTCAGATCTGCTTTGAGAATGGCGGTTGTATTCGTGGTCGTTAATCAACAATAGCCACCTTTATGGGGTTTGGATTATGAACGTGAAAATTGAGACACTGCAGAAAAACATAGTACTGATCGGAATGCTGGTTGCGATGCAGCTGAGTGCAGCACCTATGGTACTGGTTGGAGAAGGTGACAATATTGCCAGTGGCTGGGCACTGACTGATTCAAGTGCAGGTTTGGTGACGACCTATGTTGGAACAGGTGGTGGATCAGAAGTGGGTCTTTATGCAGATGATGCGGCCAGGAGTACCAATAATGTAATTCTGGATACCACAGCGATGACAGCCAAAACGGATAGCTTTTTGATCAACAATAATAGTAATAGTAATCTTTTTTCAGTGGGACAGAATGGAGCGACCTCAATCAATTCAGTGACCGATTTTGTGAATGGCACTGGAGCAGTCAGTATTGGTAATGTGACTGCAGGAGATATTAGTTTGGTGACCAGTAGCACCAGTCAGATTACTGTTGGAGATACCAATACATTAGTACAAGGTGTGACTACCGATATTGTAGGCACCACAACCAATATCAATACTGATAATAGTGTGGCAAGGGCAACCAATATTGGTAATGATAATGTCGGCAGTACAACCAATATCATTGGGGTAACTAACATCAATGCAACTACGGCCGCTACAACAAATTTAGGTACCGGTACGGGTGCAGTAAATGTAGGGAACACCACAGGAGCTACTGTAGTCAACGGTAATGCAGTTACGCTCCAAAGTGGTATGAAATCCCTGGTGGTCGATAGTACCGGTACTTCTATTACAGGGGGGTTAATTGTTGACGGCTTGAGCCTGTCAGGTGCAACCAATGGGGCGATCAATCTGACAGTTAATAACCCAACAACCGGTATTGCACATGGCTTGGTGGTACAAAATGATCAAACAATACTCTCTGGAGGTGTAAACAGTACCTATATTACTCTGGACGAAAAGGGGGCCAGTTTTGCCCACCCTATAACAGGTGCTCCCAGCCGTGTAATGGGGGTTGCAGATGGTGTAGATCCAATGGATGCGGGTTAACCGCAGTCAGCTCGATATCGCCTATGGAGGGGTTGCTTCAGTGGCAGCATTGGCAGCACTTCCACCTCCAGCCCCGAATCGTCACTTTTCGATTGGTATGGGTACTAGCTACTATGAAGGAGAAACAGGTGTGGCGGTCGGGATGAAGGGTAGTTTGACAGATACTACGCAGTTCAGTCTTGGAACCAGTTGGAATAGTGCAGCAGGGACGCCATTGGTCAACGGTGGTGTGAGCCTCAGTTGGTAGCTTCGGTTGAGTGAATAATGAGTCGATAGGGAGATGATATGGATCTGTTATCAATAGCGGGCTTTGCACTGAACCTCTACTCTCGTTTGGATGAGCAGGAGTTGAAAAATAGAGAGTCAAGAGGTGTTGTGGAGCAATCGATGGCCCGATCAAACTCTACTGCAGCCTATCCTGCACGAAAGATTCCGGTCAGTGAATTATTAGAGGGAAAGGTCAGGCGCAATAGTGACCCCATCACAGCTCATAAAAAAAGCAGGCAGGGGGAAAAGAGTCCCAAAAAAATAGTGAAACCTGCATTGATTGTGGCAAAAAAAAGACATCAATCTGAATCTGGTGTAGATGGTAACGGGCACTATTTTCTTCGCAGAAAACCGGTAATTTCACCAAATTAAGGGTGGTGAGTAAGATGAATGATAGAAATGTAAAATTAATAGGTGCTCGTCGGCACGTAGCAAAGAGGGTTGTAGTGACCGCTCTGGTTGCGGTACTTTCAACTCCGATGGCAAGCTATGCTCACTCATTGTCACAAGCGATTCATTTGGCGTTGCAAAATAATCCGGAAATTAAGTCAGCCTACCATGGTGTGGGTATTGCAGATGAACAGCTGGGGCAAGCGGTCGCAGGATGGCTTCCAACGCTAGATGTGAGTCTGGATTCAGGCCGTGAATACAGAGATAAACCGACCTCTGATTCTACAAAGATGATGAAAAAAAGTACAACAGTCACCTTAACACAGCCACTTTTTGATGGAGGAGCGGCAGCAGCTGCGGTAGATCGTAGCGGCCAAATGTTAGAGGTTTCTACCGTTCAGCTGGATGAAATCCGCATCTCTGTGGCATTGCAGACGATTGAGTCCTGGTATGAAATTTATCGCCTTCAACGGGTGATCCGATGGACTGTAGAGAACGTCAATCAGCATAACAAGCTGTTTATGCAGATTCAGGAGAAAGTAGAGGCTGGGGGGGCTGGAAAATCAGAGCTGGTTGCAGCAGAAACTCCGTTGCTGGCTGCACAATCAGCACTCATTTCTGCCAGAGGTGAGTATAGAGATGCGTTGGCACGATACACCAAGGTGGTTGGCTTGGCGCCATCTGAAGTATTGAACAAGGCAATGGACGTCCCCGACTGGGGGGTGCCCGCTGAATATACACAAGCGATAGAAGTGTTATTGGTAAATAATCCGATTTTGAAGAGTGCGAGAGCGAACCTGAATGCAATCAAGGCGGATTTTGAGGGTACCCGTGCCGGTTTGTTACCAACTCTTGATTTTGAACTCAAAGGGGGGCGTGACCTCAATAATGGAGGTAATGAGGGGCAAGAGGACTATTATACGGCTCTGCTGAAAATGAAATATAACCTGTTTCGGGGGGGGGCAGATCAATCTCGCAGAAGAGAGATGGCGAAGAGCGTGGTTGATAGTCAGGAGCAGTTGAATATTGCACGCCACAGCATGGAAGAGCAGTTAAAACTCTACTGGAATGGGTTGGAAGTTACTCGAGAGTTATTGATGACGAGCAAAAAGCAGTATCAAATCGCACATGAAAACGCACAATCGGTTCAAGAGCAGTTCAAGCTGGGTGAAGCCGATGTAATGACGATTATGGCGGCAGATGATGCGCTACTGCAGGCCAAGTTGGCAGTATTGCAAGATGACACCAGTGTAAGGCTTGGAGTCTATCGGGTGATTGCTCATCTTGGCGTACTGCTCAATTATTTGGATATTCCCGAAGAGATACTGAATAGTTTTGAGACGGAAGAGGATGCTGGAGATCTGGTCTTTATTGACCGGGTACTGGCTGCACCGGGTAAGGTTGCAGACACGATTATGGGGATCGGCAGTTCTGTTGAAACCGCTATAGTCACTGATGGTGGGGGGGCTGGACCGGAGTTCGGCACTGTGGTGACAGAGACGGTGGCTACAGCCTCAGAGGCTTCAGTTTCCACTACATCACCAGACTTGGCAATGACTCAGAAAACATCAAGTTGGAATGTGGCTTATGACCAGATGAAAGATGCAGGCTGGGTAGTGTTGAATGCAGTGGATGAGGCAAGAGGCCGGAAACCGGTTGTGGTAGACAGTCGAGTGGTGCAGACAGAAGTGGCAATGCTCGCTCCGCCCCCGGTTAAACCTACTCTGGTATTGTCACAAGGTAATACGCAGATGGCCCCAAGGCAGAAACCGAAAGAGCGTGGCGGGCAATTGAATCGTCATGAGCAGCGCAGGTTGTTATTGGCGAGCAGAATGAACCGCTCCAGCCATAACGGTTCCAGTTATAACCAGAAGTTGAAGAACCGGAGTCAGCTGTTAAGTCAGAGAAAGGGTGAGCTGGGAAAACAGCTCAGGCGCTTTAACCGCAAACTGGATAAGCTGAACCTCAACTCCAGTAAGACGGGAAACTGGATTATCCGTAGTAATTAGAGGCAGTTTCAAGAGGGTTGTTTAGCTGAGTATTATGTTGTGTTTTGCAGGACTTTACCCTGGTTTAACGCCTCTAGAACCCGGTCTCTCGGGCCATCTCCGACAATTTTACCCTGATCCAGAATAATGAGTCGGTCCGCCAGAGAGAGCAGAGAGCTGCGGTGGGTGACCAATATCAGGGTTCTCCCCTTCAGAAATGGGGTGAAACGCTCCTTCCACTGCTGTTCAGCACTGTTATCCATCGAGCTGGTGGGTTCATCGAGCAGGATGATCGGTGGTTTTTGGAGTAGTGCACGCGCCATCGCGACCGCTTGCCGTTGACCGCCAGAGAGCCCCTCTCCCCGTTCCCCAACCTCCAGATCATAGCCTTTGGGGTGTTGCCGAACAAAGGTATCTACACCGGCCAGTTGAGAGGCATCCAATAACTCCTCATCACTCGCCTGTGGGTTGCCAAGTTTGATGTTATCTCGAAGTGTGCCCCGGAACAGGACAATCTCTTGTGAAACATAACCGATTGAGCGCCGTAGTTGTGCAGGATCCAGTTGATTTAAGTGGGTATGGTCGATCAGCAGGCTGCCTGACTGTGGCTGGTAGAGGCCGAGCAGCAATTTTTGTAATGTACTTTTCCCCGACCCAATACGACCAATAATGGCAACCCGTTCACCCGGTTGGATGGTGGCATTGAGATCATGCAGAGCATGATCTTCCTGATTAGGATATTGAAAGCTGACTTTCCGTAGCTCGATAGCCCCTTGTAGTGGAGGACGGTGTAGAAAATGGGTCGTGACCGGGCGCTCGATCGGTTTTTGCATTACCCCATGAAGTGCGCGTAGAGCAACCATGGATTGTCGATAACGAATCAGTAGCGCGGCGATTCCTGCCAAAGGGGCCAGTGCACGACCGGCGAGAATGGTACAGGCAATCAAGGCACCAATACTCATCTCACCTGCTGAAATCTGGTGAACACCAAATACCACAATGGCGATGGTTGCAGCTTGGTGGGTGAAGGTTGTCAGATTGATTGCTAGGGTCGACCAGAGCTTGCTTTTCATCCCCGACTTGGCAAGCTTCTCGACATAGCCTTCCCATTTCTGCTGCATGACCCCCTCGGCATTTTCACTTTTGATCGTTTCGGCGGCAGAGATCGCCTCGACCAGAATGGCGTGTTTTTGTGTAGCCTCTTTAAAGGTTTCACTCACTGCGCGATGGAGCGGGATCTGCAGCAGCAGGGCAGAGATGAGCACAATAGGAATGGCTGTCATTGGAATAAAGACAATGGGGCCGCCAATCATCCAGATGACAGCAAGAAAGATGACAAGAAATGGCAAGTCAATCAGAGTTGTGAGTGAGGCAGAGGTGAAGAAATCACGAAGCCCCTCAAATTCACGCATATGGTTTGCGATGGCACCGGAGGCCGGGTCACGTGCCTCCATTCGGGTACCCAAGAGTTGTTCGAAGATGGTGGCTGATAGAGCTAAATCAGCACGTTTTCCAGCCACATCAATAAAGTAGGCACGTAGCGTACGCAGCAGAAAATCAAATCCTGCAACCAGTAGCGCGCCAATTGCCAACACCCATAAGGTCTCCATTGCATTGTTGGGAACCACTCGGTCATAGACGTTCATCACGAAAAGAGGGCTGGCCAGGGTAAACAGATTGACCATAAAAGAGGCAAATATACTTTCGCTGTAGATGGGCCACCCCTTGAGGATGGTTTTCCAGAACCAGAGCTTTCCCTGCCCCCCTTCAGCTGGAGGCAGTGCACCATTAATGATCAGTGTTTGACCATTGTACTGTTGCTTGAGTTTTTTGAGTTCAATGGACTCCTCTTGACCCGCATTATCGAGGATATAGGCAGTTTTTCCATCAATTTTGCTGAGCACTACAGCCTTCTTCTCCTTTAGAAAGAGTAGTGCCGGCAGCTGTGTGGTTGATAGCTTCTTTAGCGGAAGATTGTCAATATTGCCGTTGATACCGGATCGCTGTAGCGCTCGAACGGTCAGTGCTGGATTCAGTAAGCCACGCTTCAGAGGAATGCCTGCCAGCAAGGATTCCGCAGCTAGAGGGAAGCCGTGTAATTTGCAGAGCTGCAAAAGAGGAGGAAGAAGCGGATCAGACATATTTTTTAGTAACCAAACGGGTTCGAGTTCAGTAGTATATACGCTTTGAAAGTTGAAGAAAGCAGCCTCTGACCTTTCTGCTTAGCGCGACTCAGCGTTGTTCAGATAGCAAAGCATTCGTTATAGGTGCTTTTATATAATACTTAATGACTTGTAACCATGGATAGAAATCAAGCGTTATGACACAACATGCCCCCCTGTTTATTGCCTTTGCAGTTGCCTTATCCGCTGTTATCGGTGGATCACTCTATTTTTCTGAAGATGTCTCTGGACCAGATCCATTAAAGGATCCCCTCGCAGCGGACTCTGTAGTAAAGAACGAGGAGCAGGGCTTAGATCCTTTTCTCCAGGAGTATCAAGAGCTTGAAAATCTTTTGCAGGAGACACGTGAACAGCGTGAAGCGAAGTCTAAGCAACTGAATCCAGAGAGTATGAGTCAGCCGGTCGATGAGGTTGCTGTCCTTAAAAAGGAGGCTGTTACGATTGCTCAGGAAGAGATTGTGGAGTCCAGCCCTGTTGAGAGTGTGATTGATTCCGTTGAGCCAATAGAGTCCGTTAAACAGGGTTCATCGGTTGCATCCATGACCGAAAAATCTGTAGTGCCACAATCGGAACCGCCTCAACAGAAGATGGTTGAAACAGTACATGTGGATGAGAAGGTGAGTGGTAGTATGGAAACCGTTGAGTCAGAAAAAGAGCGGATTCTGATGGAACAATCGATCTCTAAGTCAGAGTTGCCTGTAGCTAAAATTACAGAGAGAGCCGTTGCCGATGTGAAGCCTCAAAAACAGGCGGTCACTCCGGTTGCTCCGGTAGCTGCTAAAAAGAGAGAGTCAAAGCTGGGTCACAACCATGTTCAGGTAGGTGCATTTACCAACAAAAAAAGAGCTGATGCTATCGTTAAAGATTTAGGGGAGTCCAGCTTCAAGCTTCAGATCGTGACGGTTCAGCAGGGTTCAAAGACCTACTATCTCCTCCGTGACTACAGTGCGAGCGACAAGAAAGAGGCGCTCAGATTGAAAAAAATCTACGATGAGTGGCTCAAAGTAGAGAGTTTGGTGCGGTACTAGCGCACAGATTACCGTCAATTCATCGCATGTGTGGAATTTGTGGAGAATTAAGATTGGATGGTATGGCACCGGATTCGGTGACCATCCGGAAAATGTTGCAGCCATTGCGACCCAGAGGGCCCGATGATGAAGGGGTGTGGCAGCAGGGGCCGTTACAGTTTGGGCATCGCCGCCTCTCAATCCTCGACCTCTCAGAGCGAGGACATCAACCGATGGTTGATTCTGAGCTGGCGTTCACTATCGTTTTTAATGGCACGATCTACAATTTTCGTGAACTCAGAGAGGAGTTGAAAGGGCTTGGGTACCACTTTACCTCCACGGGTGATACGGAAGTTATCCTGAAATCCTTTCATGCTTGGGGGCAGGCGTGTGTAGAACGTTTTGCAGGAATGTTTGCCTTTGCACTTTGGGACCAACGTGCTAAGCAGCTACATCTGGTGCGTGACCGGATGGGTATCAAACCACTTTACTGGACTCAAGATGGTAAACGACTCCTGTTTGCCTCCACGCTTCCTGCATTACTGGCTGCGGGAGGAGTGGATACTCAATTTGATCCGCTGGCACTGCACCACCATTTTTCTCTACATGCTGTGGTACCGGCACCGCGTACACTGTTTCGTGAAGTTCATAAAATGGAGCCTGCCCACTGGAAAACCATCCATGCGGATGGCTTAACAGAGCAGCATCGTTATTGGTCATTAACAGCACAGCGCCCTGTAGAGGCAAAGAGTGAATGGGAGTGGGCTGAGGCGGTTCGTGAATCACTGATGCAGGCGGTTGAGCGGCGGCGTGCCGCTTCCGATGTGCCTGTTGGTGTCTTGCTCTCGGGTGGACTCGACTCCAGTCTGTTGGTGGGGATGTTGGCTGAGGCGGGCCACAGAGATATTCGTACCTTCTCGATTGGCTTTGAGGATTCGCCAGAGGAGCGTGGAAGTGAATTTGAGTACTCTGACGCGGTTGTGGAGCGATTCCAGACCCGGCATCAGAAAATTATAATCCCAAATGATCAGGCATTGCCAAGATTGACTGAGGCGGTGGATGCGATGTCAGAGCCGATGTTTGGTCAGGATGCGATTGGTTTCTATCTGTTAGCGGAGCAGGTTTCGCAAGAGGTGAGTGTAGTATTGAGTGGTCAGGGTGCAGATGAGGTGTTCGCAGGCTACTTTTGGTATCCGCTGATGGAGGGTGCTACAGGTTCTCCGGTGGACCGTTTTCGTCAATTTTATTTTGACCGAGACCACCCGGAGATGATGGAGCTGCTTGCAGAGCCATATCAGGGTGAAGATCATACTGCTGTACTGATGCAGGAGTTGCTGGAGAGAGCTGGGGCAGATGAGTATCTGGACCAAGTGTTGCGGGCAGATACCACTACACTGGTGGTTGATGATCCGGTCAAGCGGGTTGATAACATGACCATGGCTTGGGGGTTAGAGGCGAGGGTACCATTCCTGGATCACCAGCTGGTGGAGTTAGCGGCCCAGATTCCTCCGGCATTGAAACTGAAACATCAGGGGAAGGGGCCACTCAAGTTGATCTCTCGCGGACTGTTGCCTGACTCGGTGATTGATCGGCCCAAAGGGTATTTTCCGATGCCTGCACTTAAATATGTACGTGGTGAATTTCTGGAATTTATGCAAGATATTCTATGTTCTCAGGCGTGTCGTGAACGGGGGCTTTATCAGCGTAGTTATATTGATAAATTGCTGGCCAACCCAACTGCTGAGAATAGTTTTACCCGTATTCAGGGAAGCAAGTTATGGCAGTTGACACTTACGGAATATTGGCTGCAGCGTCATATGAGTAGTTGCTAAATAAGCCCGCTCCTAAAAAGGGTGTAATCACCCAAACAGTTTATGGTAATATCTCCCGCCACTAATTTTGGGTTTGGTGTGTATGTGTTTAGCGGTTAAATGGGGACGCTGAATGGGTCCATCATCAATTTTTGGAGAGACTGTATGAGTACAGAGACTGTAGATCTGGGTAAGCGTCGTTTTTTGACGGCAGCAACCTCTGCAGTGGGCGCAGTAGGTGCTGCTTTTGTAGCGGTACCATTTGTGAAGTCTATGAGTCCTAGTGCAAGAGCACAGGCTGCAGGCGCCCCTGTTGAGGCCGATATCAGCAAGATGGAACCGGGGCAGATGCTGACGGTGGAGTGGCGTGGCAAGCCAGTCTGGATTGTTCGCCGCACTGAAGAGACGCTGAATGACCTGAAGGCACTGGACGGTATCTTAAGTGATCCAGCCTCCGCAGAGTCGGACCAGCCGGCGTACTGCCAGAATGCAGCACGTGCGATCAAGCCAGAGTATCTGGTAACGGTTGGGATCTGTACCCACCTGGGTTGTTCTCCAACATTCCGTCCTGAGATGGCACCTGCCGATCTCGGCCCCGACTGGAAGGGGGGGTTCTTCTGCCCCTGTCACGGCTCTCGCTTCGATTTGGCGGGTCGCGTTTATCAAGGTGTACCTGCACCTACCAACCTGGTCATTCCTCCACACAACTACGTCAGTGATACCCGTATCCTGATTGGCGTCGATCAAGGAGCAGCATAATGGGACTGAGAGAGACTGAAGCTACAGGCGTGGTAGGCTGGTTTGACCAGCGCTTTCCACTGCTAAAAGTATGGAATGAGCATCTGGCGCAATACTACGCGCCGAAGAACTTCAATTTCTGGTACTTCTTTGGCTCACTGGCGATGTTGGTGTTAGTGATTCAGATTGTGACCGGAATTTTCCTCACCATGAACTACAAGCCCGATGCAGAACTCGCCTTTGCCTCGGTAGAGTACATTATGCGTGATGTGGAGTGGGGGTGGTTGATTCGCTATATGCATTCAACCGGCGCCTCTGCCTTTTTTGTGGTGATCTATCTCCACATGTTCCGTGGACTGATGTATGGCTCCTACCGTAAACCGCGTGAGTTGATCTGGGTATTTGGTATGGTGCTCTATCTAGCGCTGATGGCGGAAGCCTTTATGGGCTATCTGCTGCCATGGGGGCAGATGTCCTACTGGGGTGCGCAGGTTATTATCTCCCTGTTTGGTGCAGTACCTTACGTAGGTGAAGAGATTGCATTATGGATTCGTGGTGACTTCGTGATCGCGGATGCGACTCTCAACCGCTTCTTCGCCTTCCATGTCATTGCGGTACCCCTGGTACTGGTGATGCTGGTCTTCTTACATATTGTTGCACTGCATGCAGTTGGCTCTAACAACCCTGAAGGAATTGAGATTAAAGAGGGACCGAAAGGAAATCGCTGGAGCGAGACTGCCCCTGCGGATGGTATTCCGTTTCACCCTTACTACTCTGTGAAAGATATTGTCGGTGTGATTGTCTTCCTGATGATCTTCTCTGCAGTGATGTTCTTTGTGCCGGAGATGGGGGGGTGGTTCCTGGAGAAGGACAACTTTGTCCCTGCTGACCCATTAAAGACCCCCGAGCATATTGTTCCGCTCTGGTACTTTACAGCCTTCTACGCAATCTTGCGCGCCGTCCCCGATAAGTTCCTTGGTGTAGTGGCAATGTTTGGTGCGATTATCATGCTTTTCATCCTGCCTTGGTTGGATCGGAGTTCGGTAAAGTCAATCAAGTACAAGGGAATGATATCCAAGTTGGCCCTGGCGATCTTTGTGGTCGCATTCGTAGCGCTCTCCTGGTTAGGTACACAGCCGGCTACACCAGTTGCTACCATGTTTGCACGGATCTTCTCGGTTATCTATTTTGCCTTCTTCCTGTTGATGCCTTTCTACTCGAAGATGGACAAGACCAAGCCGGTCCCTGAGCGTCTGCCAGAGCATTAAGGACAAGGAGAAAAAATCGATGAAAAAGATGATGAAAAAAACCGGCGTACTACTGCTGCTGCTTTTCCCCTCCTTTGTGATGGGGGGCGGTGGGGGTGGCGTACACCTGGACACAGCTCCGGTAGATCTATCGGATAATGAGTCACTGAAGAATGGTGCCAAATTATTCATGAATTACTGTCTGAGCTGTCACTCAGCCAGGTTTATGCGCTATAAGAGAATGGCGGATGATCTGGGTATGAGTGATCAAGAGGTGTTGGATAATCTGGTCTTTACCGGAGCCAAAATCCATGACACCATGGAGATCGCAATGCCGGCAGAGCAAGCGGCAAAATGGTTTGGAACAACGCCTCCTGATCTGAGTGTGATCTCTCGTGCGCGTGGAGATGATTGGCTCTATACCTACCTGCGAGGTTTCTATGTTGACCCATCCCGTCCAATGGGTGTTAATAATGTCGTCTTCAAGGATGTAGGTATGCCTCATGTTTTGCAGGGGCTACAAGGTAAACAGACATTGCAGGAAGATGGTACGTTGACTGTGGATGGTTCCGGTTCAATGACCGCAGCTGAATATGATAAGGCGGTTGGCGACTTGGTGAACTTCCTCGCCTATGTGGGTGAGCCTGTTAAGGCTTATCGTATGACCTTAGGCTGGTATGTGCTTGGTTTTCTGTTGATTTTGCTGATTCCGGCCTACCGTCTGAAGAAAGAGTATTGGAAAGACGTTCACTAGTTTTATACAGCAGTTCAAATAAGCCCTGAACCCTTTTGGGTTCAGGGTTTTCTTACATTTAAGCGAACAAGGAAAAGTATGACTATTGCGAATAGGCGCTCTGTTATGGTTCTGTTTTCAGGACCACAGGATCACTTGAGTCATAGAGTCAGAATTGTGATGGCAGAGAAGGGAATTGTCCATGAGGTTGAAAGTGTGGATATTTCTGATCCCCAAGAAGAGTTTTTGAAGCTGAGCCCTTATCAGCTACTGCCCACGATTGCAGACAGAGACTTAACACTATTTGGTTCTAAGGTAATCATGGAGTATCTGGATGAGCGTTTTCCGCACCCTCCACTGATGCCGGTAGACCCTGTAGCACGTGCCCAGGCGCGTCAGATGATTGAACGTATTGATCTTGATTGGTCAAAGCGAATAGAAGAGATTGAGCAGGGGGGAGATAAGGTAGCAGCTCAGGCACGCAGCTCATTGACGGAGAGCATTACCATGCTGGCACCGCTGTTTGCACAATCCCAATTTTTTATGAGTGATGATTTTTCGCTGGTAGATTGTAGCTTGGCCCCCATTTTATGGAGACTGAAGTCACTTAAAATTACTCTGCCACTGTCTGCAAAAGCGGTCACCGATTATGCGGAGCGGTTGTTTGATCGTGACTCATTTATGGATAGCTTGACAGAAGAGGAGCGAGAGCTGGATGAGTGATTTGCCGGTGGATGCGTTGCAGATGAGTTCTAGCAGACCCTATATGATTCGCGCAATACATGCCTGGATCACAGATAATGGTTTAACACCCTATATTGTTGTGGATGCAGAGCTACCTATGGTGACGGTTCCAGTTGCGCATATCAATGATGGCAAGATTGTACTGAACTGTGGTTATGATGCGGTCTCATCACTCTCTATTGAGAATGACTGGATTAGCTTCAGTGCACGATTTTCCGGAGTCTCTGAGTCAGTCTCTTTCCCCCCCAGTGCAGTGAATGCACTCTATGCTCGTGAAAATGGTCAGGGAATGGTCTTCCCAGAGGAGGATGTGCAACAGGCATCCACCGCGCTGAATTCAGACTCAGTGCGTGAAGAGCATCCTGTTGCAGCAGTCAGTAACAAGCCGGAGAAAACGACTCAAGCCTCAGATAATTCAGGCAAGGGGGCTGCTGAAAAGAAGTCAGTAAAGAAAGATGGGAAGCCTGCATTAACGTTGGTTAAGTCATAGGCTATCTATCCTGGCTTGTTGCCAGAGCACTAAATTTGTGGCCCCTTTCCGGGGTTGAGAATCGAATGAGGGTCAAAAAGCTGTTTGATATCACTCATTAGTTGGCGCTCGGTTAACCCAATCTCTTGAGCAACATAAGGTTGTTTGACAATGCCGACTCCATGCTCCCCGGAGATGGACCCTTTAAGTGACAGAACAGCCTCGAAGAGTGACTTCAAGCACAGTTCTGCACGTGCCATCTCATCAAGATTGTCCGGATCAACCAGTATATTGGTGTGAAGGTTGCCATTGCCAGCATGACCAAAGTTGGCAATACGGATCTGGTGATGTTCTGCAAGCTGTTGAATCGTTGAGACCAGTTCTGGAATTCTGGAGACAGGAACGACAACATCCTCATTAATTTTCTTGGGTGCAATCTCGCGTAGTCGGGGGGATAGTATTTTTCGTGCTTGCCACAGTTGTTGGGCCTCATGATCTGTTTGCGCAATGTGAAAGTTGATTAATCCACTATTTTCAGCAGCTTTTTGGATCGCACTGGAGGTCTCATTCACACTTTTTGGGGAGCCATCGGCCTCAATCAGCAGCATTGCACCGGTACCGTCTGGAAGTTCGGCGCTTAATTGATGTCGAATAAGCTGCAAGCAGACGCTATCCATAAACTCTAAAGCCGCAGGAGTTTCAGGTTGTCCCATGATGGTAGAAACGGCATCTGCAGCACTCTGGATATCCTGGTAGAGGGCGCGCATCATCACTCTGGACTGTGGTATGGGAATCAGTTTTAAGGTCGCCTCAGTGGTAATGGCCAGAGTCCCCTCTGAGCCGATCAACAGTCGGGTTAGATCATACCCCACAGCCCATTTAGTGGTCTCTGTACCGGTGCGGATAATCTTACCCTTGCCGGTGACTACACGTAATCCAAGGACATTTTCTCGTACGGTTCCATACTTAACAGCATGTGGCCCAGCTGAACCGCAGGCGATATTGCCGCCAACACTGCAGAACGGACTGCTGCCGGGGTCTGGGGGCCAGAAAAATCCATAACGCGCAGCCTCCTGTTGGACCTGCTGGTTGGTGACTCCGGGTTCTACCACGATTAAGCGATTCTCAGGTTCAATCCGCTTGATTGAATTCATCTTCTCTGTGGAGAGCACGATACCCTGTTGGAGTGGAACGGCGGCACCTGCGGTTCCACTCCCTCTGCCGCGAGTGGTTAAAGGGAGCTTGTGTTGATAACAGAGCGTAGCGATCTCTCTGATCTGCTCTTCGCTGGTTGGGAGGAGAACTGCATCCGGTAATTGCGAGAGACGGCTGTTGTCATAGCTGTAAGTGAGTCGATCAGCGTTGCTGGTGAGAAAACAGTCTCTGCCAAGTAGCTTTAAAAAAGCCTTCTGAAGTTCATCTGAGAGCATAGTGATGCAAGGTATGTTGTTCGAGTGCTGTAATTCTCATTTTAACCTCGTCACTCCCGCGTGGGTGGGGATCTGTCATATAACGTACTGTTTTATTTTGGAGGTTGTCGTGATGAGAGTTTCTGGTTCGAGTGCTGGTTGCTCAGAGGTTCCTTAATCAACATATTCAAAAAGTTTGACGATCTTCTGTACACCACTGATTTGCTGTGTGATAGAGACGGCTTTAGCGCCTTGCTGGCGGCTGGTAAGACCCATTAAGTAGGTCGTTCCATTTTCTGTGACAACCTTGACGCGGTGAGCCAGATCACCCTCTCCAACCATGGCTGTTTTGATGCGAAGTGTCAGGGTTGCATCACTGGTCCTGCTTAGCATTGAGCTGGGTGCGGCGATATTGAGCATATTGTGGACGCGGCGCACCTTTGGAATCGATTTGACGATCTGCTCAATGCGGCTCTTGAGTGCCTTGCTGGGCGTTTCGCCAGTAATTAATACAATAAAATTATAACTGGTGAAGTTGACATGAGTCTGCTCGTTCAGCGTTTTGTCCTGGTAGAGCGCGTTGGAGGCATTGATCTCAATAATTTCATCATCCATTACCGTACCAACAGAGCGTTGGTCGGTGGCTGCTGCACCCACCCTGCCCGTATTGGTTGTGGCGGTGGTTGAACAGCCTGAAAGCTGTGTCAAAAGGGTGATCAGTGCAATGAAAACGAGTTGTTGCTGTAGCATAGTTATTCCACTTTATGAATGTTCCGAAAAGCTGAAGTATAGTTTAACCGTCTCCAGGCCAGAATGCCTCTTCGATCCAGTGATATTTATATTGACCATGCTCCATCGAAAGCGAGAGAACGTCGAAGCGGATCTCATGCTCTGCATATTGAGGCTGCTTTTGCAGAAAATGGAGGGCAGTTTTTGAAATTTTCTGTTGTTTGGCTCGGGTGACACTCTCTGCGCCACTACCAAAACTGGCGTGACTACGGAATCGCACCTCGATAAAAATGAGTTGCTGGTTGTGATGCATGATCAGGTCAATCTCTCCCCCTTTAAAGAGGTAGTTACGGGTGATTAGAGAGAGTCCCTGTTCAGTAAGGAACTGGAGTGCAGCCTGCTCTGCATGTTGCCCAATAGTGGAGGGGTTGACCGTTTTCTGTTTCAATAGTGGACACTCATGGATGGAAAGGTAGATATTGTTGTGACCGGTACACTCTATATTGTTGCAACCCCGATTGGCAATCTTGATGATTTCTCACCAAGAGCACAGCGTACGCTGGCACAAGTTGATCTGATTGTTGCAGAGGATACCCGTCATAGCGCGATCTTGATGCGTCACTTTGGTATTGAAACCCCAATGCTGTCGATGCATGAGCATAATGAGTTAAGCCGGATTGAGTCTTTGCTGGAACGGATTCGCTCAGGTCAGTCTATTGCTCAAATCAGTGATGCGGGGACACCACTGATCAATGATCCCGGTTTTCGACTTGTCTCAGCGGTGAGAGAAGTGGGCTTACCCGTAACGACAATCCCCGGTCCGAGTGCACCCCTGGTGGCTCTGACCTTGTCAGGCTTGCCTGTACACCGCTTTAGTTTTGAAGGTTTTCTGCCCAGTAAAGAGGGGGCGAGAACAGAGCGTCTGCAGTCGTTGGCAGAAGAGACCCGCACCATGATCTTTTTTGAGTCACCACGAAGGGTGCTGTCTGCTCTACAGACTATGGAGCGCTGTTTTGGTGGAGAGCGTCGTGTTGCAGTAGCCAGAGAGCTGACCAAAATGCATGAGTCGGTCTATACGGCACCCCTGGCATCTCTGCTGGTTTGGATCCGGGAAGACCCCAATCGGTTGCGTGGAGAGTTTGTGTTGATAGTTGAAGGGGTGTGCGAGGCTGTTGTGGATGGCGTTGAGGCGCTACGTATTGTGAAGCTGCTGGCCGAAGAGTTACCTCCACGAAAAGCGGCAGAGCTTGCCTCAAAAATTACAGGGGTGAAGAAAAATAAGCTCTATCAGTCGTTGCTGGAGTAGGTTATTCTCCTGCGCTGGAAGCTGGTCAGGCAATCGCTGTGTTGTTCGCAATACAGAGGAAAGTCCGGGCTCCGCAGAGCAGAGCGCCAGGTAACGCCTGGAAGGTGAAAGCCTATGGAAAGTGCAGCAGAAAATATACCGCCTACGTACGACTTGTCGTGCCGGTAAGGTTGAAATGGTGTGGTAAGAGCACACCGCGCAGCAGGTAACTGCTTGTGGCATGGTAAACCCCGCTCGGAGCAAGACCAAATAGGGGGACAATGGAGTGGCTCGCTCTGTCCTCGGGTAGGTCGCTTGAGGTGTGTGGTGACACGCATCCCAGATGAATGGTTGTCCATGACAGAACCCGGCTTATCGACCAGCTTCCTCTTTTAATTCTCCATACAATATGTTTGAGTATTTGTACTCCGACAACCTTGTTTTGACCATCCCAGATTTCCGCAGTAGATTCTCTATTCTCGGACAAGCTCTAGCAGTCAATGAGGTTCGGGCCGCTCCCGGATACTATTTTAGGGTGCTGTTGAGCATCATCCCCCCCGATTTTTGAATGCTAAGTTGATGTTTCTATACTCCGTCCTGTTAGGCCGGTTATGGCGATCATTCAGAGAAAATTATTGTTCAGTCATTACCCCTATAAAACCTTATAACTCAATGATATTTAAATTATTTATAAAATGTTATAGGTGAATTGGGGGTTTCGGAAGGTTTTGAGTCGTGTGGGGAAAAAATTCAAATTTTGTTGATATTGGGAAAAAGTGGCGTATAGTGGGTTTTTTTGGAGACTAGTGGTTATAATAATCCAGTAAGCCGAGGGAGAGATATGTTTGAAGAAATAGTCGATTCATATGCTGATAACGCAATTATTCGTGTTATCGGAGTGGGGGGAGCAGGTGGTAACGCCTTGGAACATATGGTTGCTTCTGAAATTGAGGGAGTTGATTTCATCTGTGCAAATACCGATGCACAGGCATTGGGTAAATCCTCTGCCAGCACGGCAATACAGATTGGTGTTCAGACTACACGTGGTCGTGGAGCCGGTGCAAAGCCGACCGTTGGACGAGACTCTGCACTAGAGGATCGGGAACGTATTCGTGAGGCGATAGAAGGCACAGAGATGCTCTTTATTACAGCCGGAATGGGTGGTGGCACAGGAACCGGGGCGGCCCCGGTCGTTGCGGAAGTTGCTAAAGAGATGGGGATCTTGACAGTAGCGGTCGTGACCAAGCCATTTTCCATGGAAGGCCCAAAGCGTATGAGTGTTGCTTTGGATGGAATTGATGAGTTGAGTCAACATGTCGATTCTATTATTACCATTCCAAATGAAAAATTAATGACGGTTTTTGGTGCAGACATGACCGTGATGGATGCGTTCCGCGAGGCAGATGGTGTATTGCGAGGTGCTGTGCAGGGAATCGCTGAGTTGATTACCCGAGAGGGAATGATCAATGTGGATTTTGCTGATGTAAAAACGGTAATGTCTGAGATGGGAATGGCAATGATGGGTACCGGCTCAGCCACAGGTGAGAATCGTGCGTCAATTGCTGCTGATATCGCGCTCCACAGCCCGCTACTGGAGGATATTGACCTGCGCGGTGCACGCGGCATTCTGGTCAATGTCACCTCCGGCTATGACTTGACCATGGGGCAGTTTAATGAGGTGGGAACAGCGGTACGTCAGTACGCTTCTGAAGACGCAACCATTGTGATTGGAGCAGGTTTTGATGCTTCAATGAATGATGAGATCCGTGTTACGGTTGTGGCAACGGGGTTGAACAGCATTGCTGCAGAGCAAGCAAACCCACGACCAAAACCTGTTTTGGTCGAAGTGGAGATGCCACGTACAGATGACTACATGCCTCAGCAACCTAGAGTGAGTGGTGATCTGGACCGTCCTACCTTTCAGAGACAAGAGACTCAAATGCATGGGGCGGCGGGTGTAAACAGTGCATCAGCCTCTGGGCTGGATGAGGAGTTTCTCGATATCCCCGCCTTTTTACGAAGTCAGGCTAACTAACTGCGGGTTATGGGCTGACCCATGTTTCGAGGAAACAAATCAGTCAAAATGGATGGTAAGGGACGGGTTTCAATTCCGACCCACTATCGCTCTCAGTTGTTGGGTGCCTCTGATGGAAAGGTTGTGGTTGCCCCCAATTTTCGTTCCCCCTGCCTGGATCTCTATCCCTTGCCGGAGTGGGAAGATGTGGAGACAAAAATTGGTTTATTGCCGGGTAGTCAACAATCCAAACTGCGCCGTGTCGTGATCGGACGCTCACAAGAGTGTGAAATGGATAGCAATGGAAGAATTTTGTTGAGCCAGGAGCTTCGTGATCATGCAAAACTGGATAAAGTGGCCGTACTAGCCGGTGTGGGGTTTAAGTTGGAGCTATGGGATGATGCAGCTTGGGTTGATGTTTCACAACCTGAAGAGCTGAGTGAAGATGACCTGACGCAGTTGCAGGATGTCTACTTCTGATTCGGACCCGTTATCGGCTCACTTCTCGGTGATGCTTGGTGAAGCGGTAACGGGTCTTAAAATAAAAGAAGATGGTTTTTATGTTGATGGCACCTTTGGGCGGGGGGGGCATACGGCAGAAATCATTAAACAGCTCTCGCCACAAGGCAAATTACTCTTGATGGACCGTGATCAGGATGCAATCACTGAGGCTCAACGGCTATATGCAGCAGATCCACGTGTGGTGATCACCCATAACCCCTTTTCAAAGTTGCCTGAGGTGCTGACAGAAATGGGGCTGACTCGAAAGCTGGATGGTTATCTCCTGGATTTGGGGGTCTCTTCCCCTCAGTTGGACCATGCGGATCGTGGCTTCAGTTTCATGCGCCAAGGGCCACTTGATATGAGAATGGACCAGTCTCAGCCATTAACCGCGGCGGAGTGGCTGCGCTGTGCGGAGCAGGATGAGATTGCCCGTGTTTTATGGGAGTACGGTGATGAGCGTCAATCCAGAAAGATAGCGCGTGCAATTATCCACTCACGTGATGAGATCCCTTTGGTTACTACTTCACAGCTCGCAGAATTGGTGCAACGGGTAATCCCCGGTTACCATAAAAAGCATCCGGCCACCCGAACCTTTCAGGCAATCAGAATACATATCAATCAGGAGTTACAAGAGCTGAAACAGGCTCTGGAGCAGAGCCTTTCTCTGTTATCCGCGGGAGGAAGAGTCGTGGTGATCAGTTTTCATTCTCTTGAAGATCGTATGGTCAAACAGTTTTTTCGTCGCAATAGTGGTGGGCAACAGGAGCTGCCACCCGAAATTCCTATTCGCGGACAACCGCAACAGGGGGTGTTGCAAACAGTCGGCAAGCGACAGCGCGCCACGGCAGAGGAGATCGATCTGAATCCGCGCTCAAGAAGCGCAGTATTAAGAGTGGCTGAGCGAACTACCAGCAATATCGATAAACGGTTCCAGCCATGAGTGTCTGGTATGAAAATAGTCCTTTGATGCAGGGGGTCTTAATAATGCTATTGATTCTTTTTACCGTAGGCAGTGCTGTTGGAGTGATCTACATTAAACATCGAGAGGTCCAGCTCTACATTACGTTACAGGGACTCAAGAAACAGTATGAGCAGAGTTTGGAAGAGCAGGGGCGACTGCGTCTGGAAGAGGCATCTTGGGGGAATCTGGCCCGAATAGAGGACCATGCACGTGCTAAATTAAAAATGAACTATCCGCAAGCAGCCCAGAGAGTTGTGCTTCACTGATGCAGCGCCAAGCCGTTACTGGGGATACTCCGTGGCGTAAGCGGGTTGTGATTGCTCTGCTTGCAGCAGGTGCAGCTGCTGTGGTCTGGCGAGCGATGATGCTGCACCTTTTTCCCGAAGAGATCAGTGCAAAATTGCCGTACAGGGTCAAACAGCATATTGGCAAGATGTTGATTCCGGCACGGCGCGGAGAGATTGTTGATCGTACGGGTGAGGTTTTGGCACTGAGTACACCGATGGTGACTGTTGGGTGTAATCCGCAAAAATTCCCGGACTCTGTAGAGAAGCGCGCAGCTCTCGCTAAATTGCTGGGTAAGACGGACCGCTGGTTGAAAAAAAAATTGGAGCGGTATGAGGATAAACGCTATATACCGCTTAAAAAACAGGTAGAACCCGAGACCAAACAGAAGATCGCAGCATTAAAAATTAAGGGTGTTGAGTTTCGTCGTGGCAGTCGCCGCTTCTATCCGGAAGGGGAGGCAATGGCCTCAATGATCGGATTTACCAATCAGCAGGATGTGGGACAAGAGGGGGTAGAGCTGGCCTACGATAGTTGGCTTGATGGAAAACCGGAACAGGTACGTGTGGTGCGTGATGCGGTTGGTAAATCAATTGAGACGCTGAGTTTGATTGAGCGTGGAGAGGAGGGAAAACGTCTCCATTTGACACTCGACCGACGCCTGCAGTTTCTTGCCTATCGATCCTTGAACAGGGCACTGAAGGAGTTTGATGCGGAATCGGGCACCGTAGTGGTGCTGGACTCGGATCGTAGTGAGATATTGGCAATGGTCAGTCTTCCCTCCTTTAACCCGAATGATCTTGCACAGCGTAAAGGGGGAGCGTTACGCAACCGTGCAGTCACAGATCTGCTGGAGCCGGGCTCCACCATGAAACCCTTCACTGTGGCAGCAGCAATGGAAAACGGTATTGTGACTACCAGCACAACAATTGATACCTCTCCTGGAACGCTGCGAGTGGGGCGTAAGACCATTCGGGAGTTCAGAAATCACAACTATAAAGAGGTAAACATGGCCAGGCTGCTGCAGAAATCAAGCAATGTCGGTTCTGCAATGGTTGCCCTGATGATGAAACCGCAACAGTTTTGGCGAGTACTCGATCTGGCGGGTATCGGAGAGGAGACTGGTAGTACCTTTCCAGGTGAGGGTACCGGCGTTTTGAGAGATTATGCCCGCTGGCGTAAAGTTGAACAGGCTACGCTCTCCTATGGTTATGGCATGAGTATGACGCCACTACAATTGGCAAGAGCCTACACAGCGATTGCAGAAGATGGCATGATTCGTCCGATCACCTTTTTACAGAGTGAAGAGGCGGAGAGAGACCAGGAATCACGTCGGGTGTTCTCGGCGAAGACCGCAAAAGATGTACGCTTGATGATGGAGAAGGTGACACAGGAGGGGGGAACGGCCCGCCGTGCGCGGGTGAAAGAGTATCGTGTTGCAGGAAAAACAGGAACCGTCGACAAGCTGGTTGGTGGACGATATGCCGATGCAGATGGTAAGCCTTTTGGGCACACAGCCCTGTTTGCAGGGATGGCACCAGTGGAAGATCCTAGAGTCGTAGTGGTGGTGGTGGTGGATGGTCCAAAGGGGAAGTATTACACCGGCGGTGCAGTTGCGGCACCGGTATTCTCGGAGGTGATGGGTGGGGCTCTGCGTGTACTGGGGATCCCCCCTGAAGTGACAGACGACCTCAAGAGCGCCTCTCATGGGTAATAGAAAGTGGACATTGGGTGCCCTGCTGGAGGGAATTGTAACGGTCCCGCAACCGCTCGATAGACAGACAGTCGAGGGAATAACCACAGACAGTCGAACCGTAAAGGCGGGTACCCTTTTTGTGGCACTCGACGGTGGAACTGTGAATGGGGTGGACTATGCACAACAAGCCATTGATCAAGGTGCGATTGCGGTACTGTGGGAACAGGGGAGCTTGCAAAGTGATTGTGCAATCCAGCTCTCTTCGTTGAAGAGACAGCTAGGTGAAATTGCAAGTCGCTTCTATGGAGATCCCTCGCGTCAACTGCGGGTGGCGGCAGTTACCGGAACCGATGGAAAAAGTTCAGTGGCCCACTTTCTTTCAGCTGCAATGGAGAGGCTCGAAGGGGGGGCGGCACTGTTCGGAACACTCGGTAACAGAATGGTTGGTGGAGTAGAGTTTGATACAGAACTCAGCCATACCACACCTCCTGTAATTGAGCTGCATAAACTGCTTGCTGAAGTGGTCAAGCAATCGGGGAAAAGTGTTGCATTGGAGGCATCTTCACATGGTATTGAACAGCAGCGTCTCTCCGCAGTTTCGATTGATACCGCAATCTTGACCCAGATTGGGCGAGATCACCTTGATTACCATGGTTCACTTGAACACTACCGTGCAACTAAAAAAAAGCTTTTTTACCGCCCGGAACTACAGTCAATAGTGGTCAACCTAGATGACACGCTGGGTACAGAACTCTATGTTGACCCACGCAGCGGAATAGAGGTGTTGGGTTATAGTCTGAGTGGTGATGAGCGGGCAGAGTTGATGGGCGAGGTGGTTGAACAGAACAGGGAAGGGCTGGTGCTCAATATCCGCTTTCGGGAAGAGCAGGGAGAGATTCACTCACCACTTTACGGACGTTTTAATGGTAGTAACCTGCTGGCAGTGGTTGCAACGCTGCTCAGTTGGGGTTATTCGCTGAATCATATTTGTCATCTGTTGGGACAGGTTCAGGCGGTGGATGGGCGAATGGAAACATTTCGTGATAGTTCAGGGTGCAAGCCACTATTGATGGTTGATTATGCCCATACTGCAGGGGCCTTGGAGTCTGCCCTGAGCGCTGTCAGAGAGCACTTGCAGAATGTGGAGCCGAGTAGCAGGTTATGGGTTCTGTTTGGTTGTGGAGGGGAGCGTGATCAAGGAAAGCGGGCTGCGATGGGACGTGTGGCAGAGCAGCTGGCAGATCAGGTGGTGCTCACCAATGACAACCCTCGTCGGGAGTTGGCCGCCCAGATCCTTCAACAGATCCTTAAAGGGGTTAAAGAGCCCAAAGAGGTCACTGTGATTGAAGATCGCGAAGCCGCGATTCATCACTGTTACCAGCAGGCGGCAGCAGAGGATGTGATCCTGATTGCAGGTAAGGGGCATGAGCAGTTTCAATGGATCGGGGAAGAGAAGATTGCCTTGAGTGATCGCATGATTGCACGATCATTGGTAATGGATGGTGATAGCCGTGGCTGATCAACGCCCACTGAGTTGTCTCTCTGCCGTTGCAACACTGTTGGGGGGGCGGCTCATCGGAGAAGATGCCAGCTTTTCAGCGGTCAGTACAGACAGCCGTTCCATTTCATCTGGTGCGCTGTTTGTCGCTTTGAGAGGTCCCAACTTTGAGGGTGAACAGTTTCTGCAACAGGTACATGCTGCAGGAGCGGTTGGGGCGATTGTTCAACAACAAAAACCGTTCGACATCCCCCAGATTGTGGTTGGAGATACGTTACAGGCACTGGGGCAGTTGGCGGCTGGGTGGCGGGCACAGTTTGAGATACCGGTGGTTGCAATCACCGGAAGCAATGGAAAGACCACTGTAAAAGAGATGGTGGCATCTATACTGCATTTGGCGGGGCAAGGGACTGTGACCCAGGGTAATTTCAATAATGAGATTGGGGTTCCATTGACACTGTTGCGGTTGACCCCTCAAGATCGGTGGGCCGTGGTTGAGATGGGGGCCAGTGCAGTTGGGGATATTGAATACCTGTGTAAACTGGCCCAGCCGACCCATGCCCTGGTCAATAATATAGGGGCAGCCCATCTGGGTGGATTTGGTTCAATGGAGCGAATCGCACAGGCAAAGGGAGAGATCTATACAGGGTTGAGGGGTAACGGCACTGCAGTGATCAACCAGAATCTCCCTCAGGCTTCACTTTGGATGAAGTTGGCAGAGGGAAAACGTATAGCGCGCTATGCAACCACTAGAGTCGCTAACTCAGAGTTACTTTCTGCAGATACAGCTAAAGCTCCGTTGCTGTTGTCTTATCAGGGAGATGAGGTCTCCGTACAGCTAAAACTATTGGGTGAACACAATCGTACCAATGCAGTGGCAGCAGCGGCACTTGCGCTCGAGGTGGGGGCTTCGTTGATACAAGTCAAACAGGGGTTGGAGTCGCTGCAACCGGTTGCAGGTCGATTGCAACAGATGGCTGCCCGGTTGGGCAGCACGGTGATTGATGATAGTTACAATGCCAATCCGGACTCAATGAAAAGCGGGGTTCGCCTGCTCTCTGACTTTCCGGGAAAACGGGTATTGGTCTTGGGGGATATGGGGGAGTTAGGAGAGGCAGCAGCATCCCTGCATCAAGAGGTAGGACAGCTTGCCCAAAAGGTTGGGATCGACAAGCTTTTTGCCTTTGGGGAGTTTGGTGGTGACTTTGTTGCAGGATTTGGAGGAGGGGTGGCTCATGTAACTCTTGAAGCTCTTCTGGAACAGTTGGACCTTGAGTTAGGTCGCGATACCACCATTCTGGTCAAGGGTTCACGCTTTATGAGAATGGAACGTGTGGTCAACCATCTGTTGGATCAGGGTGACACTACGGCGTCCGTACAGAATCAATAGCCATAAATTATCAGGAATCAGAAACATCATGATGCTCTATCTCAGTGATTACCTAGTGGAAATTTCACCCCATTTTTCGGTGTTTCGTTATTTGACGTTACGGGCGATATTGGGTGCGCTGACAGCACTCATCGTCTCCTTTATGATTGGACCGATGATGATCCGCAAGTTGACTCAGTATAAAGTGGGGCAGGCGATACGAGATGACGGTCCGGAGACTCATCTGAAGAAGGCGGGAACGCCAACCATGGGTGGAGCGCTGATACTGGTTGCAGTGGCTATTGCTACACTGTTGTGGGGAGATTTGAGTAACCACTACCTCTGGATTGTGTTGCTGGTCACCTTGGGGTTTGGAATGGTGGGCTGGATTGACGATTACCGAAAAGTGGTCCACCAGAATCCCAAAGGACTCTCTGCAAAGGCCAAGTTTCTGGGACAATCTCTGGTTGCAGCAGTTGCAGTGAGTTGGATCTATTACTCTGCGACCCTACCGGCAGAGACGGCACTGTTGGTTCCCTTCTTTAAAGAGGTAACGATTGATCTGGGGATACTCTATCTGCCGTTGGCATTCCTGGTGGTGGTGGGTTCAAGTAATGCGGTGAACCTGACCGATGGACTGGATGGTCTTGCGATCATGCCAACGGTATTGGTAGGAGGGGCGCTAGGGGTCTTTGCTTATCTCAGTGGCCATGTGGAGTTTGCCCGCTACCTGGCAATTCCCTCTCTACCGGAGGCCGGAGAGTTGGCGGTATTCTGTGGTGCACTGGTCGGTGCAGGACTTGGTTTTCTCTGGTTTAATGCCTATCCGGCAATGGTCTTTATGGGGGATGTTGGCGCATTGGCTCTCGGGGCTGCTCTGGGGATTGTTGCGGTACTGGTACGTCAAGAGTTGGTGTTGGTCATCATGGGGGGGATCTTTGTACTGGAAACCGTCTCGGTGATGATTCAGGTACTGTCGTTTAAACTGACGGGTAAACGGGTTTTTCGTATGGCCCCGATACACCACCACTTTGAGCTGAAAGGGTGGCCTGAGCCAAGGGTCATTGTCCGCTTCTGGATTATTACCTTTATTCTGGTGCTGGTAGGGTTGGCAACCCTGAAAATACGGTAGAGCACCTCTGAAAATGCACTTTTTCAGCGATTGCTGCCACAGAAAAATTACTATTTTTAGAGGCTCCCGGTAGTGAGTACAGTGTCGGCTATTGGCAATAACAGACCACAGAGACTGGTGTTGGGGCTGGGTAAGAGTGGTCAGTCGGTTGTGCGCTATTTTTCAGAACACAATATTCCTTGTGTTGTTGCCGATACGCGTGCTCACCCGCCGGGGTTGGAGCAGATCCGGCGTGAGTTCCCCCAACTGGAAATTGTTCTGGGTCCTTTAGAGCAGACACTGCTCTGCTCGGTAGCACAAATTGTATTGAGTCCGGGAATCTCTATCGATCATCCACTGTTGCAGCAGGCGCTTGAGGCGGGTGTTGAAGTGGTTGGTGATGTGGAGCTGTTTGCGCGGCAGGCGAAGGCGCCAGTAGTTGCAATTACCGGCTCCAATGGCAAGAGTACCGTAACCACACTGGTTGGAGAGATGGCGAACTCAGCGGGGTTGAAGGTCCGTGTCGGGGGGAATCTGGGAACCCCTGCACTGGAATTGCTAAAGCATGAAGAGCCCGACCTCTATGTGCTTGAACTCTCCAGCTTTCAACTGGAGTCGATTCAGACGCTGGAGCCAGTAGCGGCAGTGGTACTCAATATCTCGGCCGACCATCTGGACCGCTATCGTAGCCTGCAACACTATGCGCAAGTGAAAGGGCAAGTTTATCTGCGCGCAGTGCATTGGGTCTATCCAGCAGAGGATGAGGCTGTTGTCGCACTAATGGAGTCCTTGGCAATTACACCACAGCCACAACAGTTGTCCCCTTATTACTCCACTACACCAGTTAAACCTGGGTGGTTTGGGCTCTGTAAAGATCTGTCTGGTGCAGTGTGGATCTGTCAGGGAGAGCAGCCCTTAATTGCTGTCTCAGAGCTACAGATTTTTGGGACACATAATGTAACCAATGTTGTCGCTGCAATGACCCTGGCAGAGGCTGCCGGGGTACCTCTTGCTGCAATGGTGGCGGCGCTACAACAATTTTCAGGGTTGCCTCACAGAACGGAGTGGGTGGCAGAGAGCCGGGGTGTGCGGTGGATCAATGACTCCAAGGGAACCAATGTGGGGGCCACCGAAGCAGCAATCAAAGGACTTGGCCGTCCAGACCATTTAAACAAGCTGGTATTGATTGCCGGTGGTCAGGGAAAAGAGGCCGATTTCTCCCCCCTGAAAGTGCTTGTTAAAGATTATGTACGTAGTGTTATTTTGATGGGTGAAGATGCCAAATTGATTGAGTCAGCACTGGGGGGAGTCACCCCGGTCTATCATGTAGCAACGATGGAAGAGGCTGTGGTTACAGCAAACAGGATTGCCGAACCGGGTGATACCATATTGCTCTCCCCGGCATGCGCCAGTTTTGATCAATTCTCCGGCTTTGAGGCGCGAGGCGATGCCTATAAGCAGGCAGTACAGAAACGGCTACAAAAGGTGGTGAGATGAAGTTTCTACAAGAGTGGTTTGTATGGGCAAAGAGTGGCGAGGCTAAAAAGCGGCAGACAGCCGGTGGGCGCAGTATCAGCCGCTCTGTCTATCAATCAGCGTTACTTCCTGTGGTGATGACGCTGCTACTGTTTGGACTGGTGATGGTTGCCTCGGCATCCATGCCGATTGCAGAGAGGTTGTATCACGACCCGTTTCACTATCTGACCCGACAACTCATCTTTGCGACCCTGGGTTTTCTGCTGGGGCTGATAGTGTTGCAGATCCCGTTACACCTGTGGGAGAAGATGTCACCGGCGCTACTGCTGGGCAGTGCCGTGCTGCTGGTATTGGTATTATTGGTCGGGGTTAAGGTCAATGGTGCTTCACGCTGGATTCCGATTGGACCGTTCCGTCTTCAGCCCTCTGAATTTACCAAACTGGCAGCTTATCTCTATCTGGCCAGTTATCTGGTGCGTCATCGCGATAAGGTCTCAACTGACTTAGCGGCAGTCCTCAGACCCATTGCACTGCTTGCCGGAGTGAGTGTACTGATTCTTGTGGAGCCTGATCTGGGTGCCGCCTTTGTAATGATGACCGTGGTGATTGGAATGATGTGGCTGGGAGGGGTGAAACCATCTCAGTTTGCACTGTTTATCCTGTTGGGCGTTCTATTCGTCTCTATTGCCATCATGATGGAACCATTTCGTATGGCGCGTATGGCCTCGTTTCTGGGTGATGACCCCTTTTTGGTCGACCCCAAGGGGAAGAATTATCAGATAACACAGGCGCTGATTGCCTATGGTCGGGGTGGATGGCAGGGGCTAGGGTTGGGAGAGGGGCTGCAGAAATTGTTCTATCTTCCGGAAGCGCATACTGATTTTATTCTGGCGGTGATTGCCGAGGAACTCGGACTGTTTGGTACGCTCTCGGTGGTACTACTGTTCTCTCTGGTGGTGTGGAAAGCCTTCCAAATTGCAGCAAGGGCCAGTGAAGGGCATCAACCTTTCGCCTCCTATCTGGCGTACGGAATCGGGATCTGGATTGGATTACAGGCGCTGATCAATCTATTGGTGAATGTCAATTTGGCTCCGACCAAAGGGCTGACACTGCCACTGGTCAGTTATGGAGGCAGCAGTTTGATTGTGATGATGATTGCCATTGCGTTACTGATGCGGATTGAATTTGAAGTGGGACCCATCGTAGAGCGCAAAAGAAGGGGCAACCGATGAGAGATAGAATAAGCTGTCTATGGCTTTTATCGGCAAGCCTATGCTCCAATCCGGCAGAGGCAGGGTTGTGAAAAAGCTGATGGTAATGGCCGGGGGTACCGGAGGGCATATCTATCCTGCTATGGCAGTAGCCCGGATGTGGCAAGATGAGGGGGGCGAGGTTGTCTGGCTCGGGACACCGGAAGGGATGGAGTCAACGCTGGTGCCGCAAGCAGGGTTTAAACTAGAGACAGTTCCGGTTCAGGGAATACGTGGTAAAGGGGTTAAGGCGTTGGTCGTTGCACCATTGCGACTGCTCAAGGCGATCTGGTTGGCCTATCGAATAATTTCACGTCAGCAGCCGGATGTTGTGTTGGGGATGGGAGGCTTTGTGGCGGGGCCGGGAGGGGTAGCGTCATGGCTCATGCGAAAACCACTGGTGATTCATGAGCAGAATGCCATTGCCGGATTAACCAACCGTTGGTTGTCACGACTGGCTACGGCGGCATTGGAGGCCTTCCCATCAACTTTTCCAGCCACTGTGGCAGCCCGTACCGTAGGCAATCCAGTGCGACAAGAGCTGTTTGAGATAGAGCCAGCACAACCCCACCAGCCTTTAAGATTACTGGTGTTGGGTGGGAGTTTGGGGGCACAGCGACTCAATGAGCTGATGCCGATTGTTGCGAAAGAGTTGGTTACAGCGGGAAAGCTGGAGATTGTTCATCAGAGTGGTGCGCGTAATCTGCAAGCGACGCTGGAGGGGTACCAGCAGCAAGGTGTAGCGGTGGATGCGTCACAGGGGGTGCGTGTAGTTCCCTATTTACAACAGATAGATGAGGTCTATCGTTGGGCTGATCTGGTGCTTTGTCGATCTGGTGCGATGACAGTGTCAGAGCTGGCCATGGTAGGGCGCCCCTCAATTTTGATCCCGTTCCCGTTTGCTGTTGATGATCACCAGACAGCCAATGGTGCATTTTTGCAACAGCAGGGGGCCGCTGAGATGGTTCAACAGCGTGAGCTGAGCAGTGATCAATTGATTCAGCGGGTAAACCAGTTTATCGAACAACCCGATAGAATAGAGCAGATGGGGCGAGCGGCCAAAGCTGCAGCAGAGCCAGAGGCCACCCGCCAAGTAAAAGAGATCTGTAAAATGCTTTGTAGAGAGTAGCCATTGATGATAATTGATTCACAACAACAGGGTATTGCTGAAGCGATGCACACCATACAACGTATCCACTTTATCGGTATTGGTGGAGCGGGGATGAATGGAATTGCCAAGTTACTCCTCAATCTGGGGTTTGAGATCAGTGGTTCAGACCAGTCTGAATCGGTGGTGGTTCAGGAGTTGCGTAGCGAAGGGGCTGAAATTTGTATTGGGCATCGTGCAGCGCAGATCGAGGGGGTGGATGTTGTGGTCATCTCCAGCGCAATTGGTGAAGAGAATCCAGAGGTTGTTGCTGCGCGGCAGCAGGGGCTTCCAGTCATTCCACGTGCAGAGATGTTGGCTGAGTTGATGCGTTTTCGCTATGGCATTGCGGTAGCAGGTACCCATGGCAAGACCACAACCACCAGTCTGGTGGCAACCATACTGGAAGAGGCTGGTCTCGATCCCACCTATGTCATTGGTGGCAAGATTAACCGTGGTAGTGAAGAGGGAGGGACCCGTAGCGGAGGCGCTCAGTTGGGTAGGGGGCGTTACCTGGTTGCCGAGGCTGATGAGAGTGATGCCTCCTTTCTTCATCTGCAGCCAATGGTTGCGGTGGTGACTAATATTGATGAGGATCATATGTCCACCTATGGAGGGGATTGGTCCCGACTGGAAGACACTTTTGTTGAGTTTATCCACCACCTCCCCTTTTATGGTTGTGCGGTACTCTGTGTCGATGACCCTGGAGTCAGTGGAATTACCGAAAGGCTCTCCCGTCCCGTTCTGCGCTATGGATTCTCCAGTGAAGTTGATTTTGGTGCAGACCAGATTGAGTTGCATGAGGGTGAGAGTCAGTTTCTGCTGCGTCGGCCGGATCGAGCGCCACTTCCGGTGACACTGAAGCTGCCAGGGCGGCACAATATTCTCAATGCGTTGGCAGCCATAGCGGTTGCCAGCCATCTGGGGGTTGAGGACCAGAAAATGGTGACCGCACTCGCCAGCTTTCAGGGGATTGCACGGCGCTTTCAACGTTATGGTTGGTATCAGTTCCCGAAAGGGGGAGTCGAGGTTGTGGATGACTATGGACACCATCCCAGAGAGGTTGCTGCAACGTTGGCTGCTTTGAGAGAGGGGTGGCCGGGACGTCGGCTGGTGGTTGCTTTTCAACTACACCGCTATAGCCGTACCCGCGATCTCTATGACGATTTTGTGGAGGTACTCTCGAGCGCCGACCAACTGTTGCTATTAGAGGTTTATCCGGCTGGAGAGGAGCCGATTGCGGGAGCTGACAGCCGTAGTCTGGCCAGAACAATTCGTAGCCGTGGAGAGGTAGATCCTCTGCTGGTGAAGGGTGTTGATGAGCTTGTGCAGCTGCTGCCCTATCAAGTGGGGGAGGGCGATCTGCTGCTACTCTCTGGGGCCGGTAGTATTGGCACCGCAGCGCAACAGATCTCTGAAACCTGGCCATCGAAGTGAATTCAACGGCGCAACGATTAGAGAATGTAGCGCTGGCTCCTTATACCAGTTGGCGGGTTGGAGGGGTGGCAGACCGACTCTATATCCCGGAGACCCGGCAACAGTTGGTTGAGATCCTTCAGCAGCTTCCCGGAGCTGAGCCACTGCTGTGGGTGGGTAAGGGAAGTAATCTGCTGGTACGGGATGGAGGGTTTCGGGGTACCGTTATTCTGCTTGCAAATACGCTGGAGCGGCTGGAATGGCGTGACAATGATCGACTCTATGCAGAGGCGGGTGCCCCGCTTTCTCGTCTGGCACGTGTGGCTCGGAGTGAACAGTGGCGTGGCCTCGATTTTCTGGCAGGAATACCGGGCTCTGTGGGTGGCGCACTGGCGATGAATGCGGGAGCCTTTGGTCAAGAGATCTGGAGTCGGGTAGAGTCTGTTGAAGTGGTGGATCGTGGTGGTGTAGTGGAGACATTGATGGCAGACCGTTTCCAGGCCAACTACCGAGCGCTTATTCGTATTGATGACACGGCACCCTTTTGGTTTCTCTCAGCAATCTTTCAAAGGTCCAACCTGGACCGTGAGGAGACGCATGAAAAGATGCAGCAGCAGCTGAAACAGCGTAACGCAACCCAGCCAATGTCATACTATAGTTGTGGTTCAGTGTTCAAAAACCCACAGGGGGACCATGCCGGGCGTTTGATCGAGGCCGCAGGACTTAAAGGGTTTACCCTGGGGGGGGCACGAGTCTCAGAGCAGCATGCCAATTTTATTATCCATCAGGGAGAGGCTACAGCCACGGAGATCGAGGCACTGATGGACCATGTAGCACAAGAGGTTGAGCAGAAATTTGGGGTAAGTCTGCAGCGAGAGGTTAGAATTGTAGGTCAAGTCGAGAGGTGTTTGTCGTGAATGAATTTTCGAATCAGCTACAATCTCCTGAATCGTTGGGAAAGATTGCTGTATTGATGGGGGGCAGTGCCTCAGAGAGAGAGGTCTCACTCAATAGCGGAAAGGCGGTGCTTCAGGGGTTGCTCTCTGCAGGTTGTGATGCGGCTCCATTTGATCCGGCGGAGCGTGAAATCTCAACATTATTAGAGTTTGACCGCGCCTTTGTGGTGCTGCATGGGCGGGGTGGAGAAGATGGTGTTATTCAGGGTGTATTGGAGACACTCAAGCTTCCCTATACCGGCTCTGGTGTGATGGCATCTGCATTGGCAATGGACAAGTTACGCACAAAGCAGCTCTGGAAGGGGGTTGAATTACCAACTCCAGATTTTCGGGTGTTGAGTGAAGGCGCTGATCTGCAAGAGATTGTTAAAGCGATGGGGCTACCATTGATGGTGAAGCCAGTCTGTGAAGGATCCAGTATTGGCATGGTAAAAGTAGAGTCACTGCAGACCTTTCAGCAAGCATGGGATGTGGCAAAAAGTTATGCTGGTGAGGTAATTGCAGAACAGTGGATTGAGGGTGCTGAGTATACGGTGGCTATCCTTGGCGAGCGGGCACTGCCGGCGATACAACTGAAAACTCCGCACGGTTTTTATGACTTTGAGGCCAAGTACCAGGCAGAGAGTACCGAATATCTCTGTCCCTGTGGATTGGGTAAGGTCGAAGAGTCAGCCCTGCAGCAGCTTGCGCTGGAGGCCTTTACGGTCCTGGGTTGCAGGGGTTGGGGACGTGTTGATCTGATGGTGGATCAAGCAGGTATACCTTGGCTGCTGGAGGTCAATACGGTACCGGGTATGACAGACCATAGTTTAGTGCCAATGGCCGCCAAGGCAGCAGGGTTCGGTTTTCCTGAACTGTTACTTGAGATCATCCGGCTGAGCTGAAGACCATGCCATTGCCACCCAGAAAACGTAAAGAGAGGCGCAACCGCTCCAGGAGTGAGGCACAAATGCGGCAGAAGTACCTGGTCAAACGGGTAGCGGTCATTGCCGTTTTGCTGGGAGTGGCTATACTTGTTTTTGCACTGAAAGATCAAATGCACTGGGTTGAAACAGCCCACATCGCACCAGATCCGGTGATGGTTAAAAAGGTGATTCTGGTAGGCAAAACAACCTATATTCAGCCCACCAGAATCAGTGAATTGGTGGATGCGCATGGTAAGGATGGAATGCTGGCTCTGGATCCGGAGAGGCTGCGTATTGCGGTTGAGGAGGAGTCCTGGGTTTATCGGGCACGGGTGAGAAAGGTGTGGCCAGATCAAGTCGAAGTCTGGGTAGAGGAGCAACGCGCAGCTGCACGATGGGGAGATGATGGCTACCTGAACCTGAGTGGAGAGTTTTTTGAGTCTGCCGGTGTAGGGCTTGGCCAGGCAGAGTTACCCCGTATCGACTCGATGCTGGAGGATACTGAGGCCATTTATCGGCAGCTTACCCGTTTCTCCAGTATTCTGGGGCAGCACAGTCCGCAAGAGAAGGGCAAGATTATTGAGATGAAGGTTGATCAACGGGGAGCAATTACTCTGTTGTTTGCCGGGGAGCTGGAATTAAAGCTGGGGAGGAGATGGATGGAGCAGCGATTAACGAGGTGGGCAGCGCAATCACCGGTTATAATGGCAAAGTTTAGCCGGGGTGTGAGAAAAGTGGATCTTCGATATGAACGGGGAATGGTTTTAGAGCTCAACCAGCAGGGTCAGAGTAACGGGTAGCTACAATGCGAAAAAAAGAGCATGAATTGATTGTTGGTCTTGATATCGGGACTACGAAAATTGCAGCCATTGTTGGGGCTATGCAGCCCTCTGGCGAGCTGGAAATACTGGGTATTGGAACACATCCTTCAAAAGGGCTGAAGAAGGGGGTTGTGGTCAATATTGAATCGACAGTAAAGTCGATTCAGCGTGCAGTAGAAGAGGCTGAGATAATGGCGGAGTGTGAGATCGGATCGGTCTCTGCGGGTATCGCTGGCAGCCATATTCATGGCATGAATTCACACGGCATCATTGCGATCCGTACCCGGGAAGTGACCGCCATCGATGTAGATCGAGTGATTGATGCGGCAAAAGCAATTGCTATACCGGCAGACCAGAAGATCATCCACTCTCTCCCCCAGGAGTTTATTATTGATAACCAGGAGGGGATCCATGAGCCGATGGGGATGTCCGGGGTCCGTCTGGAGGCCAAGGTCCATATTGTCACAGGTTCAATCAGTGCAGCGCAAAATATTGTCAAATGTATCCGTCTTTGCGGTCTGGAGGCAGAAGATGTTGTACTGGAGCAACTCGCCTCAAGCTATGCAGTGCTGAGCGAAGATGAGAAAGAGCTGGGGGTCTGTATGATTGATATTGGTGGTGGGACTACCGATATTGCAGTCTTTACCGAAGGTTCTATTCGCCATACCGCGGTGATTCCGGTAGCGGGTGATCAGGTAACCAATGATATCGCAGTCTTTCTGCGTACACCGACACACCATGCGGAACAGATCAAGGTGAAGTATGCCTGTGCGATTTCTGAACTGGTTGACCCGAATGAAGAAGTTGCTGTTCCCAGTATTGGGGACCGCCCTGAACGCAGATTGGCACGACAAGGGCTGGCAGAAGTGGTTGGTCCCCGTTATGAAGAGCTGTTTACCCTGGTGCAGGCTGAACTGCGCCGAAGTGGCTTTGAGGATATGATCAATGCAGGTATTGTATTGACCGGTGGCAGCTCGAAGATGGAGGGTGCGGTTGAGCTGGCAGAGGAGATTTTCCATAAGCCGGTCCGTCTCGGGGCACCACAGAATATTGAGGGGATGATTGATATTGTACGTACTCCAGTTCATGCAACCGGTGTCGGGCTGCTGATTCATGCAGCGAAGAACAGGCAGCAATATGGCGGCTTACTGGATGGAGGATCAATCGGTATCTGGGAACGAATGAAACGCTGGTTTGTTAAAAATTTATAAGATATCGTAGATGACTTGTTCAGGGGTACCTTAGACAAGCCTCTAAATTAACATAAGGTGTGGCTCCGGGGGATAATATAGAGAGATGGGATCATAAGTAACGGGTATGAAATGGACTATTCTCTAAAAGATTTTCACTTTCTGGTTGTCGACGACTTTGGTAACTATCGCACCTCTCTGGTTGCGATGATCAGCGAAGGGGGGGTGCCCGGTCATCAGATTGATACCGCATCCAATGGTAAAGATGCGCTAACGTTATTGGAAAGTAAGCGTTATGATGTGGTGCTCTGTGATTTTCATCTTGGAGAGGGTAAAGATGGGCAGCAGGTTCTGGAAGAGAGTCGTACACGACAAATCCTGGGGTACTCCACGATTTTTATCATGATCACCGCTGAAACGGCACGTACCATGGTGTTAAGTGTAGTTGAGAATCGACCGGATGATTATCTGACCAAGCCTTTTTCCCGTACCGTTTTGGCAGATCGACTGTTTCGCCTCGCGGCAGAGAAAGAGGGGCTGGTTCAGGTGGATCGTGCTTTGGAGATGAAGAGTACCAAGCGTGCACTCAGTTGCCTGAATCAATTAATTGCAAAACGTACCGAAACCCCCATGGAGTTGCTGCGAATCAAGGCGGAAATTCTGGAAAAAACCAGAAACTTTGACCATGCGCTAGGAATCTATGATGATGTCCTGAAGGATCGTGAACTGCTCTGGGCTTTGCTGGGGCGAGGGAGGGTGCTCTTTCAACAGGGGCAGTATGAAGAGTCGGTGAGTTATTTTAAGCAGGTACTGGAGGCGAATGATGCCTACAATGTGGCACGTGACTGGATGGCCAAAGCACTGGTGAAGATGGGTGAAGGGGCTCAGGCACAGAAAATTCTTGAAGATGCGGTCGGGCAGTCCCCTAAAGTGCTGCGTAGACAAAAACTGTTGGCAACCGTTGCGGAATCCAATAACGATCTGGAGGTGGCAACCAGTGCGTATGAGAAGACGGTGCGCCTGGGAACCTACTCACTGTTTCGTGAAGTCTCCGACTACACTGGATATTCTGCGGTATTGTTGGAGTGTGGTGAACCCAATAAGGCACTGAAAAATCTGGGGAAAGCTCGACAAAATTTTGCCGGTGACCCAGGTGCTCAAATTGAGACGGCATTGCAGGAGAATCAAACCTATGGTCATATGGGAAATACCCGTGAGGCAGATAAGTCATTGCAGCGGGCCAGTGAAAGTTTCAAAAAGCGAACGGGTTCCATTGATACCCAAACAGCACTGAAGTTAGCCACTCAAATTACTGAAAATAGCCAGGGGTTGGATTTTCGCTCAGAAGGGTTGGAGGGGTTGAGCGCCAAGGTGGCCAAGCAGAAGAGTGAAAAACGGCGTGAAAGTAATAAAAATATGGTCAAGGAGATCCTGAGTCAAGTGATCCAGACCAACCATGATGACACCCAAGTGCATGAGGAGATTTTTGATCTGGCTGAACAGATTGGAATCGAGGGAGAGGAGCGGGATGAGATCAACTCTGCGCGTAAAGAGGTGTTGAAACTGAATAGCGAAGGGGTCGGTTACTACAAAAATGGAAATTTAGGGGAGGCGGTTGAAATTCTCTATAAGGCAGCAGATCGCTTGCCAGGGAATCGTGTGGTCAACCTCAATGCAGCACAGGCGATTATGGGGTTGATTGTGAAGCAGGGGGTAACAGAGGAACGAATTGGCATGGTTGATGATTGTCTGAGCAGGATTCCTCCAGAGAATCAGGACCGGAGATACGAAAAACTACAAGACCTGTTTGAGCAGTTTGTACATAAATTGCCAAAAAGCTGATTATGCAGTGGTCTGAACTGGTTGCGAATCACCTGCATGACCTGAAAAATCGGTTAGGGGTCTTGATGCAGCAAATAGACTCTAGTCAAGATGAAAAGAAGCTGGAGATGCAGCAGAGTAGCCGGCAGATCCATGATGACCTGATTGCACTGCTCACCCTTTTTCGGCTGGAGCAGCAGGAGCTGCGGGTTGATCGCTATGACCTTCCGTTGTCTGATGCACTGCAAGAGGCAGCAGGTCGAGAAGAGGTGCTGTTAAAGGCATCGGGAATCGAGCTTGAAATAGACTGTTCTGCAGCAGCAATGGGGTTTTATGACAGACCACTCATCGTCAGTGTGTTGGCGCACGGGATACTCAATGCGATTCATGCCGGGGCGAGCCGAATTGTACTTGGAGCCGAAGAGCAGGACCGGTGCATCTGCTTCTCTATCGACGATAATGGAAAAGGGCTGGGTAGTAAGCAGGTTGATCTCAGTGAGATGAAAGGGGTTGGAGTCGGGCTTCGACTCGGGGAGGAGATTGCCAAGGCACATCGCAGAAGAGGTCAAACCGGCTCGATTCAATTACAGCCCAGTGAGCAGTTGGGTGGCGCACAGCTACTGCTGTGGATTCCATAGGAGCTTGTCCTCACTACGACTTCTGCTTTCTGGAAACCTGGTCTCGGTTCAGGAGAGCTTAAAAAGAGTCCCGTTACACTCAGGACATCTGGGGATGATAGAGGTCTGATTAAACTGCAGGGTGTGTTCACACGCACTACATTTGAGTTGTCCCATACCAATCACCTCACCGCTAAGATAATTCTGTGAGGCACGCGCGTCCGCATCAAGCCGTTCCAGTGCGATTCGTGTTGGGTCAGCCAGTTGAGTAAATAGTTCTTTCAGACGATCTTCAACCAGCGCCTCCTCCATGTGAAACCAGCGCCCCAGATCCTCACCAGTCTCTGCCAGATAGTTCCCTGTAGCCTCCAGATCTCGGTGTAGGTAGCGACTCACCTCATCCACCTCTTCCCGGGTCAGCTCACTCAGTTCGGCACTCTTCTCTCGAGTCTCTGCAATCAGTTCCTGAAGTGAAGGTAGTTGCTCTCTCCCCTCCTCTGCGATCTCCTGTAGCTGATCACGAAGAGTGTGATAGAGGCGGATCAGTGTGGACTCTTTTTCATTGGACATGGTGAACTCCTAAAAATCATCTATATTCTAATCGTATCACTATTTCTTCGAAACGGTAGGTGCCTTGCGGTAAACTTTCCCCTTTTACAACTTTGTCAGGGCATCTGTTCAGAGTTCCCCTTATTTCATAGAGCGATAAAACAGCGAGAGATTCATGGAAGAGCAGTATCACCCGCAGGAAATAGAGCAACAGGCACAGCAGTTCTGGACTGAAAATGAGACCTTTTTGGCCAGAGAAGACCCCGATAAAGAGAAGTTCTACTGTCTCTCAATGTTTCCCTATCCCAGTGGCAAGTTGCATATGGGGCATGTACGTAACTATACGATCGGGGATGTGATCTCCCGCTTCCAGCGTATGCAGGGAAAAAGCGTGCTGCAACCAATGGGCTGGGATGCGTTCGGTCTGCCGGCAGAGAATGCGGCGATCAAGAACAAGGTGCCACCGGCACAATGGACCTACCAGAATATGGACGAAATGCGCGGGCAATTGCAGCGTCTCGGTTATGGTTACGACTGGTCGCGTGAGATTGCCACCTGTCGCCCCGAATACTATCGCTGGGAGCAGTGGATGTTTACCCGTCTGCTGGAGAAGGGGTTGGTCTACAAAAAGAATGCGGTGGTCAACTGGGACCCGGTTGACCAGACCGTGCTGGCCAATGAGCAGGTGGTCGATGGGCGTGGTTGGCGCTCCGGGGCCGTGGTTGAGCGGCGTGAGATTCCACAGTGGTTTATGAAGATTACCGACTATGCCGATGAGCTACTGGAGGGGTTGGATCAACTGAAGGGGTGGCCTGAAGCGGTACGCACCATGCAGGCCAACTGGATTGGTCGTTCGGAAGGGCTTGAACTGCAGTTTGGTCGTGATGGTGAGCCATTAACCGTATTTACCACGCGTCCTGATACCCTGATGGGGGTTACCTATGTGGCTGTGGCCGCTGAGCATCCACTGGCTGTTGAGGCGGCAAAGCAGAATCCAGCGCTGCAGGCGTTTCTTACAGAGTGTTCCAAGATGGAGACCTCCGAGGCGGCCATGGAGACCATGGAGAAGAAGGGGATGGCACTCGGCACCACCGTGACTCATCCGGTTACTGGTGATGCCGTACCTGTCTGGGTCGCCAATTTTGTGCTGATGGGGTATGGCACTGGTGCCGTGATGGCAGTACCTGCACATGATCAGCGTGATTGGGAGTTTGCTACCCGATATAGTATTGCAATTAAACCGGTAATTTGTCCGGTCGGTGCTGAAAGTGCGGATGTGAGTGAAGCGGCCTATACTGAAAAAGGGCTGCTCTATAATTCATCTCAATTTAATGGACTTGATTTCAATGGGGCATTTCGTGCAATTGCCGACTATCTGGAGGGTGAGGGCAGAGGAGAGCGTAAAATCAATTATCGACTGCGTGATTGGGGAGTTTCGCGGCAGCGTTATTGGGGGTGTCCGATCCCTGTTATTAACTGCCCCAGTTGTGGTGCACTCCCCGTACCGGAAGATCAGCTTCCGGTGGTATTGCCGGAAGAGGTCGATTTTGATGGTGTTGGTTCCCCCATCAAAAAGATGCCGGCGTTCTATCAAACCAGCTGCCCCAAATGTGGGGGGGCCGCAGAGCGCGAGACTGACACCTTTGATACCTTTATGGAGTCCTCCTGGTACTACGCACGGTATACCAGTCGTGATCAGGAGAAACAGATGTTGGATAGCCGGGTCGATTATTGGGCACCCGTGGACCAGTATGTGGGTGGTGTAGAGCATGCCATCCTCCATCTGCTTTATGCCCGCTTCTACCACAAACTGATGCGGGATGAAGGGCTGGTCCACTCTGATGAGCCCTTTATCAATCTGCTGACACAGGGAATGGTGCTGAAGGATGGGGCAAAAATGTCCAAATCCAAAGGTAATACGGTTGACCCACAACAGTTGATTGACCGCTACGGTGCCGATACCGTGCGTCTCTTTATTATGTTTGCAGCACCACCCGAGCAGTCACTGGAGTGGTCCGATTCTGGTGTAGAGGGTGCCTACCGATTTCTCAAGCGGGTGTGGCGACTGGCCTACAGCCATGTCAATGGCGGTCTGACAGAGGCAACCCGGAGTAGTGATGGGCTCAACGATGAGCAGAAAGAGATCCGCCGTGCGCTCCATCAGACCATCCACAAAGTCGGAGATGATATCGGGCGGCGCATGACCTTCAACACCGCAATTGCAGCCGTTATGGAGTTGACCAACCAGCTGTCAAAATTTGAAGATAACTCCGGACAGGGGCGTGCTGTGATGCAGGAAGCGCTGGAGGCGATGACGCTGATGCTTTCGCCGATGGTACCTCACCTTTCTCACCAGCTCTGGAGCCTACTCGGACACAAGGGTGCGGTGGTTGAAGTGATGTGGCCAACCTTTGATGAGAGTGCTCTGGTTAAAGAGAGTTTACAGATGGTGGTGCAGGTCAATGGTAAACTGCGTGCCAAGCTGGAAGTTGCACTCAATGCCTCTAAAGATGCGATTGAGGCGCAAGCCTTGGCCGATGAGAATGTACAGCGCTTTATCGATGGCAAGCAGGTGATGAAGGTGATTGTGGTGCCGGGGAAGCTGGTAAATCTTGTGGTAAAGTAGATGTCAAAACATACGCAAAATGTATTTAAAGAGGCGCATTTTAATGGGCGCACCTAAACCATGACAGGTACCTTTATGAAATCAATTAGAACAGTTTTATTGCCTCCTCTTCTTCTGGCCCTCACGCTGTTGCAAGGGTGCGGCTTCCATCTGCGTGGTGAAGTCTCACTGCTGAATGAGATGTCCTCTACATGGATTGCGGGGCAGGGGGTATCCAGTGGCTTGACCCATTCAGTTGGAAACGCCATTCGTAACAGTAATGGAGATACTGCACGATCAGAGAAAGAGGCTTCAGCAATACTGTTGCTCAGTAATGAGTCCTTTTCTCGTCAGGTGGCAACTGTCGGTAGTGATGGAAAAGTAAGCGAATATCAGTTGAGCTATCAGTTGGACTGGGAACTGAGTAACAAGCAGGGTACCGTATTGCGTGAAGGTACCTTGAAGCAGCGTGAAAATTATCAGTATAGCGCCAACCAACTGCTGGGCAAGAGTCAGGAAGAGAAGCACCTGCGTCAGCGAATGGTGCGTGAAGTGACACGAGACCTGATGCGTAGTTTGCGTCAGAAATAGAGAGCCTTCGACTCATGAAGCTTCGTCCAGATCAACTGGCGAACCATCTCAAGCGGGCGTTGGCTCCAATTTATCTGATCAGTAGTGATGAGCCACTGTTGCTGCAAGAGGCTGCCGACCAAATACTGCAGGCCGCACGACAGACCGGCTTTGAAGAGCGTGCTCTCTACTCCGTAGGCGCGGGGTTCCACTGGTCGGACCTGCAGCAAGAGGGGGCGGCACTCTCTCTGTTTGCAGAAAAGAAGATTATCGATCTCAGGCTCCCCACCGGCAAACCGGGCAAAGAGGGGGGGGCTATGCTCACAGAGTGGAGTCACTCTCCACCGGATGACAAGATATTGGTTATCCGTAGCGGAAAACTGGATGGAGCCTCACAGCGAGCCAAATGGTTCAAAGCGATTGAAAAGGCTGGGGTAACGGTACAGATCTGGCCTATGGAGTTGCGTCAAATCCCCAACTGGATTATGCAACGGATGCGGGTAGCTGGTATTAACGCTACTCCCGGTGCGGCGGCACTGGTGGCAGAGCGGATCGAGGGCAATCTACTGGCAGCGGTACAGGAGATTGAAAAACTCTCTCTTCTCACCAACAAGGGAGATCAGGTCGATGAGACCATGGTGATGAACCTTGTAGCCGATAGCGCACGTTATGATCCCTTTCAACTGGCGGATGCCATCCTTGGTGGTGAGCGTGCGCGCGCACTACATATTCTTTATGGTCTGAAGGAGGAAGGCGTCGCCATCCAGATTATACTCTGGGCCATCGTCAGAGACCTGCGTGAACTGGCGGCTATAGGCAACCTGCAACGTCTGGCAGCACACAAGCCGCTGGACTATATCCCTCAGCCTCTCTGGAAGCGGAGGTTGCCCCTCTTCACCTCCGGCCTGAATCGACTTAAACAGCAACAGATTTACCAGTTGATACGCCGAGCGGGTGAAATAGATCGTGCCGGTAAAGGGATGGGGGAAGGTGACCCCTGGAGTGGTTTGGAAGATCTGGTTCTGAAGGCGACCTCTAACCTCTCCAATCCAACCTCACTCCCTATCCATGCTAAGCTATAGAGTATCGTAACAAGTGGGGTCTGGGCGCAGCTTTGACCAGAGCCAAATGAACAATTACCCTGAGTAGGTTTAGAGAAGATGGACATCAAACAGTATATGCAACAGGTGGGTGAGCAGGCCCGCAGTGCGAGTCGTGCAATGGCTCGTGCAGAGACTACAGATAAAAATCGTGCACTGGAGATCACCGCAGCTCTGTTGGAGCAGTCAATGAGTGCGCTGTTGGCAGAGAACCAGAAAGATCTGGATGCCGGTAAAGCAAATGGACTCGATGCTGCACTGCTAGATCGTCTGGCGTTAAATGAGGAGCGGGTCAGTGGCATGGCTGAAGGGTTGCGTCAGATTGCGACGCTGCCGGACCCTGTGGGTGAGATCTCTGGTCTCAACTATCGTCCTTCCGGTATTCAGGTCGGTAAAATGCGGGTTCCTCTCGGGGTCATCGGTATCATCTACGAATCGCGCCCCAATGTGACTGCAGATGCGGCAGCACTCTGTCTCAAATCGGGTAACGCGGCAATCCTTCGTGGTGGTTCCGAGGCATTCAACTCCAATCAGGCGATTGCCAAACTGATCCATCAGGGGTTGACAGAGGCGGGGCTTCCCTCTGATGCGGTGCAGGTGGTGGAGACGGCAGATCGTGAAGCCGTCGGTGAGTTGATTACCATGAGTCGCTATGTTGACGTGATTATCCCGCGCGGTGGTAAGGGGTTGATTGAACGTATTTCCGAGAGTGCCCGTATTCCGGTGATTAAACACCTGAACGGGATCTGTCATGTCTATATTGATGATCAGGCGAATCAGCAGAAGGCGATTGATATCGCCTTTAATGCAAAAACCCACCGTTACGGGGTCTGCAATGCGATGGAGACACTGTTGGTAGCAGAGGGTATTGCTGCAGAGGTGCTGCCTCCACTGGCAGCGCAGTACCAAAGTGAGGGGGTAGAGCTACGTGGCTGTGAACAGACACAAAAGATCCTTGCGGACGTGGTTGTAGCAACCGAGGCAGACTGGGATGAAGAGTATCTGGCTCCGGTACTCTCCATTCGTGTGGTGACAGATATCGACGCTGCGATGGACCATATCCACCAGCACAGTTCAGGTCACACAGAATCAATCGTCACCGAGAGTTATGCACGTGCGCGACGCTTTATGGCGGAAGTAGACTCCAGCTCTGTAATGGTCAATGCCTCCACCCGCTTTGCCGATGGTTTTGAGTATGGGCTGGGCGCGGAGATAGGTATCAGTACCGACAAGATTCATGTACGTGGTCCTGTAGGGCTGGAGGGACTCACCTCGCAGAAATTCATCGTACTGGGAGATGGTCATATCCGTTAGGAGCTTGTCCGGGAATAGAAGTCGTAGCGAGGGAAAGCTGATTTGAGACAAATTTTGTCGAATGGTTATTTCGTCTATTCTCATGCCATAGGGTGCTGAGTGGCGATGCGACCCATTGGAATTCTGGGCGGCACCTTTGATCCGGTCCACTTCGGACATCTGCGTCCTGCACTGGAGGTGTGTGAACAGTTGGGGATGGATCATGTGCGGCTGATCCCCAGTAAGATTCCAGTACATCGATCACAACCGTTGGCCTCTTTGGAGCAGCGTGTAGAGTGGCTGCAGCAGGTGGCTGCAGAGGTGCCGCAGTTTGTGGTTGATCTGCGCGAGGTGGAGCGTGACACTCCCTCCTGGATGGTGGTGACACTAGAGTCACTGGTTACATCATTTTCACAGCGCCCACTCTGTCTGATTTTGGGGATGGATGCCTTTCTGCAGGTTGAGAGTTGGCACCGCTGGGATGAACTGCTGAGTCTTGCCCATATTGTAGTCACTCACCGTCCCGGTTTTGAGAGGCCGCAACAGGGGCGTGTTGCAGAGTTGTTGGCTGCACGAGAAAGTAATCAGGTAACGGATCTCTACCAGCTACCGCAGCAGCAAGGGGGGAGAATTTTGCTACTGCCGGTGACGCAGTTGGAGATCTCTGCAACGGTGATTCGGGAAATGGTTGCACAAGGTGAGGACCCACGCTTTCTATTGCCTGATACAATTCGCGCATCTGTTATTAATCAATACCCATTAGAAGAGTAGAGTAAACACATGTTAAGTGTAGATCAGTTGGAACAGTTGGCGGTCGATGCCCTCGAGGCGTTGAAGGGAAATGAGATTACTGTGGTTGATGTATCCGAGATGACGGATGTTACCAGCAAACTGGTGATTGCCAGTGGAACCTCCAATCGTCATGTACGATCTTTAGCCGAGAATGTTGCGATGGAGGCGAAGAGAGCGGATTACCAGCCTTTGGGGCGAGAAGGTGAAGATTCTGGAGAGTGGGTATTGGTTGATCTGGGAGAGGTGGTGGTTCATGTGATGTTGCCGGAGACCCGTGACTACTACAATCTGGAAAAATTCTGGACGGACTTCAAGCGCGAAGAGTAGCGTACCGCTACACAAATTTTCGCGCACTTTTCAGCAACTCCTGAATGAAAATCACCTTAATTGCCGTAGGACGCAAGATGCCCGCTTGGGTTGAGCAAGGGTATGCCGAGTATGCCCGTAGAATGCCCCGCGAGTGTTCTTTGGCGTTGGTTGAGATTGAGGCTGAGAAACGGGGGCGTAGCGGCTCTCCACAGCGCTGGGTCGAACAAGAGGGAAAACGGATGTTGGCGGCAATCCCCAAAGGTGATCAAGTGGTTGCACTGGATGTACAAGGTGCAACCTGGACAACAGAAAAACTGGCGACTCAACTGGAGAGGTGGATGCATACCGGTGGTGGTGTCTCGCTCTTGGTGGGTGGGGCTGATGGGCTTTCAGCGAAGTGTCTGCAGCGGGCAGACCAGCGCTGGTCTCTATCGGCGCTCACATTTCCCCATCCGCTGGTTCGGGTGGTGCTCTCAGAGCAGCTTTACCGTGCTTGGAGTGTGGTTAATCATCACCCCTACCACCGTAGCGATTAACCCCAGATTGTATCCGAGCAGGAGGCGGTATTGAGGTAAAATCAGCCGATGGATTTGCAGCCACACATTATTCTCGCCTCAGCCTCTCCAAGGCGTTCAGAGCTATTGACTCAGATTGGTGTTCGCTACCGCATAGCGGTGGCTGATATTGATGAAACAATTGCGGATGAGTCGCCACAACAGGCTGTATTACGGCTGGCTGAAGAGAAGGCAAGTACTATTTGGAAAGAGCAGGAACAGCTCAACCGTTATCCTGTATTGGGGGCAGATACCATTGTGGTCCATCAACAGAATATATTACAAAAGCCCGCTTCAGAGACAGAGGGGATGGCAATGCTGGAGTTGCTGAGTGGTGGTATGCATGAGGTGATGAGTGCGATTGCGCTGATCTCTGATACAGGGCTACAGACCGCATTAAGTGTCAGTCAGGTCACCTTTCGTGAAATTACCACGTCAGAACAGCGTGCATACTGGGCGAGTGGGGAGCCACAGGACAAGGCGGGTGGATATGCAATTCAGGGACAGGGTGCTATCTTTGTCCAGCAGCTTCAAGGCAGTTACTCTGGGGTAATGGGGTTGCCGCTCTATGAAACGTCACAGCTACTACAGCATGCGGGAGTGCAGCTACTTTGAGTACAGAGATTCTGATTAACGTGACTCCGCGAGAGACCCGTTCTGCATTGGTGGAGAATGGGGTGTTGCAGGAGATCTATATCGAGCGAAATAATCACCTTGGTATTGTGGGCAATATCTATAACGGAAAGGTGAGTCGTGTGTTACCTGGAATGCAGGCTGCGTTCGTCGATATCGGTCTAGAGCGGGCTGCTTTTCTCCATGTTTCGGATATTATCCCGCAGCATGTGAAAGAGGAGATTGAGTGTGAACAGGAGACTCTGCAGATCACCGACCTGGTCTCTGATGGGCAAGAGCTGTTGGTACAGGTGGTGAAAGATCCATTGGGAACCAAAGGAGCGAGGTTGACTATGCAGGTCTCAATCCCCTCGCGCTATCTGGTGTTTATGCCGATGGTGCAATGTATGGGGGTATCGCAGCGTATTGAAGAGGAGGAGGAACGTGAACGTTTGAGGACAATGATCCAGACTGCAGTTGCCGGTGGGGGGTATGGTGGTTTTATTGTGCGCACGGCCGGGGAGGGAATTCCGCAAGAGGATCTGCTGCATGAAGCAAAATTGCTCTATAAGATCTGGGCATCGATTCAGGAGAGTGGTAAACAGCTTAAATCACGTTCACTGGTCCACAGTGACCTACCGCTGGAGCTGCGCATCATTCGAGATCAGCTCAAGGATAGTGTGGAGCGGCTTAGAATTGACTCGAAACGTAGCTGGGAGAAGTGTCGTGATTTTGCCGCCCGTTTCAATCCGGAGCTAGCCTCTCGGGTGGAGTATTATCCGGGAGAGTGCCCGATCTTTGACCTCTATTCTGTGGAGGATGAGATACAGAAAGCACTGCAGCGAAAGGTGCCGCTGAAATCAGGGGGCTATCTGATTATCGACCAGACCGAGGCGATGACCACCATTGATGTCAATACCGGCTCTTTTGTGGGGCACCATAACCTGGAAGAGACCATCTTCAAGACCAATTTGGAGGCAACGCAGGCGATTGCACGTCAGTTACGGCTGCGAAACCTGGGCGGGATCATTATTCTTGACTTGATTGATATGGAAGATGAGCAGCACCGTCAGCAGGTAATGCGTTTGCTACAGAAGTGTCTGGATCAAGATCATGCGCGGACCCATATCAGCGTAGTCTCTTCGCTGGGGTTGGTGGAAATGACCCGTAAAAGAACCCGTGAAAGCCTGGAGCATGTACTGTGTCAGACCTGTCCAACCTGTGAAGGGCGTGGTTACCTGAAAACCCCGGAGACTGTCTGTTATGAGGTCTTCCGTGAAATTATTCGCGAATCTCGACAGTTTGAAGATGCCAGAGAAATTCTGGTTCTGGCAGCGCAGGAGATTACTGATCTATTACTGGATGAGGAGTCGAGCAGTCTTGCTGAGCTGGAAGAGTTCATCGGTAAACCAGTCCGGCTGCAGGTAGAGACCTTCTACACGACAGAACAATTTGATGTTGTACCCGTCTAGCCAGCAATTTTTACGTTCACTTTGGGGTACGTTCTGGATACTGTGTTCAACAGGGTTAGTGGTTGTGGCTGTGTTGGTGATACTGCTACGCCTCTCTCTTCCGGCACTGCCTTTTTATAAGCAAGAGATCAGAGATTGGCTGCAGGCAGAAACGGGTGTGCCGATTGAGTTTGAGGGGGTCACTGCACAGCTGGATGGTCGGTTTTTACAGATTGAAGTGGTTGGTGTCAGCCTGCAGAAAGAGGGGGGAGGTAGTGCTCAGGTTACGCTGGCTGGTGGAAGCTTGAAGATTGACCTGCTGCACTCACTCAGTGCAGGAGAGCTGATATCTACCGGCATTCTGCTGCGTAACCCTTCGATAGCATTCGAGCATCAATTTCAATCCATTCTTGCGATGGCACAAATCAATACAGCAGAGGAGGGTAATATGCCTGTTCTCCTCTCCTGGTTATTGAGGCAACCAAGTGTGGTTGTTGAGAATGCAACACTGCAGTTGTTACAAGAACAGAGAGAGGGAAGTGAAAGCGGATTACAGTGGAAATTAGCAGATATTCATTTCGATTGGATCAACTCAGGTTATCGCCATCAGGCAACGGGAACCTTGGTGCTGGATGGAGAGAACCCTTCACCCGTTACACTCAAGCTGGAGTGGTTTGGTGATCTGCTGAGTGAAAATGGTTGGGATGGGCTGATGTATCTTGAAGCCCCTTCGACCCATTTGGTTACCCTGATTGGTGGCGAAGCCAACCAGATGAAAGGTCTGGCCCAGGGGACGGGCCATATTGAATTTTGGGGGGAGTGGCTCTCCGGGAAGTTGGAAAAGGGACGGGCTTCTCTGCGGCGGGACGAGGCGTTCAAGGATGAACCGGGTTTGAAAGTAGGGGAGTTCCACTGGAAGAGAGAGGGAGAGGTTGCGTGGCGCTTGCAAATGGAGAAACTGGCATGGGGTGGAGAGTCGGATAAGCAGAGCCATCCAACCTCGGCATTGGTCAAATATCTGCAGGACAAAACGGGTCAGGAGCTGATATTGGGGGCAGTTGACCGTATCCGTCTGGTCCCTTCCCCCGCGCTCTCAGGACTCTATGCTACGGTCATGCACGGCGAGAGTGGGGCGCTGGTTTCCGGTGATTTGCATGATGTGAAGTTTCGCTCCTACCCGAATAAAGAGAGTCTCTTTAATCAGATTGAATCCAAAATGGTGTTGAGTAATATCTCTGTGCAAGGGGTGAAGCAGGCGGCGGGGCTGGGTGTGGCGGGGGTCAATGGAAAACTCCATCTCAATGAACAGGAGGGGTTCTTTATGCCGGCTAATCAGCCCATATTTGCCTCGCTTCAGCACTATTATCCAGATCCTCAACAGTTGACGCTAGAGCAAGGGTTGGTCAGTTGGAGAAGACGCTCAAGAGCACTGTTGCTCTCCTTTCGTGGTATTGAAGGTGAGATTGGTGCGCTGCGCTTGCAGGGAGGAGGGCAGTTGCTGCTACCAGGGGGGGGGCAGTCCCCCTTTCTGGATGTTAATGCCCATATTCAGGTACAGCGTATTGCCGATCTCATTCAGCAATTACCTGAACGCCAGTTGAGGCCGGAATTAGTTGGCTGGCTAAATGAATCACTACTCTCCGGTAAATTGATTGATGGAAAAATTAAGCTCAAAGGAGCGCTGAATCAGTTCCCGTTTGAGCAGGGTGAAGGGCTGTTTCAGGCAGATTTACAAGTACAGGATCTCTATCTGAAGTATGCCGATGAGTGGCCAACGGTGACCCATAGTCAGGCAGAAATTCACTTTAACAATGGAGCGATGCGCGCAAAATTGAAGGAGGGAAAGCTGGATGGCCATCCGATCCACAATATCTCTATCCATAGTGACAAGATTGTAGATGGGCCGTTTGAGGTGCATGGACAGTTGGTCAGTGAGAGTCCCAAACTGCTTCGCACACTCGAAAATACCCCCCTAAGCGCCCAGGCAAGACAGCTGAACTCTGTGGTGACCATGTCCGGCTATGCTCTGCTGGAGTTGGATGTTGTGATCCCTGTTGATGAGAGTCCGCTGCAGGTCGATGGACGAGTTGAGTTGCATGATAATCAACTGAATGTTGCTGCACTGGATCTTCAGATTGATCAGCTGAAAGGGAATGTTGAGTTTAACCATGATGGAGTGATGATAGAGGGTGTTCAAGGGGTCATGTTGGGTGGGCCTGTCCTGATTACCGCATTTACCTCAGAAACTGAACAGCAACCGGAGGTGGTGATTGGTTTGGAGGGGGCGCTTCAGGGGGCTGCTTTAGAGCATTGGTTCGGTCTGGCAGAGATGAAGGCCCCGCTGTTTCAATCAGAAAGTAAAACAGAGTGGAGTGGGCGCCTCAAAATTCAGAGGGAAGATATCGATATTCATCTCTATTCTGAGTTGCAGGGCGTTCAATTAAATACACCAGAACCCTTTAATAAAAGTGCTGAGGCTCGATGGCCTGCGACGCTGTCGATGAAAGTACGTTCCGGAGAGGTTGAAAGTATGCAGGTCTCGATGCCGGAACATCTACATGCCACCCTCTACAAAGGCAAGGCAGCAGCACCGTGGAAAGGGCGTCTTTTTTTCGGAGATCGAGAGCAGACCTTGCCGGCGGGTGAGCTGCGTGATGGCCTGGAATTGATTGGGGCGCTGGAGGAGATTGATTTGGGGGCCTGGTATGATCTGTCGGTATTGATGCGGCAGGAGGGGGCGGTCAATCATGGGTTGAATAGTGTTCGCTTCGGGCATCTATTATTGACAGCAGATAGAGCGAGCCTGTTTGGGCAAAAACTGGATCAGCTTGTGTTGAAGGTGGAGCGTAGAGAGAGGCAATCGATCCATGTGGAACTCAGTAGTGAACAGATTGAAGGAAGTATCTTGGTGCCGCATGATTCGGCAGAGAAGTGGGTGGTTGACCTGAGTCACCTGCAGCTGGGGGAAGAGGTTTCCGGAATGGAGGAAGATAGTGCTGTAGTGGTGCAGAGTCAGCGTGTTGAGTTTGATCCGTCAAAAATGCCTGCAATGGATCTGTCGAGTCAGAAAACGGTCATTAATGGTATCGATTTTGGTACCCTGGCACTGCAGGCACACTCTACGAAGAGTGGCCTGTTTTTTGATGATGTGGTGCTCAAGTCGGATGTGATGAATGTCTCTGCACAGGGGAGTTGGTTACAGAGAGAGGGAAAACCGATCTCCAAATTCAATATCAACCTGTACGGGGATCAGTTGGGGTCAATCCTCTCACTGTTCGGTTATGGGGGAGATATTGATCGGGGCAAGAGCTCGATACATGTGAAGGCAGAGTGGCCTGACCGTCCGACCGAGTTCTCCTTGAGCACAATGGAGGGGGAGCTGGAGCTCTCTGTCGAGAAAGGGCAGTTGAAGGATGTTGATCAGGGGATTGGTAGAGTTTTCGGCTTGTTGGGAATCCATACGTTGGTGCGCCGCCTAACGCTCGATTTTTCAGACCTGACCGATCAGGGGTTTCCGTTTGATACCATTTACGGCACCTTTAGCCTGTTGGATGGAAACGCTCATACACGTAATCTTGTACTGGACGGTCCGGCAGCCAAGATTAAAGTGGAGGGTCGAACCGGGATTGTTGCACAGGATTATGATCAGATTGTTGCGGTGAGCCCGAAAATCTCTGAAACGCTACCTGCAACAGGGGCGCTGTTGGCAGGGCCGGCAGGTGCTGTAGTGGGATCGGTGGTGTTGCTCTACCAGAAACTGTTTAGTGAGGATGAGATTGCCTTGACACGATATACTCTGACAGGCCAGTGGGACGATCCACAACTCGAAGAGATTAGAAAAGTGAGTGCCCCTGTATTTGAGCCAGAATACCCTTGACGTTCTGGCACTCCAAAGATCCACTATGCACCCCTCTATTTTCAGTTTCTTGTGCGATGTTTGAGGCGCGAACAGGATCTGCAGAGTACCATTGCCCACAATCTAAGAAGAGCACTCAATACTAGGAGTTAAAGATCAGGATGAACCATTTGGAGTTGGCAACAAATCAGCTACTCGTACCCGGAGGGATTTCACAGCAAGAGATCCAGAACACGTTGCACCATATTATGGAGCGAGGTATGGATTATGCTGACCTCTATTTTCAGCAAAGTACCCATGAGTACTGGTCGCTGGAAGATGGGGTAGTGCGTGATGCAAGTTACGATATCGATTCTGGGGTGGGGGTGCGAGCGGTACAGGGTGAAAAGACCGGTTTTGCCTATTCAGATGAGATGAGTGCAGCATCATTGATGCAGGCTGCGAGTTCGGCACGCATTATCTCCAGTAGCGGGCAGGCGGGAGAGGTCAGGGTAGCAGCTGCGAAGGACTCTGGAGGCTCTCTTTACCCCGCAGAGAACCCTTTGCAATCAGTGACGGCAGAGAAGAAAGTTGAGCTGTTGCAAAACCTGGATCAGTGGGCACGGGGAGCAGACCCCAGGGTGATACAGGTGATGGCGAGTCTGACGGCAGCCTATGATGTGGTACTGGTTGCGGGTAGTGATGCTACCTTGGCGGCAGATGTCCGTCCGCTTGTACGTCTCAACGTCTCTGTGATCGTAGAGCAGGGGGGGCGTAGAGAAACGGGTTCCTACGGCTTTGGGGGGCGCTCAGACCTCTCTTTACTGTTTGTCTCGGGGCGTGCTGAGGCGGCAGCCAAAGAGGCCGTTCGGCAGGCGCTGGTGAACCTGGAGGCAGAGGATGCTCCCGCAGGGAATATGGAAGTAGTGCTTGGAAATGGCTGGCCTGGTGTGTTGCTGCATGAGGCTGTGGGGCATGGGTTAGAGGGTGATTTTAACCGTAAGGGAACTTCGGCATTTTCTGGGCGCATCGGTGAACAGGTTGCCAACCCACTCTGTACCGTAGTGGATAATGGCGCGATGGAGGGGCGACGTGGATCGCTTAATATTGACGATGAGGGGACCCCTACACAGAGCACTACATTAATTGAAAATGGAATTTTGAAGGGTTACATGCAAGATAAAGTGAATGGTAGATTGATGGGTGGGGCCTCAACGGGTAATGGTCGCAGAGAGTCCTACGCGCATTTACCGATGCCTCGAATGACCAACACCTATATGTTGCCGGGTGAGCACACCCGTGAGGAGATGATTGCTTCTGTTGAGCGTGGTATTTTTGCGGTAAATTTCGGGGGAGGGCAGGTTGATATCACCTCAGGTAAATTTGTCTTTTCAGCCAATGAGGCCTATCTCATTGAGAAAGGGCAGATCAAACAGCCGCTGCGGGGGGTCACCTTGATAGGCAATGGCCCGGAGGTGATGTCGAATATCTGTATGGTGGGAGATGATCTTAAACTCGATTCGGGGATTGGTGTGTGTGGTAAAGAAGGGCAAAGTGTCCCTGTTGGGGTTGGTCAACCTACGTTAAAAGTGAGTGAATTAACCGTAGGGGGGACAGAAGTATGATCGATCAAGAGCAGAAGTTACTGGAAACACTCACACAACAGATTCTGGATGAAGCAAAGCGCCAGGGTGCAACAGCCGCTGAGGCGGGTAGTCAGGTGGATCAGGGGTATACCACCTCAGTGCGCATGGGTGACGTGGAGACGATTGAACACCATAAAGATCGCGGTATGGGGGTTACGGTCTATTTTGGAAACCGCAAAGGGACCGCGAGTACCAGTGACTTTTCACCGCAAGCGGTGCAACAGACGGTGCGTTCGGCCTGTGATATTGCACGTTACACCCAGGAAGACCCTTATGCAGGGCTGGCAGATCCTGAGCAGTTGGCAACAGAGTTTCCTGATCTGGAGCTGAGCCAGTCTTGGTCTACAGGGGTGGAGGAGAGTGTGGAGCTGGCCAAGCGTTGTGAACAGGCGGCACTGGATTATGATGCACGGATTGTCAATTCAGAAGGGGGTTCTGTCAGTAGCCACCACTCAATTCGGTTCTATGGGAACAGCAACGGTTTTCTATCCGGGTACGATGCGACTCGGCACGGAATCAGCTGTTCAGTGATCGCCCAGACCCAGGGGGCTGATGAGATGCAGCGAGATTACTGGTATAGCTCGGCGCGTGACCCGGAACAGTTGGGAGATGCGGCAGAGATTGGCCGGCGTGCAGCACAGCGGGCAGTGGATCGACTCGATAGTCGAAAAGGGATGACCTGCCAGGTGCCGGTCCTGTTTGATGCAACCATTGCAGGGGGGTTATTAGGGCACTTGATTGGGGCGATTCGAGGTGGAAACCTCTACCGTAAAGCCACTTTTTTGCTCGACCATTTAGGGAAACCTATTTTTCCTCAAGAGATTTCCATCTACGAAGAGCCATTGTTGAAGCGGGCCTCAGCCAGTGCCCCTTTTGATAGTGACGGGGTGGCTACACGTGCTCAAAATTTTGTGACCGATGGGGTCCTGTCCAGTTATGTGCTGGACAGCTATTCTGCGCGCCGCCTGGAGATGCAGACCACCGGTAATGGCGGAGGTGTGCGTAACTTGAGAATGACCCACGGGACGCTGGATCAAGAGGGGCTATTGAAGAAAATGGGGACAGGGTTGTTGGTTACCGAATTGATGGGGCAAGGGGTTAACACCATTACCGGTGACTACTCGCGTGGTGCTGCAGGTTTCTGGGTAGAGGGTGGAGAGATCGCCTACCCGGTCGATGAAATCACCATTGCGGGTAATCTGAAAGAGATGTTTGGTTCAATTGTTGAATCAGGCGCAGATATCGATCCCAGAGGCAATATACAGGTAGGCTCTATTTTGATTGAACAGATGAGTATTGCCGGCGAGTAGCCGTTTAAAATTAGTAACGATTCAGCTCACCCCTGAAATCCGCCATTTCGGCGTTCAAAAATGGTCATTTACACGTGTAACACTACGAGCTATGCTCGCGGTCACCTAAGGATAAGCTCACATTTTCTGCCTTGAGCGGGTGAATTTCAGGGGCAACCTGAACAGCTGCTATCAAATTCTTTAACCTTTTTCGTAACCTCTGAATCGTTATTAAAATCAACAGGTAAAAAAATGGCCGACCCGTAAGGGTCGACCATCTCTTATTCAGTTTTCCAAAGTAATATTTACATTACACGGATCTGGGCATTCATCCGGCTCTTGTGACGAGCCGCTTTGTTGCGGTGAATGAGTCCATTTTTTGCTGCGATGTCCAGTGCTGAGGATGCGCTCTTGTAGAGAGCCTCTGCCTCTTCACGATTGCCGGATTCGATTGCAGCCAATGCCTTCTTGAGGCTGGTGCGCATCATAGAACGGCGGCCCTGATTGTGAGTACGTCTTTTGTCAGCCTGACGTGCACGTTTGCGAGCTTGTAGTGAATTTGCCAAGGGTCTCTCCTGAGGAAATTTGGTTTTACTTAAATAGAATAACAGTATCTAAAAACGAGCCGCGTATTTTCTTCGTTTTCTAACGGGGTGTCAATTGTTATCATGGGAATAATGATGAACTTTCTGAAAAATCTTCTATTTTGACCACTAAACTACTGAAGTCTACCTTGATTGTCAGCCTGATGACCATGCTCTCCCGTGTTCTTGGGTTGGTGCGTGATATTGTCTTTGCCCGCTATTTTGGGGCGGGAGGGGTGATGGATGCCTTTGTGGTCGCCTTTAAAATCCCCAATTTCCTGCGTCGACTGTTTGCCGAGGGGGCCTTCTCGCAAGCTTTTGTGCCGGTACTGTCGGAGAGGCGCTCTAATGGATCAGAGCTGGAGGTGCGACAGTTGACGGATGCAGTGGCCGGTACATTGGGGGGGGTACTGTTGCTGGTGACGGTCATCGGCGTGGTCGCAGCACCACTCTTTATCATGCTGTTTGCCCCTGGATTTGTCGGTGAGAGTGACCGTTTCGAGTTGGCAACGGGCATGTTACGCATTACCTTCCCCTATCTGCTGCTGATCTCACTCACCGCCTTTGCTGGTGGTATCCTCAACACCTATAGCCGTTTTGCCATTCCAGCGGTGACGCCGGTCTTTCTCAACCTCTCGATGATTGCTGCTGCAATCTGGCTCTCCCCAATGATGGAGGTGCCGGTGACCGCACTGGCCTGGGGGGTATTGGTCGGTGGAGTGGTGCAGCTGCTATTCCAGATTCCAGCACTACTCAAATTGGGGATGTTGCCACGCCCCCGTTTTCGCTGGCACGACTCCGGGGTACGCAAAATCATCAAACTGATGATTCCTACGCTGTTCGGTGCCTCAGTGGCACAGATCAATCTGCTGTTGGATCTGGTGATCGCCTCATTGATTACCGCAGGCAGTATGTCCTGGCTCTACTACTCCGACCGCTTAATGGAGTTTCCATTGGGAGTCTTCGGTATCGCCCTCTCTACAGTGATCCTTCCCAAACTTTCAGGGCACTTTGCGGAAGAGAACCATGAAGCCTTTAACCGCACCATGGATTGGGCATTAAGGTTGGTAGTGCTGATTGCGCTCCCCGCCAGTGCAGGGCTTTTTCTACTGGCTGAACCGATGTTGGCTCTGCTGTTTCAGCGTGGCGAATTTACGGCCTACGATGTTGATATGGCGGCTGTTAGCTTGATGGCTTATTCACTTGGTCTGGTGGGGTTTATTCTGGTAAAGGTGCTGATTAATGGCTATTTTTCACGTCAGGATACCCGTACACCGGTCAAATACGGGCTGGTGGCAATGGTCTCCAATATGGGGCTTAATATTCTCTTCGTCGGGTTGATGGTGCAGGCAGAGTATGGTGCACCCCATGCCGGTTTGGCGCTGGCCACAGCAGGGTCCTCTCTGCTCAATGCATGGCTGCTCTATCGTGGTTTGCAACAGCGGCAAGTCTATCGACCGCTAGCGGGCTGGCGGCATCATCTGCTGCAGGTGGTGCTGGCGTTGACTGCGATGTCCCTCTTTCTCTACTGGAGTGGCGGGCTGTTTGAGGGGTGGTTGGATGAGCTGCTCTGGTACCGAATTGCCCTGTTGAGCGGGGTCATTGTAGCTGCTGCCGGGATCTATTTTACTGTGCTCTATCTATTCGGAATGCGGTCTGCGCAACTGCGATACGATACGGTAGAATAGTACGATGGAACTGATTCGCGGACTGCACAACCTCAAGGCGCACCATCATGGCTGCGTTGCTACCATCGGCAATTTTGATGGGGTCCATCTGGGGCATCAACATGTCTTGGGTGAGCTGGCTGAGAAGGCAGAAGAGATGAAGTTGCCGGCAGTGGTCATCACCTTCGAACCACAGCCGCAGGAGTTTTTTATCCCAGACCGTTGTCCTGGACGTCTCACCCGTTTCCGGGAGAAGATCAAGGCGTTGCGACGTCTGGCTGTTGATCGGGTCTTTACCCTCCACTTCAGTCAGAAGCTGGCTGCGATGGAGCCGGAAGATTTTATTCAGCAGGTTTTGGTTGATGGGTTGGGTGTGCGTTACCTGGTGGTAGGGGATGATTTCCGGTTCGGGCAGAAGCGCCGAGGTAGCTTTGAAATGTTGCAGCAAGCGGGGCAAGAACACGGTTTCCAGGTGGTCAACATGCACACCTTTCAGCTGGCGGGGGAGCGGGTCAGTAGCACGCTGATTCGCCAATCATTGAAAGAGGGAGATCTTGACCATGCAGAGATTCTGTTGGGTCGTCCCTATCGGATGTGCGGGCGCGTTGCCCATGGACACAAGCGGGGGCGACAGATCGGTTTTCCAACCGCCAATATCCATCTTCACCGTAAGGTCTCGCCGATTGAGGGGGTGTTTGCGGTCGAAATGTTCGGGGTTGAGGGTGAGCCGGTATCCGGTGTTGCCAATGTCGGAACGCGTCCGACTGTAAATGGAACCCGGACCGTACTGGAGGTTCATCTGCTCAATTTTGAAAGGGATATCTATGGAAGTCATGTCTCGGTTGATTTTCTCAAGAAGATTCGCAATGAGCAGAAGTTTGACTCCTTTGAGCTATTGAAGGAGCAGATCCTGATCGATGCCACACAGGCTCGGGATTATTTTACGGCCCGTTATGCCATGTGATGACCACTACTGGAGCGTAGCTATAGCACTCGAACCAATTGGATGGGTTGAGCGCCTTGTTTCCAGACCTGCAATCGATGATCTCTGCCTAAGGAACCCCTGATAAAGTGAAATTACTGGTAAAATGGACTCCTTTCAGGCCCATTCCCCCCAAAGTGGAATGAACTATTGGTAGTTTTACGGATCAACGCAGTGGCAAATAATTACAAAGAGACACTTAACCTCCCCAAGACCGGCTTCCCGATGAAGGCGAACCTCGCCAATCGTGAACCCAACTTCCTGAAGAACTGGGGGAAGATCGACCTCTACCGCAAGATGCGGGAACAGGGCGCTGATAAGCCAAAGTTCATTCTCCATGATGGGCCTCCCTACGCCAATGGCGATATTCATATCGGTCATGCGGTCAATAAAATTCTCAAGGATATGATCCTCAAATCACGCGCACAGATGGGGTTTGATACCCCCTATGTACCGGGTTGGGATTGCCACGGTCTACCGATTGAACTCAATGTGGAGAAAAAATGGGGTAAACCGGGGCGTAAGCTGGATGCCAAGGCCTTCCGTCAGAAGGCGCGAGAGTATGCGGCACGTCAGGTTGATGGGCAGAAGAGAGATTTTCAGCGTCTCGGTGTGCTGGGTGACTGGGAGAACCCCTATCTGACCATGGATTTCCAGTTTGAGGCGGACATCATCCGCGCGCTGGGCAAGATTGTTGAAAATGGTCATCTACACAAGGGAGAGAAACCGGTCCACTGGTGTACGGACTGCGGCTCTGCGTTGGCAGAGGCGGAGGTGGAGCATGAAGACAAGACCTCACCGGCGATTGATGTCCGCTTTAAGGTGGTTGATGAAAGCGGATTCCTTCAGCGTTGCAATCTGCAGGCTGAGGGAAATGGCCCGCTCTCCATGGTGATCTGGACCACCACTCCGTGGACTCTGCCGGCCAACCAGGCGGTGGCACTCCATCCCGATTTTGAATATCTGTTACTGCAGATTGGTTCCGGTGCAGCAAGAGAGCGTCTGTTGCTGGCTGAAGCGCTATATGAAGAGGTGTTACAGCGCGCTGATCTTGGTGAGTCGCAAGTTCTTGGGCGTTGTAGTGGCGCGGCTCTGGAAGGGGTACAGCTCAACCACCCGTTCTATGATCGACAAGTACCGGTCATCCTCGGTGACCATGTGACCCTCGAAGCGGGTACCGGCGCAGTCCATACAGCTCCGGGTCATGGCCAGGAAGACTACGTGGTGGGCATGAAATACGATTTACCGGTCCATAATCCAGTTGGCCCTAACGGCTGTTTTATCGATAGTACTGAAATCTTCGCGGGGGAGCATGTCTTTAAGGCCAATGACCATGTGTTGGAGGTATTAAATGAGCAGGGTGCACTGCTCTGTATGGAGAAGATCCGTCACAGTTACCCACACTGCTGGCGTCACAAGACCCCAATCATCTTTCGCGCAACACCACAGTGGTTTATTGGTATGGATCAGGCTGCGTTGAGAAGCGATGCAATGAGGTCGATTCGGGGGGTGCGCTGGATGCCAGACTGGGGGCAGGCAAGAATTGAGGGAATGGTAGAGAATCGCCCTGACTGGTGTATCTCGCGTCAGCGTACCTGGGGTGTGCCGATTGCACTGTTTATTGATAAAGAGAGTGGTAATCCGCATCCTGATACCGTGCGTTTGATCGAAGAGGTAGCGCAACGTGTTGAACAGCAAGGAATCGATGGCTGGTTTGAGATGGAACCGTCAGAGCTGCTGGGGGATGAGGTGGAGCAGTACCAGAAGGTGACGGATACGCTGGATGTCTGGTTTGACTCGGGTGTCACTCATCGTGCAGTACTGGATCGTCATAACCAACTGTCGCGCCCTGCCGACCTCTATCTGGAGGGGTCTGATCAGCACCGTGGCTGGTTCCAGTCTTCACTGCTCACCTCGGTAGCAATGTATGGTGAGGCACCCTACCGGCAGGTGCTGACCCACGGCTTTACCGTCGATAAAGATGGTAAGAAGATGTCCAAATCGCTTGGTAATGTGGTTGCACCGCAGAAGGTGATTCAGCAGCTGGGTGCTGATATTATCCGTCTTTGGGTCTCATCAACCGATTACCGGGGGGAGATGACAGTCTCTGACGAGATTTTGCACCGGATGGCTGACGCCTATCGCCGAATCCGCAATACCACCCGTTTCTTGTTATCCAATCTCAATGGTTTTGACCCTGCAGTGGATGTATTGAAGCCAGAGCAGATGTTGTCGCTGGACCGCTGGGCGGTCGACCATGCAGTCCGTCTGCAGCAGGAGATTATTGAAGCCTATGAGGAGTACAACTTCCATCTGATCTTCCAGAAAATTCACAACTTCTGTTCGGTGGAGATGGGTGGTTTCTATCTCGATATCATCAAGGATCGTCAATACACCACCCAGAGCGAGAGTCGGGCGCGTCGCTCTACCCAGACGGCGATGTATCACATTGTTGAGGCGATGGTGCGTTGGCTGGCCCCAATCACCAGCTTTACTGCTGATGAGATTTGGAGCTTCCTGCCGGGCGAACGGAGTGATAGTGTCTTTCTTGAGACCTTCTACAAGGGGCTGTTCAGGATGGAGGATGGACACCTGGATGCCGAGTCATGGGGGCAAATACTGGCGGTGCGTACCGAGGTGGCTCGTCCACTGGAGGCGTTACGTAGCAGCAAAACCATTGGCTCCGGCCTGGATGCTGAAGTCGATCTCTATTGTGATGAAACACTTTATGCGTTGTTATCTAAACTGGAAGATGAACTGCGTTTTGTATTGATCACCTCCTATGCACGAATTTATCCAATGGGTGATGCACCTGAGGATGCGGAGAGTAGTGAACTGGATTCGTTGAAAGTGAAGGTCAGTGCCTCCGGGTATGAGAAATGCGTACGCTGCTGGCACCATCGTGAGGATGTGGGTAGTAATAGCGACCATCCAGAGCTGTGTGGTCGTTGTGTAGAGAATGTGGCGGGCGATGGCGAACAGCGCGACTATGCATAATGGTGAGCCAGAATCTTCTGTTCAAGAGGAGGAAGATCGCGGTAGCCCACTGTTGATATGGCTACGTCTCTCTGCCTTGGTACTGTTCCTGGACCAGGCTACCAAAATTCTGGCAGAGTACTCGCTGGAACTCTATCAGCGGGTCGAATTGCTGCCTTTTATGAATCTCACCCTGATGCAAAATCATGGAGCCGCCTTCAGTTTTTTGGCCGATCAGGATGGTTGGCAGCGCTGGTTTTTTGTGGTGCTGACACTGGTGATTACAGTCTTTTTACTACGTTGGCTGCGCTCACTACCGGAGAGCGCTCAAGGGGAGGCGGTTGCCATCTCCCTGATTATTGGCGGGGCTGTTGGTAACCTGATTGACCGGGTACAGTATGGTTATGTGATCGACTTTCTGGATTTTCATGCCATGGGATGGCACTGGCCCACTTTTAATATCGCCGATAGTGCGATTGCGATTGGTGCGATGATCCTCATCTGGGGTTCGTTTTTTGGAAACGAAGAAGAGAATAATGCGGTATGATTCACTGTAACTTTTATTAAAATAATCCGTAACGGATCGAACGATCATGACTGACTCAACGCTCTCCAAACGTATCGATGACTATCGCCTGTCTCTGGGAGGGAAGGAGTATGTCCCGCTGATGCTGGGGGGTATGGGAGTCGACATCTCTACGCGTGAACTGGCGCTGGTATTTGCTGAACAGGGCGGCATTGGACACCTCTCCGATGCAATGGTGCCGACCGTGATCGACAAGCAGTTCAAGACCCGCTATGTGGGGGATCGACTGAAGCAGTTCAAGGCTAATGTCGGTAATCCGGACAAGTCGATTGCCCAGTTTGATCTGGGCGAGTTGCGTGAAGCACAGACTCGCCATGTTGATGAGGCGATGTCAGCCAAGCGTGGTGATGGGGGGGTCTTCATCAATTGTATGGAGAAGCTCACCATGAATAACCCAAAGGAGACCCTCAAGGTACGCCTCAATGCGGCCCTAGATGCAGGGATTGATGGTATCACCCTGAGTGCAGGCCTCCATCTGGGGTCGCTGGATCTAATTAAAGAGAACCCTCGATTCCGTGAGGCACCGATCGGTATTATCGTCTCCTCGGTGCGTGCATTGAAACTATTTCTCAAGCGTGCAGCGCGTCTGGATCGGCTGCCGGACTTTGTGGTGGTCGAGGGGCCTCTGGCGGGAGGACATCTCGGTTTTGGGTTGGATTGGGCCCAGTATGATCTGGCAACGATTACTCAAGAGGTGATCGCCTACCTGCGTGAGAGTGACCTCACCATTCCGGTGATTCCAGCCGGTGGTATCTTTACCGGTACCGATGGTGTGGAGTATCTGGAGTCTGGTTCATCGGCAATTCAGGTCTCAACCCGCTTCACGATCACTGAAGAGTGTGGTCTGACGGAGGTCGCTAAAAAGGCCTATTTTGCAGCAGAAGAGGAGGATATTGAGGTCAATACCCTCTCTCCAACCGGATATCCGATGCGTATGCTCAAGAGCAGCCCTGCAATCAATTCCGGGATTCGTCCCAACTGTGAGTCGTATGGTTATGTGTTGGACGGCAAAGGAAAATGTAGTTATATCGAGGCCTATAATGAGGCTGTTGCCGCCCACCCCGATGAGAAAAAGATCTCTGTAGAGGATAAAATCTGCCTCTGTACTCATATGCGTAAATACAAGGTGTGGACTTGCGGTCATTACACCTATCGCCTGAAAGATACCGTCAAACAGGCGGAGGATGGTAGTTATCAGCAGCCAGCTGCAGAGCATGTCTTTAAGGACTATCAGTTCAGCAGTCACAACGAGATCAAAAAGCCTGGGTAGTTTAAGAGCCTGTCCGAGAATAGAAGTCGTAGCGAAGGGAAGCTGATTTGAGACAGATTTCATCATCGTTTAACGAAAAGGATGATGAAATATGGCCAAATCCAGCTTTTCCGCAGTAGGCTCTCCATTCTCGGGCAGGCTCTCGGCTGTCCTCGCAGGAGATACCTCGCAACAGCAGGCTGAGTCACTGGCAGCACAGCTAGAGCTACCGTTGGCTGCATCAAGGGAGGATTTTGATTTTTTTCTCACCTATGTTGACCACGTTCTTCAACTGCAAAAAAGTCACTCTGGAATTGGAGGGGTCTATGCCGACTTTGTTTCCGGCAAGGTGGGCCACCGTTTTCGTTTTGGCGGTGGCAAGGGGCAGTTGATCGCCCGGGCGGTTGGGTTGAAAAAGGGCCAACTGCCGGAGGTGTTGGACCTTACCGCAGGGCTGGGGCGGGATGGCTTTGTTCTGGCATCACTCGGCTGTTCAGTGAGGTTGCTGGAGCGCTCCCCGATTGTCGCGGCACTACTACAGGATGGCCTGCAGCGGGCAGCAGAGGATGCTGGGGTGGCTGAGGTGATTGAGCGAATGCAGTTGATTCAGGCGGATTCAATACACTATCTTCAGAACCTGCAAAACAGGCAGACTCCGGATGTCTGTTATCTCGACCCGATGTATCCGCACACCAAAAAGAGCGCCTTACCGGGTAAAGAGATGTTGCTGTTTCGTGAGGTTGTGGGTGAAGATCTGGATAGTGGCGACGTTTTGGCGTTAGCCCGAAAAGTGGCATCCAAACGGGTGGTGGTGAAGCGCCCCCGAAAAGCGGACTATCTGGCGGGTGAAAAGGCAGACTTTCAGATGTTCGGTAAAAGTACCCGTTATGATATCTATCTGCCAGATATCCCTCTAAGAAACCCTTGATGGAGATTGAGATGAGTCGACAACTATTGATTATGCGCCATGCCAAGTCAGATTGGGGGAGTGGCATCAGCAGTGATTTTGAGCGCCCGTTAAATCGGCGCGGTAGTGAGGATGCCCCCCGTATGGGGCGGTGGATGACAACAGAAGGGTTAGAGCCCGACTATATTTTGGCGTCTCCTGCGCAACGCGCTCGCGAGACGGTGTTGGCGGTGTGTGCTGAACTGGAGACGGATGAGTCCGACATTCATTGGGAGCCGCGAATCTATGAGGCTTCAGTAGACACCCTGGTTGAACTGCTTGAGGCGGTGCCGGCAGAGGTGACCCGTATATTGATGGTGGGACACAATCCTGGGCTTGAAGGTGTAGTACAGAGGCTCAGTGGTGCAGGAGTTCCTCTGAGTGAAAATGGCAAAGGATTCACTACAGCCAATCTGGCACAGTTGGAGATCCCTATGGCGGGTGAGATGTTGGGGTACCAGTGTGCCCGATTGATCGGTGTGACCCGTCCTTCAGACCTGAAATAATCACAATTGGTCGAAGGTAAATTGGAGAGAAATTTCGTAATCATTACTTGAAATATAATTAATTGCTTATATTCTATATTTAAGAGGATTTATTGGTTTATAGATAAAGATAAGGAGAAATATGATGAAAGGTTCTATTCTAAAAGTACTTTTTGCTCTATTCATTGCCTTTACCATCTCTGGTTGTTCACTCAAACCGATGATGATTGATGAGCGGGTCAGCCCCTATAGTGTGGAGGAGACCATTGAAAAGATCCGGCTCAATGCGACCGAGATCGGCTGGGTGGTGCCCGGAGTGAAGAATATGAACAGGTCGGTCAAGAAACATAGCGGTAAAGAGATCGGTGCTCCGGTGCGTATTGTAGAGCTCTGTAATGCAGACCATGCCAGTGCAATTCTGTCAGATGAGAACGGTCGCTACTCTGCACTGTTGATGCCGTGCGCCGTTGCGGTCTACCAGAAAGAGGATGGACAGACCTATGTCTCTAATATGAAGGCCGGTACGGTAGGTACCATGATGGGGGGTGTGGTCGCCAAGGTGATGGGCCGAGTTGATCAGGATCAACAGAAAATTCTTCGATTCCTGGAAACTTCCACACAATAAATAGATGTATCAGGCGCACAACCCTTTGTGGACAATGCATTGCGGTTGTGCGATTAGCGGCGAATCACCTTCAACCATTTCCAGAAGTTAAGCAGACTGCCGAGTGAACCGGCAACATAGGTCCAGGCAGCAGCCTTGAGAATTTGGTGTGCAGCCTGTTGGTCGCTCTCTTTGAGGTGATGGCCTGCTTTCAATATAGGCAGTGCACGGTTAAAGCTGGCATCAAACTCTACCGGTAGTGTAGCAAGATGGACTGCAACAGGTGCTCCCATGCTGATCAGTCCAGCCAGAAACAGGATCAGTGCCGGAAGAGGTCTGCGCGAGAGGATGGCAATCACCGGAGAGGCCATCAAAATCATCGCCCCCAAGCGCTCGGCACTCTGGGTCTTTCCAACCAGTTTTGAACGTAGCACCATCGGTTGATAGCCGGTGTCATCCTGAATGGCATGGCCGACCTCATGTGCGGCAATGGTGATGGCCGTCAGAGAGTGTCCGGAGTGGTTCGATTCACTGAGTCGTACTGTTTGGTCTCTGGGGTCGTAGTGGTCTCCCTCTGGGGTGATCTCCAGCTTGACGTGGTTGAGTCCATAGCGATTGAGGAGGATGCGCGCCAGCTCTCCACCACTGGTTTCGTAGCGGTAGTCGGGGCCATCATATTGTGTCATTACCCGCTTCACCCAGATCTGGGGAAGGATAGTGGCAGCTAAAAAGAGTAGACCGAGAATGGCAAAAATCATGACTCTGCTAATGCCCCCTCCAGGTCATGCTCATCGGCTGCTACGATCTCGACCTGGATGAAGTCACCGCTGTTGAGATGGTTGGCCTCAGGAATATGCACCTCACCATCAATCTCTGGGGCATCTCCTCTGGTGCGACCAATTGCCCCCTCATCGGTGACACTGTCGATGAGGATGGTTTCCAGTGTGCCAACCTTCTGTTGTAACTTGTCTGCACTGATACGGCTCTGCACGCTCATGAATTGTTGTAGTCGATCCTGTTGGAGGTCATTATCAACCGGGTTGGGAAGTTGGTTGGCAGCGGCCCCCTCGACCGGTGAGTAGGCGAAGGCCCCGGCACGATCCAGTTGGGCAGCATCCAGAAAATCGAGTAGTTCGCCAAAGTTTTGTTCGGTCTCACCGGGAAATCCAACGATAAAGGTACTGCGAATGGTGAGGTCTGGACAGATCTCTCGCCACTGTTGAATACGTCGCAGTACATTCTCCTGGTCTGCCGGGCGTTTCATCGCTTTTAAAATGGAGGAAGAGGCGTGCTGTAGGGGGACATCAAGATAGGGGAGAATCTTCCCTTCAGCCATCATCGGGATCAGTTGATCAATCACTGGATAGGGGTAGAGGTAGTGAAGGCGGATCCAGATTCCCAGTTTACTCAGTGCCTCTGCCAGTGTTGCAATACGGGTGGAGAGGATACCCCCCCGGATAATTTCGTTACGATAACGCAGGTCGGCTCCGTAGGCGGCGGTATCCTGAGAGACCACCAGTAACTCTTTAACGCCACTCTCGGCCAATCTTTCGGCCTCACTCAGTAACTCACCCATTGGGCGACTGACCAGTTTGCCACGCAGATTGGGGATGATGCAGAAACTGCACTGCTGGTTACACCCCTCGGCAATCTTCAGGTAGGCGTAGTGGTTCGGGGTGAGGCGTACCGCGCGGTCGGGCAATAGTTCAATCAATGGGTCTTGTGGAGGGGGTAGCACCGCATGTACGGCATCCACTACTGCAGTGGTCTCATTGGGGCCGGTAATGGCCAGTACTTCAGGGTAGTCGTTGAGGATTTTGTCACGGTCCCCTCCCAGGCAGCCGGTAACGATTACGTGACCATTTTGCTCCATCGCCTCACCAATGGTGTTGAGAGACTCTTCGATTGCGGCATCAATAAAACCACAGGTATTAATAATTACCAGATCAGCGGCAGCATAACTGTTGACCAGAGGGTACCCTTCGGCACGCAGTTGGCTGAGGATGCGCTCAGAGTCAACTGTGGCCTTGGGGCAACCGAGGCTGATAAAGCCGATATTTTGGGTTGTAGACATGGCTGGATTATACGTGTTTGTTTCAGGATGTTGAAAAATGAAAAATAACCCCCATCATTTGTGCAACTAAAAGATTATCTGGAGTGTATAGCCATGAGAATGGATAAATTGACAACAAAGTTTCAGGCAGCGCTGGCGGATGCTCAGTCTCTGGCTGTTGGCAAAGACCATCAATTTATTGAGCCTGTTCACCTGATGCAGGCACTGCTTGATCAGGAGGGGGGCAGTACGCGTCACCTCTTGACTCTGGCCGGTGTACAGGTCAATCCACTACGTTCAAAACTGGGTGAGGCGCTGGATCGCCTCTCTTCGGTAGAGGGGGTCGGAGGGGACGTGCATCTCTCTAACGATCTGTCTAAGTTGATGAATCTGGTCGATAAGATGGCGCAGAAGCGAGGAGATCAATATATCTCCTCTGAACTCTTTGTGCTGGCAGCGATGGAGAGTAAAGGGGTTTTAACCGGTCTGTTGCGTGATGCAGGGGGTTCCAAAGGGGCGCTGAAACAGGCGGTTGAGCAGATGCGCGGTGGTGAGAGTGTCAATGACCCCAATGCAGAGGAGCAGCGACAGGCGCTGGAGAAATACACCATCGACCTCACTGAGCGGGCAGAACAGGGTAAGCTCGACCCGGTGATTGGTCGGGATGATGAGATTCGTCGGGCCATTCAGGTGTTGCAGCGCCGTACCAAGAATAACCCGGTGCTGATCGGTGAGCCGGGGGTGGGTAAGACCGCGATTGTTGAGGGGTTGGCTCAACGTATTGTCAATGGAGAGGTGCCAGAGGGGATCAAGGGAAAACGGTTGCTCTCTCTTGATATGGGGGCGCTCATCGCCGGGGCCAAGTTTCGGGGGGAGTTTGAAGAGCGGCTCAAAGGGGTGCTGAACGATCTCAGCAAGCAGGAGGGACAAGTGATTCTCTTTATCGATGAGATCCACACCATGGTCGGTGCCGGTAAAGCGGAAGGGTCGATGGATGCCGGAAATATGTTGAAACCGGCACTGGCACGCGGTGAGTTGCACTGTGTAGGGGCGACTACACTGGATGAGTATCGTCAATATGTAGAGAAGGATGCAGCGTTGGAGCGACGTTTCCAAAAGGTACAGGTGGATGAGCCTACGGTGGAAGATACGATTGCCATTCTACGTGGTTTGAAAGAGCGCTACGAAGTACACCACGGCATTGATATTACCGATCCGGCCATAGTTGCAGCCGCCACGCTGTCACAAAGGTACATCACTGATCGCCAACTTCCGGACAAGGCCATTGATCTGATGGATGAGGCAGGATCACGTATTCGTATGGAGATTGACTCCATGCCGGAGGAGATGGATAAGCTGGACCGCAGAGTGATTCAGCTCAAAATTGAACGAGAGGCACTGAAGAAGGAGAGTGATCAGGCCTCGAAGAAGAGGCTGGTGGATCTGCAGCAGGAGTTGGACCGGTTGGAGCGTGAATACTCTGATCTGGATGAGATCTGGAAATCAGAGAAGTCAGCAGTACAGGGCACTACCCACATTAAAGAGGCGCTGGAGCAGGCCCGTATTGAACTGGAGACCGCACGTCGTGCTGGAAATCTGGAGCGTATGTCGGAACTACAATATGGGCAGATTCCGGCGTTGGAGCAGCAGCTAACGGCTGCATCTGAGGCGGAAGGGGATCAGAGCGAAAATCAGCTGCTACGTAATAAGGTGACGGATGAAGAGATTGCCGAGGTGGTTTCGCGCTGGACCGGTATCCCGGTCTCCAAGATGTTGGAGGGGGAGCGTGATCGTCTATTACGGATGGAGGATGCACTGAAAGAGCGTGTGATTGGTCAATGTGAGGCGGTAGAGGCGGTCTCCAACGCCATTCGTCGCTCCCGCGCCGGATTGGCAGATCCCAATCGCCCCAATGGCTCCTTTCTATTTCTCGGTCCCACCGGCGTGGGTAAAACAGAGTTGACCAAAGCCCTGGCCCATTTCCTGTTTGATACGGAAGAGGCGATGGTGCGTATCGATATGTCGGAGTTTATGGAGAGACACTCGGTTGCTCGTCTGATTGGAGCGCCCCCTGGTTATGTGGGATACGAAGAAGGGGGATACCTGACCGAGGCCGTGCGCAGAAAACCCTACTCGGTGATTCTGATGGATGAGGTGGAGAAGGCGCATCCGGATGTCTTCAATGTACTGCTGCAGGTGCTGGATGATGGTCGTCTCACCGATGGGCAGGGACGTACGGTTGATTTCCGCAATACCGTGGTGGTGATGACCTCCAATCTCGGTTCACAGCAGATCCAGAGGCTCTCGGGTGAAGGGAACTATGAGGCCATGAAGGCTGAAGTAATGGATACGGTGGGGGCGCACTTCCGACCGGAGTTTATCAACCGTATTGATGAGTCAGTGGTCTTTCATCCGCTGGGGCAGACGGAGATACGTGCTATTGCCCGCATTCAGGTGCAGTATCTTCATCAGCGTCTGGCGGATCGTGATCTTGGGTTGGAGATTAGTGAGGCAGTATTAGACCGACTGGGTGAGGCCGGGTTTGATCCGGTCTATGGTGCCCGTCCGCTGAAGCGGGCCATTCAACAGCAGATTGAGAACCCGTTGGCACAAAGTATCCTCTCCGGGGATTATTTGCCGGGTTCAATAGTGAGGATTAACATTGGAAGCGAGGGACTGGTTATTGAATAGCTACTTTGTCGAAGCGAGTTGACTGCTTTCCAGGGTGATGTGCTGCTGTTTTCCCATCATCTCAATCAGCACCATGGAGCGATGCAGACCATCTTCCATCACGAAAATACCCTCAATTTCTGCAAACGGGCCACTGGTTATTCGAATTTTATCACCTTTTTTCAACCAATTAGCCTCTTCCAGTTGGTGTATACCAAAATCATCTTCGTGTGAGCGGAGAAGTTCAATAATAGTCTCCGGGATTGGGATGAAGTGGTTACGCCTGATTCCAAAACCTACCAGACCAGAGACTCCGAAAGAGGATCGTATGGGAGCCCAGTTATCGGTCTCTTTATCCAGTTGAATAAAAAGGTAACGGGGGAAGAGTGGCTCAATACGAACAGAGTGCTTACCGCCCCTACGGGAGGCACGCTGTACGAGGGGTAAATAAGTGGTATACCCCTGCTGTTCAAGGTTGATACGTGCCCGCTTCTCTTCACGAGGTTTGCTTGCGAGTAGATACCACTTTTTACTGGACTGGACATCACTGCTCACGGTTTACTCTTCCTGAAATCGAAAATTATTATGTAATGATACTGAAGAGTTGGGCGAGAGTGAAGGGTGGGACGGGATATTTTATGTAACGAAATGTTACAGCAGTTTATTGTATAAGATTTTTTGGAGAGTTTCCGGTATTATTCCAGACTCTTTTTTTGCTCATTTTTATTTCAAGGTCTTGAACCATGTCTGAACAGGGGTCGATGAATCGACAGCAGCAACCACAGCAGCCGCCTCACACAGCACCACCTATAGGGTATGGCTACTATCCGCCAATGGGATATGATGCGGAAGATGAGATTAGCCTGATTGATCTGTGGCGCGTATTGATGGCGCAGAAATGGATGATTCTGTCAGTCACCCTGTTGTTTACAGTAGGGGCTATTATTTATGCCTTGCAAGCGCCTGAAATCTATAAGTCAGAAGTGGTTCTGGCTCCGGTGAAGCAGGAATCGGGTGGTCAGATGGCCTCTCTGGCAGCGCAATTTGGGGGCTTGGCCAGCATAGCGGGTATCAATCTTGGTGGTGGAGGTGGTTCCACGGAAGAGGCAATCGCCATTTTGCAGTCACGTAAATTTTTGAAACATTTTATTGAAGATGAACAACTGCTACCGGTGTTATTTGAGAAAAGCTGGGATGCTGAAAACAGGCAGTGGCTGGTTGAGAGTGATGAAGATATCCCCTCTGCATGGGATGCCTATGCGGTATTTAGTGGGATTCTATCGATTTCTACAGACAAAAAGAGCGGCATGGTCACCCTATCGATCGAATGGAGTGATCCGCAACTTGCAGCAAAATGGGCGAATCAACTGGTTGTAAGGCTCAATAAGCATCTGAAAACAGAGTCCGTAGAACAGGCCGAGAAGAGTATTCAATACCTTAAAGACCAACTGGCATCCACCAGTGTGGTGGACATGCAGCAAATTCTCTATCGATTAATCGAGAAGCAGAGCAATACCATCATGCTGGCCAACGTACAGGAGGAGTTTGCCTTTCGAGTCATAGACCCTGCTGTCGTTCCCGAAGTCCGTAGTAAGCCAAAGCGTAAACTAATTGTTGTCCTAGGGGGAGTGCTCGGGGGAATGTTCTCCATATTTCTTGCCTTTTTCCTGAATTTCTTGCGTAACCAGCAAGAGTCGGAAGAGGCACCGGTATCCTGATTATATTGTTTCTTGAGAGTGAAATTTAAGACTATGTTGAATCGATTGTTAGCTGTTTTTGTTGCGATTTTGATCGCCTTACCCGCGACCTCACTCACGGCGGCGCCGACTGATGAGCAGATTCGTCAATTTATGAACCTTTCTCCAGCGCAGCAGGCAGCGGCTAAGGCCTCCTATCTGGGGAGCAACGCAGGGTCTGGAGGGGGGGCGCAACCGTTAGATACGCCGGAAAATGTATTACCGATAGTCAATCAATCGACCTCCCAGATTGAGCAGGCGGCAAAAGAGTCAACAGATCAGGTTACGTTGGCAGAGAAGAAAGAAGAGAAAGCAATAAAGGGTCAGTTACGGCAGTTTGGATACGACCTCTTTGCAGGGCAGGCAACCACTTTTGCCCCGGTTTCGGATATTCCAGTCCCCTCCGAGTATGTGATTGGTCCAGGAGACACCCTGCAAATCTTTCTGTTTGGTAAAGAGAATATTGAACATCAACTGCAGGTGAGTCGGGAAGGAGAACTCAATTTTCCGGGGATTGGCCCCATTCAGGTGGCTGGAATGCGTTTTGATGAGCTCAAAAGTAGCTTGAATCAACGTATCGCGCAGCAGATGATTGGTGTTCGGGCCAGTATTACCCTAGGGCGTTTGCGTTCTATACGGGTCTTTATTCTGGGGGATGTGCAACGTCCGGGTTCTTACACCGTCAGTGCACTCTCTACCATGACCAATGCACTGTTTGTGAGCGGTGGTGTTACAAAAATTGGCTCTTTACGTAATATCCAACTAAAGCGTCAAGGAAAGGTAGTGACAACGCTGGACCTTTACGACCTGCTTCTGAAAGGAGATACCAGTCAGGATGCTCGTATACAGCCAGGAGATGTTCTCTTTGTGCCACCGGTTGGAGAGGTGGTCGGCATAGGGGGTGAGGTCCGCCGTCCCGCTCTTTATGAACTGGAGGGTAAAAAACGAGTTGATGAGGTGATTCAGATAGCGGGCGGCCTGTTGCCAACAGCAGACTTGCGTAATGCACAGATGGAGAGGATTAATCTGCGCGGTGAACGTATCCTGGTGGATATGGATCTGAATCAAAAGAATACGGTCAAACAGTCTGTGCAGAGTGGCGATGTCATTAAAATCTTCTCTGTATTAGATAAGATTGAGGCCATTGTTGCGCTCCGTGGGCATGTCCAGAGAGAGGGAGGAAGTCAATGGTTTAAAGGGATGCGACTGAGTGATTTGATCCAATCGGACCGTGACCTCTTAACTCGTGCAGACCTGGAATATCTATTGATCAAGCGTGAGCGGACAGGGGATAAGCGTATTGAAGTGCATGTAGCGAGTCTGATTGATGCATTAAATCAACCTGGAGAGGCTAGAGACCCTCTACTGATGCCGCGAGACGAAATTATTGTTCTGCCGCTGGGGGAAGAGCGCTCTGAACTGTTGAATGAATTGGCAGATCAGCTCCACCTCGAAGAGCGATATGGTCAACCGGCAGGGGTGGTCTCAATCTATGGCAATGTCCGTTTTCCTGGAGAGTACCCCTACCAAAGCAGTATGGAGATTAGCGATCTGGTAAAGGCAGCAATGGGGGTACTTCCAAAAACCGATATGGAGTATGCGCTACTGCGTCGTGAACAAGGTGAGGCTCGCCAGCTTCAGGTCTCTTCATTTGCTCTAGCCCAAGTGATGCAACAGACAGGAAATGAGAATGAGCATAAATTGAAGGCTGGGGATAAACTGATTATTCTTGGGCTGGAGAAAGAGAAAGAGAAAGAGAAAGGGCGTATTGCGCTGGTTGAAGAGTTGATTGAAGAGATGGAGTCTCAATCTACCCTGGAGCGCCCTGCACCGGTGGTCGGCATAGGAGGCTTGGTTAAGTTTCCTGGGAAATACCCACTGGAGGAAGAAATGAGTCTCGGCCGCCTGGTCGCCGCTGCAGGTGGTTTTGAAGAGGCAGCCTACACACTGGAGGCTGAGTTGACCCATCGTCTGATTGTTGATGGGGCCTATCGGGATGTTTCGCACGAAGTGATTCCATTAGGGGAGATCCAGCGAGGTGAAAAGCCAGACATCGCACTGCAATCGTATGATTTTCTGAATATTCGTAAAATTCCACTCTGGGATGAACGCGAGTTTGTCACTATTGAAGGGGAGGTGCTCTTTCCGGGAACTTATCCGGTTTCACGTGGTGAAACACTTTATGGTTTGATGCAACGGGCTGGAGGAGTGACCGATTACGCCTTTGTTGAGGGTGCGGTCTTCATGCGCGAGCAGCTACGAAAAAAAGAGCAGAAAGAGATGGATGCAGTCGCAAACCAGCTGGAGAAGCAGATCAGTGCAATCTCATTGGAAGAGTCTGCAGATGCCACTCAGAAGGGTGAAATTGCAACAGCCAAAGAACTGGTTGCTCAGCTTCGGACATCTCCGGCGCTGGGAAGACTTGCTATTGAACTGGGTGATCTGATCCATAATCCCGACCAGAGCCTGACGCTCAAAGGGGGAGACCATTTAGTGGTTCCATCGCGCTCACAAGAGGTTACCGTATTGGGTGAGGTTTTTTACCCGACATCCCATATGCATGAATCCGATAAAAGTCGTCTCGATTATGTCAATATGAGTGGAGGCGCAACCAAACTGGCGGACACCTCCAACGTCTATGTGGTGCGGGCTAACGGAAAAGTGCTGGCAGCCAAACGAATTGCCTGGTTCCGTGCCGCGCATGATGAAGAGATTCGCCCTGGCGACACCGTTGTTGTGCCACTGGATGTGAAACCCACGAACTTTATGGCAAGCCTGAAAGATATCAGTCAGATACTCTACCAGTTGGCAACAACAACGGCGGCATTACAGACTGTGGGGGCGATTTAATCTATAGTTAATAATGAAAGCTTTTTTACTGATACCTGCTCTTTTTATATCAACCGAATTATTGGCCGTGCAGGGAGGGCCAGAACTTAACCGTCATCTGGTGTCGATGTATGGTGCAGGAGAAGGTGAGGTGTGGGGGCAGCTCGACTATGTGGATGACTCTTTTAATGTTTTTGGATATGGCAGTAGCAGCTCTGGAATTAACTATAGTGCCGGGGCGAGTTTGGGTGGTAAATTAGCATTTACAGACCGATGGAATGTGCGGGCAAACTATTCGCAGTTTGAAGATGAAGCATGGCGATTGACTGAGCCTAAAGTATTGAAAAGCAGCTATCGAGGTACAGAGGTAACGCTACAGCATCTTTTTTATGTTGGAGAAGACTTTGAGTTTGCGTGGCACCTCACTTTTCGTGACCACAAAACGCTTGGTGGTGGTCATCTGAGAAAAATGCAGTTTTCTGATAGTAATTCGGATTTCTTGGTTGAGTCAGGTGGGGACACAGTTGCGGTCACGAAAACTACTAATGGTGTCATTGAGTGGGCGCAGTCTATTACTGACCTTGGAAATGGGTCCGTTAAGGCTACAGGGAATAGGATTCCTGATGGAAATTACCCGCTTTCGTTAATAGGGCTCGATACAATAGATACAGACTACCTCGTCAGTGCGACGCCAAAAGATGCAGGTGTGGGGATAGGTTTTGACATTGCAACTTATCCAACTGATCAACTCCGTTTTACATTGGGTGGTGAGTTGCGGCGTGTAGATGTTGAAACAAACTATAATGTCAACTCAAGTCTACTAACACTATTGGATAACCCTTTGGTAGCAGCGTTTGGGTTAGTGGATAGCTCTGTGATTATGGATCAAGTGCCGCAGCTTGAGCCGTGGGAAGAGAATCATTTTTTG